>SMEN01000402.1_pt1 | contig 12520 bp, 11 predicted proteins | sample 2456271 | NCBI WGS metagenome assembly SMEN01 (sample SAMN10132593, study PRJNA489261) | soil metagenome | isolation source: day1 control-loamy sand soil ammended with raw manure from dairy cow... | place: USA | collected 2015-04-01 | reverse complement strand
AGGACAAGGCGGACACCTACCCCAGCCGCTTGTCGGGCGGGCAAAAGCAACGCGTCGGTATTGCGCGTGCCCTGGCAACCGGCCCGGAGATTTTGCTGTGCGATGAGGCCACTTCCGCCTTAGACCCCGAGACAACGCAATCCATTTTGAGTCTGCTTAAAGACATCAATCGTCGCTTAGGCATCACCGTTGTGTTGATTACGCATGAGATGAGCGTCATCCGTGAAATTGCGGATCGGGTATTGGTGCTGGAACAAGGCCGCATTGCCGAGCTGGGCGAAGTCTGGCGGGTATTTGGGAAACCGCAGCATGACGCGACCAAGGCCCTGTTGGCCCCCCTGCAACACAATCTGCCCGAAGACTTGAAGGCACGCTTGGTGCAACAGGCCCCCAAGAACGGCGTATATAGCCGCATCCTGCAATTGAGCTATAGCGGTGAAGGTGGCTGGGAGCCCGATTTACTGCGTATTGCCCGCAGCCTGCCAGGCCAGCCGCAATTGGTACACGGCGGAGTGGACCGTATTCAGGGCCATGCGCACGGCCGCTTGCTGGTGGCTATTGAAGGGCACGTCACCTTGCCCGATTTGAAATCCCTGACGCAAGGCCCGGCGGCTATCGCGCATCACATTGAGGACATTGGCTATGTTGTGGAATCTGAGTATCCCCGCTGAACGTTATTGGCAGGCTTTTCTGGATACCTTCATGATGGTTGGCGTGTCCGGTGTGGTGGCGTTCTTAGCAGGTATTCCGCTGGCGGTGCTGTTGATCGTGACGGCGCCCAATGGTTTCTGGGAGTCGCCCAGAATCAACCGCGTGGTGGGTGGAGTGGTTAACGGTTTTCGAGCCACTCCTTTCATCGTTTTGCTGGTCGCGCTGATTCCGTTTACGCGGCTATTAGCTGGCACCACTATTGGCGTCTGGGCGGCGATTGTGCCCTTGGCGATCAGCGCTACGCCCTTTTTTGCCCGCATTGCCGAGGTCAGTCTGCGCGAGGTCGATGGTGGCCTGATCGAAGCGGCCCAAGCCATGGGCTGCAAGAAGTGGGACATCGTGCGCCACGTTTACTTGCCCGAAGCCCTGCCCGGCATTATCGGCGGCTTTACGATTACCTTGGTGGCCCTGATCAGTTCTTCGGCCATGGCCGGGGCAGTCGGTGCCGGTGGTCTGGGTGATTTGGCTATCCGCTATGGCTACCAGCGCTTTGATACGCAAGTCATGGTGATTGTCATAGCCGTGCTGATTGCCTTAGTCACCGTGGTGCAGTTTGCGGGCGACCGTTACGTGCACTGGTTGCGCGCTCGATAAAGCCCAGGTGCAGGCTCCTTACGCTGCACTTACCTCTACCGTTTTTAGTCATTGAAAAGAGTACCGTATGAACGATCGGAATACTCAGGGCGGAGCTTTGCCTGACGCTCTTGCAGGACAGCGCTTGCCGCTGCCGCCCCAAGCACCTTATGTGATCGCCAGCGAGGCTGAAGCCCTTGTCATTGCGCAGCAATTGGCTGATGAATTTGCCCAGACTGCCGCCGAGCGTGACCGCCTGCGCCAGTTGCCGTGGGATGAGATAGAACGTTATACCGCCAGCGGCCTGGGTGCCATCACCATTCCCAAAGCCTACGGTGGTTTGGAAGCCTCTAACGAAACCCTGGTGCAGGTCTTTGCCATCCTCAGCGCTGCAGATCCTTCGCTGGGCCAGATTCCGCAAAACCACTTTGCCTTGATCCAGAACCTGAAAGATACCGGCACCGACGCACAAAAGCAGCGTTGGTTCACGGCTGTGCTCAACGGGGCGCGCTTAGGGAATGCGGGGCCCGAGAAAAAGGGCAAGGCGGCGGTGATTACTGACATCACAGCGCATCTGCGTCGGGTAGCCGATGGCAGTTTGCGTGTCAGTGGCACACGCTTCTACTCCACCGGCGCTTTGTTTGCTCATTGGATTCCCTTTCGTGCGGCGGATGAGCAAGGTCGTGGCGTGCAAGTCTGGGTGCAGCGGGATGCGCCAGGAGTGCAGGTCATTGATGACTGGAGCTCCTTTGGTCAGCGCACGACAGCCAGCGGTAGCGTGCTGTTCGAGCAGGTTCCGGTAGAGGAAGGCGATGTTGTCGAAAGCTGGCGTTTTGTCGATGTGCCTTCGCTTTCCGGTCCTATTTCGCAACTCATCCAGGCCAGCATTGACGCGGGTATCGCGCAAGGGGCTTTGCAGGATGCGCTGGATTTTCTGCGAAACCGGGCGCGCCCCTGGATCGACTCGGGCGTAGACAGTGCCACGCAGGACCCGCACATCATCCAGGAAGTGGGCGCGCTGCAAATTGAGGTGGATGCCGCCCAGGCCGTCTTGCTGGAGACGGCTCGTTTGCTGGATGCGTTTGCCGCTCAGCCTATTGATGCGGCCATCAGTGCCCGTGCGTCTGTAGCAGTGGCCGAGGCCAAGATTCTGACGACTGAAGCGGCGCTGAACGCCAGCGAGCAGTTATTCGCGCTGGCAGGCTCGTCGTCCACGCGTGCCGCCCATAACCTGGATCGCCATTGGCGCAATGCCCGCGTGCATACCTTGCATGACCCCGTGCGCTGGAAATATCACCTGCTGGGCAATTACCTGCTCAATGGCGCATCGCCGCGTTACCACCAATGGAATTGAGGCCATGACGACACAGATCTCCCCATCCGTACACATCATCCAGTCCGAGGCCCAGGCGCTGCAAGCTGCTGAACAATTCGCACAACTGATTGCCCAGAATGCCTTGGAGCGCGACCGTGACCGCATTTTGCCGTATCAAGAGGTCGAGCAGTTCAGCCAAAGCGGTTTGTGGGGTATTACGGTCCCCAAAGAATATGGCGGCGCAGGCGTTTCTACCGATGTGCTGACCCGTGCGGTGCTGCGCATCGCACAGGCCGATGGCAACTTCGGCCATATTCCGCAGAACCACTACTACTCATTGGAAGTCTTGCGGGTGGGTGGCACGCATGAGCAAAAAGCCTTTTTCTACGATCAAGTGCTGCACGGAAAACGCTTTGGCAATGCCCTGGCTGAGATCGGCAAGAAGGACTTTGTACGCCGCACGCAATTGCTTAAAGAATCGGATGGCTGGTTTGTGGATGGCCAAAAATTCTATTGCACCGGTTCCCTGTTCGCGCATTGGATTCCCACCCTGACAACCTCGCCGGATGATGGCCGTCTGTATCTGGTTTTTGTACCGCGTGGGGCGGCTGGCGTGTCGCTGACGGACGATTGGGATGGCTTTGGTCAGCGCCTTACCGGCAGTGGCTCGGTGGAGTTCAAACGCGTCAAAGTTGAGCCGCAATGGGTGGTGCCGTTTACCGATTCCTTTGAACGTCCAACCACCATTGGCCCCTATGCCCAGATTATTCATGCGGCCCTGGATTTAGGCATTGGTCGTGGTGCTTTCGAGGCCACCTTGCCCTTTATCCGCGAGCATAGCCGTCCCTGGATAGCAGCGGGCGTGGATACGGCGGCACAAGACCCCTTGCTCTTGCAGGAGCTGGGCAATGTTCATGTACGTTTGCGTGCGGCTGAAGCCTTGCTGGCGCGCGCCGCCCGCTTTGTGGATGCCGCCCAGCGATCCCCGGATGAGGACAGCGTGGCGCAGGCGTCAATTGCCGTCGCCCAAGCCAAAGCCTTGGCGACCAGTGCCAGTGTGCTGGCTGGCAGCAAGCTGTTTGAACTGAGCGGCACCAGTGCCACGCAAGTCCAACATGGACTGGACCGCTATTGGCGCAACGCTCGCGTACATACCTTGCATGACCCGGTGCGTTGGAAGTACCACGCCATTGGCAATTACGCGTTGAACGGTGTGCGCCCGCCACGCCATGGAGCGTTGTGATGCTGATCAAAAGGGTCGTGTGCTTAGACACGGCATCCGCCCTAGCCCCACATAACTAATTAAGCACAAGCAGACCAGTTTTTCCCATGACGGGTCTGCCTTTCGCCTTCCTCTTTTTTTACTGGATTTTGATTTATGAATGTCTCGCAATTTCTGAAAAAACTGACTGTTTCAAGCGCCGTCGTAACGGCTGCTTTATTGACGGGTACGGTAGCGGCCGCCCCTTTGAAAATTGGTGTAGTCCCCGGTATTTTTGCGGATTCGGTTGAAGTCGCAGCCCAGGAGGCCAAGAAACAGGGTCTGGACGTTGATGTGATCGAATTCACCGATTGGGCCACGCCCAATGTGGCACTAGATGCGGGCGATATTGATCTGAATTACTACCAGAACAGCAATTACCTGGCTAATGCCGTGCGGGACAAGGGCTTCAAGCTGGTCAGCGTACAGCCGGGGATTTTGTCCTACCTGGGGCTGTATTCGTTGAAGCATTCCTCGCTGGCTGATCTCCCCGAGGGGGCCAAGGTGGCGATTGCCAGCGATGCCGTCAATGTGGGGCGTGGGCTGCGTTTGCTAGAGCATGCCGGCCTGATCAAGTTGCGCCCAGATACGGGCTTGCTGGGAACGCCGGCCGATATCGTCGCCAACCCCAAGAATCTGAAGTTTGTGGAAGTGGAAGGCCCGCAACTGGCCCGTGCCACACAGGATGTGGATCTGGCCCAGGGTTTTCCGTATTTCATTCTGGCCTCCAAGGCTTTTGATGCCACCAAGGCCCTGTCGCTGACCAGTTACGAGGATGATTCCTGGGCGATTCAGTTCGTGGCCCATAGCGACAAGGCGGCCGACCCACGCATTGCCCAGTTTTTGCAGGTCTATAAAACCTCGCCTGCCGTGCGCGCAGCTATCGACCAGTTCTACCAGGGCGAACCCAAGCTGTATCGCCTGACCTGGTTGAAAAATTAAGCAAGGAGATGACCCATGACGCAGCCCAAGAAACACATCCATATCAACGCCTTCAATATGAATTGCGTGGGCCATATCCATCATGGTTTGTGGACGCACCCGCGTGATCGTTCGACCCAGTATCACACCCTGAAGTATTGGACAGATCTGGCACAGACCTTGGAAAAAGGCCTGTTTGACGGCATTTTTCTGGCCGACGTAGTTGGTTATTACGACGTGTACCAGCAAGGTGTGGATCTGACGCTGCGTGAAGGCATTCAGTTGCCGGTAAATAATCCCTGGCTGCTGGTGTCGGCCATGGCAGCGGTGACTGAACATCTGGGGTTTGGGCTGACGGCTACCGTAGCTGCACATAATCCCTACACCTTTGCGCGTGATGTCAGCACGCTCGATCAGCTGACGAATGGCCGCATCGGTTGGAATATTGTCACCGGTTATGTGGATAGCGGAGCGCGGGGTTTGGGTCAGGATGGCCTGGACGCGCACGACAGCCGCTACGACCGTGCCGAAGACTTTCTGCAATTGGCCTACAAGCTGTGGGAAGGCAGTTGGGAGGACGCTGCGGTCATTGCGGATAAAGAGCGCCGCATCCATGCCCTGCCCGAGAAAGTACATACGGTGCATCACGAAGGGCCGTTTTACCGCAGCAATGCCATTCACATGAGCGCGCCTTCTCCACAGCGCACGCCCTTGTTATTCCAGGCGGGAACCTCGGCGCGTGGTTTGCAGTTTGCGGGGCACCATGCCGAAGGTGTTTTTATTGGTGCTGGTAATCCGGAGGCAGCCAGAGAGTCGTCCCGCAAGTTACGTCAGGCGGCCGTGGACGCAGGGCGGCAGGCGCAGGATCTGAAGATTTACGCCGGTGTGGCGGTCGTTACGGGGACGACCGAGGCCGAGGCGAAAGAGAAATACGCCGACTATCTGGCCCATGCCAGTTCCGAAGGCGGCTTGGCGCATTTTGCCGCCAGTACGGGCGTGGATTTTGCCCAGTACGACCTGGATGAGCCCATCAGTTTCGGGCCCAGCAATGCCATTCAATCGGCAGCGACAGCCGCACAAAAGCAAGGCTGGACCACGCGCCGCAAACTGCTGGAGCAATTCACCTTGGGCAGTCGCTACAAGACCATTGTGGGCGACCCCCAGCAGGTGGCCGATGCACTGACGACCTGGATTGATGAGGGCGAGATTGACGGTTTTAACCTGACCCGCATTGTCGTACCCGAAACCTGGGAGGACTTTGCCAGCCATATCGTTCCTGAACTGCAAAACCGTGGCCGCTACCGAACCGCTTATGAAGGTGGAAGCTTGCGTCATCAGCTGTTTGGCCAGGGCGATCGCTTGTCGGCGCAGCATCCGGCGGCGCAGTGGCGGCATCCCTTGGCGGGCTCGTCCCATGACTCGGGATCGGTATCAGAAGAAGCTGTTTCTTCTGCATTGCAGGCGACCTGATAAAGCCAGAACAGAGAGTACATAGCGTGCTTCAAGCACGCCCGTTTACGAGCATTTTTATAAGGTCCAGACCATGTTGTTTGCCCGTCTTTCCTTTCGTCTTTTGTCCGCTGTGGCTGCTTTGGGTTTGGCGGGCAGCTTGTCTGCCGCGCCATTGAAAATTGGCGTCACACCCGGCTCTTTAGCTGACTCCGTAGCTGTTGCCGCCGAAGAGGCTAAGCAAGTGGGCCTGGAGGTGCAGGTGATCGAGTTCACCGACTGGACCACTCCTAATACGGCCTTGGCATCGGGTGATCTGGATTTGAATTACTTTCAGCACCAGGCCTTTTTGGACCATGCCGTAACGGAGCGGGGCTACACCATAGCAAGTGTGGCTTATGGTCTGCTGCCCAATATCGGTCTGTACTCCAAGAAATACGCATCGCTGGATGCTGTGCCTGATGGCGCTTCTGTCGGTGTGGCGAATGATCCCGTGAATCAGGCGCGTGGCCTGCTGTTGTTGCAAGCGGCTGGCCTGATTCAACTGAAAGATGGGGTGGGTGCGCAGGCCTCGATCAATGATGTGACGGGGAATCCCAAGAAATTGCAGATCGTGGAAGTGGAGGGGCCGCAGTTAGTGCGTGCCGCTGATGACTTGGCACTGGTGCAAGGCTACCCGGCGCACTTCGTCAATGCGGGTCAGGCGGAGTTGGCCAGCAACGCTTTGCAGTACTCCACGGTGGATGATCTGTACTACGCAATCCGCTTTGTGTCGCGCAGTAGCCATAGAGATGATTCACGCATCCGCCAGTTTGTCGATATCTATCAGAACTCCCCCGCGGTGGCAGCGCAGATCGACAAGTCTTTTGCGGGGGATGCAAAGCTGTATTCCCTGCCGTGGAGAAGTGCGAAATATGCCTCCATCACACAGGCCCCTTGACGCTTTGCACTTGGGCGCCTTGTCGTTTTACCGCCTAAGGTCCAGCCGCCCTCCATCTTTGTTTTGATTTGCGTCGAGCCGATACAAGGCCATCCAATTTGACCCAAGCTGATCCAGTAGCGGTCGACAGCTGTATGGGAATTCCCACCAGGAGCCAGACCATCATGATTAGTGACACCGCCTTTCTTGCCCATGACCATGCTCCGGCTTCGACCCCGCTAAAACGGGGTGAGGCTGCGGCATCTGCACCTACCCCTGGGGCCGTAGCTGCATCAGTAAACGCCCCAGCCCCTGATCTAGGTATCTTGCGCGAACGTTTCAGCGCCCTCTTTCAGCGTATTGCGGATACCGCGGCTGAACGCGAGCACACACGCACCTTGGCCTACGCCCCTATTTTGTGGCTGAAAGACAGTGGTTTCACGGCCTTGCGCGTACCGCCTCAATGGGGGGGCAGTGGTGTGTCCATCCCGGTGTTCTTTGAGCTTTTTCAGGATCTGGCGGCGGCGGATTCCAACGTCGCACAGATTTTGCGGCCACATTTTGGTTTTATCGACCGGCTTTTGATTGACCGTGATGCGGCCACGCAAGCGCATTGGTTACCTCTGGCAGGCCAAGGCGCGGTGTTTGGAAACGCCACGACCGAGACAGGTGTGGGGGCCGTAGGCCACTTGCAAACTACCTTGGAGCCGGATGCCGAGCACACGGGCCAATGGCGCTTGAATGGACGCAAGTTCTACAGCACGGGCACTCTGTATGCAGATTGGGTCATTGTGGTGGCCCGCAGCACTACGCCGGGGCAAGCCGATGACGTTGTGAATGCGATAGTGCCAACGGAGCTGGCCGGCGTGGAGCGTCTGGATGACTGGCATGGGTTTGGCCAGCGCCTGACCGGATCGGGCACCACGGTGTTTACCGATGTGCTGGTACCCGAGAGCAGTATTATTCGTTTCCCACGCCAGGAGCCCACGCCTTTGGTCGCGTATTTTCAGCTGGTGCATTTAGCCACTTTGGCTGGCATCGCCCGCGCCGTGCAGCGTGATGCCGTCACTTACGTGCAGGCCCGTAAACGGGTTTTCAGCCACGGCAGTGCGGCTCTGCCCAAGGAGGATCCTCTGGTGCAACATATTGTGGGCGAGCTGGCCAGCACGGCTTACATCGCCCACTTGGCGGTGAACGATGTGGCAACACATCTGCAAGCCATCGCCGAGCAGCGACGGGCGGGCGTGGAGGTTTCACGGGCCACACTGGATGCGCTGGAACTGCGTACTGCACAGGCACAGGTTGCCGTGGTGGAACCAGTCTTGCGTGCAGCAACGCGTTTGTTTGATGTGGGCGGCTCTACCGCTTTGGAAGAATCGCGTCGTCTGGATAGGCACTGGCGCAATGCGCGGGCCTTGGCCTCGCACAATCCAGTTATCTACAAAGCCCGTTCGGTGGGGGATATCTTGTTGAACGAGGCCGAGCCTGTGTATTACTGGCATGTGGGGACAAAATCCAATTAAGCCGATGACGCTGAGCCACTGCGTTAACACGCTAAAGGGTACGAATACATCGTGCCCTTTAGCGTGGGAGTTTTGAGCGTGTAGATGTCGTACAACTTGACTGCTTTGGCAGTCGTGGCTTTAGGTGTGAAGCTGGATTGCAGTTATCAAAGCCACCCGCGTGGATGGTTTGTGGAGTGAACCAAGCCGATTCTCTCGGCTTGTTTATCTATAGGTTTAGTCCACAGGGATCGGCTGCATTGAGATCAGAGTTTGTCAGGTCCAAACTACGAGGGCAGTTGAAAGAGCCTGGCCGCATTGCCATAGAACAGTTTGTCCAGAATCGCATCCTTGAACCCCAGCTGCTGAAAGTCCTCAATACTTTGACTAATCGGACGGAAGGTATAGGACGAGCCAAACAGTAACTGCTCGGACAGGAAGCTATTGGCTGCCTGCACATACCCCTCGTTTCCAGGCTGGAAAATGTACATATCCGGCACCAGATGCACGTTCTCGTGCAGAAAGGCCAGGCCTATGGCCTGCTGCACATTGGGCCAATAGCCGTGGTAGACCACCAAAGGCAGGTCTGGAAAGGCTTTAGCCACTTTGGCCAAGCCAGCTGGGTCGTTAAAGCGAGGGTCTGGCGTGGTGGGGCCACTCATCAGAAAGACGGGCACGTTCAAGTGGCGGGCCAGTTCGTAGATGGGCCAGTAAATCGGGTCATCCGGGTGACGTGCCGGAACACCAAAACCGGGCTCGATATCGATGCCAGACAGGCCCAGTTCCTTGATGGCGCGTTCGGCCTCCGCCAAGGCTTGCTGTTCGCCCTGCAGAGCCGGATCAATACCGGCAATGCCCAGTAATTCCTTATGCCCATGGACGATCTGGTGGATGGTGTCGTTGGGCAAATGCTGCGATGGCGTGTGGCGGCCTACCACGACGGCTTTGCTTAAACCCGCCTGCCGTACTTCGTCTAAAAACCCCTCTTGAGTCAGCGATTTTTCAAAATGGGTATCACTGCCTAGGGTGCCCACGCGGCGGTTTAGCCAACGTGCTGTTGCGTGTTCAGGCGAACCGGGCTCTGCCCCAAAGAATTTGTGCAGGAAAGCGGGTCTGCAACGCAGGTCTATGATTTTCTGGCTCATGATGCGGAAGAAAGTTGCTGGTTTTGAACACCGCGTGCGTCAAACGCACCACCGGTCTGGGCGCGATCACTGACGGTCACAGCCCGTTTACCCAGAAGCGGGAAGACCAGTTCGGCAAAGCGTATGGACTCTTCCAGGTGCGGGTAACCCGAGAGCACAAAGGAGTCGGCCCCCAGGTATATGTACTCCTGCAAGCGCTGGGCCACGGTTTTGGCGTCGCCCACCAGGGCCGTGCCTGCCCCACCCCGTACCAGGCCTACGCCTGCCCACAAGTTGGGCGACACTTCCAGTTGATCACGACGGCCACCGTGCAGGGCAGCCATGCGTTTCTGGCCCACCGAATCCATCGTGGCGTAATTGGCTTGTGCCTTGGCAATGTCCTCGTCAGTCAGTTTGCTGATCAGGCGGTTAGCCTCGGCCCAGGCTTCTTCGTTGGTTTCCCGCACGATGACATGCAGGCGCACGCCCAGTTTCAATGTGCGGCCCCGCGCGGCAGCACGGCGACGGATATCCTCAAATTTCTTGCCTACTGCAGCAGGGGGTTCACCCCACGTCAGATAGGCGTCCACATGCTCCGCAGCCAGATCGTGGGCAGCGTCCGAGGAACCGCCGAAATACAGTGGGGGATAGGGCTTTTGCACGGGAGGAAAGATGTTGCGGCCGTTCTCTACCTTGAAGTGTTTGCCCTGGAAATTAACGGTCTCGCCGGATAGCAGTTGACGCCAAATGCTCAGGTATTCATTGGCGTATTCGTAGCGGGTGTCGTGATCCAGAAAAATCCCTTCGGCAGCCAGCTCGGTGGCATCGCCGCCAGGCACCACATTCAGCAGCAAGCGACCATGCAAAGCCTGGTCCAGCGAGGCGGCTTGCCGTGCGCTGGCAACGGGCGAACCCAAGGAGGTGCGCAGTGCCACCAGCAGCTTGATGCGTTGGGTAACCGGTACCAGACTGGCTGCCACCACCCAAGGGTCCAGGCAGGAGGCACCGGTGGGAATCAGCAGGCCGTCATAGCCCAGGTTTTCGCTGGTGACGGCAATGCTGCGCAGGTACTCGTTGGTCGGTGCACGGCCAAAGTCGGATTTGCCCAGATAGCGGGTATCGCCCGAGGTGGGCAGGAACCAGAAAATATCAGGTGTGGTGGAGGTGATTTGGCTCATGCTGCCTGGGCCTCCAGAAGGGTGGCGCGTTGTGGCAGGCGCGCCTGTACGCCTTGCAAGATGGGTATGGCCAGATCCACGCTGCGCTGTAGGTGTTGCTGTAGGGCTGTGCTGCTGATTTCGCCGTCCTGTATGTCTTCGGGCGTGGCGTATACCCAGATTGGCAAGGTTAGTGCCTGGAAGAAACTGAACAGGGGCCGCAATTGGTGCTCAATCACCAGAGCGTGGCGTTGGCTGCCCCCGGTAGCGGCCAGCAGCACGGGCGTGCCGTTCAAGGCGTTCATATCGACCAGATCGAACAGGTGCTTGAGCAAGCCCGGAATGCCTGCACGGAAGATGGGGGAGCCCACAATCAGAAAGTCTGCCTGTTCAATAGCGCGGATGGCTTGGTGAGCATGGGCTGGCAAGGCGTCCGTGGACAGGGCTGCGCCCAGTTCGGGCAGCAGGCTGACCAGTTCGATGTTTTGTACGTCCAGTGCCAGTTGATCGTTCAGTGTGTCGCGCAAGGCATCCAGCAATACTTGTGTGCGGGATGGACGGTGCAGGCTTCCATTCACAATGACGGTTTTCAGGGGGCGGCTCATGGCAATTCCTTGCAGTGAAATCAGGGCGAGGTGCCGCCAGGAAACGGGGGCACCCGTGCGAGTCAATGTCTTGTATTACATGCCTGTTCACCGCTGCCGCGAAAGACAATTAGCTCATGTGTTTATGGGGGTAGCAAGCCCTTACGCTTTTGATTTGCATATGAAAAGCAGTTTTATTGAATGTGAAAAAATGAGCCCCCGAATAGCAGAGGCTCAAAGCATTGCGATAGGCAAATAAGGTTCAAAAAAGAGTGCCATGCCAAAACTGGATAGTCCGCGCTGCTGTTGTGCCAGAGCTGGATAGTTTGGTGCCAAATGGATTCATAGAATGAAAGCAAGCCAATCCGGGGGATTGGCATCCGACTGTGTCGCAAGCACGGCGGTTTTATTTCTATGAGAGAGACAAGTCATGACTCAAAACAGCACCCCACCCTACATCGAGATCGAAAAGCGCATCGACAAGGTACGCGACGAATACGCTCTGGTTGAGGGCCATTTCGATACATCGGAAGAAACCTCTCCCTGGATTCCTTTCGGCCCCAATATCTGGCTGCGCCACCTGAGCTTTGATATTCGCAATAACACCTCGGTGCATATCATGCGTGCGGACAAGGGCGGCTCCTTGGGGCGTCACCGCCATCGCGCTGTGGTGACGGGCTATATCCTGTCTGGCAGCCTGCGTTACGAGGAATACGACTGGGTCGCCCGCGCAGGTCACTACATCCATGAAAGCCCCGGCCGCACTCACACTCTGGTGTCCGACGAAGGTATGGAAACTCTGTTCCATCTGGGCACGCCCATCGAGTTCCTGGACGAGAACGACAACATCCTTGAAATCATTGATGTGTTCTGGATGATCGACCACTACACCAGCTACTGTAAGCAGCACAATCTGCCCATCAACCAGTCCATGTTCATCTAGGACTGTTTGAGGCTTGTGTGCCGTGTCTGTCCCGTTTGATGGGGCAGTTCCTTGAAGCGTT
>SMEN01000941.1_pt1 | contig 12531 bp, 10 predicted proteins | sample 2456271 | NCBI WGS metagenome assembly SMEN01 (sample SAMN10132593, study PRJNA489261) | soil metagenome | isolation source: day1 control-loamy sand soil ammended with raw manure from dairy cow... | place: USA | collected 2015-04-01 | reverse complement strand
CATTGCGACGCGCACGGGCACGCCTGTGAGGCGGCGCACGCTCGTGCGAATCTCGCGCCCGATGCGTTCAAGCTCCGCCGGGGTGCCCCGCAGGCCAACGAAGGACTCGTCGATGGAGTACACCTCGTGCCAGGTTCCATAACGGCCTAGCAATTCCATGACGCGGGCGGACATGTCGCCGTACAGCTCATAGTTGCTCGAACGCACCGCAAGGTTATGGGAGTCCATATAGCGCTGGACCTTGAAGAACGGCTCCCCCGTAGGAATACCCAGATCCTTGGCTTCCTGGGAACGAGCGACCACGCAGCCGTCATTGTTCGATAGCACCACAACCGGGCGATTGCGCAGCGAATAGTCGAAGGCCCGCTCGCAGGAGACGTAGAAGTTATTCACATCCACCAGGGCCACGTGATCAGCGGACATGATGCAGGCACCTGGTAATCACGCCGAAGACGTTGACTTCATCGCCTTCGGTCAGCACCACAGGCAGCGGCGATTCATCGCTGAGCAGCCCGACTTCTTGGCCATCGATCTGCCAGCGGCGCACCAGCATCTGCCCGTTGAGGTTCACGATCACCACAGAGCCATGGCGCACGGAGAGCGAACGGTCCACGATTACTTCATCGCCGTCATGGATTCCTGCTGATTGCATGGCGTTGCCGGAGACGCGCATGATGAAGGTGGAAACCCGGTCACGCACCAGCAAACGGTTCAGATCCAGGCCGCCGTCGAAATAATCGCGGGCTGGCGAGGGGAATCCCATTGCAGAGACCGCTTGGACCGGTCCATGGCTGGCACCCGGAGGCATCATTTCTTGTTCGTCAGCCACACCCACCACTCCCTGCTGAAAGCTAGTACAAATATTCGAATACTTGATTGTATCGTGTTGCGGCGCAGCACTTCACCTCCAGCGGACTCCCCGTTTGCGTTCGGCAAGACAGTACTTCAACACCACGGGTCAGAGGTGGCAGAAATTATTGGAACCGTTGAAGGAAGGATCTCCTTTACCTGATGCCTGGCTCGCGCGCTGAGCCATGATTTCAGTGATCTGAGCTCGGTTCAGGCAACAGCCCGGAGTGAAATGCTGCGTAGCGGCGACTCATCGATTCGAGATAGGACTTTGTCCGTTCCTGCGCTTGAGCAATACAAGGCTCAGGGCGATAGCCAGTAGCGTCCCGGCACCGGAAAAGACGATAACCAGCTGGGCAGGCTCAACAAACAACCCCGGGGTCCCGACAAGATATCCCAGCGCAACCATGATGTTGATCATCATCCGAAGCTGGGCCCACGCCGCACCATGCCGGGATTCTGGCACGTAGTCGTAGATCGCCGTTCGCACCCCAGTATTATGCAGCCCGTTGCCCACTCCGCCCAGTAAGAAGACCACAGCCAGACCCGCAGGATTAGCCCAAAGCCCCTCAACCAGAATTGCGGCTCCGACTCCAGCACCACCGAGCAGGATCGGCAGCGCGCTGCGCGCGCCAAACCGCTGGTTGCCGCCAACCAGCGAACCGGCCACAGCTCCCAGCGACCAAGCCCCCAGCAGTACCGCGTACCCGGTGTCCGTGGCGGTCACTTCACGCAGATAGAACACCCCGGCCACCCCCTCGGCAGCCGTGAACAACACAATGGCCGCCATTGGAAGCAACAGCACACGCAGACGCCAGTCGTGCAGCAAGACCGCGGTGCTTCGTGCAGCAGCGGCCGCATGCGGCGCGGTAGGCGCGGCGGAAGCAGCAGTTTCATCCGGATTCGAGCGCTGCGAAGAAAAGAGCAGCACCGCCGCCACGGCGAGGATCACGAAACCTAACGCCGCGCACCACAGCACAACACCCAGGCCACGTGCTGCAAAAACGAAGGAAGCAACGGCAGGGGCAATGATACCGGCCAGCGAGGTCGCCACCACAAGAAAGCTGCTGGCCCGGGCGACGCTGAATCCCCCGCGGATTCGTGGGATGAGTTTGAAGATCACTGCACCGTTGACGACTGCGCAAACGCTGGCCACGGACATCAAAGCCAAGCTGGCAATGATGCTTCCGGCCAGCGCCATGGCTGCAAATACCAGTACGTGCAGACCTAGATTGATGATCCATACGCGCCAAAGCGCAGAACCGTCCACCCAGCGCCCCACCCAAGGAGCAAAGACCACCGGAGGCACCAGCCCTGCCAAGAATAATGCGGTGACGCCCCATGACCCCAGTTCGTCTGCCGCTGCAAGGGTCAAAGCGAAAACGGCCATGCCCTCGCCGAGCATGGAGAAGAAGGCCACGGCAGCAAAGATCACGCAACGCGCTGACGCACCCATGCTCCTCCTGCCTTTGACCACTTGACGGTTGGCCAACTCGATCGACTCCCGCCAAAGTCCTAGTCTAGAGGCAGAAGAATTCACGCCACCTACTGCAACGCACCCAAGGAGTCTCGTGAAGGTATTACTGGTCAGCTGCGGAGATGTCGCTACCGAAGCCGGACTGCGTTTCCACGCCCATGGCCATGAGGTCACTGCCTGGCGCCGCCAGGCAGACAAGCTCCCTGGCCAATTCACAGGCCACAGCGTGGACTTGCTCGTGCCTGCTAAGTGGCCGGCCATCGACCCGGAAACCGACATCGTGGTACTGACCCCCGTTCCGGTCACGCGCGACGCTGAAGGCTACCAACGCAGCTACTTGAACGTGGCCAAGGAGCTGGCTACCCGCGTCGCGGCGGACTGCCCGAAGCTGCGACGTTTCATCTACGTCTCCTCCAGCGCCGTCATGGGCGGTGAAGCAGGTCAATGGGTCGATGAATCCGCGCCGTTGGCTCCAACCCGCGAGACTTCGAAGGTCTTGGCGCAGACCGAAATCGCGCTCGCCGGCAGCGGATTGCCAGTGACCATTTTGCGAGCCTCTGGAATTTACGGACCGGGACGCACCCGCCTGATCGACATGGTTCGCTCAGGCACTGCGCAGCTGCCAATACAGTCGCACTGGACCAATCGCATCCACCGCGATGATCTGGCCCAAGCCATAGTCCATGTCGCCGCTCTTGGCGAGCAGGCAGCGGAACTGTATCTGGCCAGCGACAGCGCCCCGGCTCAGCTCGGCGAGGTCTACGAGTTCCTTGCCAAGCAACTCGACCTACCCGTACCGCCAGGTGCCTCCGAAGCGCCGACACGTAGGGCTGCGGACCGGCGGCTGGATAATGCTCGACTGTTAGCTAGCGGATTACAGCTCGAATATCCCAGCTATGCCCAGGGATATCGCCACATCCTCGAAGGAACTTCCACTCGTCACCAGTAAATTGGCTGGTTGCCGATGAACTGAAATTCGGATCCGCACCGAGTATCTTAAGGGCACCCCAGCCATCAAGCCGGGATACCCCGTGGCGCTGCCCTTCGTTCACGACAGGGAGAGGCGCGAAAGCGCTTGTGCGAATTGTGGTCCTGAATCCCCAAAAGACAAACCGGCTTGCGGCGCATCGAAATGATGCACCGCAAGCCGGTTCTCTTTTTCGTTCCGGGTGTGGACCGAAACGCCTAGAAACCCTTACGCAGCGGGTTGAAGTGCCGAGCAATGGAAGGGGCCTGCTGGCCGGTGATCTGGGCAGCGAGGATCTTGCCGGTCAATGGACCGAGCGCAACGCCCCACATGCCATGGCCGCCACCGACTGAGACGCGCGCAGAGCCAGTCTGGCCGACCAGTGGCATGCCATCGGCGGTGCATGGCCGTCCGCCAACCCACTCTTCCTTGCGGTTTTCCCAGTTGATGCCCTTGTAGACCGGGGTCGCAGCGGCGACGATGGCCTCAATACGCTTGGGCTCCAGCTTGTGGTTGACGTCGCGGAACTCCATGGTGCCAGCGATGCGGAAGCGATCACCCAGCGGGGTGCAGGCTACGCGCTGCGCCGGGAAGTAGATCGGGTGCGTTGGCATGTCCTCAGGCTCAACGGTGAACGAATAGCCGCGACCCGCCTGGACCACGACATTCACACCGAACTTGTTGGCCATGTCGGTCATCCATGCGCCGGTAGCCAGCACGACGTGATCAGCAGTGATCGAGCGTCCTTCAGATCCGATGATGGTTACCGATTTTCCGTTATCACGCACATCGGTGACGTTGAAGTTGCCGATGATGTCACCTCCGCGGGCGACTACGGATTCGGCCAGCGATTCCATGAACTTTGGTGGGTTGAGGTAGCGCTGGTTCTTGATGGCTACGCCGGCAGCAACCTTATTGGATAAGGTCGGCTCAATGCCTCGCAGTTCATCACCGGTGAGCAATTCGTAGTCGACCTCGCCTCCGGTCTTCTCAATCATCTCGAACTCGTGCAGCAACCCGTCACGATCCTTCAAGGAGGTGAAGCCGGTCAAGAAAGGATCTGCTGGCTTGGTTAGCTCTTGCACACCCGGCCCTGCAGTGGTTGCCTGAGCAATTTCGTCAAAAGCATCCAGCCCGGTTGCTCCGATTTCGGAGTAGACGCGCATGGCTTCTTCCCATTTCCTCGGGGTCGAGTGCCAGGCAAAGCCGATGAGGAAGCGCAGCAGCTTGGCGTCCGCCTTCAGCGGGATGTAGAGCGGAGATGCCGGGTCAAGCATCATCTTCAGGCCGTTCTTGAAAATTGCAGGCTCTGCGATAGGCAAAGTCAATGCCGGCGTCAGCCAGCCAGCATTGCCCCATGAAGAGCCGGCAGCTACACCACCACGGTCCACGACGGTGACTTTAACACCAGCTTCCTGCAGGTACCAAGCGGTTGACAAGCCAACAAAGCCAGCACCAACAACAACGACATGATCTGGCACGGTTACTCCAGCCACAATCCAACCTCCAAGCATTTTGACGGCCTCTCCACACGAGCCCGTATGTGATCACTGTCGCGCGATCTGCGTCGAAAATCAACGCGTTCTGATGATTCCACGGTGAGCGCCACCACACCACCGGAACTTTCGTGTTTTCTGCAGAAAATATCCAATCCCACCGAACTTCCAACAGATACTTTGAGATACATGGGAACTTTCCCCATAGGTGGCATCACTATTCTTGGAAGCTATCAACCCGATATGCGCGTCCTGCGTAAACTGGAAGGAAGCGAATTGCCAAACCCAGCGATCAGTCATTTCTAAGGAACTGCCTCACTCATATGGCCTCACGTAAACCAGCCAAGAAGAAGCCAGCCCAGGGCCACCCAGCCCGCCGTTCAGGCGCCAGTAACGTGCCCTTCGAATCCGAAGTACGCCAAGCTCTTCAGCCTTTCAAGTCCTCGCTTTTCCGCCATTTCCACGAAGAAGGACAAGCAGCCAGCGAGACCCGCGCAGCACTTGAGGGACTGACTACTTTGCTGACGGTACATGCCCAGCTGCGCAAGAGCGTTGACGTCAAAACCTTGGACCCCAGCATTTTGGGCGAACAGCTTGGCCACCTGACTTCACTGGGTAAAGAGGTTTCGGAAGCCAGCGCCGCGATCCTCAAGCATTACTTGACCTTCCTGGGGACCACCGCCAATTTCGGCGGCAGCGTAGATGACTTCAAGCAGACCTTCGAATTCCTCTCGCGCATGGCCGGAGATTCACCCATCGTCGCGCCGTACCTCGAAGATGAAGAGGCCAATGGCATCTTGGAATCGATGCCATTCGTTTTCGCCGCTCGCGAATTGATCAGCTGGGTTGGCGACGGAAAGCCAACTACCCCGGCTGGCGTTCTGACCGGCGCAACGTTGCAAGACGCTGCCGGCGCACTCGGACTATTCGTCAAGGTGGATGAATCCGCGGAGGTTCCACAGGAGTCTGAGTGGGAGCCAGAAGACGGTACGGTCGTTCCTTCCTTGGCAGATATCCCCCGTCTCTCGGCTTACTGGGATGCGCTGATTGGCACGGCCATGCTGCGCTACCAGGCACCGAATGCGACCCCAACCGAGTCGCTCAGTGATGCCTTGCTGGCTTCCAGCGGCCAAGGAGCACGCTTGGTCAAGGAATTGATCGCGGAGGTTCTCTACTCGCACATTCTGATTAATACTCTTCAGAAGCCAGGCAAGGCACAGATTGCCGAGATGGTTGCCGGGGTATTGAGCAATGCAGCATCTTCGACTCCTCCACGTACCGAGTTTGCACTGCAGGTTCCTAGCGAGGATGATCTGCCTGCAGAACAGCATCACCTGATTGCCAGTCTTGAAGAGGTGGTCCCTCAGGTTGAATCGCTGCTACGCGTCTTTGAACGCGAAGGCCTTGTCGAGATCAACGAAGAAATCACCGTCCCGGTCGCACTGCGCTCCTCGCTGGAGCGTGCGCTGACCAAGGTTTCGGATCACGTCCTGAACGATTCCCAGCAAGACAGCGACTCCGACGCTTAACGCTTAACGCTTCAAAAACGCCATGAGCGCGAGAACTATTAAAGTTCTCGCGCTCATGGCGTTTGGGCTGATGGATTAGACGCTGCGTGTGGCCAAAGATGCATCGTGCCGTGGCAGGCGATCATGCCACGCGTTCTCCCCTGGCTTGCCAACATTCACGATCAAGAATGATTTGTGGTTGTTCTCAGCATTAATCGCTGCGTCAACGACGGTGCTGTCGAAGCCGCCCATCGGGCCAGCTGCCAGACCGGCGGCACGCACACCCATGATGAAGTACCCCGCCTGCAGCCACGCGTTATTGTTGCCAACCGCGGTGCGCATTGCGAGGTCCTGGAACATTTCCTTGCGTTCCGGTGCATGAGGGAAGAAATTCTCGAACTCTTCATGCCATTCGGTGTCGAAAGACAGAACGGCCAGAGCCGGGGCCGAAAGAGCCTTCTCAGCGTTGCGGCCGGCCATGGATCCTGCGATGGCCTGACGCGCCTGCTCACTCTTAATCCAGGTGATGCGCAACGGCTGGTTATTCATCATCGTCGGACCCATCTTCGTTGCTTCGTAGATGGCATCGAGCACTTCGTCAGAAACCGGTTCATCGCTGAATGAGTTCGCACTACGAGCATCGAAGAACAGCTGGTCCGCAGCATCCTGAGAAATTGTCAACGACTCATAGTGATTGGTTTCTACCTGGATGCTCATGCTCGCTCGCTTTCAAGACGGGAAATTCTCTCTCTAGGCTCAACGCCCCGCCATTCAAGCTCATTCCGACCCCAGGCGTGAGACAGCTCTCAGTAGAGTCAGTGGAAGTTAAGTTATAAAAGGTACGTTGCATTGCTGACGGACAACGGCGTGCGATGGGGGCACAGCGCCGATGAAAGATCAGTCCGTTCTCACTAATGCAACGTACCTTTTAATCACCGGTCTTCACCGATACATGTCTAACTTATCCTGTCCTGCGAAAATCCGAAATCATACTTTAGTAGGAGGGCAAGGGCTAGAACGTGATGCTTGCGCGCAGCTTCCAAATCCCATCTTCGGCATTAGTTGCAAACTTTCCACCAAACGCACTCATCCTGTCGCTCATGCCAATCAAGCCCGTGCCGCCACTTGGAAGGTCACCGGACTTCTTCCTTGAATCACCCATCTGATTAGTAATTTCAAGAATTGCCTCCGAGCCGCTCACCATGAGATTGAAGGTGCAGGTTCCACCAGGCAGACCATGCTTTATCACATTTGTTGCACCTTCTTGCATGACTCGATAAATCGCGGTCTGCGCAGAACGAGGCAAGTCAGAAATTTTTTCGTCCGTGGCGGAGGTCACCTTGAAATTGGCATCCCTAAGACGCTGGGAGAACAGTTCCGCCCCCTGTTGCGCATAAACAGTCGTGGCGGCTGGTTTATCGACATTCTGCGTCAGGGAGTCCGCCATGGTCCCGTCAGCACGAAGGACATTGAGCATCAAGCGGAGGTCATGCAAGGTTTCGGTACTCAACTTGGCGATGACATCGAGGGCTTCAAGGGCCTTTTGGCCGTCGTTAGCGAATTTCGCAGCTTTCGACTGCATGGCCACAACAGTAATGTCATGCGCGACGATATCGTGCAGGTCCCGTGCGATGTTCTTGCGCTCCCGGTCGACCGCAAGGCGCGTCTGCTCCCTGACTGCTTGCATTTGATGCACGGCAACAGCATTCTTCTCGCGCAGCAAGTAAATATTCCTCGTGAGGAAAAAGGCCATTGCCGCCAATGGGGCAAGCGCCACGAGCAAGACCGCATCTTTTCCTGACTGAATACCGAATTGCACCATCCAGGCTGCGGACAAGGTCAGAAACAAGGCCCTAACACTTAATGCCCTGGCCGTCGCCGCCAGGGACGAGAACATCATGAACGAAACGATAGTCCAGAAAAACAGGGAGCTATCGGTGAGGAAGAAATAGGCAACAGCCACGAACAATCCGACGGATACTGCAGGCCATCGCAGGCCCAGCGCAAGGATCACGCAGAGCCCCAACCCCAGCAACGCGCCTCGAACCGAGACGTCGGACGAACCGCTGAACCCTTCTTCCAACAGGGTCACGAACTCACTACTGGAGACTGCAACCAGAACAGTAATACCGGTCCAAACAATGACACCCCGACCAGCGAAGAGCTTGGTCAGGGTGCCATTCACTCGTCCATTCATATGCCGAATAATCCCCCGGCGCTGATGATCAAGTCAAATACACTGCTTTATGGGCAGCCGACGCCATAGCGATTGCAGATCCATTCCGAGAAAGCAGATCCAAAACCAGCCGGCGTCGCCACGGCGCCGCTACTCTGAGCGGATGAGGTCGCAGCAGATGCTGGAGCTGCCACAGCGGTCAATGGTGCCAGTACTAATGCGGCTACTGCCAGCATTTTCAAACCCTTCATAACAAACCCCAGTTCAGATCAACTTATATACTTTCAGGTGAGCGGGCCGATCGTTGGCCTATAAGGCATCGAAACAAAGGAATCAGATGGAAAAAATAAAGGTCCTTATTGTCGATGATGAACCTCTAATTCGGCACGCGTTGGGCACAATCCTAGCAACAGCTCACGGAATTGCAATGGTTAATTCTGTAGAAAATGGCCAGGCCGCAGTCGACTATTGCAAGGACAATCATGTGGACGTTGTTCTCATGGATTTGCAGATGCCAATCATGGACGGAGTTAGTGCAACCAAGATAATCAAATCCGTACAAGACAGCCCTTCGGTCCTTGCTATTACTGCTTTTTCTTCTGATGAATATTTGGTCCCGGTATTAACCGCGGGAGCCAGTGGATATCTGGTGAAGGACTCTGAACCAGACGAAATTATTCGTGCTATCCATGCCGTCCACCAGGGAACCGCGGCCATTTCGCCGTCAGTCTCTTCCGATTTAGTTTCTGCTGTTCGTGAAGCGTATCGGGATAATTCTGGAGATATTCAGGAACTCGTATACGACTTGGGAATCACTAATCGTGAATTTGAGATTCTAAAGCTACTAGCCAAGGGGCTTAATAACCCGGAGATTTCCAAAACGTTGGCCATTTCAGAGACAACGGTTAAAACGCATATGGCGAAGATCTTCGTAAAGCTGGATGTTCGCGACCGAGTCCAAGCACTGGTCGCAGCTACGCGCATGGGACTTATTGAAATCCCAAGAGACTAGCCATCGAATCCCACCCCACCGTGTGAAGTCAGCCTCTTCCACACATCAGCGCGCATGATGCGGGAATAATTGCGCGCCATATGCGTTGAACATGAGCATAGACCGCTCAAGTTTCTACAAGGAGGCTCACTTGCCAGCATTTTTCGGCGCACCGTCAGATGGCTCGTTCGAGGAATTCCTCTCTCGGTTCCTATCTACTCGGGCCCAGGCAGCACGTCCCATCGACATTACCCGCCTGCTTTCGGCTCGAACCCACGAAGCCGTAGCCACCGCGGCCGCAATCTCCCATGAGCACGGCCATGACGAGATTGATTCCCTGCACCTGCTCATGGCACTGTTGCGCACCGAACCAATCGGCGAACACCTCGGTGCCATGGGCGTGGACATCGATGCTCTGGGCGCAGATGCCATCGCGCGCATGCCCAAGTCCCAGGAAAAGGCCGAGAAGCCAACCCGCCTTTCCTCTGCTGCCCAGCGCAGCCTCTTCGACGCATACCAAGTGGCACGAAACTACGGCTCGACCTACATCGACCCGGATCACCTCTTCCTTGCGTTTGTCTTCAACCCGGAGTCACCGGTCAGCCAGTTGCTCGCGCAACACGGAATTACCGGCCAGTCCCTGCAGCAAGCTGCCATGGAGCAGGCGCAGCGGGCCCAAAATGGCGGGCAGGAACAGGGCTCGGAGGAGTCAGATGTTTCCATGCTCGAACGCTGTCGAAATCCTGGCCCGCCGCACCAAGAACAATCCGGTACTGATCGGCGAGGCCGGCGTAGGCAAGACAGCCATCGCCGAAGGCCTGGCCCGCGCCATCGTGGATGACCAGGTCCCGGAACAGATCCGCGGATCCCGCCTGATCTCCATCGACCTCCCGGGCATGCTGGCCGGAACCCGCTATCGCGGTGACTTTGAACAGCGCCTGACCGGGCTGCTGGAGGAAATCGCAGACGCAGAGGGCCAAGTCCTGGTGTTCATCGACGAAATGCACCTGCTGGTTGGCGCCGGCTCCGGAGAATCCGGAAATATGGATGCCGCTAACATCCTCAAGCCGCGCTTGGCTCGTGGAGAGCTGCACCTGATCGGCGCCACCACGCTGGATGAATTCCGCAAGGTGGAGAAGGACAGCGCTCTGGCCCGCCGCTTCGGCAAGGTCACCGTTGCCGAACCGTCCGAGGAAGTCAGCTTGGCCATCTTGGAAGGCCTGCGCGAATCCTACGAAGACCACCACCAGGTGCAGTACACCCCTGCGGCTCTGAAGGCCGCCGTGGCGCTCTCGGCCCGATACCTCACCGACCGCCAGCTGCCCGACAAGGCGATCGACCTGATCGACATTGCTGGTGCACGGCGCTCGATTGCCGCTGGCGATACCGAAGACGTGCAGTCCCTGCGCGCGGAGCTGGTGGATGCTGAACGCGAGAAGTCCCGGGCCATCGGGGAAGAACGCTATGAGGATGCCAGCGCCTGGCGCGACCACATCACCGAGCTGACTGCCCGGATCACGGCCGCCGAGGAAGCCGGCGACGCGGGAATCACCCGCGTGGTGGATGAAGCCCAGATCTCTGAGGTCATCTCCCGCTCCACCGGCATCCCGACCTCGCGGATCACCGGTGATGACAAGACCCGGCTGGCTTCGCTGGAAGAGTCCTTGCATGCCTCGGTGATCGGCCAGAAGGACGCAGTGTCTGCCGTGTCCCGCGCGGTACGCCGCAACCGCACCGGCATGTCCCCTGCCGGCCGCCCGATCGGCTCGTTCCTCTTCCTGGGTCCTACCGGTGTCGGCAAGACCGAGCTGGCCAAGGCCCTGGCCACCAACCTGTTCGGTTCGGCCGACTCGCTGGTTCGCGTCGATATGAGCGAATACGGAGAAAAGCACACGGTAGCACGCCTGATCGGTGCCCCTCCGGGATACATCGGCCACGACGAGCCCGGCCAGCTGACCGAGAAGGTTCGCCGCAACCCGTACTCGGTGATCCTGCTTGATGAAATCGAGAAGGCGCACCCGGATGTCTTCAACGTGCTGCTGCAGGTACTCGATGACGGCCGGTTGACCGACTCGGCCGGACGCACCGTGGACTTCTCCAACACGCTGATTCTGATGACCAGTAACCTCGGCGGCGAATATTTGGCGAATAAGGCCGGAAACTTCGGTTTCACCTCCGCCAATGCCACTAGCGAGGCCGACGAGGTCCGTGCCAAGGTCATGGGCAAGGTACGCGAGTTCATGCGTCCCGAGTTCCTGAACCGTTTGGATGAGGTACTGCTCTTCTCCAAGCTCTCGCAGTCCGAGATTAGCCAGATCGTCAAATTGGTCATCGCTGAAACCGAGGCCCGGTTGAATGATCAGGAACTGCAGCTGGAAATCAGCGACGCTGCCGTGCAGTTCCTGGCCAGCGAAGGATACGATCCCGAGTTCGGTGCCCGCCCGCTGCGCCGTTTGGTGCAGCGCAAGGTGCAAGATGCCATCGCCGATCTGCTGATCGATGATTCGCTGGCTGCCGGTGACACTGTTTTGGTGGACTACGCCGCTAACAAGCTGAGCGTGCAGAAGAAGGCCGAAATGCCGACTCCGCCTGCGCACAGTGAGCAGGTGCCGAGCTACTTCGGCAGCTGATCCGGAAGAACTGGGAAACGGGTTTGCCCGGCTGGGACTGCGGTCCGGGCCGGGCAAGCCCGTTTTTTGCACCTCTTGAGCCGGCGGCGAGCGCGATGGTAGTTTGTTGCCATGTTCCGTTCATAGCGCTTCTTGCTTTCCCTTTTTCGAAGAACCATGAACGGAATTGCCATGCCTTCAGACCTTTTGCAGGCTCACCTGCAGCACACTGCCATCTCCTCCCCCGAGTGCTCCTACGCCCAGCTTCTCCCGCTGGATTCTGCCCGCGCACTGGATCTGGCGGACGCCTACTTCACCGCTTATCCGCCCGGTATGGCCGTAGCTTCACGTGCCGAGGCACGCGAAGAAATGGCATCCACTTTCACCCAGGAATACGGCAAGGTCCTGGAAAACGCATCATTCATGGCCGTGCGAAAAGGGAAAGCGGTAGGCGCAAT
>SMEN01000401.1_pt1 | contig 12548 bp, 6 predicted proteins | sample 2456271 | NCBI WGS metagenome assembly SMEN01 (sample SAMN10132593, study PRJNA489261) | soil metagenome | isolation source: day1 control-loamy sand soil ammended with raw manure from dairy cow... | place: USA | collected 2015-04-01 | reverse complement strand
TGAAGTCAGTCTACACATGGCCTTTGTCGAGGCTCGTGCCGCGCGCCATGAATTCATCACGGTAGAGCATCTGCTGTTGTCCCTGCTCGATAACGCCTCAACACTTGAGGTGTTGAAAGCATGTGCTGCCGATATTGATGCGCTGCGCCAGAATTTGCGCAAATTCATCAACGAAAACACGCCCACCTTCCCAGGCGAGGGCGAAGTTGATACCCAGCCTACGCTGGGCTTTCAGCGTGTGATCCAGCGTGCCATCATGCACGTGTCGTCCAGTAACTCCGGTAAAAATGTGGTGTCCGGGGCGAACGTACTGGTGGCCATGTACGGGGAAAAAGACTCGCACGCTGTTTACTATCTGCAGCAGCAAGGTGTGTCACGTCTGGACGTAGTCAACTTTCTGTCGCACGGCATCACCAAAGCCAACCCGGAGCCAGCCGCTCCCGAGCCTCCCAAGGCTGCAGCGGCATCCGAGTCCGATACTCGTTCGGATGCGCAAAAATCGCCGCTGGACTTGTACGCCACGGACTTGAACACCGAAGCCAGCTTAGGTCGGATTGATCCTCTGATCGGTCGGGATAAGGAAGTTGAGCGTGTCATTCAAGTGCTGTGCCGTCGCCGCAAGAACAACCCCTTGCTGGTGGGTGAAGCTGGCGTGGGTAAAACCGCGATTGCCGAAGGTCTGGCCCTGCGCATTCAGCGTGGTGATGTGCCTGAAATCCTGGGCAAGGCTCGTGTTTATGCCTTGGATATGGGTGCATTGCTGGCTGGTACCAAGTACCGTGGTGACTTCGAGCAACGCCTGAAAGCGGTGCTCAAGCAGCTGAAAGAAACAGCGCAATCCATTTTGTTTATCGACGAAATCCATACCCTGATCGGTGCCGGTTCGGCATCGGGCGGAACCTTGGATGCGTCCAACCTGCTCAAGCCCGCGCTGTCCTCCGGTCAGCTCAAGTGCCTGGGTGCTACCACCTATTCGGAATACCGCGGAATCTTTGAAAAAGACCACGCCTTGTCGCGTCGCTTTCAAAAGATCGATGTGGCCGAGCCAACGGTAGAACAGACCATTCAGATTCTGCGTGGCCTGAAGGCCAATTTTGAAGAGCACCACGGTGTACGTTACTCGGCAGCAGCCTTGACCGCGGCAGCTGAGCTGTCCGCACGTTACATCAACGACCGCTTTTTGCCCGATAAGGCTATCGACGTTATCGACGAGGCCGGTGCTGCGCAGCGTCTGCTGCCACGCTCCAAGCAGAAAAAAGTCATTGGCAAAACTGACATTCAGGCAACGGTATCGCGTATTGCGCGCATTCCGCCTCAGACTGTGTCCAGCGACGATCGCAATAAGCTGGCCACGCTGGGACGCGACCTGAAATCGGTGGTGTTTGGCCAGGACATGGCTATCGACGCTCTGGCAGCAGCCATCAAGATGGCCCGCTCTGGCCTGGGCCTGCCCGATAAGCCAATTGGTTCCTTCCTGTTCTCCGGCCCCACCGGTGTCGGTAAAACAGAAGTGGCTCGTCAACTGGCCTTTGTGCTGGGTGTAGAGCTACTGCGCTTTGACATGTCCGAGTACATGGAGCGTCACACCGTGTCGCGCCTGATTGGGGCTCCTCCTGGCTATGTTGGCTTTGATCAGGGTGGTTTGCTGACCGAAGCCGTCACCAAGCAACCGCATTGCGTGTTGCTGCTGGACGAAATCGAGAAAGCTCACCCGGACGTCTACAACATCCTGCTGCAGGTCATGGACCATGGCACTTTGACGGATAATAACGGCCGCAAGGCAGATTTCCGCAACGTGATCCTGATCATGACCACCAACGCCGGGGCTGAAGCGTTGAACAAGACCAGCATTGGTTTTACTCAGTCTCAGCGCTCGGGCGATGAAATGCAGGACATCAAGCGTCACTTCTCGCCGGAGTTCCGCAACCGTCTGGATGCCATCATTGGCTTTAAGCCTTTGTCGCGTGACGTGATTCTGCGTGTGGTAGACAAGTTCTTGATGCAGCTGGAAAATCAGTTGCACGAGAAACGCGTCGAGGTGTCCTTCTCGGATGCCTTGCGTGAACACTTGGCTGCCAAGGGCTTTGACCCAGCAATGGGTGCACGTCCTATGCACAGACTGATTCAAGACACCATCCGTCGTGCCTTGGCTGACGAACTGCTGTTTGGGCGCCTGGTTGACGGAGGCCAAGTCGAAGTTGATTTGGACGACGACGGTCAGGTCGTACTGGAATATCCCTCCTCCGGACCCGATGCGCCCGACAGTAAAGCGTCGTCCCGTCCGGAGCCGGAATTAGTCGACTAGGCCGTGAGGGCATCGCGCCCCTTAGTCGTCTGTACGCACTGTGACACCGTACACGAGCGAGTCCCCGTTCAAGGAGCGGGGCTCGCTCGTTGTATTCGCTGCGATACCGAACTTTACCGCCACAGCCGCTTTTCGCCCCGTGAATGGCAAGCGCTGGTTCTGGCGGTTTTCATTCTTTTCATGATCGCCAACCTGTTTCCCGTCGTCCATCTGAGCATGGCGGGCAAAACGGTGTCGCCCACTTTTCCTAAAGCCTTGCTCCTGATTTGGCAGCAGGGTTATTGGGGCCTGTCTGTTATGGCAGGCTTGGTGGGTTTTTGGCTGCCCTTATTTCAACTGATCTTCCAGTTCTGGGGCTTAGGCCTGATTGCGCGGGAACGCCCCTTGCCGGGAGACTTCGGGTTTGGCCTGCGGGTGCTGAGCCACCTGGAGCATTGGTCCATGACAGCGGTGCTGTTTTTGGGCGTTCTGGTGGCTATCGTGAAGTTTGCCGGTATCGGGCATCTGACCATTGCGCCGGGGCTATACGCATTTTTTGCGCTGACTTTTTTGCTGACAGGCTTGAGCCGGATTACGGCACGCCGCCTTTGGCATTGGGCCGAAGACCGGGATATGGTGCCAATCGCAACCCGGCAGGATCTGCAAGAGAATCCTGACTGGAGCGCCTGTACCCACTGCGGTTTTCTTCAGAGCCGCCAGGCCGACCATTGTCAGCGCTGCAGTGCGCCGGTGCATAAGCGCAAACCGAATAGCCGTGCCCGTGTAGCCGCCCTGGTCATCACTGCCTGTGTCTTTTATATTCCGGCCAATGTCTTGCCCGTCATGGAACTGCGCAGCGTAGTGGGGAGTAGCGCGCACACCATCCTGGGGGGCGTGATTGAGCTTTGGCAGATGGATTCCTGGGACCTGGCCTTGATCGTATTCATTGCCAGTATCGTCGTGCCCATTACCAAGCTCTTGGCCTTAGCAGTCTTGCTGCTGGGTAAACGCTGGCGGGGAAATGCCGTACAACGCCAACGCAATCGAATTTACGATATGGTCGAGCTGATTGGACAGTGGTCCATGCTGGATGTGTTTGTCGTAGTACTGATGGCGTCCTTGGCGAATTTTCCGGGTCTGTCCCAGATTATTCCCGGGGCTGGGGCGCTTAGCTTTGGCATGGTAGTGGTCTTGACCATGCTGGCCGCGCTCAGTTTCGATCCACGCCAAGGCTGGGATCAGGATACCGAACAAGAAAAAACTGCTGAATCGCAACATAAGCAGTCTCAGCCTGCCTCACAGGCATCTTCCTGAAGGAAATAAGGTGCAAGAATCACAAACTCCTCAGCCTGGTGGCCCCAACGAGCCTGCGCAACCCAAGTTGGTTCCCTCTCAACGAACCCGTTTTTCATGGATCTGGATTCTGCCCATTGCGGCCGCTCTAGTGGGGGCGTCGCTCGTACTGCGTAACTGGATGCTTACCGGGCCGCGCATCACGATCAGCTTTGATTCGGCGGAAGGCTTGGCTGTGGACCAAACCAAGCTGCGTTACCGTGAGGTCAATGTGGGCACAATTTCCGATATTCAGGTGGCTCCGGATCGCAAAGGGGTTCTGGTGACCGCGCAGCTGGAACGAGACGGCTCGGAATTCATCACTCAAGATGAAACACGATTCTGGGTGGTTCGCCCGCGCCTGGGGTTAAGCGGTGTATCCGGTTTGGGTACTTTGCTGTCCGGGGTGTATATCGGGGTGGATGCTCCTTTTGAGGCCGATAGCAAAAAGCAGCAGCTGGAGTTTGTAGGGCTGGAGAGCCCGCCCGAGGTGATCAGCGGCCGGGCAGGCAAGCGCTATGTGTTGACCGCGCCGGAGCTGGGTTCATTGGATTTGGGCTCTCCGTTGTATTACCGAGGGATTCAGGTCGGACAGGTCAGCAGCTACGAGCTGAACGAGAAAGGCGATGGTGTGCGCATTCAAGTGTTTGTGGATGCGCCCAACGACGAGTTCGTGACGCAAGGTACGCGTTTCTGGAACGTCAGTGGCGTGAACATGTCGCTGGATTCAGATGGGTTTAGTGTACGTACCCATTCTCTGGTGTCCGCTTTGGCCGGTGGTCTGGCCTTTGACCAGTTGGAGGGCGAATCTACCGAGGTAGCATCGGCGGATGAGCAGTATGAACTGTTCTCGACTCAGGAAAGGGCGATGGCGGAGCCTGATGGCCCGGCGGTGGAATTGCGCTTCCATTTCCATCAGTCAGTACGAGGCCTGGTGCCCGGTTCCAAGATCGAGTTTCGTGGTTTGGAGTTAGGTCAGGTCTACGACGTTGATCTGGAATTCGACTTTGAGCGCAAACGTTTCTTCGCTCTGGTGAAAGCTCGAATCTATCCGCAGCGTTTCGGTCGCTTGTACGAACGAGTGGCAGAGGGACGTACTGATGGTAAAGATCCGGTGACAGCCTTGTTCGAGCCCATGGTTGAACGTGGTCTGCGTGGCCAATTGCGTCCGGCCAGCCTGATTACTGGTCAGCAATACATTGCTCTGGAGTTCTTTGATAAAGCCGCCAAGGCCGAGTTCTCGCCTGATACCAAGCCTTTGGTGATTCCAGTGATTGCGGGTGACTTCGATCGTCTGCAAGAGCAGGTCAGCGATATTGTCACCAAAATTGCAGCCATCCCATTCGATCAGATAGGCAAGGATCTGCAAGTTGGGCTGACCCAGATGAGCCAAGTGCTCAAGCAACTGGATAAGGCGACGGTGCCGCAACTGAATGGTGCACTCAAGTCCATGGATGGGGCAGTGCAGAAGTTGGGCGCCATGCTGGACAAAGACTCTTCCTTCAATGCTTCTGTGGATCAAACCTTGAGCGAATTGAAGCGCTCCCTGCGATCCTTACGCGATTTAAGCGACACCTTGCAAAGCCAGCCTTCGGCGGTTTTGCGGGGCCGTTCCCCTGACGTGCTGCCGGAGCCCACGCCATGATGTCCCGTTTCCTGATTTCTGCTTCTGTGGCTGCTTTGCTGACGGCTTGCGCCTCGACCACACCCACGTATTACACCCTGCAAGCAGGCGCGACGACGCAATCTGCTGCCTTGCCAGCGCAGGAATGGAAAGGCTTCCAACTGCGCCGTCTGGATGTGCCTGCACAGTTGGATCGCCGAGCCTTTGTGTTGACTCAGGGTTCGGGCGCTCAGGTCAATCTGCTGAACGATAGCCAGTGGGCCTCGCCGTTGCCGGATGAAATGTCCTTGGCGCTGGTCTCCGGCCTGCAAGACCGTTTGGGCGTGCCGCAGTTGGCGGGTAGCGGGGCAAAAACGCCGTTTTGGCAAATTGATGTTTTGGTGCAGCGCTTCGAGTCTGTATATGGCGAGCGCTCCACCTTGGAGCTGAGCTGGACTTTGAGTCCAGTCGGCTTTGCCGGCAAGACCCAGCAGTGTCGCTGGCTGGATTCCGAGCCTGCTTCCGGCGTGCCGGAGCTGGTGCAGGCCCATCGCCAATTACAGCAACGCTGGGCAGACGCGCTGGCTGCACAAATGCAGTCCAAACCTGTGCCCGCAGCGCTCTCCAAGTCCATGCTCTGTGTGAGTTAACCGCTAAAGTTAACTTTTTCTTGTCCGGGTTAACCTGAATGGAGGGCGGGGTTAACCGTCGGTATTATTTCGGCTTATCGCAGTCAATAAAGCGTAACCGGGACAAGAGGCATGGCAAGCACAACCTTAGGGATCAAAGTCGATATTGAACTGCGCGAGCGTTTGCGGCGTGCAGCAGATCAATTGCAGTGCACACCGCATTGGTTGCATAAGCAGGCTTTGCTTTCCTACATCGAAGGGATAGAGCGGGGCATTTTGCCTAGCGAATTAGCCTTGTTGGGCGGCGGCGATTCCGCTGTCCCTGACGATAGTGTCATTGCCCCCGCTATTCCCTTTTATGGTTTCGCGCAGGACGTACAACCCCAAAGTGTGTTGCGGGCGGCCATCACGGCTGCCTACCGCCGTCCCGAGACCGACTGTCTGCCTTTGTTGCTCAGCGCGGCGCGTTCCTCACAAAGCAGCCGCGCTCAAGAGTTGGCTGCTCGCCTGGTTAAAGCTCTGCGTGCGAAGCGTCGTGGTGGCGGCGTTGAAGGCCTGATTCAAGAGTTTTCTTTGTCCAGCCAGGAAGGTGTGGCCTTGATGTGTCTGGCCGAAGCCTTGCTGCGCATCCCAGACCGTGCCACGCGCGATGCCCTGATCCGCGACAAGATCAGTCACGGAGATTGGCGTGCACACATGGGCGAGTCCCCGTCGCTATTTGTAAATGCCGCCACCTGGGGCTTGATGCTCACAGGCCGTCTGGTCAGTGTGAATAGCGAAAAGAATTTGTCCTCCGCCTTGACTCGCATGATCGGCAAGGGTGGAGAGCCGCTGATCCGCAAGGGTGTGGACGTGGCTATGCGCATGATGGGCGAGCAGTTTGTGACGGGGCAAACTATTGCCTCCGCGCTGGCGAATAGCCGCAAATTTGAAGAGCAGGGCTTCCGTTATTCCTACGATATGCTGGGCGAAGCCGCGACAACGGCAGAGGACGCGCAGCGCTACTATCAGGCTTACGAGCAGGCTATTCACGCCATTGGTCGCGCCAGCCAGGGACGCGGAATTTACGAAGGCCCCGGCATCTCCATCAAGCTTTCTGCGCTGCACCCCCGGTACAGCCGTGCTCAGCGCGATCGCGCCATGCGTGAACTGTTCCCCCGTTTGCTGTCTTTGGCACAGTTAGCCCATCACTACGATGTGGGTTTGAATATTGATGCAGAGGAAGCAGACCGCCTGGAAGTGTCCCTGGATCTGCTGGACAAGCTGTGTTTTGACCCCTCGCTGGCGGGTTGGAACGGCATTGGTTTTGTGGTGCAGGCGTATCAAAAACGCGCTCCCTTTGTCATTGATTATCTGATTGATCTGGCACGTCGCAGCGGCCATCGCCTGATGCTGCGTCTGGTCAAAGGTGCGTACTGGGATTCGGAAATCAAACGGGCGCAGGTCGATGGGCTGGAAGACTATCCCGTCTACACCCGCAAAGTGCATACCGATGTTTCTTACCTGGCCTGCGCTCGTAAGCTTTTGCAGGCGCCGGAAGCCGTGTACCCGCAGTTTGCGACGCATAATGCGCAGACCCTGGCGGCCATCTATGTCATGGCGGGGCAGAATTACTACACCGGCCAATACGAATTCCAGTGCCTGCATGGTATGGGCGAGGACCTGTATGACGAGGTGGTCGGCCCCATTAAAGATGGCAAGCTCAACCGTCCTTGCCGCATTTATGCGCCCGTGGGATCGCACGAAACCTTGCTGGCCTATTTGGTGCGTCGTTTGCTGGAAAACGGAGCCAACACGTCTTTTGTGAACCAGATTGGCGACGCCAGCGTAGATCTGGAACAGTTGATTGCAGACCCCGTGGCCCAGGCCCTGAGCCTGCAGCCTTTGGGTCGCCCGCACGACAAAATTCCTTTGCCGCGCCTTTTGTACTGGGAAGCAGAGCAGCGCTTGAACTCGGCTGGCCTGGACTTAAGCAACGAGCACCGCTTGGGCTCCTTGGCAGCTACCTTGATGCAGACGTCCGCTTTGCCACGGCAGGCTCAGCCCATGCTGGGGCAGGGCAGCCCTGTCTGGGACGAGTCCCAATCCACACCGGTTCGTAACCCGGCCAACCATCAAGATGTGGTGGGGCAGGTCATGGTTGCCACGGCCCAGGACGTAGAACAGGCTCTGGAAGCCGCCAGCCACTATGCGCCAATCTGGCAGGCAACGCCGGTAGAGGAGCGTGCCGCTGCTTTGCAACAGGCTGCACAACTGCTTGAAGACAATATGCAGGACTTGATGGGCTTGCTGGTGCGTGAAGCGGGCAAGTCCTACGCCAATGCGATTGCTGAAGTCCGGGAAGCCGTAGACTTTCTGCGCTATTACGCGGGTCAGGTACTGCGTGACTTTGACAATGATGAATACCGTCCTGTGGGCGTGGTGCTGTGCATCAGTCCCTGGAACTTTCCGCTGGCTATTTTCTTGGGGCAAGTCTCCGCTGCGCTGGCCGCCGGTAATGTGGTGCTTGCCAAACCAGCTGAGCAAACCTGCCTGATCGCCGCCGCGGCGGTGGAGCTTTTGCACAAGGCGGGCATTGCCCCCGGTGCTTTGCAGCTGCTGCCGGGTGATGGCCCATCGGTAGGTGCGCCCTTGGCGGCCAGTGAACAGGTTAATGCTGTTATGTTTACCGGTTCTACAGCGGTGGCCCTGGGCCTGAATCGTCAGTTGGCTAAACGCTTGACGGCTGATGGGCAAGCGGTCCCTTTGATAGCAGAAACAGGTGGCCTGAATGCCATGGTGGTCGATAGTTCGGCCTTGCCGGAGCAGGTGGTGTTTGATGTGCTGAACTCTGCCTTTGACTCGGCAGGCCAGCGCTGTTCGGCCTTGCGTCTGCTGTGCATTCAGGAAGATGTGGCCGAGCGAGTGTTGACTATGCTTAATGGCGCCATGCAGGAGCTTAGCGTTGGTAACCCCGATTTGCTGAGCACCGATGTGGGACCGGTTATTGATGAGGAAGCCCGTGCCGGTATCGAGGAGCATATCGCCACCATGCGCGAAGCTGGTTTTCGCGTCACCCAAAGCGAGCAAAGTCGTAGCCTGACAGGCACTTTTGTCTTGCCCACGATTATCGAGATTGAGCAGGTTAAAGACCTGGAGCGTGAAATCTTCGGTCCTGTACTGCATGTCATGCGCTTCAAACGCAGTGAACTGGACAAGCTGATCGACCAGATCAATGAGCGCGGCTACGGCCTGACATTCGGTGTCCACACTCGTCTGGACGAAACTGTGGAGCGAGTCGTCTCGCGCATCCATGCTGGCAACGTTTACGTGAACCGTAATATGGTGGGGGCCGTGGTGGGCGTGCAGCCGTTTGGTGGCGAAGGCCTGTCTGGAACTGGCCCCAAAGCAGGCGGACCGTTGTACCTGCGTCGCTTGTTAAGCCGTTGCCCGCAAAATCTGCCTTTGAAACGCTGGCTAGAGCAGGGGGCTGTATTGCCCGGGCCTACGGGCGAATCCAATATTTATCAGCTTCGTCCTCGCACTCGCGTCTTGTGCATGCCCGTGACAGCACAGGGCTGGCAGGCACAACGTCAGGCTTGCGCGCTGAGTGGCAGTCAGCCGGTCTTGCTGGACCGACTGGGCCTGGGTGGCTGGCAGGAGGCTCCTGCCTCGCAAATTGCCATGTCCGATTTGGGTGAGGCAGATTATGATGCTGTTTTGTTTGAAGGCGACAGCGATGAACTGCGGCAATTGCTGGGTCAAGTGGCTGAGCGCCACGGCCCCATTGTTGGGGTTCAAGGGCTGTTGACGCAGGAATTGGAGGGGGGCGCGGCGTATGTGGTCGAGCGTTTGCTGCGTGAAGTCTCAGTCAGTACCAATACAGCGGCAGCTGGGGGTAATGCCAGTTTGATGATGGTGGGTTGATCTCAGATGGCACCCGTTTCTATGCACACGTTTGGTCGCACAGTCAGTTTTGAGCGGCGGCCCTGCGTCCATTCTCACGGCAAGGGCCGACTTGTAGCGCGGCTATATTAAAAAACGAAGGAGAACAATATGCAGTCCATCACACGCTTTAAATTGGCCATGGTTTCGACGGCGGTTTTCGGTGCTCTGGTAGCGGGTCCCGCTTTGGCCGCCGACAAGGTCATCAAGCTGGGCTTTTCGGCTCCCTTGACGGGGCCGCAGGCTCACTACGGTGAAGACATGCGCAATGGTCTGGTGCTGGCGCTGGAAGAGGCCAATGCCCAGAAAATTGAAATCGATGGCGCAACGGCTCGCTTTGAACTGGTGGCCAAGGACGATCAGGCTGACCCCCGCACGGCGGTTCAGGTTGCTCAGCAAATTGTGGATGACGGTGTGGACGGCATGCTGGGCCACTTTAACTCTGGCACGACCATTCCCGCTTCGCGTGTCTACAACGATGCCGGCATCCCCCAGATCGCCATGGCGACCTCGCCTGAGTACACGCTGCAAGGTTACGACAACACCTTCCGCATGATGACCAGTGACACCCAGCAAGGTGCGGCTGTTGGTCAGTTCATTGTGAAAGATTTGGCGGCCAAGAAAGTGGCCTTGATTGATGACCGTACCGCTTACGGCCAGGGTCTGACCGATCAGGTGGCTCGCGCTGTTGAAAAAGCAGGTGGTCAGATTGTGGCCCGTGAATACACCACGGACAAAGCCAACGACTTCACCTCCATTCTGACCAACATCAAGTCCAAACAGCCTGATGCCATCTTCTTTGGTGGTCTGGATGCCCAGTCCGGCCCGATGAAGCGTCAGATGCAGACCTTGGATATCAAGGCTCCCCTGGTGTCGGGTGAAATGACCCGCAGCGACACCTTCCTGCGTCTGGCCGGTGCTGCCGCTAATGGCACCTACGCTTCCTTGGCGGGTGTGCCTTTGGCCTCGATGGCAGCTGGCGAGAAGTTCTCCAAAGACTACCAGGCTCGTTTCAAGGCTGATCCCGGTGTCTATGCGCCTTATGCCTATGACGGTGCCTGGAACATGATCACCGCCATGAAAGAAGCCGGTTCCTCCAAGGCTGAAGACTACCTGCCCAAGCTGGCCGGTATCAAACGCAATGGCGCCACCAGCAGCAATATTGCCTACGACCAGAACGGTGATTTGAAAGAAATTGCCGTCACCATCTACGAGGTCAAAGACGGCCAGTGGACGATGGTGAAAACCATGGTTAGCCAGGCTAACTAAAGTCTGATCCTGCTGTTTGAGTCCCTAGGGCTCATTTCTACCGTGGCCTGCTTGGGGCAGGCCCACGCTCCCTATCCTGTCGCCACGCGCCGGGGTAGGGCGCAATGACCACGAGTCCCAATCTATGGAAATCCTACTACAACAACTCATAAATGGCCTGACCGTGGGCAGTGTCTACGCGCTGGTAGCGCTGGGCTACACCATGGTCTATGGAATTATTGGGCTGATTAACTTTGCACATGGTGATGTCGTCATGGTCGGGGCGATGCTAGCCACAACAGTGGTCTTGTCGCTGGTCGGCGCAGACCCGGCTGGCTTGTCGGCCTGGCTGATGGTCGGTTTGGCGCTTCTGGCCGCGATTCCCCTGTGCATGGGTATAGGTTGGACCGCTGAGCGCTATGCGTATCGTCCCTTGCGTCGTGCACCTCGCTTGGCCGCTTTGATTACTGCCATTGGTGTCTCCTTCATTGTCCAGAATCTGGCCATGATGATCTGGGGGCGCAACTACCTGAGCTTCCCGCACATTATTGAACCCGTCGTGTTCCAGTTGGGCGAGGCGCGCATCAGCCTGTTGCAGATTATGATTATTGTGGGCGCTGGTGCGATTATGGCCGGCTTGTCGGTATTGGTACACCGCACCCGTTTGGGAACGGCCATGCGTGCCACCGCTCAGAACCGTGAAGTAGCCGGTCTGATGGGCGTCAATATCAATACCGTTATTTCAGCCGCCTTTGTGATTGGTTCGGCACTGGCTGCCGTTGCCGGGGTCATGATCGTGACCTATTACGGCGTGGCGCAATACACCATGGGTTTCATGCTGGGCCTGAAGGCGTTCACGGCGGCTGTTCTGGGGGGGATTGGCAACCTGGGTGGAGCCATGCTGGGAGGCTTGCTACTGGGTTTGATCGAAGCTCTGGGCGCAGGCTATATCGGTGACCTGACCAACGGCGTGTTTGGCAGTAACTATCAGGATGTGTTCTCGTTCATCGTGCTGATCCTGGTGCTGATCTTCCGTCCCTCGGGCCTGTTGGGTGAACGCGTAGGAGATCGAGCATGAGTTTGAATCAAACCCTAAGCGGTGCCCTGCGTAAGGAGCGAACCGCAACGCCAGCCAAAGTCTGGGTGGGCGCACTCCTGATCGGTATGGTGCTGGCCGTTTTACCCTTTGTGCTGGGCATGGCCGGTCAAAGCTGGATTCGCACCTTGAATTTTGCTTTGTTATACGTGATGTTGGCCTTGGGCCTAAATATTGTGGTGGGCTTTGCTGGCCTGCTGGATCTGGGCTATATCGCTTTCTACGCCGTGGGTGCTTATGTGTGGGCCATGTTGGCCTCACCGCATTTCGGACTGCACTTACCATTTTGGATGGTCTTGCCAGCAGGGATTGCCTTGGCAGCTGTGTTTGGGGTGTTGCTAGGTTTTCCAGTCCTGCGGCTGCGGGGCGACTATCTGGCCATCGTGACACTGGGCTTTGGGGAAATTATCCGCATCTTCATGAATAACCTGG
>SMEN01000731.1_pt1 | contig 12558 bp, 16 predicted proteins | sample 2456271 | NCBI WGS metagenome assembly SMEN01 (sample SAMN10132593, study PRJNA489261) | soil metagenome | isolation source: day1 control-loamy sand soil ammended with raw manure from dairy cow... | place: USA | collected 2015-04-01 | reverse complement strand
CGCCACCACAATGGCGGCGGTAAAAGACCCTGTGCGCTGCATGGTTTCCGCGGCCACATAGGCTCCCGCCATATAGAGGGAGCCGTGGGCCAGGTTCATGATATCCATAATGCCGAAGACCAAAGTCAGGCCCGCGGCAATCAGGAACAACATCAAACCAAATTGCAAACCATTCAGCAATTGCTCGCTAATCAGAATGAGCGACATGCTTTTACCACCTGTGAATCTTAATTAAGTTTGCACTCTTTGGCGTAGACGTCCTGGTAGGAGTCAAACACTTTGCTGACCATACGGTTCACAAGGCGTCCGTCCTGATCCTTGACCACTTCACGCAGGTAGTAAGCCTGAATGGGGAAGTTATTGTTGCCGTAGGTAAATGGGCCACGAACCGAGTTGTAGTCGGCGGCTTTCAGTGCCTTGAGCACAGCATCACGGTCGGACACTTTGCCATCGACTTGTTTGACGGCGGCATCAATAGCCAAAATCACGTCATAAGCCTGAGCGGCGTAGACCGAGGGATAACGGCCGTCATAGGCTTTACGGAACGAGTCCACAAACGTCTTGTTGGCAGGAATATCCAGGTCTGGCGACCACTGGGCAGTGTTCAACATACCCAGGATAGGCTCGCCCACCGCAGGGATAATGTCCTCGTCACCGGAGAACGCCGGGCCCAGCAGAACCACATCTTTATTCAGGCCAGCAGCCACAAACTGTTTGATGAAGTTGATGCCCATGGCACCAGGCAGAAAGAAAAACACAGCCTGAGGCTTGGCTGCACGAATCTGCGCCAATTCAGCCGAGTAGTCGATCTGGCCCAGCTTGGTGTAGAGCTCATCGCCTACCGGTTTGCCGTAACCGCGCTTAAAGCCAGTCAGGTGATCCTTGCCTGCTGGATAATCGGGGGCAATGATGAACATTTTTTCGTAGTTGCGATCCGCAGCCACTTTACCGGCGGCTTCGTCAAAGGCGTCGTTCTGGTAAGACACGCCAAAGAAGTACGGATTACAACCGGCACCGGCTAATTGGCTGGGGCCTGGGTTGCTGGTCAGGTAAGGCACTTTGGCCGAGAACAGGGCGGGAGCCACTGCCAGGGCAACGTTGGAACCTACGGGACCGGTAAAGAAGTCGATCTTGTCGCGCTGAACGAAGCGATTGACCAATTGGCGGGCCTGGTCGGGGTTACCGGCCATATCCTGCGCAATGAACTCGGCGGGGAAACCACCCAGCTTGCCGTCCAGTTGTTTGATGGCCAGATTAAAGCCATCACGAACTTCACCACCGACGGCAGCAAAAGGACCCGATGTGTCCATTGCCATGCCCACTTTGATTACCTCGGCGTGTGCCAGAGAACCGCCAAAAGCCGCGGCCAAAGCCACGGTCAATGCAATACGTTTCATATTATCTCCTTGCGCCACCGCGCTTGTAGGCTGTCTTTATTTAAGATGCACAGCAGATCGAGCAACAAATTCAACTATGCCAACCATTCATTTATAAATAGTTTAGTTATAAAACAATTTCGCTGGCAAGCTGTGGTTTTTACCTACGCCTCATAAATGTCCGCTTAATCTGGCAAAAAACTCGCGTCCCTGCCAATCTTCCGGACCGATAAGCACTATAACGACTGGATGGTTAGCCGTTTATGCACGTTTTCCTTGATTTTGTTAACAATGCCGCGCCGAGCCCACTGCTAAACTGACGACTCGCCCCATTCTTGGAGATCCCATGCGTATTTCCCACTCTCTGTGCCGCCTTGCTCTGGGCAGCGCCCTGCTCGTTCCCTTCTTGAGCCATGCACAGTCTTCGGAATCCGTTTATCTGGCTGATCTGGCCAAGTCCAACAAGCAAGTGGCCCAGCAATATCAAAGCCTGATGCAGGACGTCGCTAAAAACGCCGGCTGGGTAAAAGAGTTCGGCACGGCCTCGCCCGGCGAGACCGTATCCCTGGATGGCCTCGACTACCAACTGTTCCAAGGCTGCAAACCACATGACTGCACCAGCGCAAGCTATGTCGTCCTGCTAGACACCCAAAAGCAAACCATGGCACATGGCGCCTTTGTGGAAAACAAGGAATCAGGTACTGGTTTAGCCAGCAGCCAGATCCAATGGCTGGGTAATCCAGAACTGGGTCAGGTTCGTCTGATCGCCCCTGCCCTGTTTTAAAAAAAGCAGCGCTTGACCTTGCCACGGTGGCAAGCTTTACGCTGGCTCCATTACTTTCATTCAAGGAGTCAGCTATGTCCACCTTCTCCGTTCCCGATATGACCTGCGGCCACTGCGTACGCAGCATCACTGAAGCCATTCAGGCCGTCGCCCCTCAAGCGACCGTCAGCACTGATCTGGATAAACACCAGGTCACTGTTCAAGGTCTGGATGAGGTTCAAGCACTGAAAGTGATCGAAGAAGCGGGTTACACGCCCAGCGCCCTGTAAGTACCGTACGCCGCTAACGCGTGTGTCATGCAGAGCAAAGAAAAAGGCCGGTTCATACCGGCCTTTTTTGTTCCTGCTGAGGTCCTGCAGAGATACTGCTTGGTCTCCCTTTTTAAGGCCTACGCCTTACCCCAACTGCCCCAATACCGGGAACGCCTTCAGCACCCAGATGGCAAAACGAGCCAGCTCGCCCGTGGCCATGGCCCAACCCATCACGATCAGCACCAAGCCCGCCCCCCAACGAACATAACGTCCAATCCGGCGGATCGTTGTCATGCGCTGCAAGAAGGGAGTCAAAAAGCAGGCAGCCAGAATAAAAGGTACACCCAAGCCCAGCGCATAGACTGACAGCAGAATACTGGCTTTACCTGCACTGGCGGTACTGGCCCCCATCATCAAAATCCCGGCCAGAATCGGGCCGATGCAAGGCGTCCAGCCAAAGCCAAAAGCCAAGCCCATCACCGCTGCCCCACCAGGGCCCGCCGCCTTGCCTGATTCAAAACGGTAATAGCGTTGCAGGCTCATGGGCATGCGCAGTACACCCATTACGCTCAAGCCTGCCAAGGCCACCATCACACCAGCCGCTATGTTCAGCTGGTACCGGTAGGACATCAGCATTTGCCCCAGATAGGACAAGCTGGCGCCCAGGGCAATGAACACCAGCGAGAAACCCGCTACAAAGCAAAGGCTGCGCCCTAGCAAGTGGCTGCGTTTGGCCTTGGTGTAGGCCTGCCCGTCGCCGGCCAGATAGGACAAATAGCCGGGGACAAGCGGCAAGATGCAGGGGGACAGAAACGAGGCCATCCCCGCCAAAAACGCCGTTATCAGGGCAATGACGCTCAAGTCCAAAGACACAAGTTCCATATCAAGGGGCCGTCGCGGGTTCCGGTGCAGAATTGGCAGGCAGACGCATGCGTTCACGTGCCAGCTGCAAGCCCTGGTTTACGACCTTGGCGGTCTCAGAGTCCGGCGGAAACTGCGCCAGCAAACGCTGCCAGTAGTCGATAGCTGCCGGGTACTGCTCCTTATGTAAGGCCGCCGCTCCCGCCAGCATCAGGCCCAAGGGCTCTTCAGGATATAAATCCAGCGAGCGCTTGACCAAACGGCCCGGCAAACCGTCCAGCGTATCCATACCCGCCAGGAGCATGGACTCTGCATATTCAGCCAAGGCGGCAGGATCCCCGTCCACCACAGGCATGGCCTTGGCGTACGCTTCAGCTGCTTCCTGATGACGCCCGTAGTAGCGATGTGAACGAGCCATCATCAGCCAAGCGCCGGGGTCATCCGGATTTTCTTTCAGGCGCTGTTCAAGACGGGCCACCATCGCCTCAATATCCACGGGCTGCGCATTGGCTTGCTGCTGCAAGGCTGCCGGGTCCAGCATGGCCGGATTACCCAGATAGAAGTACAGGGCAATTGCGGCGACCGGAATGCTGACCATTAAGGTCCAGGCCAACTTGGGTGCGCCATTTTGCAGCGCAGGTTCCGTGTTCAACCCCTCGTTTTCTTCCAGCACACGCTGACGCAAATCCATCTGGGCCTGCTCAAAATCCTGGGCCGACAACACCCCTGCCAGCTTGTCTCTTTCGATTTCCTTAAGCTGTTCGCGCAAGATCGCCAGATTGGCTTGCTTGTGCTCCACCACCCGCTGCAAGGCCGGTTTGCGCTTGACGCTCAACATTAAATACGCCGCGCACGCTAGCACCAGAAGCGCAGCCACAATATAAAAAGCAATAGTCACGATTGTTCATCCCGAGAAGAACCCTGCAACAGGGCATCGGCTTGACGACGTTGTTGATCGGTCAGGCCCGCAGCCTCGCCAGCACGGCGACGACGGCGCAAGGTCAAGGCGTAGACCAGAAAACCAGTCAGCAACAAGAGCGCTGGCCCGAACCAGAGCAACAAGGTAGAGGACTTGAGCGGCGGACGATACAAAATAAAGTCGCCATAGCGATCCACCATATAGTCACGAATCTGATCCGGATTACGCCCCTGCCCCAGCTGCTCCATAATCTGCTGGCGCAGATCCACGGCCAGCTCGGCACGCGAGGCGGCAATCGATTCGTTCTGGCACACCAGACACCGCAGCTCGGCAGCGATTTCCAGCATCACCGACTCTTGAGCGCCCTGTCCTCCCGACTGGGCCTGAGCAGACGGCACGAACAGCCACAAGCAGGCTGCCAGCACCGCCATCCACTGACGCATCATCATGGCTGCTGCTCCAAACGACGAATTAAAGGCAACAAGGTTTCCTCCATGGATTCGCGCGACACAGGGCCTATGTGCTTGAAGCGCACAATGCCCTGCTTGTCGATCACGAAGGTTTCTGGAACCCCGTATACCCCAAAATCAATACCTACTCGCCCGTCTCTATCCATGACGGAAACCTCGTAAGAGTTGCCATTACGCAGCAACCACTCACGGCTCTCCTCGGGTACGTCCTTATAGTTCAAACCCACCACCGGCACCTTGTGTTTGGTGGATAACTCTTTGATGAAAGGATGCTCAGTCAGACACGGATAGCACCAGGATGCCCAGACGTTTAGCAACCAAACGCGGCCTTTCATTTGCTCCCCCGAAAAACTGGCTTGCGGATTATGCAGTTGAGGCAGGCTGAAAGAAGGTGCAGGCTTGTCCACCAAAGGCGAGGGTACTTCACTGGGCCTCAAGGTCAGACCTATGCCCAAGAACACCAGCAGCAATACAAAACCGATTAAGGGGACGGTAAAACGGTTCATGCCCGCACCTGCTTATCCAAAGGTTTGATCTGTGCTGCAGTCCGGGTTTGTTTAGCACGATAGCGTCGGTCACTGATTGCCAGTCCCCCCCCAAAAGCCATCAACAAACAACCCAGCCAGATAAAATCGACCAAAGGTTTGTAGTACAGTCGCACGCTCCAGCCGCCCTGCTCGAAGTTGTCACCCAGCGCCACGTAGATATGACGCAAACCATTGGCGTTGATGGCCGATTCCGTCATAGGCAAAGCCGAGGACATATAGGTGCGTTTTTCCGGATGCAAGGTGGAGACAACTTTGCCGTCTTGCAGCAGCTCCACGGTGCCGCGCTCGGCGGAGTAATTCGGCCCTGGAACAATGCGCACACCTTGGAAGCGAACGTCATAGGCCCCCACCGGAGCAGTCTGGCCAGGCTTGAGCAAGACATCTGTTTCCGTCTCGTAATGGCTAACCATAGTCACGCCCAAGACAAACACCGCTACCCCGATATGGGCCAGATGCTGACCTAACCAGCTACGTGGCTGCGAAAACACACCCGAACGGGTGGCACGCACACGCTTGACCACATCAAACAAGCTGCCCAACACAATCCATACGGCCAAGCCAGCGCCCAAGGCCGCTGTGCCCTGCCACTGACCATAGAACAAAGGAATCGCTGCGCCCAGCACTGCGCTGAACACAATCACCAAAGCCAGCTGGCGCACCATATCCATCAAACTGGCCCGCTTCCAGTTCGCCATCACACCAAACACTATCAGAACCAAAGCCGGAATCATCAAAGGCACAAAGACCTTGTTGAAGTAAGGCGGACCTACCGAGATTTTACCCAGTCCCAGGGAGTCCATAAATAGGGGATACAAGGTGCCCAGCAAGACCGTGCCGGTCACAACCACCAGCAAGACGTTATTTACCAGCAGCAGGGATTCGCGTGACACCACGGCAAACTGCCCACCGGCTCCCACTCGGGGGGCACGCCAGGCGAACAAAACCAGGGAACTACCGACGATGACCGCGAACAAGGCCAGGATGAACACACCACGTGCGGGATCAGTAGCAAAAGCATGAACCGAGGTCAGCACGCCCGAGCGTACCAGGAAGGCTCCCAGAATGGAGAGCGAGAAGGTGCTGATAGCCAGCAGCACTGTCCAGTTCTTGAAGCTGCCGCGCTTTTCCGTCACCGCTAGGGAGTGGATCAAGGCTGTACCCGCCAGCCAAGGAACAAAAGAGGAGTTCTCCACCGGGTCCCAGAACCACCACCCACCCCAGCCCAGTTCGTAGTAAGCCCACCAGCTACCCACGGCGATCCCCAAGGTCAGGAATAACCAGGCAGACGTTGTCCAAGGACGCGACCAACGTGCCCAGCTGGCATCCAGACGGCCTGCCAGCAAAGCCGCAATCGCAAAGGCAAAGGCGACCGAAAAACCCACATACCCCATGTACAACAAGGGCGGGTGAATGATCAGGCCAATATCCTGCAAGAGCGTATTCAGATCCAGACCTTCAGCCGGAACCGGGAACATGCGCTCAAAAGGATTGGAGCTGATCAACACAAACAGCAGGAAACCGGCGGTAATCAGGCCCAACACACCCAGCACACGAGCCAACATGGCTTCCGGCAAGGAGCGCGAATAAATACTGACCGCAAAAGCCCAGCCCGTTTGCATGAACATCCACAGCAGAAGCGAGCCTTCATGCCCGCCCCACACCGCTGCAATGCGATAAAACAAAGGTAGCTTGGTGCTGGAGTTCTGCGCCACATAGGCCACAGAGAAATCAAAGCTGATAAAAGACCAGGCCAGGCATAGCAAGCTGAAGGCCACCAGAGCAAACTGCCAACGCGCTGCTGGGCGAGCAAACGCCATCCAGGCCAGATTGCCGCGCCAGGCACCATACAAGGCCACCACACCTTGTGTCAGCGCCAGCACAAAAGTCAGGATCAGCGCAACGTGCCCAAGTTCCGGGATCATGGCTGGGCTCCTTGTTTGGCACGTTCTGCCTGTTCCATGGCGTGCATGGCCTCGGGCGGCATATAGTTTTCATCGTGCTTGGCCAGCACTTCTTCAGCCATAAAATGACCTTGTTCGTTTAAACGACCCTGGGCAACCACGCCTTTCCCCTCTTGAAACAGGTCTGGCAAAATGCCGGTGTAGCTGACCGGTACCAGGGCTGCACCATCGGTGATCACAAAGTTCACGGCCATGCCTTGATTACCGCCCCGGCGGATGCTTTCCATCTGCACAATGCCTCCTACCCGAAACGTACGATTTTCCGGACTCTTCCCCTCGCTGACTTCGGTAGGCGTGAAAAAGAACACCAGACTGCTTTGGAAGGCATTCAGGATCAGGGCCGTAGCAGCCCCTAGCACCACCAAGGCTCCCAGGATCAAGGCCAGACGATTCTGTCGTTTAGTCATGACGGCTTTCCCCCAGGGCGCGTTCATCGCGCACCCGTTGCCAGGCACGTGCCCGTCCTGCCCGGACGCTGAGCACTTCGCCCAGCATCAACACGGTACAGGCCAGCACCGAGCCCCAGACATACCCGGCGTAGCCGCCCATAGCGAAAAAATCGCCCATACTCGACCAATGCATCATCAGCCCTCCGTCAAGTTGCGAACCCAGGCGGTATGCGCCTCACGTTCAAGAATCAAATTGCGCACCCGGTACAATGCGATGGCAATGCTGTAGCACCACATGGCCAGACTCATCAGCAACATGCCCGTCAACATAACGGTGGCCATAGAGGGAGAGCTGGTCAGCGATACCGAAGCTCCTTGGTGCAGGGTGTTCCACCACTGCACCGAGAAATAGATGACGGGCACATTCACCACCCCGACCAAGGCCAGAATGGAGGCGGCTTTATCCGCGCGGCGCGGATCGTCGATCGCACCCCGCAAGCCCATGAAGCCCATGTACAAAAACAGCAGCAACAGCTCGGATGTCAAGCGGGCGTCCCAGACCCACCAGGCACCCCACATGGGCTTGCCCCACAAAGCGCCAGTGACAAGCGACAAGACCGTACAGATCGCGCCCGTGGGAGCCAGTGCGGCGGCCATCATGGCAGCGGTCCGGCTGTTGAACACCAGACAGAGCAAAGACCAGAAGCCCATAGCCAGATAAATCAGCATGGACATCCAGGACACGGGTACGTGCAGAAAAATGATGCGATAACCCTCGCCTTGCTGGGCGTCAGTCGGAGGTCCGGCCAGGACATAGAAGTTTTGAGGGGCGGCGTAGCGATACAAAAAGTTCATGGAATTTACTCAAGAGCAAGACGCAAAGCAGCTGCTGTCGCAGGTGGCGCAAAAAACAAAGCCAATAGTAAAAAAGCGGCCAGAACGGACAAATGCGCTTGCGCACCTAATCCGGCCTGAACCGCCTGCACCGCCCCCGCCCCGAACACCAGCACAGGAACGTAAAAGGGCAAAATCAATAAAGCCAGCAACACCCCTGCCGAGCGCAGGCCCAGTACCAAGGCAGCGCCAATGGCACCCAATAAGGTCAGCACAGGCAAGCCCAAGGCCAGCGACAGCATCAACACACCCAGACTGGAAGTGGGCAAGCTAAATTGCAGCCCCAGAATGGGAGCCAGCAACAGCAAAGGAACACCCGTCAACACGGTATGGGCCAAGACCTTGCCCAAGACCCACAGGCTAAGGGGTAGATGAGAAAACAGAACCTGCTCCAGTGCCCCGTCCTGCTCGTCTTGTTCGAACAAACGGCTTAGCGACAGCATGGTGGCCAGCAAGGCCGACACCCACAGTACGCCGGGTGCCATCTTGGACAGCAAAGCGGCATCTGCCCCTACGCCCAAGGGAAACAGACTGCACACCACCAGAAAGAAAACCAGGGGAATCAAGACATCGCCAGGACGGCGCATCGCCACGCGCCATTCGCGCTTCATCAAGGCCAAAAAGAGACTCACCATGTCTGCCCCAGATCCAGGTGCTGCACATCCAGCTTCCACGGCAAGGTCTGGTGGCTGGTCAGAATGACGGCACCCTGCTTTTGCAGGTGCTGCGCAATCAGCTCACCCAAAAATTTCTGACCAGCACTATCCAGCGCCGTCAGTTGCTCGTCCAAAATCCACACAGGGCGATTGCTTAATGACAAGCGAACCAAAAAAACACGACGCCGCTGTCCAGCCGACAACTGCCGTACAGGCACACGACGGTATGCCAGCAAACCACCGGCCAGCAGGGCCTGATCACAGGCCTCCTGCTCCAGGGGTACCTTGTCTTGCAATAGCAGGCAGTCCAGATTCTCTTGTACTGACAAGCTGCCGTTCAGCCCAGGGGCATGGCCGCCGTACACCACTTGCTGGCGATAATCGCTGTCGTTGCGGTGCACGGGCCGATCCTGCCAAATCAGCTGGCCTTCATCGGCCTGGGTAATATTGGCCAGGATGCGCAGCAAGCTGGTTTTTCCGCTGCCATTGGGTCCACTGACCAAACAGCATTGGCCCGCATCAAGCCTGAGGCTTAGTTCGGAGAACACACGGCGCTGGCCCCGTCTACAGGTCAGCGAAACAGCTTGGAGCACAGCAACCCCTTATCAAGAAAGCAGATAGAGCGAAGCCGCCTATGCATAAAGGCGGCTTGCTTAGCTCGCTAAGTAAAGACGAGCCTCTTTCAAGACAGGGGATGCCTCACTTAGTTCCGCAAAACCCGAGAGATGCCCATGCTTTTTGATCTAGGCCAATACCGGTGGGAAGTACCATTCTTGCTAAGATGCTGCCTTACCGCTTTTTTTGAGTGATTGCCCATGAACACCCCTATCACGCTGACGCCCCAGCCTCTCCAGCCCGAAGCGTTTGCTCCTTATGGCTGGATGCTAGGTAAAGGTTTAGCGACAGCACCCGCTGCAGCCGCCTTTAGCAATGCCGCAACCGACTTCTGGCATGAACACGCTTTTGACACAGGACCAGGTGGTCAGACCGAAGTTTTATGGGTCAACTACCGCATTCAGGACCCTAACATCACGGCCCTGGAAAACCACTTGTTAACGCAACAGGCCTTGATCCCCTTGACCGGTGAAGTGATCCATATCGTGGCCGACAGCAAGCCTGAGGGCGGCCCGGATCTAAGCACCTTGAAAGCCTTCAGAATTCCTCAAGGGCAAGGCGTGTGCATGCGACCCGGCTGCTGGCATAGCAGCCGCGTTGCCGGTGGGGAGGTAGCCTGTTTGATGTTGACGCGCATCTCCACCACGGTGGATTTGGTTGCTCATTTAAGCCAGAGTCAACCCGCTGTAGAAAGCGAGCTTCGTCCCCTGGAACAGAGCGTCACGGTCACTCTATAAGGTGCCTGACTTAAAACGTTGATGCCGCGCCGTACTTCAGCGCTAGCTCAATAAAGGCGCGCATCGCTGCGGATTGGTACGCGCCCTTACGCTGCATCAAAATAGCCCGCCGTTGCGGCGGTGCCGGGTCCAGGCTGACGGCCACCAGGTACTCGCTATTGTTAGCAATGGCAGCCGGCAATAAGGTCGCTAAACCTGTGCGCCGCACCACCTCAATCACCGCGTTGAGCGAATTGGATTCCATCGAGACGTTCAAGTCCAGATCATGCTGACGGCAGTGCCGCTCGATCTGCCCGCGCGTAGCAAATTCCGGTGTCAACAAGACCAGGGACTCACGCGTCAAGGTGTCTCTATCAATACTGCGCCGCTCGGCCAGGGGGTGGGTCCGGCTCATTACCACCGCCAAAGTCTCTACCAATAAGGGCTGAAACTCCACCGCTGCTGAGGTCGGTTTTTCAAAAGCAATACCAATGTCCAGTTCGTCCTCGACCAACTGGGTTTCCACGCGCTCTTGCAGCATCTCCTGCAGCACCAGACGCACATTGGGATAACGCCGGTGAAAGGCCTCCACCAAGGGGCCAATCAGATACGAGGTAAAGGTAGGTGCCACCGCTACCCGCAAAGAACCGCGGCTTAGATCACTGACATCATGCAAGGCCCGCCGCCCTTCTTCCAAGTCCTGCAACGCCTGTCGGGCGTAACGCAGATACACCTCGCCAGCATCGGTCAAACGCACCAAACGTCCGGTACGATCAAACAGTTGGGCCCCTAAGTGCTCTTCCAGCTGACGCACCTGTTGCGACAAGGCGGGTTGAGACACATGCAGAGCCCGTGCCGCACGGGTAAAGCTCTGATACTGAGCAACCGCCAGAAAGTAATTAAGATGGCGCAAAAGCATAAGAGACCTTTGTATAAGTAAACCCAATGCAAAGCATCAGAAACCGGTATTTTACCTTATGACTATGAAGCGGTAATCTTCTGCCTAAGCCGAACAACAAGGACAAGGATGAAAGACATTATCGACGGTTTCCTGAAATTCCAGCGGGAAGCCTATCCCAAGCGTGCCAAGCTCTTCAAAAATCTGGCCACGCAGCAAAACCCCCGCGCTTTGTTTATCTCTTGCTCCGACAGCCGTTTGGTCCCTGAGCTGGTGACACAACGTGAACCCGGCGACCTGTTCGTGATTCGTAACGCGGGCAATATTGTGCCGCCCTATGGCCCGGAGCCCGGCGGTGTCACCGCCTCGGTGGAATACGCGGTCTCCGCCCTGCGTGTGACGGATGTAGTAATCTGTGGCCACTCCGATTGCGGTGCCATGACGGCCCTTGCAACCTGTCAGTGCCTGAACCACATGCCTGCAGTAGACCATTGGCTGCACTATGCGGACTCGGCTCGCCTGGTTAATGAATCGCGCAAGCACGCCAGCGAACAAGATCGTATTTCATCCATGGTGCGTGAAAACGTGGTGGCCCAACTGGCCAATATCCAGACCCACCCTTCGGTGCGCCTGGGCATGTCCGAAGGCCGCCTGACCCTGCACGGCTGGGTCTTCGACATTGAGTCTGCCACCATCGACGCTTATAACGGCAGCAGCATGAAATTCGTGCCTCTGGCCGAGAACCCGGATGTGTGTGTAGCACCCCTGGTACGCGGTTAAACCCACACAAGACCCAATAAAAAACGCCATGTAAACACATGGCGTTTTTTATTGCAGTCAGTCAAACCTGTTCTACGTTTAGTGCTCCAGCAAAATGATGTGCCTACCTGTGTCAAAAATAAACGCCTTGTCACTATGATAGAGATGATCCAATGATTTTTTCCACCTACCTATTTCAACCGAGCCCCTTGCCGCACTGAACGCCACGATACAAAAAGCACAGGGCTGTTCAGAACGTGTCACTCGGGGACTCTTTCTTTACTGGCTGAACCATGAAAAAAACTTGTCTTGCCCTGGCTTTACTCGCGCTGCACACCGGGACACAGGCCCACGCCTTCTCTAATACCTACTTTATCGGTGACAGCCTGAGCGACAGCGGCCAATTCGGCTCCCGTTTCACCACCAACCCTGGCCAGGTCTGGTCGCAAGTGCTGGCGCAA
>SMEN01000399.1_pt1 | contig 12558 bp, 9 predicted proteins | sample 2456271 | NCBI WGS metagenome assembly SMEN01 (sample SAMN10132593, study PRJNA489261) | soil metagenome | isolation source: day1 control-loamy sand soil ammended with raw manure from dairy cow... | place: USA | collected 2015-04-01 | reverse complement strand
GTCAACGCAATCTTGCGACGCCGTGGTACCGAGGAACACCCCGGCGCACCTAGTCAGGAAAATGAATCCATCGAGTTCGGCCCTTATGTGCTGAACCTGTCCACTCGGACACTGACACGCAACAACGAAGTCGTCCCCATTACAACGGGCGAGTTCTCTGTGCTGAAAGTGTTTGCCCGTCATCCCAAGATTCCTTTGTCGCGCGACAAATTGATGGAGCTGGCGCGTGGCCGTGAGTACGAAGCCTTTGACCGCAGCCTGGACGTACAGATTTCGCGTTTGCGCAAGCTGATCGAACCCAATGCCTCCAAACCCGTGTTCATTCAAACGGTGTGGGGCCTGGGTTACGTCTTTGTGCCCGACGGCGGTAACTGACCTTGTCTTCCGGTCAGCAAGAGGGGCGGCCCGCCGTGGCCGCCCAGCGCCGAGCACCAAAAAACTCGAGTATCCGGCTGGGCTTATTCAGCCGGTCTTTTTTATTGCTCGCCGCTTTGATGCTCGTCAGCCTGGGTGCCTGGCTACAGGTTTTCTTCAGTATGGAAGAAGGCCCCCGTGCAGCCCAGATGGCTCAACGGGTGGCGTCCATCGTCAGCATCACCCGTTCAGCGCTGGTCTATGCCCCGCCGGCCGTGCGTCCTGCCCTCTTGCTGGACCTAGCCACTAAAGAAAGTCTGCGCGTGCAGCCACGCGAAAACACAGACGAGCTGGAACCCCTGCCGCGCTCCAACTACTGGCAACACGTCTCGACAGAAGTGCGTGGCGCCCTCGGTAGTCAGACCTTGATCATGTGGTCGGTCAATAGCGTACCGGGCATCTGGGTTTCTTTTGATATCAACGAAGACCAGTATTGGCTGGTTTTTGACCGCGAGCAGCTCAGTCTGACCGCCGGTGTGGAATGGCTAGGCTGGGGCGCGACCGCCTTGCTGCTGGCCTTGATCGGTGCTGCTGTCAGTGTCCGTTTTGTGAACCGCCCCCTGGCACAGCTGGCCAAAGTAGCCCAGCAACTAGCCCGTGGCGAGACACCCAGCACCCTGCCTGAAAAAGGCCCGGCCGAAATCCGCGATATGAATATCGCCTTTAACCGTATGGCGCGCGATATTCGTCAGACTGAAGCGGATCGGGAAATCATGCTGGCCGGTATTTCCCATGACTTGCGCACACCTTTGGCGCGTATGCGTCTGGAAATTGAATTAAGTCAGGTGTCGGACGAAACCCGTGCTGCCATTGACGAAGATCTGGCCCAGATTGACCACAGTATTGGTCAGCTCATGGAATACGCCCGCCCTGCAGCGGCTGTGCCTGAACATGGTATTGACGTCTCCGCCGTCCTGAATGACGTCTACGAGCGCGAACGTACCCACACAGAATCGCTGGGCGGCATCTTGACCGCCTCGGTCGAGCCCAATCTGTATGCCCGCATCAGCGCCCACGATCTGAAGCGCATCATCTCCAACCTGATTGAAAATGCACGTCGCTATGGCCGCAGCCCAGAAGATGACCGTGCACGTATCGAACTCTCAGCTCATCAGCACGGCAATATTCTGGTCATTGCCGTAAAAGATCAGGGTGCAGGTATCGCCAAAGGAGATATACAGCGTCTGCTGCGCCCCTTCTCCCGTGGCGTATCAGCTCGTACCGGCGTCAGTGGCGCTGGCTTAGGTTTGGCAATTGTAGAGCGTTTGTTAGGTCAGGTAGGCGGCCACTTCGAGCTGGTGAGTGCTCCCTCGGAAGGCCTGACTGCCCGTATCCAGTTACCTCGCATCCGGGTTGGCCGCAACGCCGCCGCATCCCCTGGGGAAAAGGACAGCAAAGCCTCCTGATTCAGGAGGCTTTGCAAGCGCTGTGCTAAGCGCGATACAACAAGGCAACCGTCGTGACGGCAATCCCTTCCTGGCGTCCCACAAAGCCTATGGCTTCATTGGTTTTGCCTTTGACATTCACACTACCCGGTTCCAACTGCAGATCAGCTTCGATGTTGGCCACCATCGCGGGCGCATGGGGCGCGATTTTAGGCTTCTGGGCATGAATCGTGGCATCCACATTACCCACTCGCCAGCCTGCTGCCCGGACCTGCTCGTAAGCATGGCGCAAAAGCACACGGCTATCAGCACCTTTGTACTGCGGATCGGTATCTGGAAAATGACGACCAATATCCCCCAAACCTGCCGCGCCCAAAATGGCATCAGTAATCGCATGCAGCAAGGCATCCGCATCGGAATGCCCCATCAGACCATGCGTATGGGGAATGGTGACGCCCCCCAAAATCAGGGGCCGGCCTTCGCACAGCACATGCACATCAAAACCTTGTCCTACGCGAATCGGCATATTCATAACCATTTCTCCATCAATTCAAAATCTTCGGGCCAAGTGACTTTAAAATTCCGTGCCGAACCCAATATTAATAAGGGTTGGCTGCCCGCCAGCTCCATCGCGCTGGCCTCATCAGTAATCGCCAAACCTTGCTCTTTAGCGGCTTGCAAAGCCTGGCATAGAGCCAGAGCCGGAAAAAGCTGGGGAGTCTGTGCCAACCACAAACCTTCCCGATCAATAGTCTGCTGCACAGCGGCAGGTTCACGTGCCGTGGCGCGCTTGACCGTGTCGGGCACGGGCAAGGCCAGCAAGCCACCGTTTTGGGCCCGCAGACAGGCGTCTATCAAACGCCCCAGTGCTTGCGGGGGCAAGCCAGGACGAGCCGCATCATGAACCAGCACCCACTGCTGCGCATCCTCATCCAAGGTGCACAGCGTATTGAGCACCGTTTCTGCCCGCGTTTCCCCACCGCAAGGCAGGCAGACGGTACGCGGCAGGCCCTCCAGCGCCGCTGCAGCCCAGGTGTCCCCCGGCGCCACTGCAACCCGAACCTGGCTGATGCGCTCATCGGCCAGCAAGGCTTGTACCGAACGGCGCAACATGGGCTGCCCGCCCAGCAAACGGTATTGCTTGGGCAAGCCTTGCGCCTTCGTGGCAGAATCCAGAGCGCGCGAGCCGATACCGGCGGCTGGAACAATTGCAATCAAGGTAGTCTTCATAGGTGGGTGATTTTATAATGACAATCCTGATGGAAACCGAAAAACAGCACTTCCTGTCCCTGCCCAGCACTCCCGAGGTGCTGGCTGCCTTGCGTCCCGGTCAACGCTACACGCAACCCATGCCTCCGGGTTCGGGTGATGCCTGCCTGATTGCCGACTTGGCCCGCCTTCATAAAGCCCCTATTTTGGTGCTGTGCGCTGATCCCTTGACCGCCCAAAGACTGGGCGAGGAAATCCTGTTGTTCAGCCCCGCCTTGCGAGTGCGCCAACTGCCGGACTGGGAAACACTGCCATACGACAGCTTCTCGCCTCACCAGGATTTAATTTCCGAGCGCCTGCGCACCCTGCACGCTTTGACCATGCACGAGGTCGATGTTCTGACGGTCCCGGTCACCACTGCCCTGTATCGCCTGGCACCACCGTCCTTTTTGGCGGCCTACACCTTTTCCTTCCGTCAGGGCGATGCGCTGGATGAAGCCCAGCTTCGTGCCCAACTGACACTGGCCAACTATACCCATATGACACAGGTCAGTGCCCCCGGAGAATTCAGTATCCGAGGTGGCTTGATTGACTTGTTTCCTATGGGCTCGGTGCTGCCTTACCGTCTGGATCTGTTCGATAAAGAAATCGAGAGCATACGCAGCTTTGATATCGATACCCAACGCAGTCTGTATCCCGTCAAAGAAATTCAGCTACTGCCCGGCCGTGAGTTCCCCATGGACGAGGAAGCGCGCACGCAGTTTCGCACTCGATTCCGGGAATACTTTGAGGGCGACCCCTCCCGCGCTCTGCCTTATAAAGATGTAGGTAATGGCATTGCTTTTGCCGGTATCGAATACTATCTTCCGCTGTTTTTTGATGAAACAGCCACCTTGATGGATTACGTGCCTGAAGGCAGCCTGGTCATTACCCACGGCGATGCACAAAACGCCATCAGCCGCTTCCAAAGTGATACTCATAGCCGCTTTTCATTCCTGAAAAATGATCGCGAGCGCCCTATCCTGCCTCCGGAAAGTCTGTTTCTTTCAGATGAGCAGTTCTTTAATGGCATCAAACCCTTTAGCCGTTTGAGCCTGAGCGAACAGGCGGACAATCAGCCTATCGCCCACCCGGACTTTGAGCCCCTGCCTGTCGTTGCCGTCAACCGACGGGATAAAGACCCGCTCGCCCAGCTGCGTCAGGAAGTGCTGGACCCCAAGAATCGCACCGTGTTGTGTGCCGACTCAGCAGGCCGTCGGGAAACTCTGCTGCAAATGCTGCGTGAGCATGACCTGTCTCCCGCGCCGGACTGCCATAGCATGGCCGACTTTCTGGAGTCGGATGCGGCCTTTGCCTTGGTCGTCGCCCCTTTGTCTCGTGGTTTTGCGCTGGTCCATGACAGCCTGAGCCTGCTGACTGAAAACGATCTTTACCCTACCCAGACACGTACACAAAGCAGCCGCCGCCGAAATGAGCGCAGCAGCGATGTGGAAGCCATGGTGCGGGACCTGTCGGAGCTACGCGAGGGCGACCCCGTTGTGCACGCCGAACATGGTATTGGTCGCTACTGCGGTTTGAAGGAAATGGACCTGGGTGAAGGTCCGGTGGAGTTCTTGCATCTGGAATATGCCAAGGGCAGCACACTGTATGTGCCGGTGGCGCAATTGCACGTCATCGCCCGTTACAGCGGTGCTGATCCCGAGCATGCTCCCTTGCACCAGCTGGGTTCTGGTCAGTGGGACAAGGCCCGTCGACGCGCCGCCAAGCAAGCTCGTGACAGCGCAGCCGAATTGCTGGCTTTGTATGCCCAGCGCGCTGCCCGTCAAGGCTTCCAATTCAAATTACCGTTGAATGACTACCAGGCTTTCTCTGAAGGCTTTGGCTTTGAAGAAACACCGGATCAAGCGGCTGCCATTGAAGCCGTGGTCAACGATATGACCTCGGGCCAACCCATGGACCGTTTGGTGTGTGGTGATGTGGGCTTTGGTAAGACTGAAGTCGCCCTGCGTGCCGCCTTCTTGGCGGTTGCCAATGGCAAGCAGGTCGCCTTGCTATGCCCCACTACCCTGCTGGCTGAGCAACACTCCCAGACTTTCTCTGACCGCTTTGCCGATTGGCCCATCCGTGTTGCCGAGCTGTCCCGCTTTCGATCCAGCAAGGAAACTCAGGCGGCCATTGCTGGCCTGCGCGATGGCAGTGTGGATATTGTGATTGGAACGCACAAGATTCTGTCCGCAGACGTGCATTTCAAGCAGCTGGGCCTGGTCATCATCGACGAGGAACACCGCTTTGGCGTACGTCAGAAAGAAGCCCTGAAGCAGTTGCGTGCTGAAGTGGATATTCTGACCCTGACCGCCACCCCTATCCCACGCACACTGGGCATGTCGTTAGAAGGGATTCGGGACTTCTCGGTGATTGCCACCGCACCTCAAAAACGCCTGGCTATCAAGACGTTTGTTCGCCGTGAAGATGGCAGCACCATACGCGAGGCGCTGCTGCGCGAGCTCAAGCGTGGTGGTCAGGTCTACTTCCTGCATAACGAAGTCGAGACGATTCACAACCGCCGTGCCCGTCTTGAAGAGTTGGTCCCGGAAGCCAGTATTGCCGTAGCACACGGCCAAATGCCCGAGCGCGAGCTGGAAGCCGTCATGAAAGGCTTTTACCAGAAACGCTACAACGTGCTCTTGTGCACCACCATTATCGAGACTGGCATTGACGTTCCAACCGCCAATACCATCGTGATCCACCGCGCTGACCGCCTGGGTCTGGCCCAGTTGCACCAATTGCGTGGACGTGTAGGCCGCTCCCATCACCAGGCTTACGCCTATTTGCTCACCCCAGGTGAAGACGCCATCACCAACAATGCCAAAAAGCGGCTGGAAGCCATTCAGGCCATGGAAGAGCTGGGTGCAGGCTTTTTCCTGGCAATGCACGATCTGGAAATTCGGGGCGCTGGTGAAGTACTGGGCGAATCTCAGTCTGGCGATATTCAGGAAGTGGGCTACTCCATGTATGCGGACATGCTCAATACGGCCGTCAAAGCATTGAAGGCCGGTGAAGAGCCGGATCTGGATTCACCCTTTGCCCTGCAGTGCGAAGTCAACCTGCATACTTCCGCCCTGCTGCCGTCCTACTACTGCCCCGACGTCAATGCGCGGCTGGGGCACTATAAGGCCCTGTCACACGCACGTACGGAAGATGACCTCATCCATATCCACGAAGAGCTGATTGACCGCTACGGCCTGCTGCCCGAACCGGGCGAGAACCTCCTGGCCGTACACCGTTTACGTATCAAAGCGGAACCATTGGGTATCGTGAAGATTGATGCCAGTGAATCACAGGCCACCATCCAGTTCTCTTCTAAGCCGAATGTGGATGCCGTCAGCATTATTGAACTGGTTCAAAAGAACAAGCAGGTGCGGCTGGCTGGCCCTGACAAGCTAAAGGTCGAAATTACCAAAGGCGATGAAGTCAAAAACCGCATACAGGCCGTGCGTAATGTCTTGAACAGCTTGCGCAAGGAAAAATAAAACTGGCTTGCTGAATGAAAAAGAGCGCTGTCATCAGACAGCGCTCTTTTCTTTTGAACAGACTTCAAGATGCTACCGGGTGTGCTTACCTAAGAAACCGGTCAGGCAAGAAATATAAACTGGCCCAAGCACACCCTAGGGTTGCGAGCTGCTACGCCACTGCCATGCAGGCAAACGAGAACACAAAGCACACAGGCCTCAAACGTCCAGTCGGAACCAATTCAGCACAGCATCCAGCGGGGAGTGATTCAAAGCAAAGCACGCCTGCTCCTGCACCACAGGCTTGGCTCGGTACGCCACCGAATATTTTGCCTGAGCCATCATGGGCAAATCATTAGCGCCGTCACCAATGGCGATGCACTGCTCTGGGCCTGCGTCCAACTCTGCAGCCAGCTCTTGCAAGAAGCGGGCTTTGGCCTGGCCGTCCACAATAGCGCCCAGCACTTTACCGGTTAGCTTGCCATCCACCACTTCCAAAGTATTGGAATGAGCGTAGCTCAGGCTGAAACGATCTTTCATGCGTTCGGTAAAGAAAGTGAAGCCACCCGAAACCAACAGGGTTTTAACACCATGTGCATGGGCAGTGGCAATCAAGCGGTCTGCCCCCAAGTTAGGCTGCAGCCGCTCTTCATAAACACGAGTCAGATCACTGACTGGCACGCCTTCCAAAAAGGCCACACGGCGGTTCAGGCTTTCGGTGAAATCCTTGATCTCGCCGCGCATGGCAGCCTCGGTAATGGTAGCCACCTGCTCTTTACGACCTGCCATATCGGCAATCTCATCAATACATTCAATATTGATCAGCGTGGAATCCATATCCATCGCCAGAACCCGCATGTCTTTCAAACGGTCTATCTGTTCCAGAAAGGCAAAATCCATTGCACCCGTTTTACACAAGGCTTGAACTTCAGCCTGTTGCTGGGCATCCGCTCCTAGCAAACGCACCGCGGTGGGACCGAGCTCCTGCACTCCATCGGCCTGCACCACTGCGGCAATTTTTTCGATGATGGCGCTATCCAGACGCGGCCCTTGAAGAATGAGATGAGACATCAGTTCGTCCACAAAACAAGAAAATACAGCACGCTACGGTGCCAAAAGACGATTATTGTAGCGTGCCACCGCCCGCACACACTGCGGTCAGCACGCTGCACCGTCAGTTTCCAGTCTCAACTCATCCTGATACGATAAAAGCTATCGAGAAACGACAAGGACACCCGTCATGTACATCTGGCCCAACAACACTTTGCTGGATCTGCTCCACATCGAACATCCCATTGTGCAATCACCTATGGCCGGTGCCCAAGACAGCGAGCTGGCCATTGCCGTGGCTCGCGCTGGGGGTCTGGGCTCACTGGCCTGCGCAATGCTCAGCCCGGAACAAATACGAGAACAGGTCGGGCTGTTCAGGCAAGCTGTATCGGCGCCCATCAATTTAAACTTCTTCTGCCACGACGATCTGCGTCTGGAACCGGAAGCCCTTCAAGAATGGCGTCTGCAACTGATGCCCTACTACCAGGAATATGGCCTGGACCCGAATCAGGAACTGCCCAAAGCCTCCCGCGCCCCTTTCTCGAGCCAGCACGCGGAGCTGATGGAAGAGCTAAAACCTGAAGTTGTCAGCTTTCACTTTGGCCTGCCCTCCCCTGAATTAGTGCAGCGCGTTAAAAACACAGGCGCACTTATCATGTCCAGCGCCACCACCACGGCGGAGGCTGTGTGGCTGCAGGAACATGGTGCCGACATCATCATCGCTCAAGGCTTAGAGGCCGGTGGCCATCGAGGCGTATTTCTAGACCCTAAAGTGCCCAATCAGGTAGGTACGATGTCTTTGGTGCCCCAGATTGCAGACGCGGTCACTATTCCTGTGATTGCGGCTGGTGGCATTGCGGATGGCCGTGGTATTGCTGCTGCCCTGGCTCTAGGAGCCAGCGCTGCACAAATCGGTACCGCGTACTTGTTCTGTCCCGAATCGAAAATTACTCCCCTGCACCGTGACGCCTTAGCGAATAGCCGCTCGGACGGAACTGCGCTGACCAACTTGTTCTCCGGCCGTCCCGCTCGCAGCATCAGCACACGTTTGATGGATGAAATTGGGCCATTAAGCGACAGTGCCCCCGTCTTTCCTCATGCCGGCTCGGCTCTGAGTCCGCTGCGGATTGCGGCCGAAAAGAAAGGTCTGACAGACTTCAGTTCGCTTTGGAGTGGTCAAAGTGCTGCCTTGGGTCGCGCCCTGCCTGCCGAGCAACTTACTCTTGTACTGGCACAAGAGGCTCAAGGTGTGTGTAAACGCCTGGGGGTGGCTGGTGCCACCCATGCCCCCTTGGACAAGCCCTAAGGAGCTCTGAACGCTGCCTCTGCCTACAGAGGCACACAACTGCTTTCACGCCATAGCAGATCAGTAAAATCTGAACGAAAAAAAACCTCGCAAAATAGTTTGCGAGGTTTTTTTATACGGCAGAACTATTCGAACTTGCCTTTGGGATGGCGCATCAAGTACCGATACACAAAGCCGGGGTAGGCCATCACCAAAAATAAAGCAAAGGTAATGGTATAGAACACCCAAGTCTGCTTGAACGGGTTACCAATACTGGCTTCAAAAGCAAAACCAAACGCACCCATAATCCCGTAGAACGCACAGACTTCCAGCAAGCGGGCAAAAAAGCCTTTAGAGACTTTCTGATGGCGAGTACGCCAGGCCGGGAAATAAAACACTGCCCCTAATACCGCCAGGCCCAGAACCAGCTTGCCAAGCATCACGGGCAAGGAACTCAGACCGGAGCTGGAGGCTATAACCGTATATACCCCCAGGCCCAGACCGGCCAGCACAGCCAGGTAAACAATACCCACAATCAGCTGCAACCATTGCGACAAACCCGAACGCTCACCCGGCAAGGACCAAGGCAAAACCAACAAGGGCTTTTCCACGATAAACGGCAAATTAGCCGTAATAGCGGACAGAACAATCAAGACCCAGATGGAAAGGCTTTGGTCCATAGTGCCACCTACTTAAAACTGCAGGGAAGCCTGAATCACGCGGATGCAGGTATCCATCAAGCCACCGGGCAACAGGCCCAGGCCGATAATTAGTACGCCATTAACCAGCATGACCAGCTTGGTCAGCAAGCCCGTAGCGATCGGATGCTCTTCACCTTCAGGCTCGTCAAAGTAAACCACTTTCACAACACGCAGGTAGTAGAACGCACCGATCAAGGACATGATCACAGCAAACACGGCCAGCCACACTTGACCTGCACCAATCACTGCCTGCAACACACTCAGCTTGGCGGCAAAGCCGGACAGCGGAGGAATACCAGCCAGAGAGAACATGGACAGCAGCCAAACCAGAGCCAAACCAGGATTACGACGGTTCAGGCCTTTCAGGTCATTGATGTTTTCACATTCAAAACCACGACGGCTCATGATCAGGATCAGACCAAAGGTGCTCAGTGTGGTCAGAACGTAGATCACAACGTAGAACAGCGAAGCACCGTAGGCTTGAGAGTGAGTCTCGCCATTGAACACGCCAGCCAGCAAGCCCAGGAAGATGAAACCCATGTGCGAGATGGTCGAATACGCAAGCATACGCTTGAGATTCTTTTGCATGATCGCTGTCAGGTTACCAAGAGCCAGCGACAACACAGCCATGATCAACAGCATGGGTTGCCAGTCCACGGCGATGCCGTGCAGGCCTTCCACCAGGAAACGCATGGTCACGGCAAAAGCAGCCAGCTTGGGCGCTGCACCGATGATCAGGGTGACGGTAGTTGGAGCACCTTGGTAAACGTCCGGTGTCCACATATGGAAAGGAGCAGCCGTCAGTTTGAAGGCCAGACCTGCCACTACAAACACCACACCAAAGACCAGGGCCAGACGCTCGGCTTGGCCATTGGCGATGACTTCAGCAATACGTGGGAATTCCAGATGGCCGGTTGCGCCAAAAATCATGGACATACCGTACAGCAGGACACCCGATGCCAAAGCACCCAGCACGAAGTACTTCAAAGCGGCTTCAATGGACTGACGGTGTTCGCGACGCAAAGCCACCAATGCATACAGCGCAAAGGACATCAGCTCCACACCCAGATAAGCGGTCAACATGCTGTTGGCCGAAATCATAATCATCTGGCCCAGCAGAGCCATCAGAGTCAGGGTGTACAGTTCGCCACCACGTTCCATCATGTCGCGCTGTTCAGCGTATTCGCGACCATAGATCAAGGTTGCAGCCACGGCCACACACGAGATCAACTTCAAGAAATGCGCCATTTCGTCCACGACGAACAAGCCGCCGAAAGACACACCGCTGACGCCCTGGGACCACTGCCAGGCAACGCTGGCCCCAACAACGGCCAGGGTCAACAAACTAAAAACAAACGTCGAATGGCGCTGTTTGTGCGTGCTGAAAGCGTCAGAAATCAGCACACACGAAGCCAGAACCAGGAGCAGGATCTCGGGCAGAGCCAGAGAAAAGTTAAAGTTAGTATCCATAGTGATTCGGCCTACAGTTTCGAGATGGAGACGTGTTGCAGCAGCGCTTCAACCGAAACGTGCATGACCTCGGTGAATGGCTTGGGATAGACACCCATGCCCAGCACCGCAATCGCCATTACGCCAAGAACGAAGAACTCACGGCCGCTCAGATCGCTCATGCCGGCAACTTTGTCGTTACCCACGGGGCCAAAGGCCACGCGCTTGAGCATCCACAGCGAGTAAGAAGCACCCGTGATCAGCGCTGTTGCTGTCAACAGACCAATCCAGAAGTTGTATTCAACCGCGCCCATGATGACGGTGAACTCACCGATAAAGCCACTGGTGCCAGGCAAGCCACTGTTGGCCATCGAAAACAGCACAAAGAAGGTGACAAAGCGCGGCATAACCTTGACCACACCGCCGTAATCGGCGATTTGACGGCTATGCAGGCGGTCGTACAACACACCAATACACAGGAACATGGCACCGGAAACAAAACCGTGCGAGATCATTTGCATGATCGCGCCTTCCATACCCGTGGTGTTGAAGACGAAAAAGCCCAGTGTGACAAAACCCATGTGAGCCACAGAGGAGTAAGCCACCAGCTTTTTCATGTCGTCCTGAACGATAGCGACCAGACCAATGTAGATCACCGCGACCAGGGACAGGGCAATAATGATTCCAGCCAGACCTTGCGACGCGTCAGGAGCGATAGGCAGGGAAAAGCGCAGGAAACCGTAAGCACCCAGCTTCAACATGATGGCGGCCAGCACCACGGAACCACCGGTAGGTGCTTCCACGTGAGCATCTGGCAACCAGGTGTGGACAGGCCACATCGGCACTTTCACAGCAAAAGCCATGAACAAGGCAGCAAAGATCAGCACCTGAGTGGTGTAATCCAGCGGCACTTTATGCCAGGTCAGGATATCGAAGGTACCGCCGGACACATTCCACAGGTAGATGAAGGCAATCAGGGTCAGCAGAGAACCGAGCAAGGTGTACAAGAAGAACTTGACCGATGCATACACACGGTTCGGACCGCCCCAGATACCGATGATCAAATACATCGGGATCAGTGTGGCTTCAAAAAACACGTAGAACAGCAAGCCATCCAGTGCGGCGAAAACGCCGACCATCAGGCCCGACAGAATCAGGAAAGCCCCCATGTACTGCGCCACGCGGCTGGTAATGACCTGCCAGCCCGCCAGCACCACAATCACGGTGATGAAAGCGGTCAGCAATACAAACCACATGGAAATACCGTCCACGCCAAGGTGGTAATTCACCTTGAAGGCATCAATCCAGGGAGCCAGCTCGACAAACTGCATGTCGGCTGTGCCGGGATTAAAGCCCGTGTACAGAGGAATAGTGACAATTAAACCAGCAATTGAACCAAGCAGAGCTAGCCAGCGGGTGAAGGTGGGACGGTCATCGCGCCCCAGAGCCAGCACCAACAGGCCAGCGACGATAGGTACAAAAATCGCCAGCGTTAACCAAGGAAGAGTAGAAGACGCCATATCGCTAGCCATTTACCGAACCGTCAGTACAAAAAA
>SMEN01000398.1_pt1 | contig 12566 bp, 14 predicted proteins | sample 2456271 | NCBI WGS metagenome assembly SMEN01 (sample SAMN10132593, study PRJNA489261) | soil metagenome | isolation source: day1 control-loamy sand soil ammended with raw manure from dairy cow... | place: USA | collected 2015-04-01 | reverse complement strand
GATTTACGGAATTAGGTCGACCACTTACCCAAGTTACGCCTTAAATTTGGCTCAATTAGGGGCGCTTTGCATTTCAAATCTTTGTGCAACAAAGCCATTTTCGACTAAGAAAAGCAAACTGAGTTATGTCCATTTACGAATTTATCATCTCTATTTACTTAATCAATGAGGGAATATATTCCCTTATTGTCACAAAGCCTTTAAGAACCAGAGGTTTTCCACCTGCTTTAAGTGATATTGAAATTATCACCATACAAATTGTTGGTAAATTTCTCAGCCTAGATTCAGATAAAAATATCTGGATGTATTTTAAACATAATTGGATTGAGCGGTTTTCTCAGTTAGGTTCATATCTTGACTTCTGCAAGTACTGTGAAAATTTATGAAATATTAATCAAAAAATTACAGCAAAACTAAGTTCCCATTTGGGTGCTGATAATATTGATTGTATTAATGGTTTTCCTATTTCTATCTGTCGTTATGCCAGAGCAAAAAAGCATAAGAACTTTAAAGCATCAGCAGGCTTTAGTTATTGCGTAGCAAAACAGGAAAAATATTATGGGTTTAGGCGCATCCGTAGACTATGCACCAATATGAAGAAAAATAGAGTATAAATCTTCAGTGAAAGAGTGGTCGTTTTTTGATTTATGAAAGAAATCTATTTTTAAAAATCTGAACAAATTTTTTTTAACATCTGATTAAAAAATATAATGCGCGGATCCTGATCACGTAAACGGTGCCACTGTATCACTTGAGGCATGGCAGGATACTTAAAAGGCAATGGAAAAATTTGAATATGAAGAGACATTTCATACTTTTTTGCTAGTCTTTGATGTACTGTCGCTACATATTCTGTTTGTGCGACTAGTTCAGGAATAGCAGAAAAATTATAGATAGTCATTGCAACCTGACGCTCTATGTGCATTTTTTTCATTATAAGAGTTTCATAGGATTCACTAAAGTTAGGCGGTTGCATCATAATATGCTTTTCTTCTAAAAAATTATTTAGATTCAATTCATGCTTTATTCGTTCATGATTTTGTGCAGCGATACAAACAAAATTTTCTTCATATAAATTTTGATAAGGATGTTTATCAGAAGCATAAGGTTGAGGAATAATTAATAGGTCGGCTTCACCTTGTTCAAGTGTTCGAATGGGATCAGAGGACTGAGGTAGAAAATCAAACTCTATGAGAAATCCTTCCTTTTGTACATGTTGCAAAATTTGTGGAACAAAAGTCATTAATGTGTAATCAGATACACAAATTTTGAATACAACTTTCTGTTCACGAGGATTGTATTTCTGTTGATGGATAATTTGGCTGTCGATAGAAACAAGAATATTTCGTACTGGTTCTATTAACTCCTTAGCGCGCGGAGTTAATTCCATCTTTTTCCCCACTTGTATCAGAATATCATCATTCAAAAAACTTCTTAATCTAGACAATGCATTACTAGCAGCAGATTGACTAATAAACATTTTTTCAGCTGCACGACTTACATTCTTTTCCGTAAGAAAATAGTTGAGAGCGACAAGTAAATTTAAATCTAAATTCTTAAAGCGCATATTGTACTTACCTTTTAAGTATTGATTAAATCAATATATGGTATGTGTATAAACCATTTGTATAAATAATCAATATCTTTTTAACTATAAATAACGGAAGAGCAATAAAGCGTGATGGAGTGACTATGTTTAAATACTTTCCCAAAAATTATGTCTGGAATTTATCAGTAGATCTAGCAATAGAAATGGGACTCAAAATGGGTGAAGTGGAAGAAATGTGTGCCCCATTACTTGAAGTTTCTGAAAAACCAGATGCTGAAGCCAGTTTGGCATTTAGACAAATCTGGGAAAAAATGGCAAATAAGTTGTGTGATCTAGCACGTGAAGATGAAGAAAAAGGGCGTCTGCTTTCTGCGGGAGAAAAATACAACCGTGCTTCAACTTGTCTATTAACAGCGGAACGCTTGCAGGCACATAATGCCGAAGGCCGTCAGGCATTGTATTTACGTTTTCTGGATCTTTTTAAAAAAGGTGTTGAGCTTACTGGTGAAAATTGTGAGTTTGTACAAATCCCTTATCAAAATGGCTACCTCTCAGGATTATTCGTTAGAGCAGAAGGTAAAGTAGACAAGGCACCTGTTTTGTTACAGGTCAATGGTCTGGACTCAACTAAGGAAATGAAATATCGAGTAGGGCTACCGCAAATGCTAGCCAAGCGAGGTATAAGTTCTTTAATTATTGATCAGCCAGGAACTGGAGATGCTCTTCGACTTAGACAAATGACTGCCGTGTATAACTCGGAAATTTGGGCAAGTCGTGTGGTGGATTATTTGCAAACACGTGATGATGTGGATGCGAAAAAAATTGGTATGGAAGGGGTTTCGCTAGGAGGATACTACTGCCCGCGTGCAGTGGCCTTTGAACCAAGATTTGCATGTGGAGTGGTTTGGGGAGCCAACCATGATTGGCGTGAAGTACAAAAGCGTCGCTTAGAAAAAGAAGGAAATTTTCCTGTACCGCATTACTGGGCACATGTGCAATGGGTTTGGGGGGCCAAAAATATGGATGACTTTATGCAGATTGCAGAAAATGTACATCTAGATGGAATATTGGACAAAATCAAAGTTCCATTTTTAGTTACCCATGGTGAACAGGATTCACAGATTCCTCTGAAATGGGCAGAGCGTACATATGCACAGCTTACTCAATCTCCAAAACGTGAGTTGAAGATTTTCACTGAACGTGAAGGTGGCGTACAACATTCAAGTTTTGATAATCCAGCAAATTCAGGAGCCTATATTGCAGATTGGGTCGCGGAAACTCTGGGTGGCCGAACACAAATTTAAGAACTTATAGATTATTTTAAGGAATAAGTCATGAATATCATCGGACCAGATATATTACGTTTTGCTGTCCCTAACTTTGAGGATTGTTGTCAATTTTTAACAGATTATGGGTTGATGCCTCAACGCATGGAAGATGGGCATATTTTCTTTAGTGCATTAGATGGAACTGGAATTGCTTTATATCAGGATATTGCTACCCAGTTACCTGAGGCACTGCCTACAGGCAGCACTCTACGTCAACAGGTATATGGTGTTGAGTCAGCAAAAGATCTAGAGATTATTTATACAGAACTTTCTTCTGATCGTGAGGTCAAACGCTTAGAAGATGGTAGCCTGGAAACTCAAGATGATTGTGGTTTTTCCTTGAAGTTTCAGGTCACTATTCGGCAACCTCTCTCATTGGAACATGAAAAAATCAATGCGCCAGGTGCTGCGGCACAACGCCAACCTAATGAATTGGGATTGCCACTTAACATGGTGTTTCGTCCAAGAACTTTAAGCCATGTAGTGTTATTTGTACCAGATGCTTCGAAAGCAACAGATTTTTATTGCCAACGTCTAGGTTTTCAAGTTACCGATGTGCTACTGGGGGCTGGTAGTTTTCTTCGACCTAAAGCTAACGATGATCACCATACGCTATTTATGATTGAAACACCTCCTTTTATGCAAGGAATAGAACATTTCGCCTTTCATATGGGGGGGCCTACAGAAGTCATTATTGCAGGTACACGTTTTATAGAGGCTGGTTATCAACCTTTTTGGGGGCCTGGACGACATAATTTTGGTTCAAACTGGTTTTGGTATTTTAATAGTCCATTAGGTTGTCATGTGGAATATGATGCCGATATGGACAAACATGATGATCGATGGCAACCCCGTCACATACCATTTAGTGCTGAAGCATCCCAACGGTTTTTATTGCAGCATGCAGAGAAATGGGCGCCTGGAGCAGATAAAAAGTAAACCAGAGCTTAAATCTAAAATATGGATATTATTCAAAGGAACGATGAAAATGGAAAATTGGAAAAAAGGAAAACGGATTGTAGTCGTAGGTGGTGGGCCTGGTGGTATTTCCACAGCACTTGCATTACATCAAAAAGGTTATGACGTTCGAGTTTACGAAAAGCAGCCTCAACCTAAAGCTATTGGTGGAGCTGTATTACTCAGTGTACCTGTATTAGCGATCTTAAGATCATATGGAATTGATATTTCTAACTTTGGGTCATATACCGTCACACATTTTTGCAATAAAAAAGGGAAATCCCGCGTTAAGTTACCTTTTAACCCTAAAATTGAAAAATGCATGGGTATCAAAGGTTGGCATTATGGTGTATTACGCTCTTCGGCTTTTAAACGCATGCTTGATCTGGTTCCGGAAGGCATGATTTATTCGGATCATGAGTTTGACCGTTATGAAGAGCGCCAAGACGGTGTCACTGTCTATTTCAAAAATGGTGAGACAGTTGAGGCGGATATTCTTGTAGGGGCCGATGGCGTGCGTTCTGGTGTATCACATCAGGCTTTTGGTGATCCACAACTGTTTCATGTAGGTATTCGCTTATGGTTGGCATGGACTGATTTTGTAGAAGGTATACCACCTAATTATGGTTTTGTATCGCATGACAATAAGTACCAAGCCAGTTTTTTCCCGATGCTACATGATGGTAAACCTGGTTTTGAATGGTGGGTAGTCGAACCAGCCAATGAAGGCGACCCAGTACCTAAAGATCCAATTGCTTATTTGTCCAATATTTTAAAAGATTGGGCCGATCCAATGCCCCGTTTTCCAGCATTGACTAATCCTGAAACACAGTTATTCCGTTGGGAAATCTACAACCGACCATCTCTTAAAAAATGGTCAACATCTGGACGCGTAGTATGTTTAGGTGATGCCGTACATCCAGTTTCTCCATATGCCGCGTATGGAATGGGTATGGCGATCGAAGATGGTTATTTCCTGGCAAAATTTCTAGCAGGTGACACTCTGGAAAGTGTACAGGTCATACAAAATGCTTTCTTACAGTTTGAAAAACAGCGCGTAGATTACGTAAATCATCAAGTAGAATTTGCCCGCAAATTGGGCAAGATTTTCCATAACGTTCCAAAACCTTTAGCTAAAGTACGGGACTTCATTTTTGACCATACTCGGTTTCTGGAAAAAAATCTGGTGAAAGGCTATCTGCAATCTGCAGAAATGGAAACATTGTCTTTAAAAGAATTACATGTTCATCAGATATAGGAGAAGGTAATGGATATCCGACATGCCTTGAATATGGTGAAAAGCCTGCCCTATAACTTGTTATTACCAGATTTATCAGCAATACAGGCTAATTCTAGCCCTTTGCTTGAGCCTGCACAGTGGCAGAAGTTTCAGGTTGTCCTGCATGTACAGCAGGGAGATATGGAAATTTATGGGCTTGAAATACAGCAGTATGATCAGGTTCAGGTCCTACCATGTCTATATATTTTTGATCATCAGCAACAGCAATTACGGGTGTATACGGATCTAAAAATAGTCAAGATTAAAACCCGAAAAAATGCCCAGACTCCACAGCAAACTGAGATACAGCGCGACATTGTTGAACAGCATTTACAGGCAATGACACAAAATCAGTTAGCACAGGTGATGGCTTGCTTTGCTGATCATGCTGTTTTTCTCCATTCAAATGGGGAAACCATTACAGGAAAGACGGCATTGCAAGCTGAATTTAAGCAAATGCTTGGGGAAAATGGCCTTTCTTTCCAGCCTTATCATGTTGTTGAAAATGATGAGTATGTGATAGTTGAAGCAGAATTGTTTGATATGGCTACCGCCAGTGTTTATCAATTAGATAGCCAGCAAAATATTGTACAGCTCCGCACTTATATGTGAGACATGAATGAAGAACGGAATCGACATGATTGAGGAATCTGAATTTTTAGTGGATTTGGATACAGTGGCAGAGTATCCATCCTTTGGCGTATATAGTCAGCAGCTTCAACATCATGTCATTCTGGTTAGGAAAGCCAATCAGGTTTTTGCGTGGCTTGATGCTTGTCCGCATTATGCACAAGGTACCTCATTGGCTTGGAAGAAACATCAGTATTTAAATGCGCAGGCAAGCCATATTGTTTGTTTCGCTCATGGCGCACAGTTTGACATTGAAACAGGGAAGTGCATTTCTGGTCCCTGTGTAAATCAGTATTTAACACCAGTCCCGATTGCTATACACCAAAAACAAATCCGACTGATCAAAACACATTATATTTAAAGGAATAAAAAATTATGAGTTTAGCGAAAATCCAACGTGTTGTTACTGGTCATAATCAACAAGGTGAAGCTATAGTCCTTTATCAGGGGGAAACACCGAATGTCAAAGAGCTAGCACATGCTCCCGGTACTTTTTTTCATGAAATTTGGAATACAACATCTAGCACTATTCATGCACAGAGTGAAGATTTGTCGTTGGAAGAATTAATGTTGCCACCTCCTCAGGGCGGTAGCCGCATCCGTTTCGTAGATATTCCACCAGATCATGAATATCTCGATAAATTGAGCTCAGGTTCATTTGCTCAAGCATTTGAGGAAATTGGTTCACAAGCTGCTAGTACTGCTAAGCAAAATTCTCCACACCCGCTAATGCATCGTACTGAATCGATTGATTATGGCATTGTCATGCAGGGCACAATAACTTTGGTACTGGATCAGGAAGAAATTGAAATCCCTCAAGGTGGGGTGATTGTACAACGCGGTACGAACCATGCTTGGGCCAATAAAACCAATCAGATTTGCCGTTTAGCATTCATCTTGATAGATGCAAAATATGATCCAGCTTTAAAACAACAACTAGACAGTAGTGCACATTAGGCTAGCACTAAACATATTGAGCAAGGAAGCACGACATGAAATTTGCTACTTATGATAATGCAACACCCTATGGTGCATTACAATTGGTGTCTCGGGATGGTAGCCGAGTGGTAGATGCAACCGATATTGTCAGTAGTCTGTTTGATGCAATTCAGAACTGGAAACAATATGAAGCTGCATTACATGCTCGTTATATTTTATTGAATCAGAACAAAATCGAATCACAACCTATTGAACTATCAAGATGTATCGCTCCATTGCCGCGAACCACTCAGTTTTGTGATGCTTCAGCTTTTGGCAATCATGCAGATTTAATGGCTCAAGCTTTTGGAGTAAAAGCACAAACTATTGCCAACCAACCTTTAATGTATCAGGGCGCATCAGATATTTTTTATGGTCCATATCAAGATTTTAAATTAATTGATAGTCAACATGGCCTAGATGTAGAAGGTGAATTTGCAATCGTAATTGACGCTGTAGAGATGGGAACTAAAGCAGAACAGGCAGAGCAAAATATACTTTTACTAGTTCAGTTAAATGACTGGAGTCTACGTGAGTTGGGGCCTGCCGAAATGAAAAGCGGATTTGGTTTTTTAAATGCTAAACCTACTAGTTCACTAGCTCCTTTTGCCATTACACCTGATGAGCTAGGTGAAAACTGGAAAAATGGCCGAATTGCACTTGATCTCTATGTGGAATGTAATCAGCAATTGATTGGTCATCCGAACGGTGGCCCTATGGATTTTAGTTTTGGCGAACTCATTGAACATGCTTGTAGAACCCGTGATCTAACTGCTGGCACATTGATTGGTTCAGGGACTATTTCAAATAAAACACATGAAATTGTAGGGTCAAGCTGTCTTGCAGAAGTACGTGTCCGTGAAATTTTACGTACAGGTAAGGTACAGACTGCTTATCTCGATGTAGGTAATGAAATTTTTATGGAAGCAAGAGCCGAAGATGGGTCAACTCCTTTTGGAGCTATCAGGCAAAAAATCATATCAGCAAGATAAACGTTTGCGTTAAAGGAAGAACGTTCTAAATTTAAGGATATTAATCATGAAAAATGTATATATGCATACACGCTATGCACAGGGATTTTTTTGCGCAATTTTTGCTTTATTGAGTTCACAGTCATGGGCAGCTGAAAATGGAAATATGACTTATCCAGCGGGTGCATCGCAATATTTTATTGCCGATTTTCCTTTACAAAGTGGTAATTATTTACAGTTAATTTCTAACTATACCCAGTCAAAACAATTAAATGATACACATGGCGACAAAACACAAGGACTAGACTTTGACATGAAAGTTAAAGCCCAGACAGCACGTTTTATTACTGTATGGGATAAAAAAATTCTTGGTGCAGATGTCTTTGCCTCTGAACTTATTCTGCCTTATGTTGATGTAGATATGTCTTTAAATACTGCCTATGGTCAAGTCAAAATGGCAGATGATGGTCTTGGAGATGTCATCTTGAGTCCTGTCGTTTTACAGTGGAATCTTGGTGCTAATAATAATTTTCAGACTATTGCAGGGCTAAGTGTGGTATTGCCCGTAGGTTCATATAGTGAAGGTGCAAACATTAATATTTCTAATCACCGTTTTGCTTTACAGCCTACTTTTGGCCTGAAATATAAAAATGACAATGGTTTTGAAATAGGGGCATCACCTCGTTTTTCTTTTAATTGGGAAAATCAAGCCACTAATTATAAAACGGGAACAGAACTTGTGATTGACTATATGGCGGCTTATAAAGTTGGTCAGTGGAAACCAGGGGTGGCGGGATATTACTACACTCAATTTCAGGATGATGAGCAAAATGATCAGACAGTTGCAAACTCAAAAAGCAGCGGATTCGCAATAGGACCTGCATTACAGTACCAATTCAAGGTGGGTGCTTTACTCAGCGCTAGTTGGCAAAAGGATCTAATAGCAAAAAATAAATCTGAAAATGATAACTTCTGGCTATCGCTAGCTATCAAATATTAATCATTTTTGCTAAATAGCAGTCAGGGTACTCTATATAACATGCTCTGGCTGCAATCTAAGTCATTAAGGTAGATGTGTATGCATGCAAGTTTTAGCCTGTCGAATACTACGGTATTAATTGTAGGAGCAAGCAGTGCGATTGGTCAGGCTACTGCAGAAATATTCCTAACGCATCAAGCAAAGTTAATTCTAGTTGATATTGATCAAATTAAGCTGGATGCTCTTAGGGAAAAATTAACACCACTCGTTCAAGAACCGCAGCAATTATATATATTGGCACATCGTATGGATTGCGCTAAACAGCGTCAACAACTTATGGAGCAAATATTTCAGCGTCATGAGTCCATTGATGTAATGGTTTATGCATCAGGTGTTGAAGGTAAGGTGGGAAGTAGCCTACAGATTCAAGATTCCGATCTAGATGAAATTATGCAAATTAATCTCAATGCCCCAAGGCACATAACTCAACTCCTTTTACCCTCTATGCAGCTTAGACAAAAAGGCAGTTTAATTTATATCTCCAGTATTGCTGCAGTACGAGGCAACAGACAAATTGGTCTCTATGCATTAAGTAAAGCTGCATTGTGTCAGATGACCAGAAATATTGCCGTTGAATTTGGGGCCGATAATATTCGGGCAAATTGCATTTTACCAGGATTGATTGATACCCCTTTCGCTGAAAAATTAATTCAAGATCCTAATTTTATTAAAGGCCGGCTTGCTAAAACTCCATTAAAACGTATAGGCAAGCCACATGAAATTGCGGCAACAGCTTTATTTCTGGCTGCCGATGCAAGTGCTTTTATGACAGGGCAGAGTCTGATTGTAGATGGTGGAACCACTATTTCAGATTAAAAAGAGTATGGAGAGCATAAAATGAATATTGCTATTACAGGTGCACAGGGATTTGTTGCCACTCAGTTAATTGAAAAATTGAAATATCGGGAAGATGTAAACAGAATTTATTTGATTGATTTAGAATTCAGTTCCCAGCCTTTTCATCCTAAATTAACTTATCTGACAGGAAATCTAACGGATGTAGATTTTTTAGAACAGGTTTTCAGTCAACCACTAGATTATGTTTTTCATCTTGCGTCTATTCCAGGAGCCACGGCTGAAAAAAATCCTACACTTGCCCTACAGGTTAATGTGATTGCCTTGACTAAAATCCTTGATATATTGGCTAAACAATCAAAAAAAGTGTGTTTGATTAATACTAGTTCGGTCGCTGTATATGGACCATGTGACACAATAGTAGACGAACACGATATACCACACCCTACCTCAGTTTATGCAACGCATAAGGTGATTGGTGAATTGCTGGTTAGTGATGCTATTCGTCGTGGACAGATTCAGGGATGTTCCATTCGTTTACCTGGTATTGTGGCAAGAAAAAGCGGTTTACAAGGTTTTTCCTCAGCGTTTATGAGTCAGATATTCTGGCAACTAAAAAACAACCAGCCAATGACTTTACCTGTCAGTCTAGATGCAAAAGCTTGGTGGTTATCCGGAGAGCAAACCGCCCAAAATTTGTGTTTTGCAGCATTTCAATTAGAAAAAAATAAAACCAATACTGTTTATCAATTGCCGGTGTTGCATGCTTCAGTGGAAGAAGTCGTCACTGCTATTTCATATTATTGCCACGAAGATAAATCGGGACTGATAAAAGTAGAAATTGATGACTATATCCAGAAAAATTTTGGTTCATTTCCTGAGTTAAACACGTCATATGCAGAAAAGAAAGGCTTTATACATGATGGCGACCTTACACATTTGGTTAAACATGTTTTTGATAATAGTTAGACAATTAGGTAACTGTCAGCTCAGGTTTGAGCTAGTACAACTTATTAGTATATTGAGCAAAGTAATATGGTAAATAAAGTTTTTCCAAATGCTTTAGAAGCATTACAAGAAATTATTAGAGACAATCAGACTATTGCTGTAGGTGGGTTTGGTTTGTGCGGTATCCCTGAAGCTCTAATTGAAGGCTTAAAAAATACAAATGTAAAAGGTTTAACATGTATTTCCAATAATGCTGGCGTTGATGACTTTGGCTTAGGAAAACTTCTTCATACAAAACAAATAAAGAAGATGATTTCTTCCTATGTGGGCGAAAATAAAGAATTTGAACGGCAGTTCTTGAATAACGAATTAGAAGTTGAGCTTACACCCCAAGGGACATTAGCCGAAAAGTTACGCGCTGGAGGTGCTGGTATTCCAGCCTTTTTCACACAAACAGGTGTGGGTACCTTGATCGCTGAGGGTAAAGAGACCCGTATTTTCGATGGGAAAACTTTTATCTTAGAAGAATCATTGAAGGCAGATGTATCTCTTGTAAAGGCTTATAAAGCAGATAAAGCTGGAAATCTTGTTTTTCGTAAAACTGCTAGAAATTTTAATCCTGAATGTGCTATGGCAGGTAAAACTACAGTTGTAGAAGTTGAACAACTTGTGGAAATAGGTGAATTAGATCCAGATGAAATCCATCTACCTGGTATCTATGTAAATAGAATTGTACTTAATCCTATACCAGAAAAACGGATAGAACAAAAAACATTAAAGGCAGGAATATAGATTATGGCTTGGACACGTAATGAAATGGCTCAACGTGCAGCTCAAGAACTTGAAGATGGGTTTTATGTCAATCTTGGTATTGGACTACCAACCTTAGTAGCAAATTATATTCCTGACAATATTAATGTTTGGCTACAATCTGAAAATGGATTACTGGGTATTGATGAGTTCCCAACAATTGAAACCCTTGATGCGGATCTTATTAATGCTGGAAAGCAGACTGTAACGGCTCGTAACGGAGCTAGTTTTTTTTCAAGCAGTGAATCCTTTGCCATGATTCGTGGAGGACACATCAATATTGCTATTCTTGGTGCAATGGAAGTCTCTGAACAAGGTGATCTCGCTAATTGGATGATCCCTGGGAAAAAAGTTAAGGGGATGGGGGGAGCAATGGATTTAGTCGCAGGCGTTCAGAAAGTCGTGGTTCTAATGGAACATTGTGCAAAAGATGGCAGCCCTAAAATTCTAAAACAATGTTCTTTACCCTTAACAGGTAAAGCTGTTGTCAAGCGTATTATTACTGATATGGGGGTATTTGATATTACTGATAAAGGTATGAAAGTTATCGAACTTGCAAAAGATATAACAATTGAAAAAGTCAGAACTTGTACAGGTATAAATTTAATACTTTAGGGTTATAAGATGACTAAAGACCTTGTAATAATCAATGTTGCACATACAGCAACAGCTAGTTTCCAAGGCTTTGAACCGTACCGGCTTCATCGGAGACAGATTATTTAAGTTCGGTTTCTAAATTTATCACATCCATCTTGGCATAATACATGGCTTCAAATTGAAATGCTGATCTGTGATAGGGCGACAGCTCAATGCGTAGCTTCTCCACTGCGCGAGCGAAGTTCTGTTGCAAGAGCAAGGAAGATTTCGAATCGCCATAGTTATACTGTCCTTTTCTTCTAGGTGAAGGAGGAAGTCTGTTCTGAGGGCACTGTTGCAAATGCGGAGCTAAGTCGATGATATTCCCTTCAAAAAAGCTTAGAGACCGAAAACTCTATTTACTAGCCACACTTCTCCTAGAAGATTACCGTTATAAAATGACGAAGCCTGTCCTTTGCGTAGAGCACGCATGACTTCAATACCTTTAATTGTGGCATAAGCCGTTTTCATAGACTTGAATCCCAAGGTAGCCTTGATGATCCGTTTGAGCTTGCCATGATCACATTCAATCACGTTATTCTTATATTTAATCTGTCGATGCTCAAGGTCTTCAGGACACTTTCCTTCCTGTTTTAGTCGCGACAAAGCACGGCCATAGGTATGAGCCTTATCAGTGTTTATGACT
>SMEN01000808.1_pt1 | contig 12570 bp, 9 predicted proteins | sample 2456271 | NCBI WGS metagenome assembly SMEN01 (sample SAMN10132593, study PRJNA489261) | soil metagenome | isolation source: day1 control-loamy sand soil ammended with raw manure from dairy cow... | place: USA | collected 2015-04-01 | reverse complement strand
ATTGTGCTGGTCGGTTTCATTTCCTATGAACGCCTGACCGTTCGCGAATACCCCGCGATTGATGAGCCGGTGGTGTCCGTCATCACCAACTATAAAGGGGCCTCACCGGAGGTGATCGAGTCCCAGGTCACCAAGCCGTTGGAAGACCAGTTGTCCGGTATTGAAGGCGTCAATGTGATGACTTCGCGCAGCCGTTCCGAGCGCAGCCTGATCAATATTAAATTCAATTTGGACCGTGCCCCGGATGCGGCGGCCGCTGATGTGCGCGACAAGGTTTCGCGGGCCCGGCGCTTTCTGCCCGACGAGGTGGACGAGCCCATCATCAATAAGGTGGAGGCGGACTCCACCCCGATTATTTATGTAGGGGTGGAGACTGGCGACTACAGCATGCTGGAGGCCTCGGACTACATCAATCGCTATATCAAGACGCGCTTGTCCGTCTTGCCTGGTGCGGCGGAAGTGCGCGTGTTTGGCGAGCGCTTGCCCGCCATGCGTATCGATCTGGACCGTACCCGCTTGGGGGCGTATCAGCTCACCGTGCAAGATGTGGAAGATGCCCTGCGTAAACAAAACGTACTGATCCCGGCTGGCCGGATTGAGTCCGACGCCCGCGAGTTCTCCGTGGTGTCCTCGACCGATCTGGAAACGCCGGAGGAGTTCCGCGACATCATCATCAGTCAGGTAGCTGGTTATCCGGTGCGTATCTCCGACATTGCTGATGTGCGTATCGGGCCGGCTGAAGAGCGAGTGCTGGCTCGTTTCAACGGCCAGAACAGCCTGAATATTGGTGTGACCAAACAGTCCACCGCCAATCCGTTGGATCTGTCCAAGTCTGTACGTGCCGAAGTCGAGCGTATCAACGAGAGCTTGCCGGGCAATATGAAGCTGGCCGTGTCCTACGACAGCTCCATCTTCATTCAGAAATCCATCGACTCGGTGTACACCACCATTGCCGAAGCAATCTTGCTGGTGGTGCTGGTAATCGTGTTTTTCCTGCGTAGTTTCCGCGCCAGCCTGATCCCCATTGTGACGATCCCGATCTCCCTGATCGGGGCTTTCGCCATCATGTATATGCTGGGCTTTTCCATCAATACCTTGACCTTGCTGGCCATGGTGCTGGCCATTGGTCTGGTGGTGGATGATGCGATTGTGGTGCTGGAGAACGTGTACCGCCATATAGAGGAAGGCAAGACGGCCATGCAGGCGGCCTTTTTGGGCGTGCGTGAAATTGCCTTTGCCGTTATTGCCATGACCTTGACGCTGGTGGCGGTGTACGCGCCACTGGCTTTTGCCACGGGCCGTACCGGACGACTCTTTATTGAGTTTGCGTTGACCTTGGCTGCCGCCGTGCTGGTGTCCGGTTTTGTTGCGCTGACCTTGACCCCCATGATGTGCTCGCGCATGTTGCGCCCGCATGGGGCTAAAGTGGGCCGCGTCAGCCAGGGTATTGAGAATTTTCTGGTGTGGCTGACGCGTGGTTATCGCCGCGTGTTGATCCGTGCCTTGCGCTGGCGCTTTCTGGTTCTGCTGATTGGGGTGGCGGTAGCCGCCTCCAGTGGCCTGCTGTTTACCGTTATCAAAAGCGAGCTGGCCCCTATCGAAGATCGAGGTGTGATCTTCGGGATCGTGAATTCCCCCGAGGGAGCCACGCTGGACTACACCTTGCACAATGTGGAACGGGTCGAAGAGCTGTATCGCGGCATACCAGAGACAGAAGGCTACCAGTCCGTGATTGGTTTCCCGACCGTGACGGACTCCTTTGCGATTCTGCGCCTGAAGCCTTGGGAAGAGCGCACGCGTAATCAGCAATCCATTGCGCGTGAATTGCAGCCTCATTTCTCGGCTATTCCCGGTGCGCGAGCCTTTCCCACCAACCCGCCGTCCCTGGGCCAGCGGGCTACCTCTAAGCCAGTGGAGTTTGTGATCATGAGTCAGGCTCCGTATCCGGAGCTGGCCAAGATCGTGGACGATTTCCTGACCGAGCTGAAAGACTATCCGGGCCTGCTGAACGTGGATACCGACTTGCGCTTGAATACGCCGGAAATCCGTATTGATGTAGACCGTGACAAGCTGGCCGACACGGGCGTCTCAGTGGAAGCCGTAGGCCGTACCTTGGAATCTATGCTGGGTGGCCGTCAGGTGACGCGTTACAAGAGCGACGGCGAGCAATACGACGTGATTGTTCAGGTGGACAAGCAGGCCCGCTCCAGCCCGCAAAACATTCTGGATATTTACGTGCGCACCCAAGACGGTGGCATGGTGCAGGCCTCCAACTTCCTGAAGGTGCGGGAAAGCGTGTCGCCACAATCCTTGAACCACTTCAACCGCTTGCGGGCGGTCATTGTGGAAGCCTCGGTGGCACCCGGCTATGCCTTGGGCGAAGTGCTGGAACACATGAACGAGGTGGCGCGCAAAACCTTGCCAGAAACCGTGCAGACAGATCTGGATGGCCAATCGCGCGAGTTCCGGGACTCCTCAGGCAGTATCTATCTGGTTTTCCTGATGGCCCTGGCCTTTATTTATCTGGTGTTGGCCGCGCAGTTTGAAAGCTGGCGCAATCCGCTCATCATCATGCTGTCCGTGCCTTTATCCATGACGGGGGCTTTGTTGGCCTTATGGTTATCAGGCGGGACCTTGTCGATTTATAGTCAGATCGGTTTGATTACCCTGGTCGGCCTGATTACCAAACACGGTATTTTGATTGTGGAATTTGCCACCCAGCAGCGCGAAGCCGGGGCCAGTTTGTACAATGCCGTGGTACGCGCTTGCGAGATGCGCTTGCGCCCCATTTTGATGACGACGGGGGCCATGGTGCTGGGCGTTTTGCCACTGGCTTACGCGTCGGGAGCGGGGGCAGAATCCCGTCAGCAAATTGGTTGGGTGCTGGTGGGCGGTTTATCCCTGGGCACCTTGCTGACCTTGTTTGTGGTGCCGGTGGCCTACACCCTGATTGCAGGCAAAAAGGGGGGACAGGACAAGCAACTGGAACTGATTGATAAGCCCGAGGCGTCTGTCTAGACGGCGGGTCCGTTGTCTCCAGGGTGGCTGGCAATAATGCTGCTGCCGTGTTGAAGGCCGTGGCCTTGATTGAATTTGTAGGGAAAGAGAATGCGTCAAATTATTCTGGATACTGAAACCACCGGCCTGGAGCCGCGTGAGGGGCACCGGATTGTCGAGGTGGGCGGGGTTGAGCTGTTCAACCGTAAATTGACGGGCCGCCATCTGCACCTGTATCTGAACCCGGATCGGGATTCAGATCCCGAGGCTTTGGCCATTCACGGCTTGACCACCGAATTTCTGTCCAAACATCCGCGCTTCAAGGATGTGGTGGATCAGGTGCTGGATTTTGTGGAAGGTGCAGAAGTCATTATCCATAACGCGTCTTTTGATACGCGTTTCCTGGATTCAGAACTGCAGAAAGTAGGCAAGAAACCGTTCTCCACCTACTGCGACACCATTACCGACTCTTTGCTGGTTGCGCGGGAACTGCATCCTGGTAAGCGTAACTCTCTGGATGCCTTGTGCGAGCGCTACGGCATCTCCAACTCCCACCGCACCTTGCACGGCGCTTTGCTGGACTCGGAATTGCTGGCCGATGTCTGGTTAGCCATGACGCGTGGCCAGGACGGCTTGCTAATGGACTTTGATGAGTCTGACGGGCAGGGCGGGGATGGCAGCGATTTGAGCCTGGGCAAGTTTGATGCCCGTGTTCTGAAAGTTTTGCGTGCCTCCGAAGCCGATCAAGCCGAGCACGAGAAATACATGGATGTGCTGGAAAAACAGAATAAAAAACAGCCTATGTGGCGCGAGATGCTAAGCCCTTCAGAGTCGTGATTATTTGAGGAAGTAGCCGGCCCGAAGTTTGCAGCTCTTGCAAGCTTCGGGCGGTTAACTCAGTGGTAGAGTGCCACCTTCACACGGTGGAAGTCACAAGTTCGAACCTTGTACCGCCCACCATCATCCCTTGCTTCTCATCCCCCCCTTTTTTAGTCCAAGACCAATTTCAGGTCGGCAATGATGCGTCCATAGTGTTCGTAATCGTTGCGAATGGTGGTGGCCAACTCTTGAGGTGTGCTGCCTATCCCCAGGGTGCCGGAACTAGCCAGAGCTTGTTTTAAGTCTGTGGTGTCCATAACGTGGCGGATATCGCGTGCAATTTTTTCGCGTATGGCGATCGGTGTGCTGGCGGGGGCCATGAAGCCGGACCATGAAATAAAGTCGCCATAGTCTTGGCCCGTGCACTCCGTCAAGGTAGGTACGTCTGGCAATAAGGGACTGCGTTGTTGGGCCGCGATGCCTAGCAAGGACACCGTTTTTCCTTGAATAAAGCCCAGCGCACTGGGCAATTGGGCAAACATCAAATCCACATGTCCGCCAGCCACATCGGTGATAGCAGCCGATACGCTGTTGTAAGGGATATGGGTCAACGTCAGGTCATGTTTGCGGGCAAAGACTTCTGCCGCCAAGTGGGCCTGGCTCCCCACGCCAGGGGAGCCATACGTGAGCGTCTGTTCAGATTTTTTCGCCAGTGACAGTAAATCGGCGGTGGTTTTTACCCCCAAGGCAGGATTGACGATCAGGACATTAGGCACAGAGCCTACTTGGCTCACCGGGTCCAAGTCTCGCAGCACATCAAACGGGCGCTTTTTGTAGAGATGAGGGTTTACCGCCAAATCCGACACAGGTACGGAAACCAGTGTGTAGCCATCCGCTTTGGATTTGACCACGCTCATGATCCCGATAGTGCCAATGCCGCCGGGCTTGTTCTCGACGATAACGGTCTGCCCCCAAAGCTGGGTAAGCCGGTCACTGACCGCACGGGCCAGAATATCGGCGCTGCCACCGGCCCCGTAGGGAACAATAATGCGGACTGGGCCTTGTGGGAAATCAGTCTCTTGTGCCTGTGCCAGCGGCACTGTGCTCAGCAGGGTGGCACTGATCAAGATACGAGTTATTTTTCTAATCATGGTTTGTCTCCTCGGGGAGTGGGTCTTTCTTATGAGTGCGTACAGCGGCTGATGGGACACATATCCTGTGCCGTGCGTTTAAGCGGGTCCCAGTCTTGAAGGCTAGGCCAGATATCCTCGGCAAATTCCTGTACCTGACGACGCAAGGCGGGTAAGTCCACCCCTGGAATAACGCCGTCTTGCATGCTGATTCTGCCGTTGCAGATGACAGTATCGACATCGTCGCCGATGCCGCACTCCACCATGCTGCGGATCGGGTCCCAGATGGGGCCATAGCGCAGCACGTCGCCCCGACCAATACGGACCAGCGTCATATCAGCACGGGCATTGACGGCTAACCGGCCCAAATCCTCCCGCCCTAACGAGTGGGCGGCGGCCAGTGTGGCTGCCTCAAAGACATCTGCCGCGCTGGCGGTGCTCAGGTCGTGACTCATGACTTTGCCGTGATAGGAAGCGGTGCGCATGTTCATGAACATGTCACGCGGATAGGTGTCGCTGCCGATGGTGATGTTCACACCCGCCTTGCGATAGGCTTTCCAGTTATCCAGTGTGCGCGCACGGCGAACGATATTGATGGGGCAGTGCGAAATAGACACGTTTTTGCGGCCCATCAGTCCTAAATCATCACCTCCTGAATAGTTCATCTTGGGATGATTGGAGATCAGGTTGGCATGGCCGATGTTCAGGGTTGGACGCAACATGCCAACATGGTCCAGCAGTTCGATGGGGGTCATGCCATGCTCGCGCACGGTTTCCATAAATTCAATGACGTTGTAGCCGGCGTGCGTCGCCATGGGTAGCTGAAATTCATCGGCGGCGCTGACCGTTTGACGAAGTAGTTCCAGACTACAATTTTCGATTTCGCGGGGTACCAGAATACCGTGCACCAGGTCGGACTCATGAGCTTGAGCACGGTGAATAAAAGCCAGGGCATCCTGAAATAGCTGCTGACCTTTATCGGGGTAGGCAATGCGTTCAAGCTGTCCCTTGTCATCCGATTGCCAGCGCCCACTGTCATAGCCTGGCCCCAGGTATCCACGGATACCGAGCGCCTCGCATTGCGCCCACAATGCTTCTTGCACCAGCACATGACCGCCTAGCTCGACAAAAGTTGTGACACCGTTACGCAGCAGCTCGGCGGCGGTGAAGGCGGCATGCAGCGTGATGCCGGGATCTTGGGCTGCTTGTTCTTTGTCCAGATAGTTGGGATAGCCGCGTATCTGAGTGCCTTTGCGCGCAATGGTCACGTCCATATAGGGCTGTCCAAACAGGGCGGGGCGGCCACCATCGGCCAGCAGCTTGTGCAGCGCGCGGTGCCCGGAATGGACATGGGTATCGATAAAACCGGGTGCCAGGACACTGTCGGGGGCGTCTATGACACGGTCCGTGGGCCCCTCGTAGTTGGTCCCGACGTAGATGATGCGCTCGCCTTCGTAGACCAGCTGGCCGTGGTCGATAACGCAATGGCGTCCGTCTTGAAATGCAATCACCCAACGTGCCTTAATCAGTGTTTTCATGTTCTCTCCTGTGGTGCAAACGTGCGCTACCAGTGTCGGAGAGCGGGCAAGAGCAGGCAATTCCGTATTGGAATGATTGATTAGGCCGAAATGGAAAGATTCGGCCAGGAGAGGGAAATGAGGAATTTGGACCTGGATCAGTTGCGCATTTTTTTGGCGGTATTTCGAGAGTGCAATGTCAGTCGGGCGGCCCTGAGCCTGGATTCTAATCAGTCCACCGTCAGCAAGGAGCTCTCCAAGCTGCGGCTGTATTTCGATGATGCTTTGTTTTTGCGCACGGCCCAAGGGGTTGAACCTACCCATAAAGCACGGGCCTTGGCGCCGCGTATTGAACAGGCGCTGGCCTTGTTGGATGACCTGGTGCAGACAGACAGCGAGCAATTTGAACCGGCGCGTCTGGCGGTTCGTTTCCGGGTCGCAACGACCGAGTATCTGTCATATCTATTGATGCCTGCCTTGACGGCTCATTTGCAGCACAAAGCGCCTTTAAGCAGTCTGGAAGTCATGGATATGGCCGATTTGGGGGCGGATGATTGGCTGTTAGGCGGGCGGGTAGACCTGGTGCTTTCCTCGTCCGCCGCGGTGACGTATCCCTTATTCCGTCAAGAGCTGTTCCAGGATCGGTATGTGGTTTTGATGCGCGCCTGTGGACGTGACGCTCAGCCGATGAGCCTGGATGAGTTCTGTCAGCGTAGCCATATTGGCGTGCCGGGCCACAATGGCAGTCGGGAGCGCCGCTTGGCGGATGCCTTGCAAATGCGCCAGTTAGAAAGAAAGGTGCAGGCCAGCATGCCCCATTTTCTAGCGGTGCCGGCGTTGCTGGAGCGCACCGATTTGATTATCAGCGTGGCCGAGCGCATGGCCCGCCTGCTAAGTGCCGGGCATGCGCTGGATATATTGAAGCACCCACTTGATTTAGAGCCGTTCTGTATTTATCAGATTTGGCATGAACGCACACGCGCCAGTGGCGCGTATGCATGGTTTCGGGAACAGCTGCGCCAAGTGTGTGAAGAGCTGGACGCGGGGTAGGAGCCGTTTACAACCAGGTCAAGCCAATCGAAATAACAATGCCCGAGACGATCAGTTGGATCAGACAAAAGCCCATGATGTCTTTGGCTTTCAGGCCGGCAATTGCCAACACCGGCAAGGCCCAGAAAGGTTGCAGCATATTGGTCCAGGAATCACCCCAGGCAACTGCCATGGCGGTGCGGGCCATATCGGCGTCCAGGGCTTGGGTGGCCGCAATGACCACGGGGCTTTGCACGGCCCATTGCCCACCACCGGAAGGAACAAAGATATTGACCAGGCCGGCGCTCATGAAAGTCCAGAAAGGCAGGGTGGTGGCGGTAGCAAACGACACCATCCACTCGGACAGGCTGGCCGCCAGACCAGAGTCAATCATGATGGCCATGATGCCCGCGTAGAAGGGAAACTGGATCACAATCCCGGCGCCACCACGAATAGCTTCATCCAGGCTTTTCAGCAGGCGACGTGGGGTGCCATGCAGCAAGATAGCCAGAATCAGGAACGTGAAATTGATGACGTTCAGATTCAGGGTGGCACCGCGCAGCACGTAGTAATCAAACAAATAAGCCAGGCCGGCCAGACCGATGATCCAAGAGATCAGACGGCTGTTTTCCAGACGGTCGGCTGGACGGTCTGTGGTTTGGTTAAGGTCGTCGGGGCTTTCTTCCAGTAGTGTGGGGTCTACATAAATACTTTCTTTTTCGCTGGGCAACATCAAGCGGTTAATGATGGGCACCAGGACAAACAAGGTAATCACAATGGCCAGGTTGAAGAAGGCAAAGATGGTGTCAGAGGTGCTGATAATGCCAATCTTGTCTTCGGAAAAGTGGCCCGAGGTTGCAATGGTCAGCGGAACCGAACCGGCTAGCCCGCCGTGCCAGACCAGAAAGCCGGAATAGGCACTGGCGACCAGCAAGCGGTAGTCCACCCGTACTTGGCGGGCCAGCTCTTTGGCGAACAAGGCACCCACCACCAGACCAAAGCCCCAATTGATCCAGCTGGCGGCCAAGGAAACCAGTGTGACCAGAATAATGGCCGAGCCAGCAGAGCGTGCCAGAGAGGCCAGACCGCGCAACCAGCTTTTTACCAAGGGAGTGCTGGCCAGCATATGGCCGGTTAACAGCACCAGCAGCATTTGCATGGCAAAAGTCAGCAGACCCCAAAAACCATTGCCCCAGTACTGGACAATTTCCATGGGAGATCGTTGTTCAAATGCCATTGCCGAGACACCGGCAATCAGCGTGAGCAGAATGACGAAGATATATGGGTCGGGCAGATAGCGTTCAACCAGGCGGACCGAGCCGCGCGTCATGGCTTTAAACATAGATTCTCCTTTTGTGGATTTGCGCCAGTATTTGCGCTGGTCCTGATGTTATGGGATGGCATTTTGGTGCCATTTGGTAGGGGCACCTGCCTGAGTAAATTGGGATGGCAATGCTCAGTACAGCCGTATTGTTGGCGAGACGCCGCAGATTGGGAAGACGGGAAAACCTGAGTCTCAAAGTTTTTGGCGAGTTGCAGCTCTTCGCTATATGCTCTACTATATAACGGTGTTTTCGAAAGAACCATCACTCATCGCTCGATGATGGGTTCTATTTACGGGCCCCTTGGGGCCCGTTTTTTTTGTGCCGCGTGTATTGGTCTTGGGCATGATGGGAGCCTTGGCTGCAGGCCAGGCGTATGCCCAGGAAAAGAATGATCGCGTTTTCCAGTTGGGCAAGGTTGTGGTGCAGTCCAACCTGGATCGCGATGCGCCTTTGGGCGCAAGCAGGTTGCCAGCGATCTGAATCTGCATGTGCAGACGGGGCAGGTGGTGTGTTTGCTAGGGCCTAATGGCAGTGGTAAGTCCACTTTGCTGCGGACTTTGCTGGGCCTGCTGTCGCCTTTGAGTGAACTTGCCTGGTACACCCAACCACGTGCAGCAGATCGTCAATGGGTGGGAGCTTGTCTGGCTCGCCTGGGTATAGGACATTTGGCACCAAGGCGGATTGATCAGATCAGTGGCGGAGAGCGTCAGCTATGCGTGATTGCGCGTGCTTTGGCACAGCGTTCGCAGTTTCTGATCATGGATGAGCCCGCATCCAGTCTGGATTTTGCCAATCAGCTGCGTGTGCTGGATCAAGTCTCGCACTTGCGCCAGCTCTACCAGCTGCCAGCGCATGCCTTTGAACGACCTGATTGGTATGCGCAAGGGGGGTAAGGCCCCTTGTGCATTGCCTACATATTCTTCAGTGCGGCACGACCGTATTGATTGTTGTGCTCCACAACCTGGGTCAGCATGGCCATGAAGGTTTGGCGCTGTTTGGTCGTCAATGGATCCAGCAGGCGTTCCTGTGCTTGGTTCATGCCCGCGCTTAGCTCTTGCATGACGGCCAGGCCTGCCTCGGTAATGTAGGTCTGGCGCGAGCGCCGATCATCGGGATTAACACGTCGCCCCAGCAGCCCTTTTTCTTCCAGGCGACGGATGACGTCGGCCGAAGTCGTGCGGTCCAGTCCCAGCTCGTAGCCAATGGTGGTCTGGTCCAGCCAGGGTGAACCCATCAGCACGAAGAGCACCCCGTGCTGGACTGGGGTGATGTCGCTTTTGCATTCCTCGTAGAACATCGCGTAGTGAATCTGGTTCAGACGCCGGACCAGAAATCCGGGCCGTGACCACAGCTTGCGTCGGAACTGCTCGGCATCATCGTTTTCTACCGGACCTAAGATTTTAGCTTCGTCGGATTCCAATCGTTCTTCTTGCTTTAACTCGGCGTGATTCTTCATGGATAAGTCAGTCATCAATAGAGTGTCTGCCAGTCATTTGTCCGCAAGGTAAAAGACTGGAAGCGGGACGACCTGCGAAGAGTACGGCAGCAAGGTCGGCGTCTACAAGGAAGGCAGGGCTGCGCTAACGCGAACAGAGGCCCCGATTTCTGATTTGTAATCATTTCTACAGGCTCTGTCCAGGCCCCAAAGTATATGTGATTTCCCGACTTGCTGAAAACAAAAATAATCAGCATACTGATAGATATTGTTGGGCAGTCCAGCAGATGATTTTATGTAAATCAATGGTTTAGGGGGAATTTACGGTGAAACGTATTAAAAAAATAGCACTGGAGGAGCACTTCAACGCCGTTGGCTTTGAGGATTATTCCAAGGCCTTTGTCAAACATATTGACAGCACCGACGCGCGTGAGCTGATGGCCCGTTTGCATGACTTCGATGCCCAGCGTCTGGAGGTTATGGACCGTGCCGGGATTGAGTACGTGGTGCTCTCGCAAACCGGTCCAGGCGTACAGGTAGAAAAGGATGTGTCGGTTGCCATCGAGCGCGCACGTCAGAATAATGATTTCCTGGCGCAGCAAATTGCGCACCATCCAGATCGTCTGGGCGGCTTTGCTACTTTGCCCATGCAAGATCCGGCTGCGGCTGCGCAAGAGCTGACACGCGCGGTACAGGGCTTGGGTTTGAAAGGCGCTCTGGTCAACGGTCACACGCATGGCGTGTACTACGATGGCCGCGAATATGATGCTTTCTGGGAAACTGTCCAGAAGCTGGATGTGCCGTTTTATCTGCATCCTTTTGATGCTTATGAAATGCCGCACGCTTACTCGGGTCACCCAGAGCTGATGGGTGCAACATGGGGCTGGGGTGTAGAGACCGGCACCCACGCGCTGCGCATGTTGTTTGGCGGTGTGTTTGACCGTTGCCCGGAGGTGAAACTGATCCTGGGTCACATGGGTGAAGGCCTGCCATTCCAGCGCTGGCGTTATGACAGCCGTTTTGCGGTGTACCCGCACGGCGTCACCTTGAAGCGCAAGCCGTCCGAGTACATCGGCAGCAATATTCTGATCACCACCTCCGGCGTCTGTTCCGCCCCGACACTGATGGGCGCCATTGGTGAAATGGGTGCCGAGGCGGTGCTGTTCTCCGTGGATTACCCATACGAATCTACCGAGTTGGCCGCTGACTTCATCGAAGCAGCACCGATGGATGACAAGACCCGCGATCTGGTTTGCTACGGCAATGCGGCTCGTTTGTTCAAGCTGGACCGGAGCTAAGCATGAGCACTTTTCTGTATGGCGCTCATGTCCATGCCAATGGCATTCGTCAGCATTACCTGCGTTTCGGTGGTTCCAGCGAAGGACGTGATCAGCGTCCAGCTGTGATCATCGTTCCCGGCATTACCAGCCCGGCCGTGACCTGGGGCTTTGTGGGTGAGCAGTTCGGCAAGCACTTCGATACCTATATTCAGGACGTACGTGGTCGTGACTACAGCTTGGACGCCCAGGCCGATGACTTGATCGCTTTGGCTCAAGCGCTGGGTCTGACAGACTACATCGTGGTTGGCCACTCGATGGGCGCACGTATTGGTTTGCGTGCAGCGCATAAGAACAGCGATGGCCTGAACCGTCTGGTCATGGTTGATCCACCTGTTTCTGGCCCAGATCGCCGTGCCTACCCGTCCAAGTTGCCTTGGTATGTGGATTCCATGGCCATGGCTCGTAAAGGCTGCAGCGCGGAAGAGATGCGTGCCTTTTGCCCGACCTGGACCGAAGAGCAATTGCAATTGCGTGCTCAGTGGCTGCACACCTGCCACGAGCCTGCCATTCTGGCTAGCTTTGAAGGCTTCCACACCGACGATGTACACGTTGATTTCCCGCACTTGACGGTGCCTGCTTTGCTGATGACCGCTGAGCGTGGCGATGTGGTGCGCGATGAGGACGTCGCCGAGATTCAGCAACTGGCCTCAGGCGTTCAGCACGTACGCGTGCCCAATGCCGGTCACATGATCCCTTGGGATAACGAAGCAGGCTTCTATGAGGCCTTCGGTGACTTCCTGGGCCAGCGCCTGGTGTGATGTTGATGGGGCCGCCTGGGCGGCCCTGTCGTGATACAGATGCTCCGCGCTCGCGCTGGAGCCTTTCACAAGGAGAGACAAGATGGCAGTAAGTGATTACCAACTTATCGAGGCGTGGCAGGAAGTGCTGCGTCTGTCCAAGCTGCAAGCCGGTCAGACAGTGACCTTGCTGACCAGCTCCACGACGAATCAGCAAACCATGCAGTGCGCGCAGATTGCG
>SMEN01000978.1_pt1 | contig 12583 bp, 11 predicted proteins | sample 2456271 | NCBI WGS metagenome assembly SMEN01 (sample SAMN10132593, study PRJNA489261) | soil metagenome | isolation source: day1 control-loamy sand soil ammended with raw manure from dairy cow... | place: USA | collected 2015-04-01 | reverse complement strand
GCGGAATAACTTGTGGTGCTGATAATCTTGCTGACTATCAATCATCTAACACAAGCACCCACACGAATTGCTTGATTCAAATTGTTAAAGAACGTTTCGTTGAAGTCTTTCGGCTTCAGCGAGGAGGCATATTCTACACTCTCCAAAGTAACTGTCAAGCTTAATTTTTAATTTATTTCCTTAAAAATCAACTTGTTACCTGATTCGCACTACTGCGCTCCTCAAGAACGCTCATAGTACAGTCTTTTAAAAAAAGCACAATAGCTAACTCTCAAAAAACTTACTTTATTGAGCAAGCAACCTAATACGCGCAAAGCTTTTTTTACCCGCCTGACACACATGCTCGGCGCCCAGCTTAAAAATGAAGTCTCGCGTGACAACTTCGCCATCCACGCGAACACTGCCAGCAGAAAGCATATCTCTTGCACCAGCAGCGTTTTTAACCAATCCAGCCTTATTTAAAACAGCTGCAATCGGCAAGTCAGCTTCCGCCTCGACATCTATATTAGGCAGATCTTCCGGAAGCTCGCCTTCCTGCATCCGATTGCCTGCCGACTTATGTGCATTAGCAGCCGCTTCCTCACCATGAAAGCGTGCAATCAACTCATGCGCCAACTTAATTTTAATATCTCGCGGATTCGCGCCCTGCGCAACTTTAGCTTTAAGCTGCTCAATCTCGGCAGCTGGTCGAAAACTTAGAAGCTCAAAGTATCGCCAAATCAATTCATCAGGCATAGACAGCAGCTTGCCATACATTGCACCCGGCGCTTCCTGAATGCCCACATAATTGCCTAATGACTTAGACATCTTTTTAACGCCATCCAAACCCTCAAGCAAGGGCATTGTCACAATACACTGAGGCTCTTGACCGTAAGCTCGCTGCAGCTCCCGACCCATCAATAAGTTAAAGGTCTGATCTGTACCACCAATCTCGATATCAGCTTGCAATGCAACCGAGTCATAACCCTGGATCAATGGATACAAAAACTCATGGATAGCAATCGGCTGATTGGTTGTATAACGATTACTGAAGTCTTCACGCTCCAGCATGCGCGCAACTGTATAATGTGATGCTAGACGGATAAAATCAGCAGGCGTTAACAGCTCAAGCCATTCTGAGTTGAATACCACCTTGGTTTTGCTTTCATCCAGAATTTTGAATACTTGCTGCTTATAGGTTTCGGCGTTGGCCAGCACTTGCTTGCGCGTCAATGGCGGTCTTGTTGCGCTTTTACCACTGGGATCACCAATCATCCCTGTGAAATCACCAATCAGAAAAACCACTTGGTGTCCTAAGTCTTGCAGCATTCGCAGCTTATTAAGCAGCACCGCATGCCCAAGATGAAGATCAGGTGCTGTAGGATCAAAACCTGCTTTCACACATAATGGTTGATTGCGCTTTAACTTCTCAATCAGCTCTTTCTCGACTATGACGCTATCAGCGCCTCGTTTGATTATGGCTAATTGCTCTTCAACGGCTTTCATTTCAACAGCACCACATTTTCAAGGATAAATAGCAGGACAGAATACTAGATAAGGAACTAAAAACAAATTAACGCATCAGAAAGCCGTCACCGCAGCAGCCTATTACCGTGCACCAGACGACAAAAAACCTGACACAGCGCAAGTTACAGCCTCTATTTACTTGCAGTCAGGGGTTTTTACTTATACTTTATCGGATCGCTCACAGCAGACCAACAAGACCATGACGCCAAAAAACACTCCGACACAGCAGATGTATCCAAAGCGCCATCTGCTTGCGGCAAGCGGAATTGCTGCCTTACTCTGTTTGACTTTGCTTGTTTATCCTTCTCGCGAAGTAGAAGCTAAAAAGACATTCATCAATATTGAACTAGAAGCTCAGTCTCTAGAAGAAGTCACAGAGCCTCTCCAGAATTCAGAATCAGCTGATGCACAAGCACTCAGCACAACTGCAAGCAAAGCAGAAGTTGACTCTTTTGAGTACAAGAAAGATCTAACCGTGAAAAGCGGCGAAACCTTATCAGTGCTGTTCGAACGCGCGGGATTAGGTAATAGCTTATTGCACAGCATTTTAAGCAGCGACAAAGAAGCAAAACGCTTCACTCAGCTTAAGGTAGGCCAAACTGTTTCTTTTGCGTTTGATGAAAACAAAGAGCTTAAAACCCTTAGTAGTCAAATCAGTACTCTAGAGAGTATTCATTTAGAGAAGAAAGCTAATAGCGAAAATTTCGTATTTAGAAAAGACGTTGCACAAACTCAATCGCGCGAGAAATATGCGCAAGGAACCATTGAAGGCGCTCTTTTTGCCGCGACTAAAAAAGCTGATGTACCTTATGGCTTAGCCTTAGATATGGCAAACATTTTCGGCTACGACATCGATTTCGCTCAAGACATCCGCAAGGGTGATAAATTTGAAATCCTTTACGAAGAAAAAACCCTAGACGGCAAAGCAGTCGGCACTGGTAATATTTTAACCGCGCGCTTCACCAATCGCGGAAAAATTTACACCGCTGTGCGTTACACCGACAAAAATGGTAACACCAGTTACTACAGCGCTGACGGCTCCAGCTTACGCAAAGCATTTATCCGCACACCGGTTGATTTCGCGCGCATTAGCTCACGCTTTTCCAATGGTCGTAAACACCCAATTCTCAATAAGATACGCGCTCACAAAGGTGTTGATTATGCAGCGCCACGCGGCACACCTATTAAAGCTGCTGGCGATGGTCGAGTCGCTTTAGCGGGTCGCAAAGGTGGTTACGGCAATACCGTGGTTATTAAACACGGCCAACGTTACCAGACCCTATACGCGCATATGAACGGTTTTGCTAAAGGTATCCGTACCGGTAGCAACGTTAAGCAAGGGCAAATCATTGGTTATATTGGCACCACAGGCTTATCAACTGGACCGCATTTACATTATGAGTTCCAAGTTAATGGCGTACACGTTGACCCGTTAAGTCAAAAACTGCCTACTTCTGATCCAATTCATGCATCCGAAAAGCAACGTTTTACTCAATACAGCCAACCACTTATTGCAAAACTTGACTCTAATAGCAGCACCCAAGTGGCGCTAAACCAGCAATAATTATGCTTTATATCGGCATCATGTCAGGCACTAGCCTTGATGGTATTGATATCTGTGTAGTGGACATTGCCAATCAATGTTCACTCATAGCCAGTCACTACTTACCAATGCCCAGTAATCTCAAAGCAGATTTACTGGCACTATGCAGCAGCTCAACCGATGAAATTGCTCGCGCAGCTCTAGCAGAGCAGCAATGGGTTGAGCTGGCTGCACAGGGTATCGACACCCTTCTCGCACAAATTAATTTGAAACCTGCTGATATTCGCGCCATAGGTAGCCATGGTCAAACTATTCGCCATGAGCCAAGCCAAGGCTTTACCGTGCAAATTGGTAACCCTGCGTTATTAGCAGAACTGTCTAATATTTGTGTCGTTAGTGATTTCCGTCGACGTGATATGGCTGCTGGCGGCCAAGGAGCGCCACTGGTACCCGCCTTCCATGAGATGTTATTTAAACAGCGCAAAACAACCTGCGCCATTATCAACATTGGCGGTTTTAGTAATGTCACATTATTGTCTGAAGGACTACCAACACGCGGCTTTGACTGTGGCCCGGGGAATGTTCTGTTAGACGCATGGATTCAAGACAGGCAGCAAGTCGCTTTTGATAAAAATGGCGACTGGGCAGCCAGCGGTCAAGTCAACCAGGCTCTGCTTGAACACATGCTTGAAGAACCATTTTTCAACACTCAAGGCCCAAAGAGCACGGGGCGCGAACTGTTTAATTTAAATTGGCTAAAGCGCATGCTCAATCAACAGCAAGCAATTGCTGACCAAGATGTGCAGTCTACACTTGCGCAATTTACAGCAGTGACTGTTGCTGATGCTATCATTCAAGCTCAGCCGACCACTCAAGAAGTATGGGTCTGTGGCGGTGGCGCACATAATGCAGATTTACTGCAACGCTTAAACCAAGCATTACCAAATTGTTCTGTCGCGGCAACTGATGACATTGGTGTGTCTGCGGACTGGATGGAAGCAATGGCCTTTGCTTGGCTAGCCCATTGCTGCTTAGAGCGCATTCCTGGTAACCGTCCTGCGGTAACCGGCGCCAGAGGTCAAAGAGTTCTCGGCGCCATCTACCCTGCTTAACTAGCGTCAGCTTAAACTGTAAAGGATGATCCGCAACCACAAGTCGTGGTGGCATTTGGATTATTGATAATAAAACGAGAGCCTTCCAAGCCTTCGGTGTAATCAACTTCAGCGCCAGCTAAATACTGAAAACTCATCGGGTCAACCACAAGACTGACACCTTCACGCTCAATCAGTGTGTCATCCTCGGCTAATTCATCATCAAAGGTGAAACCGTACTGGAAGCCGGAACAACCACCACCTGTCACAAACACACGTAGTTTTAAACGCGGATTGCCTTCTTCTTCCACAAGAGCCTTTACTTTATTAGCGGCCCCTTGGGTAAACTGCATTGCTGCAGGGACGAAGGATTCAACACTCATTTTACTTTCTCCCAGCATGCTGCTGTAAATGACTCTGTGATGCATTATCGGCTTATCCGACTATTAAGGTCAACTATTAACCGACTTAAGGAATTAATGCTGCTGAAGCTAAACCGCTATCCTCAGCAAGACCGAACATAATATTCAGATTCTGCACAGCCTGCCCTGATGCACCCTTAACTAAATTATCTATCACTGACATGACCACCACTAAATCGCCGTTTTGTGGGCGCTGCACTGCAATCCGGCACATATTCGCGCCTTTGACACTGCGTGTCTGCGGAAATACCCCAGCAGGCAGTACATCAACAAAACGCTCGTGCTGATAGCGCTGCTCAAAGAGCGCCTGCAAATCAATACTGCGATCCACCACTGTAGCGTAGAGGGTGGCATGAATACCGCGAATCATCGGCACTAAGTGCGGCACAAAGGTTAAGCCGACCGCTGTACCCGCAGCACGACTTAAACCCTGCTTGATTTCTGGTAGATGACGATGTCCATTGACCGCATAAGCCATCATATTTTCACCCGCCTCACAGAATAATGAGCCGACCTTGGCACCACGGCCAGCACCGCTGACGCCCGATGCACAACTGGCAATCAATGTCTGCGTATCAGCTACGCCAGCCTCAACCAGCGGCAGCAAACCCAGCTGAACCGAAGTCGGATAGCAGCCTGGCACAGCAACTAAACGTGCAGTTTTAATTGCTTCACGATTCACTTCTGGCAAACCATATACAGCATCGCCCAGAAGATGCGGGGCACCGTGCGCCTGGCCGTACCATTTGGCCCACTCATCGGCATCTTGCAATCGAAAATCTGCAGACAAATCTATCACCCGTGCCCCTGCCTGCAGAATTTCCTCAGCCAAACCATGCGCCACACCATGCGGGGTCGCGAAAAACACCACATCGCAAGCAGTCAGCGTATCCAGGTGAGGTACAGAAAAGGTTAGGTCAGGATAGTCCTCTCGCAGATTGGGGTACATATCGGCAACTCGCATACCTTCTTCTGAACGTGAAGTAATAATTTCAACCTGTGCCAGTGGGTGCAAAGCAAGTAAGCGCAGTAACTCAACGCCCGTGTAGCCTGTACCACCAACAATTGCCACCTTAATCATGCCTGCACCCTCTTTACTCAAGTAAATTTTAAATCAAACCCTATGCTTCATAACTAACATTCTACAGATGACACTGTGCTATCTGCGTACTACCATGAGCAATCTTATTTGCTGGAGTCTGTTATGACGTATCTGTGGATCAAAGCCTTCCATATTATCGCAGTGGTGTGTTGGTTTGCGGGTTTATTTTACTTACCACGCTTATTTGTTTACCACGCACAGAGCACTGACAGCATCAGCCAAGAACGTTTCAGCATAATGGAGCGTAAGCTGTACCGAGGTATTATGCATCCGTCGCTGATTGCCACTTTAGCTCTGGGCATCAGCATGCTGTATATGAACCCTGCACTGCTAAAGATGGGCTGGATGCATATCAAACTGACCCTGTTGCTTGTTCTGATCATCTATCATTTTTCACTCGGAGTGATCTACAAACGTTTCGCACAGGGTCTAAATACAAAAAGTCATGTTTTTTATCGCTGGTTTAACGAACTGCCGGTACTATTCCTGATCGCAATTGTCTTGCTGGCTATTTTAAAACCGTTTTAAGAAAGTGTTAACGGCAGTGCAGCAAGAGCACGAAACATTCGACTACACTGCTGTGTATATGGGTAATTTGCCTTTACAACAACCACTTCCATCGATAAGGAAGCTTTATGACTGACACGCACTACAAAATCACCATGGATGGCAGTCTTGCGCCAGGTGTCACGCTCGAGTTTGCTCAAGATAACTTTGCCCGACTCTTCAAAACGGATGTCAGTGCGGTGAAGCGACTGTTCTCTGGCGGCCCAACAGTTATTAAACGTGGTATCAGCGAAGCAGAAGCAGATAAATATGTACAGGCATTATTTAATGCCGGTGTCGTTGCCCGCAAAGAATTGGATCTTGTCGCCAGTCTCAGTCTGGAGTCGATTGAATCCGAGCATGACGCTGAGAACGATGAGCGGATGACTTGCCCAAAATGCGAGGCCGAGCAAGCGCGCAGTGAGATGTGTGCCAACTGCGGTATTGTTATTGCTAAGTTTAACCATTACCAAGCGCAAGCTCAGCAAGTAGCCAGACCAACATCGACAACAACATCACCTTATGCTTCTCCACTGGCGATGGTTGCAGAGAATGACGACGAAGTCGGTGAGCTGAATATTTGGGGCGTAAACGGACGCATTGGGCGTATGCGTTATGTGGCATGGTCGATGGTCTATAGCCTTGCCATTCTACCAGTAGCGCTGATCTGTGCCTTGGCATTCAACATTTCGACATGGCTAGGCGGCTTATTAGCGGTTGTCGCATTGATTGCTGCAATGATCGTTGGTGTTCAGATTAGTGTAAAACGTTTACACGATTTTGTCATGCCAGGCACTAAAGGTAGCAACCTGTATGGACCGCCACCGCCTGAGAATAGCCAGGCGGTAAAGGTTCTGTTTTGGATCTGGGTTGCGGTAATAGGCGCTGCATTTGTAATCGGTCTTATCACCGGCATGCTCGGCGCAATGCTTAGCGGACAATAAACCCTGCTATATGTGCTGATCAGCATCACTTTGGGTGTGCTGATCAGCACATGCTATTAGCCAGTATTACGAAGTCCTGCGGCAATCCCCGCTACAGTCACTAATAAGGCTTGCTCAATCGCTGGGCAAATCGCTTCACCCTGCTCTCTTGAGCGTGCCAATAGCTCAACTTGCAGCAAGTGCAGCGGATCAAGGTAAGTGTCTCGTACGCTAATTGAAGCACGTACTTGTGGATGGCGCTCCAATAAATGCGTTTCACCGGTTAAGTGCAGCACTTGCTCAACCGCCTGACTGAGATGCTGGTACAACTGTTCACCAAAACCACGTAATTCATCGGCAACCAAACGCTCATCGTATAAACGGGCAATACCCGAATCGGCCTTTAATAGAACCATTTCCAACATATCAATGCGCGCACGAAAGAATGGCCATTGATCTCGCATTTCTGCTAGCAATGACTCTTCTTGGCGGCCGATCGCATTTTGTAAAGCTGTCTCCCAACCAAGCCAAGCTGGCAGCATCATCCGCGTTTGTGTCCAAGCGAAAATCCAAGGAATAGCACGTAAACTTTCGATGCCGCCACTGCGTCGGCGCGCAGGGCGGCTACCCAAAGGTAAACGTCCCAGCTCTTGCTCTGGTGTGGCTTGACGGAAATAATCAACAAATTGCGGATGCTCACGCACCGTTTTTCGATAAGCCTGCAGGCCATCGGCGGCTAAACGCTCCATCACTGCGCGCCAAGCATCTTTCGGCACTGGCGGCGGTAACAAGGTCGCTTCAAGTACCGAAGCTATGTATAAATTTAAATTCTGCGCAGCCACTTTCGGCAAGCCGTATTTGAAACGAATCACCTCACCTTGCTCGGTGGTACGAAAACGTCCTGCTACCGAACCTGGCGGTTGTGACAAAAAAATGGCTTCGTGCGCAGGTCCGCCGCCACGACCCACAGTACCGCCGCGGCCATGGAATAAAATCAGTTCGACGCCTTGCTTCGCACAAACTGCAACCAACTCTTCTTGCGCTCGGTATTGCGACCATGCTGCAGCAGTAGTGCCTGCATCCTTGGCAGAGTCAGAATAGCCAATCATCACCTCTTGCGGCCCTGCCAAACTATTACGGTAGTCAGTCAGGCTCAATAACTGATCAATCACGCCAGCAGCATTGTGCAAGTCATCTTGAGTTTCAAACAGCGGCACAATGCGCATGGACCGATTAAGCCCTGCTTCTTTCAGCAGTAACTGCACAGCCAAAACATCAGAAGGTGCCGAGGCCATGGAAATAACATAAGAACCCAGCGAATCAGCCGAGGTTTGCGCAATCACCTTACAGGTATCTAGCACTTCTTGAGTGTCGGCGCTGGCGGCAAATGCGCTGGATAACAGCGGTCGGCGGTTGTGTAGTTCGCCCAGTAAAAAAGCTTGACGCTGCTCTTCACTCCACTGTGCATACTCACCCACACCGAGCCATTGGGTGATTTCATTTAAAGCACTGCGATGACGTGCAGCATCTTGTCGAATATCGAGGCGTCCTAAGGACAAACCAAAGGTTGTCGTACGACGAATAGTATCCAGTAAGTCGCCATCAGCAATCAGGCCCATACCGCACTCATGCAGCGAGCGATAGCAGAGCAATAACGGCGCTAACAGTTCATCGGTATCATGCAGAATATCAGCAGATAATGCTGTGCCGTTGGATAACGCATCTTGCAACTCAGCGCGAGTTTTACGCAAACGGGCGCGCAATTTTTTCATTAAAACGCGGTAAGGCTCATCACTCTCACCGACTAGCGCCAGTAATTCTGCGCTGGCATCCTGCATTGATAACTCAGCAGTCAGACGTGAAATATCTCGCAGGAATAAGTCTGCAGCAATCCAGCGTGCCAATAACAAAACAGTTTTGGTCACCCGTGCGGTGACGTTAGGGTTGCCATCACGATCACCACCCATCCACGTGGCAAAACGAATCGGCGTCGCGGTGATTGGTAGTTTATCGCCGCCCGCCGCTTGCAAGGTTGTATCGATGTGGCGCAGGACATTCGGAATGGCTTGCCAGAGCGAACGCTCAATCACCGCAAAGCCCCAACGTGCTTCATCCACAGGAGTTGGCTGTGCACTACGAATTTCTGTGGTATGCCAGACTTCGGCAATTAATCGGCGTAATTTAGCGATGATTTTCTCACGCTCGGCCGTGGTGAGATCGGTATGGTCCAGTGCCGCTAGCTGCTGCGCAATGGCATCGTACTTCATGATCAAAGTGCGACGTGATACTTCGGTAGGGTGCGCTGTCAGCACCAACTCAATATCTAAGTTAGCCACTGTTTGCGATAAATCTTGTGGATTGTGACCAGCCACTTGTAGCCGCTCAAGCACCGAGGCGAGCATCTGCTCTTCAAAAGCTGGCTCTTCATCGCTCTGGCGACGGCGAATCAGGTGGTATTGATCAGCAATATTCGCAAGATTAAGAAATTGGTTAAAACCACGCGCCACTGGCAACAATTCATCTTCAGACAACTGGTCTAAGGTGTCGGTCAATTGCTGACGGCCGTCATCTGAACCGCTACGTGCGGCTTTTGCGCCTTTACGAATGCGCTCGATTTTCTCTAAGAACTCTTCGCCGCGTTGCTCACGCATGGTTGAACCAAGCAGCTCACCTAATAAATGAACATGCTCGCGTAGACGTGAATCAATTGGAATCATGCTGGCTCTCCACTAAGGTTTGTTTCAGCTTGCCGAGTTATCCAGCATCTGGCAAGAAAACTTTAGTGTTCGAAGCTCAAGCAAAGCTTAGCAAGAGTAAAGGTCGCGTCGATATTACTGCGCGCTAAACTCACAGCGCACTGCGCGCTTTTTATCATCGACTAGCACGCCGCTTAAACCTTTTTGCTGAGTATCAAACAAGACCACAATACCATCCATACACTGGGCAATTTGCTCAGCAGGTTTTAACGAGACTTTGTAGTCTTCGCCTGGAATAGTTTTCAGCATGGTGTACTCGGCCAACAGCAATGCATCCGAAGGTTTAGCCATATGCAGATAGCCGTAATAACTTAAAATCGCCACAGTACCTAACATGCTAGCAATAGCAGTGGCAATCAATGGCCGAAAATCGCGCTCGCTCATAATGTCTCCAGACATAACAGTGGTGAAAATAGACTGAGCGGCGCAGTTTCAAACTGATATGAAACTGCGCCGCTCATATAGGCAGATTAATGCTCTGGACGCATGTGTGGGAATAAAATCACATCGCGAATTGAAGCAGAATCAGTCAACAACATGACGAGGCGATCAATACCAATACCTTCACCAGCGGTTGGCGGCATGCCATATTCCAAAGCCCGCACAAAGTCCGCATCGTAATGCATGGCTTCGTCGTCACCCGCATCTTTATCAGCTACTTGTGCTAAGAAACGCTCAGCCTGATCTTCTGCATCATTGAGCTCGGAATAAGCATTAGCAATTTCGCGGCCACCGATAAAGAGCTCAAAACGGTCAGTGACGTTTTGATCATCGTCGTTACGACGCGCCAGCGGCGACACTTCAAAAGGATAGCGGGTGATAAAAGTAGGCTGCTCAAGCAGATGCTCAACCGTCTCTTCAAAGATCATGGTTTGCAGCTTACCAATGCCTTCAAATCCCATCACTTTAGCACCGTGTTTTTTCGCCAGCGCGCGCGCTGTGTCGATATCATTTAGGTCAGCTGCGGTAATCTCTGGGTTGTACTTTAAGATGGAATCAAACAAAGAAATGCGCTGGAACGGTTCACCAAAGTGGAATACTTTGCCTTGATACGGCACATCAGTTGTACCCAATACCGCTTGCGCCAGCTCACAGAACAGCTCTTCGGTCAGGTCCATGTTGTCTTCATAATCAGCATAGGCTTGATAGAATTCCAACATAGTAAATTCTGGGTTGTGACGAGTTGAAACACCTTCATTACGGAAGTTACGGTTGATTTCAAAGACGCGCTCAAAACCACCAACCACCAGACGCTTTAAGTACAGCTCTGGGGCAATACGCAAGTACATCGGCAAATCTAACGCATTGTGGTGGGTCTCAAAAGGCTTAGCCGCTGCGCCACCGGGAATGGTTTGCAGCATCGGCGTTTCCACTTCTAAGAAGTCACGCGCAGTTAAGAAATTACGAATATGCGCGATGACTTTTGAACGGACTTGGAAGGTATGGCGCACTTCCTCGTTAACAATCAAATCAACATAACGCTGACGATAACGTTGCTCGGTATCCACTAACCCATGATGCTTATCCGGCAACGGACGTAATGACTTGGTCAGCAACTGCACCTGATCCATGTGCACATAAAGGTCACCCTTGCCAGAGCGCGACAAAGTGCCTTCAATGCCAATAATATCGCCCAAATCCCAGCTTTTAATCTCAGCAAGTTTCTCTTCTGAGAGACTTTTACGATCCACATACGCCTGCAAGCGGCCAGTCATATCTTGGATGACCATAAAGGCACCGCGGTTGAGCATGATGCGGCCAGCCACTTTTACTGGAATTGCGGCACTGACCAACTGCTCTTTGCTCTCATCTGCGTAAGTTTTCTGGATATCAGCACAGTAATGCTCACGACGAAAATCATTCGGAAAGGCATTGCCCTTAGCACGCTCGCTGGCTAGCTTTTCTTTACGCAAGGCGATCAGTTTATTTTCTTCGTCTTGCAACTCGTGCTGGGATGGCGCTTGTTCACTCATGATGGATTCCACTAATTTATTCAGATCGCTGCTTGAGCGATTATAGGCACGTCAATAGCGTGCTGATTACAGCGTCGACACGTGGTGACGTGCCGCTGCTGATCAAAGTCCTTGTTTCAGACTCGCCTCTAAAAACTGATTGATGTCGCCATCTAATACAGCATCGCAGTTACTTTCTTCGACGTTGGTGCGTAAGTCTTTAATCCGCGACTGATCAAGCACATAAGAACGAATCTGATGCCCCCAACCAATATCTGACTTACTGTCTTCAAGCTCTTGCGAAGCGGCGTTACGCTTAGATAACTCCAACTCATACAATCTAGCGCGAAGCATTTTCATTGCCGTATCACGGTTAGCATGCTGCGAGCGCTCGTTCTGACAGCAAACCACAGTATTGGTCGGTACGTGAGTAATACGCACCGCAGAATCCGTGGTATTCACGTGCTGACCACCGGCACCGGAGGAACGATAGGTGTCGGTACGCAAGTCAGCCGGATTAATATCAATTTCAATGTTGTCATCAATCTCAGGCGAGACAAACACAGCGGTAAACGAGGTATGGCGGCGGTTACCTGAGTCAAACGGACTTTTGCGCACTAAACGGTGCACGCCAGTCTCAGTGCGCAACCAACCAAAAGCATAATCGCCTTTTATATGTAAGGTGGCACCTTTAATACCGGCCACATCACCTGCGGACAGCTCCATAATGGTCGCCTCAAAA
>SMEN01000687.1_pt1 | contig 12629 bp, 6 predicted proteins | sample 2456271 | NCBI WGS metagenome assembly SMEN01 (sample SAMN10132593, study PRJNA489261) | soil metagenome | isolation source: day1 control-loamy sand soil ammended with raw manure from dairy cow... | place: USA | collected 2015-04-01 | reverse complement strand
ATCGCCTCGGTGGCGCTGCTGGTGGCGGCCGCCGCCATCGGCGTGGCGCTGACCGGCTACACGCGCGGCCAGCTGGCCCCCGCGGCGGCCATCGCCTGGGGCCTGGCCTGGATCGGGGTCAGCCGGCTGACCGGAACCAATGAATCAGCGCTCGTCGGCAGTGCGGCGCTGGCCATCGCCGGCCTGCTGCTGCTGATCGCGCTTGGCGTCGCGCTGCGCGCCCGCAAGAAACGGAGCATCACATGAAATTGATTGCCGTCACCGGAGCCACCGGCTACATCGGCGGGCGGCTGGTTCCGCTGCTGCTGCGCCGCGGCCACCGCGTCAGGGTGCTGGCCCGCGACGCCCAACGGCTGCGCGACGTGCCGTGGCGGGACCAGGTCGAGGTTGTCGAAGGCAGCCTGCAAGATGAGCAGGCGGTGGCCGAATTCTGCCGCGGCGCCCACACCGTCTACTACCTGGTGCACTCCATGTCCGGCACCCGGAACTTCATGGAACACTGCGCGAAGATCATGGCCCAGTGCGCCGCCGCGGAATCCGTGGCCCAGCTGGTCTACCTCTCCGGACTGCATCCGGAAGGCGAGTTGAGCGAACACCTGGCCTCGCGGGTGCGGGTGGGCGAGGTGCTCCAGCCCGGGACACCGGATCCCGACGGGCTGCATACCCTGATCCTGCAGGCAGGGCTGGTCATCGGGTCCGGCTCGGCCAGCTTCGAGATGATCAGGCACCTGAGCGACGTGCTTCCGGTGATGCCCGCCCCGCGCTGGGTGAAGAACCGGGTGCAGCCGATCGCGGTGCGCGACACCCTGCACTACCTGGCCGCCTGCGCCGAGCTGGAGGCCCCGGTCAACGCCACCTACGACATCGGCGGGCCGCGCGCCTACAGCTACGCGGACCTCATGCGCACCTACGCCAGGGTGGCGGGGCTGCGCGAGCCGAGGATCTGGGCGCTGCCGGTGCTCACCCCGCAGCTGGCCTCGCACTGGGTCAATCTGGTGACCCCGCTGCCGCACACGCTGGCCACCGCCCTGGTCGGCTCGCTGCAGCACGACTGCGTGATGGGTTCGCACCGCATCGACGAGCTGATCGCCGCCCCGGACGGCGGGCTCACCGATTATCCGGACGCGGTGCGGCTGGCCCTGGAGAAGATCGCCGCGGATTCGGTGGAGACCAGCTGGGCCACCGCGCACCCGGTCTCGGCCCCGGCCGAGCCGTTGCCCTCGGACCCGCACTGGGCCGGACGCAAGATCTACATCGACCAGCGGAGCATGGAAACCCGGGCCGGGGCGGAGGAGCTCTACCAGGTCATCGGGCGCATCGGCGGGGAATCAGGCTACTTCGTGCTGCCGAGCCTGTGGCGGATCCGCGGGCTGATGGACAAGCTCAGCGGCGGGGTGGGGCTGCTGCGCGGGCGCCGCTCGCGCAGCACCCTGGCCCTGGGCGACGTGGTCGACTGGTGGCGCGTGGAAGCGCTGGAACCCAACGAGCTGCTGCGGCTGCGCGCGGAAATGCGGGTTCCCGGCCAGGCCTGGCTTGAATTCCGCCTGGCCCAGCGCCCGGGCGACCGGGTCCAGGTCACCCAGCGGGCGATCTTCGTGCCCCGCGGACTGGCCGGCCGGGCCTATTGGTGGTCGGTGAGCCCGTTCCACACGTTCATCTTCTCCGGCATGCTCAAGAGCATCGTGCAGCAGGCGGAGGGGTCCAGCACCTAGTCGCCGGTTTTTCCAGACTTCTCGTCCGGGCCTTCGAGAGCAGTTTGCGCGCTGCTCATGCTGTCTTCCATGGCATCGGAGGTCCGGGCGAGGAACCTGATGATCACCTCGCGCTCCGCGTCGGTGAATTCCCGGGCCACCTCGAAGCGCTGCGCGTGGTGGCGGCCCACCTGCTCGCGGGCCATCAGGTGCGTCGGATCGGTGACCTCGATGCACCAGGAACGCCGGTCGGTGGGATGCGGACGCCGGGCGACGTGCTCCCCGTCGATCAGCCGGTCGATCATCTTGGTGACCGAGGCGCTGGAAATGCCCAGATAGCGGGCGAGCTGGCCCGGGGTGACCACGGTGCCGGCGTGCTTCGCGGAAATCAGCATGCGCAGGGCGCGCATGTCGGTCTCGTTCAGCTTCATGAAGCTTTGTGAATTGCGCATGATCTGGCGTTCCAGCCGGCGCATGCGGCCCATCTCGGCCATGATGCGGTCAATCTGGCCCAGGGCCTCAGCGCTCATGCCTTCGCGCTTGATCAGATTCTGGTCCGGGTCGGATTCCGCCAAACCATACATCGTAGGCAGCTTTCGCTCCTTCACCGTTCCCCCTATCCGAGCCGCGCGCCGTGCGGCTTTCCGCTCAACGGCGCGCCACCGGCGTTACTTCGATACTAAGCTCTCAAGGACACCGGGCGCGCAGAAGGCCGCGGTGAAAAGCGAAAACCCCGCGACCGCAATCGGTTCGCAGGGTTTCCATTGGTGCGAGTAGAGAGACTTGAACTCTCACGTCCGAAGACACTGGAACCTAAATCCAGCGCGTCTACCAATTCCGCCATACTCGCTCGCGCTACACCGGAAAGCGGATTTCCGAATGACGACCTCATTTAGTGTAGCGGAAGTGGCAGTCGATAAGAAATCGACCCGCACCGGGCGTTACTTGGGATCAATCCCCAAGTCACGGCGGAGCTTTGCGACGTGTCCGGTCGCCCGTACGTTGTACTGGGCGAGCTGCACCTTGCCCTCCTCGTCGACCACGATGGTCGAGCGAATCAGGCCCTCATAGACGCGGCCGTAGTTCTTCTTCTCGCCCCAGGCGCCATAGGCTTCGGCGACCGCATGGTCCTCGTCGGAGAGCAGCGGGAAGTTCAGCTCTTCCTTGGCCACGAACTTTTCCAGCTTGGCAACACCATCCGGCGAGACGCCCAGAACCTGGTAGCCGAGTCCGGTGAGGGATTCGATGGAATCGCGGAAGTCGCAGGCCTGCTTGGTGCAGCCCGGGGTGGAGGCGGCCGGGTAGAAGTACACGATGGTTTTCTTGCCCAGGTAGTCCGACAGCGACACGGCATTGCCGTTCGAGTCGTTGAGGGTGAAGCTCGGGGCCTGATCTCCAACGGAGAGTCGTTCGGTTTGCGCTGCTGCAGTGCTCATCGGTGAAACCTCGTTTCGTAGCTATACAAAAAATCCGGCCTGACGAATCAGGCCGGATCTACCGTGCGCCCTCCGGGACTCGAACCCGGAACCTAATGATTAAGAGTCATTTGCTCTACCAATTGAGCTAAAGGCGCTAACTTCACTCTGACTAGTTATCTTTCGAACCGGTCTTTGCAACGTAGATAATCATACGCAGAACTGGGCAAAAATCAAAAATCGCCAACGGCGGCCCGAGAATGCATCAAAAGATCAGGTCAAAGCGGAAATGCCGGAATACTGCCACGCCCGCCTGCGCACAAAAGGGCAAAATCCTTGCCCGTGTGTTGGGCCACATGCGTCCGCCGGACGGGCTCTCCGGTCCGGCGGACGCATGGCGTCAACCTACTGTTTAGCGGCGCGGCGGCGCAGCCACAAGGCGAGGCCTCCGACGGCCGTGAGCACGAGCGCTCCCAGAGCCGTGAAGATCACCGATGCACCGGTGTCCGCCAGCGAGTTGTCCTGGGTCGCCGTCTCCGGGTTTGGGTCGCCAGCATGTGGCGACTGTCCCGCCTCGGATTCCGGCTCAGGCTTCGGAGCAGGGGCGCCCGGCTCCTCCGGGGCCTCCGGCTTCGGGGAACCCCGTCCTCATCCATTCCGCTGCCGTGCCCGTCCTCGGGATTCTCCGGCTGCTCCGGCGCCGCAGCGCCCTGAACGACGACCACGCGTGATGCGATCGCCTGGTTGCCGTTGGCATCCTGCACGGTATAGGTCAGGGCGTAGCTGCCCGGCGTGGCCGTGTCGACCGCGCCGATGACCTCGATCCGCCCGGTCACATCCCCGTCCGTGTTGTCCGCGGCGCTCACCTGGTCCATGGGGTCGAAGGCGTCGCCGACCGTGAGCTTGGTGCTGTCCGGCACCTTCAGCTCCGGGGCGGAGGTGTCGGTCCCGGCGGCATTCGCGGTGAACACACCCATCTGCCGCACCTGGCCCGGGGCCAGCTCCTGGTCGGTCTGCGCATCGACGCTGGTGACATACCAGGAATAGACCTCGCCTTCGGTCAGCCCGGCCCATTCGACCGAGGCCGGCCAGCCCGAGCGGGCGGTCGCCTCGCCGATCACCTCATCGGTGGGGGCCAGCGACATCACCGCGTCGGTGGTGAAGCTGGTCTGGCGCGACTGCAATTGGATCGGCAGGCGCAGTTCGTCCTCGGTGCCGTCGTAGCGGGTTTCATCGTCGAACTCGGTCGCCCCGAAGTCCTGGAGCAGCGGCGAGTAGGTGTCGATGGCCAGCTCCGAGCGGTCGACGTCGAACTGCAGCATGCGCAGGTAGCTGGCGCCGAAGCGCAGCATGTCCTGCGGGCTGCGCCCGTCGATCCCGGCCAGCCCGAGCTGCTCGGCGCCGACCTCGTAGAACTGGTAGTCGGCGAGCAGCTCGACCACGTTGTTCTGCGCTTGGCCCACGTCCTTGCGCACCTGGATGCTCACCCCGTGCTCATGCCCCGACAGCACCAGGAAGATGTTGCTGTTCTTCTCCAGGATCCCCTCGGAGATCCGCTTGCCGTCGTGCGAGTAGGCGGCCCCGCGTCCGTCGGCATTGATGCTCGGCTTGTTGTACGCGTGGGTCATCAGCATGGCGTTGCGGTCCGGGTACTGCGCGAGCACCTCGTTGGCCCAGGCGATTTCCTCCTCGGTCACATCGAACCCGAGGTACAGGGCGATGAAGTCCAGGCCGCCCGCGCTGAACAGGTCGTAGTGGTTCTCATTGTCCTCCGGAGCCCAGGACTGGTAGCTCGCCTGGGCCTGCTTCCATCCCTGGCTGCCTTCCAGCGCCTCGTAGCGTTCGGGGCCGAAATACTGGTTGTAGAGGTTCTCCGGGCCGGTGTCCTTGCCCGAGCGGTTGTCATGGTTTCCGGGCAGCACCCCGTTGGGGATCCCGGTGTCGTCGAGGATGCGCTGGGCCGAGGAGCTGAATTCGAACTCGCGCTCGGCGATCCGGCGCTGGGCGTCCTCGTCCGCGTAGCTCTCCTTGTGCCAGTTCTCCACGATGTCGCCGGTGTGGGTCACGTATTCGATCTTCCGCTTCTCGGCGTTCTCGGCGATCCATCGCGGGATCGCGGTATACGCTTCGGCCCAGACCTTTTGCTGCTCCTCGGAGAATTCCTGCTCCACCGCGCCCTCGGTCAGGTATTGGGTGTCGGTGAAATGCACCATGGAGAAGTCGTAGTCCTGCGGGTCCTCGAAGGCCCCGCGGACCGGCTCGTCCAGGTCGTCGGCGAACGGGTCGTGCCCGGTGACCAGGAGCTGCGCCTTGCCGTCGGCCACGTGCCCGGCCGAGATCGCGCCATCCAGGGTCAGCAGCCCGTCGCTGACGCCGCGGCCGCTGGCCACCAGGTCCCAGGCGGACTTTTCATGGTTCCAGACCCGCACCTGGGCTTCGCGCTGCGGATCAAGCTGGCCGCTCCAGCGCACGCTCTGCTCCGCGGCCTGCGCGTCGGCATCCACGGTGAAACGCTGGTAGGGAATCCGGCCCTCGCCGGTGGCTTGGCTGTCGAAGAACGATCCGTCGCCCGGCAGCATCTGCTCGCCGGTCTCCTGCGGCGCGGCCTTGGCATCGCCGGCGAAGTCCAGGGTGTCCGGCAGCTGGTCGATGACGCCGGAGGCGCCGCCCCGGGAAATATTGGTGGCGCCGGCGTGGAATGTCGAGCGCACGTCCCCGCCGTCCGGGTTGGTGGCGTTGGCCGACAACGTGACGGAGCCCTTGCCCTGCCCGGTCTGCGTGCCGTTGCCCTCGGGAATGCTGCCCGAGGTGAATTCGATCCGCTGCGAAATGGGCCGGCCGAAGACGTCGGTTCCGGCGGCTTCGATCCCATGCTTGCCGGCGGCCAGCCCATCGATCGCGTCCCCGGGCTGAATCGGCGTTCCATCCAGCAGGTACTCCAGGTTTGCGCCGATGAGGTCGGGCACGTTCCACGCCACCTGGAATTCCGTGGCCTTGGTGATTTCCGCCCCGGGCGCCGGGGTGCTCGACTCGATGTCCGCGGACAGTTCGTTGACGTGGCCGAGCGCTTCCTTGTTCAGCGAGGCGATGTGCGGGGCCGCGAGCGGCTGGCTGTAGATGCGCGCGGCGGCGATCTTGGACTTGCCATGGAACTGCACGTTGCCGTTGGAGGAGTCGGCGCCCAGCACGAAGTTGTGCGCCTCGGGCTTCGGCGGCCAGGTCACGGTGCCGCTGCTGGCTTCCTGGATGGCGACAAGCTTTCCGTTCAGGTACAACTTGATCTGCTTGCCGTCGAAGACTCCGGCGGCGTGGTACCAGCGGCCGCTGTCGATGGTGGCAGTGGCCGAACGGTAGGCGCCGGTATGCAGCATGAAGGAGAGCTTGTCTCCGACCAGGCTCATCGAGAAGCCGCCAGCTTCCTTGTTGGAGCAGAGGTTCTTTTCACCCGTCGCCGCAGTGTCGCCGTCGTAGCGGAAGACGCATTCAAGCGTCATGCCCTGGGACAGGTTCTGGTATTGGTCGCCCAACGGGTAGGCCAGCGCATCGTTCAGACCATCGAAGGCGGCGACCTGCTTGCGCATCGCCCCGTCCTGGGCGATGACCGGTTCGTCATGGACCGCGGCCTTCACCCCGCGGGACCGATCGGTGGTGGAACCATCTGTGAAGTCGATGTCCATCACGTCGGCGCTGGGCGCTTCGGGCATGGTGTGGAATTCTTCGCTCAATGCCAGCGCCTGCGCGGCCGGCATGGCTTCGCTGTAGAGCCGGGCCTGGCCCAGCACGACATCGGCGAAGGCTTCGCTCTTTCCCACGGCGCTGTCGGCGCCGAGAACCATGTTCTGCGCCCGCGGATCAACTGCCGTCATGACACCGCTGGCTGGTGCTTCGGAGACCAACTCGCCGTCGACGTAAAGCTTGATGCTCTTGCCATCGAAGGCACCCACCACGTGGTACCACTGGTCGGTACGCAACGAGGTGGAGACCCGCTTGTAGGACCCGTCCACGTGCAGCATGAAGTCGAGCTTGCTGTTCTTGGCAGTCAGCGCGAAGCCGCCCCCCTGCTTGTTTCCGCAGAAGGTCACCTCCTTGGCAGGAAGTTCACCGTCGAATTTAACTGAGCATTCCACGGAAAACGAGTCAGCCAGTTGCGCGTAGTCTGTCTCGCCCAACGGATAGGCATAGGCGTCATCCTTGCCATCGAAGTTGGCGCTGACCCGCCCGTTCTGATCATCGGTCTGCAGCGCTGGCTCGCCGAAGGTACTGAGCACACGCCCCTGGGCGCTATCCTCGGCGGACTTCGTGGAGAAGTCGACATTGAGCAGGTCCGCCGTCACCGTACTCGGCGCAGCCCACGCGGCGGGGGCAAGTCCCACTCCCGCGGTCAGCACGCTTGCGCCTACGAGCAGCGATACGAGAGTCGTTGATTGAGTTTTCATGATCCTTATTTCTTTGCAAGGTACAGGCTTGGTCCTTGGCAAAGCTATGGGAACCATCAGAACAAATGGTGTTAATTCACAAAGCCTAGGTGACTTAACGATTAACTCTTAGTCGTTGAGGCTGATCTACGCCCATATTCCACTAGTGAGAAGGCGTTGCTTATTTCTGTCCGCGCACTCATGGGGGTGAATATCACACTCAGGTGTTACTTTTGCAGGGCTTGCCTACGCCGACGGCGGCACGTCAGAACGGGCGGGCAGCGCTGGGCGAGGCGCTGCGCGCCAGGGGAAAACACAAAAGGCCAGACCGAAGCCTGACCTTGTTTTTGTGCGCCCTCCGGGACTCGAACCCGGAACCTAATGATTAAGAGTCATTTGCTCTACCAATTGAGCTAAAGGCGCATATTAATTTGTGTAAACAATGACTCCGCAACGAAGAAATTGTTCGTGCGCCCCCCGGGACTTGAACCCGGAACCTAATGATTAAGAGTCATTTGCTCTGCCAATTGAGCTAGAGGCGCCCGCTGCGATGTTCTAGAAGCTTTTCGGCTTCGCGCTTTCGCAACGAGATAAAACTCTACCAGCTTTTGAGCTTCGCGCAAATCGAGAACACGCTTTTCGGCGGTGAGCTGCATTACACGAGATGACTAGGGGTTACTACCCAAGAAGCGGTGGACTTTGTAGAGTGAATTCATGACTACCCAACGTACGGTTTCCTTTCCTACCCAAGAGCTGCTTGACGCCGTGGGAGAACTACCCGCGAATTTGAAACCCGTCATTTGGGATCTCGAATCAGACCCGGATTCCCCGCTGGAAGACATCGACATCACGATCTTCCCCTATATGGCAGATCCGGAATTCCTGAAGAATGTCCGCAAGGCCGAGAATGTCTCCATAGTGCAGACACAAACCACCGGCTACGACGGAATGGTCGACATGATCGGAGACCGCGCGACAATCAATACCGCAGCGGGCGTGCACGCCGCCGCGACCGCGGAGCTCGCACTGGGCCTGGCCCTCGCTTCGCTGCGCGGCTTCCCCACCTCGGTCCGCGACCAGGACCAGGGCCGGTGGAATCCGCTGCGCTGGCCGGGCTTGGCCGACCGGACCGTCGGCCTCGTCGGTGTCGGAGGCATTGGCGAGGAAATCCGCAAGCGCCTGGATCCTTTCGAGGTTAACCTGCTGCGTTTCGGATCCACCGCGCGCACCGACGAGCACGGCGAGGTCTACAGCACCGGGCAGCTGGCAGACTATGCGGGGCAGATCGAGGTGCTGATCCTCATTGTTCCGCTCAACGACTCCACCCACCATCTGGTGGACGCCGAGCTCCTGGCCAAGCTGCCGGACGGCGCGACCATCGTCAACGTCGCCCGCGGCCCCGTGGTGGACACCGACGCGCTGGTCGCCGAAGTCGCCAGCGGCCGTCTGAACGTCGCCTCGGACGTCTTCGACCCGGAGCCGCTGCCGGCTGACCACCCGCTGTGGAAATGCCCCAACGCGTTGATCACCCCGCACAACGGCGGCAACACCGAGGCATTCTTCCCGCGCATGGTGAAGCTGCTGAAGCGCCAGCTGCAAGCTTGGTCCCAGGGCCGGGATGGCGAGAATCTGGTGCACCGCCCCTAGCCGAGGGCTATTGCTAACATTTTGATCTCATTGGCGGCATCCCCGGCAGGTTCAGCGGATGCCGCCCGTTCGTTGCGCTATCTTTGATAGATATCCCTGAGCGTCCCGCAATATTTGCGTCCACGCATAATGTCGATGCGGCGCGCGCCGGGGAGCCTTGCCTGCCAGATTAGGAAGTTGAGCCGCACCGTGCCCGAAAAGCCGCAAAACCTCGTCTCGCGACGCGCATTGCTGACCGGCACACTGGCGGGCACGGCACTGGCCCTCACTGCCTGCACCCCGTCGTCGAAGAGTTCCGCGACTGCCTCGCCGACGGCGGCGCAAACCGTTTCCGAGGTCCCGCGCACCCTGCGCCTGGCGGCCCCCGCTCCCCCGGCCGGACTCGACCCGGCGATTACCGGCGACAACGAATCCTTCCGCATCTCCCGGCAGATCTACGAAACGCTGGTGTCCATCGATGCCAACACCGGCACCCCGATTGCCGGCCTGGCCGAATCATGGACCCAGTCCCAGGACGGGCTCACCTATACCTTCACCCTGCGCCAGGGAGTGCTCTTCCACGACGGCACCGAGCTGGATGCCGAAGCGGTGGTTGCGAACTTCACCCGGTGGGCCGCCTTGCCGCCCGAATTGTCGGACTACTCCAGCCAGGGCTTCACCGACGTCTTCCACCATGTGGACGACCTTCCCAAGCTCCCCTCCGAGAAAGACCTCCAGCACCAGGCCGACGGCGACCGCCAGCCCACCGAACGTGATCTCGCGGCGCAGCAGCAGCGCATGGAACAGCTCGCCGCGCTGAAGCCGGTCTTCGAGCAGAACCTGTTCACCGGAAAGTCCTCCGCCGGCAGCGCCAGCTACTTCGGCTCGGTCAAGGCCACCAGCAAGTACCTGGTCACGCTGACGCTGCGCCGCCGCCTGCCCATGCTGATCGACGCGTTGTCGCTGCCCGGCATGGCCATCGCCGCGCCGTCCACGCTGACCGGCGGACCCCAGTCGAACCCCGCTAGGTCCTTGCTGTCCGCGCCAATGGGCACCGGACCCTACCGCTTCGTCTCCCACAAGGACCAGACCGTGCGGCTGGAGCTGTTCAAGGACTACTGGAACCGCAGCCGGCTGGAAGCCAACAGCCGACACCCCCAGGTGGTGCTCCTCTCTTCCGTGCCATCCCCCTATAACCGCGAGAACGCCATGAGCGCGGATGAGATCGACGGTTTCGACCTGGTATCCGTCGATATCATGCGCGACCTGGTGCGCAGCGCCAAGCTGGTGGTGCAGCGCGATCCCTTCTCCGTGCTCTACCTGGGCATGGACCTGCGCAACAAATGGCTGGCCAAGCGGGAGTTCCGCCAGGCTATCGCGCACGCGGTGGACAGCGGTCAGCTGGCGGGCAAGCTGTTCATCCAGGGCACCAAGTCCGCGGCGAGCATCATCCCGCCGGCGCTGTCGGTGCCCGAGCCCGAAGCCCGCTACAACCACGACGAGAACGCCGCCACCAAGCTGCTGGAACAGGTCGGCTACCAGGGCGAGGAGATCGAGTTCGCCTACCCGCTGCGCGTCTCGCGCAACTACCTGCCGCTGCCCGAACGCGTTTTCGCCCAGCTGGCCGAGAACCTGGCCAAGGTGGGCATCCGGGTCCGCCCCCGCCCCATCCCGTGGACCGAAGGATACGTGGACACCGTGCGTTCCAACCGGTTCACCGGCCTGCACCTGCTGGGCTACTCCGGTGGCTATCGCAGCGAGGACGATTTTCTATCGGGCATCTTGTCCAACAAGGCCGCCGAGTTCGGCTACAGCTCGGCGTTACTTGACTCACAAATCCTGGCCGCCCGTTCGCTGGATCCGGGCGAGACGCGCACCGCCGCCTACGCCGCGATCCTGCAGACGCTGAACTACGATTTGCCCCTGCTTCCGCTGGTATTCCCCATTTCGGCACTGGCTTTCAACCCCAATGTGGCGTTCTACCCGTCCTCGCCGATGCTCAACGAGTGCTATGCCGACATCCAGATGAACAATTCACCGGCTATCTCAAGTTAGCCACCACTGGCCCGTCCGAGCCAGTTAAGGATTTCTAACCGACGGGGGTAAAGGTCTACTCTGGGTTAGAGCAAAGTATCACTGTCGATGGAGATCCTCGTGCCTTCTGTAACGTCAACCGAATCTTTTGACGTAGTACTAATCGGAGCCGGCGTCATGAGTGCCACGTTGGGCACCTTGATCAACCAGCTGGAGCCAACCTGGTCTATCGGTCTTTTCGAAAACCTGGACAAGGCCGGGCTGGAATCCTCCTCCCCGTGGAACAACGCAGGCACCGGCCACTCGGCACTGTGCGAGCTGAACTACACCGCCGCCAAGGCCGACGGATCCGTGGATCCCGCCAAGGCCATCGGAATCAACGAGCAGTTCCAGATCTCCCGCCAGTTCTACTCGTGGGCCGTCGAAAACAAGCGCGTCGCGGACAACTCGTTCATCAACGCCCTGCCTCACATGTCCTTTGTGATCGGCGATGACCACTCCAAGTACCTGAAGACCCGCTACGAGGCCCTGAAGCCGAACGCGCTGTTCGACGAACTGGAAATCACCAACGACCTGGACACCATCAACGAATGGACCCCGTTGGTCGCCAAGGGCCGCAAGGACTCGCAGAAGGTCGCCGCCTCCCGCGTTGTCTCCGGCACCGACGTCGACTTCGGCCGCCTCACCGCGGACCTGACCGACTCGCTGGGCGCTTCGGGAGCCTCCATCAACTTCGGCCACAAGGTCAAGAACATCAAGCGCGACGGTGCCGGCTGGGAGCTGACCGTCAAGGACAAGGCCTCGGGCGCGGTCAAGACCGTCAAGGCCAAGTTCGTTTTCGTCGGCGCCGGAGGCGGCGCGCTGCCGTTGCTGCAGAAGTCGGGCATCGACGAAATCAAGGGCTTCGGCGGCTTCCCGGTCTCCGGCCAGTTCCTGCGCTGCACCGATGAGACCATCATCAACCAGCACCACGCCAAGGTCTACGGCCAGGCGTCGGTCGGCGCCCCTCCGATGTCGGTTCCGCACCTGGATACCCGCTTCGTCGACGGCAAGCGTTCGCTGATGTTCGGCCCGTACGCCGGCTTCTCCATGAACTTCCTGAAGTCCACCGGCCAGATGGACCTCCCGCTGTCCCTGCGCCCGCACAACATCATCCCGATGCTTGCCGTGGCCAAGGACAACATGGCGCTGACCAACTACCTGATCAAGGAAGTTCTCAAGTCCCGCGCCAAGAAGGACCTGTCGCTGGCGGAGTACTTCCCTGAGGCCGACGGCTCCAAGTGGGAACTGATCACCGCTGGCCAGCGCGTGCAGGTCATCAAGAAGGATGCCAAGAAGGGCGGCGTCCTGCAGTTCGGCACCGAGGTCATCACCTCCTCGGACGGCACGATCTCCGGCCTGCTGGGTGCTTCCCCAGGCGCATCGACCGCCACCCCGATCATGATCGG
>SMEN01000881.1_pt1 | contig 12654 bp, 12 predicted proteins | sample 2456271 | NCBI WGS metagenome assembly SMEN01 (sample SAMN10132593, study PRJNA489261) | soil metagenome | isolation source: day1 control-loamy sand soil ammended with raw manure from dairy cow... | place: USA | collected 2015-04-01 | reverse complement strand
ATCATGACCGGAACGAATCCAGCGGTGACCTTACCGATGGACTTGATGCCGCCGACCAGCACGGCCATGGCCAGTACGGTCAATACGAGACCTGTCACCCACGGTGCCACATTGAAGGAGTTCTCCATGTTGGCGGCAATCGAGTTGCCCTGCGTCATGTTGCCGATGCCGAAGCAGGCCAAGGTCGCGGCAATGGCGAAGAACAGTGCCAGGAACTTGCCCAGTGGGCCCTTGATGCCGCGTTCCAGGTAGTACTGGGGGCCGCCGGACTTCTCGCCGGCAGTATCGGTACCGCGGTAGCGGACGCCGAGGAATGCTTCCGAGTACTTCGAGGCCATGCCGAGCAGACCGGTAACCCACATCCAGAAGTGAGCGCCTGGAACTGCGAGATGTCGCCTTCAGCGCCAGGGTCCTTGCGCTTGAGCAGGCCGAGGCGCAGGGACGCAGCCAACTTGATGAACTGCAGACCGCCAAGGCGGATGGTCAGGTATAAGCCGGTACCCAGCAAAAGCGGGATGAGGACAAACGGGCCCCAAATTACCGAGGAGATGTCACCGAGTGTGGTGGCCAAGGCATCCATAGAAAAAGTTCCTTCGTGCGAGTGAAGAGTGTGCAGTCCGTTGATGTAGACGGATTTGTTGCTGTGACACACTTTATAGGAAGCTGAGACGGATGTCACAAATGGTAATTCAGGCCGGTGTTCGCCAGCGACAGACCTTGTCAGGTGGCGGTCTGGCCGGCGGTGGCAACGGCGGAAATTCGGGGAATTCAACCGAATTATTGACGTGCCGGAGGGCTGAATTTACCCGGATTCCGATTCTTCTGCGGTGGGAATAGGATCCCAGTGCAGAAAATACCGGTCCAGTAGTTTGCGCCGTGTGCGGGGGAATTTTCGATGAACGGCAGAAATTGGCGGGTTTATGTCGAAAATTCTTCGCCGGGGACGTTTTCGCTCCCGCACTCGGTGTGATGAGTGCGGGAGCGAATATGTCCGTGCAGCGCCCTATGCCGGGTTGGCTGACTTGAAAGTTACCCGGGACGTGCCCAGACCCTCGATGCTGGTCTCCAGAACGTCTCCGGCCTTGAGCCATGGGTGGCGGTTGTGCTCATTGCGGCGGGCCAAGGCAACGCCCGCAGGGGTGCCGGTGAGAATAACATCGCCGGGCTGAAGCTCATTCATGGTGGACAGGTAGGCAACCAGGTCTGCGGCGGAGAAGATCAGGTCATCGATGGTGCTGTCCTGGACGGTTTCGCCGTTGACGACGCTGGTGATCCGTGCGTCGGGCTTGAGCTCGTCCGCGGTGACCAGCCACGGGCCCAGCGGCGTGGTTTTGTCCCAGACCTTCCCCTGGAGCCATTCCGAGGTCCGGCCCTGGTAGCCGCGCATGGAGACATCGCTGCTGACCGCGTATCCTGCAATGTGCTCTGCGGCCTGCTCGACGGAGATGCGGCGGCCGGACTTGCCGATGATGATCGCCAGCTCCGCCTCATAGTCCAAGCGGTGGTCTTCGGGCGGCACCTCGATATCGTCATTCGCGCCGCACAGGGTGGAAGCGAACTTGGCGAAGACAGACGGGTACTCAGGGAGCTCCTTGCCTACCTCCGCGGCGTGCGCCTTGTAATTGAGCCCGATGCAGTACACCTTGCTGGGGTTGGGGATGACCGGGGCATAGACGGCCTCGCCCTCGGCGATCGAATCACCGACCAGCGCTCTGGCCAGGACTTCCTGCCGGGTGGCATCGTTCAAGCGCAGGAAGCGCTGCACAGTATCCAGATTTTCCAGGTAGTACACCCGGTCGTCCTCGATGACTGCTGCGGTCGTATGGCCGGGGTCGCTGGCCAGGCGCAGGGTAGCTAGTTTCATGTACCTATCGAACTACATTTCACGCGACGGCGCACCCGAAAATCAGATATTCGAATCAAGATAGGCCTCATTGAATACAACCTAGTCAAATGCTGGATAGGAGAATCCCAACTAGTTTCGTCCGTGAAGCGTGGCTAAAATGGATAGAAACTGAGGCTAGCTCAGCTCTTGGTTGCATGACTTGATACGAAACTAAAGTGAAGTAGGTTTTAATGTGGGAGATTTTATTGGCGAGCGCTCTCGCCAAATACTGTTCGCCTCCTGGCAGCACTTCTCGCTCGTCGCGCAGTGCCTGATACTGGCGACAATTATCGCTGTCTTGATCGCCGTCCTGGTGTATCGGAACAAAGCACTGGCTGGAATTGCCAACGGAGTCAGCGCCATCGGCCTGACGGTTCCGTCCTTTGCGCTCATCGGTCTGTTGATCGTGCCCTTCGGCTTCGGTGTGACGCCGGCCGTCATCGTGGTGACATTCTTCGCCGCACTGCCCATCCTGCGCAACGCCATCGTGGGCCTGAACAATATCGAGCCGACCATCGTCGAATCCGCGCGCGGGATCGGCATGAGCCGGCTGAAGACGCTCGTATCCGTTGAAATCCCCATCGCCTGGCCGGTCATCCTCACGGGCGTGCGTATCTCGGCCCAGATGGTGATGGGCGTTGCAGCAGTCGTTTCATACGCGCTGGGCCCCGGGCTCGGCGGATTCATCTTCTCCGGACTGTCGCGGCTTGGCGGCGCCAACGCGCTCGAGTCGGTGATCGTCGGCGTCGTCGGCGTTGTCATCCTGGCACTCATTCTTGACCTGATCCTGCTCGGCATCGGCCGACTGACTACCCCGCGAGGTATCCGTGTCTGATTCAAAAATTTCCTCATCGGCTGCATCGGAGAACACCGTCTCCGGGGCCTCAATCATGCTCCAAGAAGTCACCAAGACCTACCCTGGGCAGAAGAAGTCGGCCGTGGGAGGCCTGACCCTTGAGATCCCTGCCGGCTCCATCGTCATGTTCGTCGGCCCCTCGGGGTGCGGCAAGACCACGACCTTGAAGATGATCAATCGGCTGATCGAGCCGACCAGCGGGCAGATCGTCATCAACGGTGAAGACGTCACGACGATGAACGGCGACGAGCTGCGCCGCCGCATCGGCTACGTCATCCAGGCCGGCGGCCTGTTCCCGCACATGACCGTTGCGTCCAACATCGCCATGGTTCCCAAGATGCTCGGCTGGGACAAGGCCAAGATCAACGCCCGCGTGGATGAGCTGCTGGAACTGGTTTCGCTGGATCCAGAGCTGTACCGCGACCGCTTCCCCAAGGAGCTCTCTGGCGGGCAGCAGCAGCGTGTGGGCGTGGCCCGTGCGCTGGCCGCTGATCCTCCGGTGCTGCTCATGGACGAGCCCTTCGGCGCGGTCGACCCGATTACCCGCCAGCGTCTGCAGGACGAATTGCTGAACATCCAATCCGAGGTGCAGAAGACCATTGTCTGCGTGACCCACGATTTCGACGAAGCGGTGAAGCTGGGGGACTGGATCGCCATCTTCAACGAGGGCGCCCAGCTGGAGCAGTACGATTCGCCCGAACGCATCTTGGCCAATCCCGCCAGCGAATTCGTAGAGAACTTCATCGGCTCCGGTGCCGGGCTGAAACAGCTCACGCTGACCCGCGTGAACGAGGTGGATCTGGTCGACGCCATCACTACCACCCCGGGTAAGCGCGCGTCGGATGTGCTCTCGCAGTTGCAGGGCTCAGGCCGCAAGATCGCCGTGGTGCTCGACTCCAGGGGCCGTCCGCTGCGCCGCATGGACCGCCGCCAGCTTTCCCGTGCGGAGATCATCGAAGGCACCTACGACCCCGATCTGCCGGTGGTCGGCGAGCAGGCCACGTTGAATGACGCCCTGGACACCATGCTGGTGGCCAGCGCCGAATACGCGCTGGTTACCGGACGCCGCGACGTCTTCACCGGCATTATCACCGTGCAGACGGTGATGGAGGCGATCGCCGCCGCGAACTCCTCCATGGACGATCACCACGAGGCCCCCGTGGGGCTGAACTCGGGGGCCATCAATGTGGTGGATATCGAGTCCGAACCCGCGGAGTCTGGTGGTGAGCCGGCATGAGCAAAGAGACCAAGGGGCTGATTTATCAGCTGGCGGCGATTGCCGCGGCGTTCGTGGCGCTGGTCATCTGGCTGGTGACCGCGGATTTGACCGACACTGAACGCCAGACCCTGGATCCTGGAACCATCTGGAAGTATACGCAGGAGCACCTGCAGATCACGCTGGTCTCCGCGGTGATCGTGCTGCTCATCGCCATTCCCCTGGGCATCTTGCTGACCCGTCCGTCCCTGCGCAAGGCGGCTCCGGCCGTCCGCGCGGTCGCGAACTTCGGCCAGGCCGCGCCGGCTATCGGCGTGATTGTGCTGTTGGCGTTCTGGCTGGGATTCGGCCCGAAGACGGCAGTGGTCTCGCTGGTGATCTATGCGATCCTGCCGGTGCTGTCCAACACCATCGTGGGCCTGCAGCAGGTCGATGAACGTCTGGTGGAAGCCGGACGCGGCATCGGCATGAGCCAGATGGCAGTGCTGTTCAAGGTCGAGTTGCCGCTGGCCGTGCCCGTGATGCTGTCCGGAATCCGCACCGCCCTGGTGCTGCTGGTCGGCACCGCAACGCTGGCGACGTTCATCAACGGCGGCGGCTTGGGCATCTTGATCACTACCGGCGTGAACCTGAACCTGAATGTCGTGCTGATTGCCGGCTCGTTGATGGTGGCGCTGCTGGCGCTGACCGTCGACTGGATAGGCCGACTGGTTGAACAGCTGGCACGACCGAAGGGACTTTCGTGAAACGAACATCGAAACTCATTGCATTGTCCTTTGCGGCGCTGATCGGGCTGACCGGTTGCGGGCTCAGCCCGTCCACCGGCACAGTGCCGGCATCGGCTCCGGGAAGCATCCAACCCATCCCGGACCTGCCGGAGACTGCCAAGGCCACCGTCACCTCGAAGTCCTTCACTGAGCAGTTGCTGCTGGGCAAGATCACCGTCATCGCCCTGGAAACCGCGGGGTTCGACGTCACGGACCTGACCAACGTGCCGGGATCGCAGCCGGCCCGCCAGCTGCTGCTGTCCGGAGATGCCAGCGCGTTATGGGAATACACCGGTACCGCATGGCTGACCTACCTGGGCCACGAAGAACCGGTTACGGGTGAACAGGCACAGTGGCGCGCCGCTGAACAACACCTACGCGCTGGCCATGAACCGGAAGAACGCGGACCGGCTTGGCGTCACCAAGCTGTCGCAGCTCAAGGAGCTGGACAAGGAGGAGCTGACGTTCTGTGTTGATCCGGAGTTCAACTCCCGTCGCGATGGCTTGACCCCGATGCTCGAGCACTACGGCATCGACCGCGGCAAGGGCGTTTCGGAAGACAATATCGGCCTATATGACGTCGGCGCGATTTACCAAGCCACGGCCGATGGGGCCTGCAATTTCGGCGAGGTCTTCACCACCGACGGCCGTATCAAGGCGCTGGACCTGACCGTGCTGGAAGACGACTTGGACTACTTCCCAAGCTACAACGCCGCCCCGGCGTTCAATGGTGAGTTCATCCGCGAATTCCCGCAGGCGATGGACGTCATGGAGCAGATTGCTCCGCTGCTGACCGACGAAGCCCTGATGGACATGAACTACCAGGTCGACGTCGTCGGGCGAGAGCCCTCGGACGTCGCCTTTGAATGGATGGTCGACCAGGGGCTGGTGACCACGCCGTAGGGTCGGACCGCAAACAACGCACAGGAGGTGTGTTCCGGGAACAATACGTTCCCGGAACACACCTCCTGTGCATTAAGCCTCGATGATGTTCGAGGCGGCTGCATTGTGGATATCAGACTTGGTCTCGGGTTCCAAGTTCTCCATCAACCTCGTCTGCGGTTTCGGTGGCCGCGGCGGTGGTCGTGGACTCCTCCTGCCAAATTTCTTCAAGGTCGGCAGCGAGGTCAGCTTCTTGTTCCGCGAAAGCGGGTTCCTGATTCTCGGTACTCATGAGGCCAGTCTATCCGTGATTCTCGCTGTGGCGACCCGGATGGTGAAGAAAAAATTTGAAGATAAAAATACTAGTCAAAAACCTTTTTTAGGATTGGGTGTCGAAGTTTGGCAATTTTTCATCCGCAAATGGTTGACGGTTCAACTTGATTGGTGCAATACTGATATCAACGAAACAAATTGAAGCATCAACTAATACTGTCGATGCTGAAGAGAGGACATGACCATGACTGCTGCAGTAACTTCGCCATTGACCGCTGGTACCTGGAACCTGGACGCTTCGCACTCCGAGGTGGGCTTCTCGGTTCGCCACGCCGGCATCTCCAAGGTCCGCGGCAGCTTCACTGAATTCGATGCAACCCTGACCACCGGCGAGAGCCTGGCGGATTCCTCGGTTGAGGCAACCATTCAGATCGCTTCGGTCTCCACCAAGGACGCCAACCGCGACGGCCACCTGAAGAGCGCCGACTTCTTCGACGCCGAGCAGTTCCCGACCATGACCTTCAAGTCGACCGGCGTCAAGGGCGATGCGGACGAGTTCGTGCTCGTCGGCGACCTGACCATCCGCGGGATCACCAAGCAGGTCGAGCTGGAAACCGAGCTGGGCGGCCAGGCTGTGGATGCCTTCGGCGCCACCCGCGTAGGTTTCTTCGCCTCGACCACCATCTCCCGCAAGGAGTTCGGCATCACTTGGAATGCCGCGCTGGAAGCCGGCGGCGTGCTGGTCAGCGACAAGGTCAAGATCGAGATCGACGCCTCGTTCGTCCTGCCAACCGCAGAATAGATTTCCCGACAACCGCCTTGGGGAAGGCGGGCAGAGGGCCGATACCGGCACAACCTCCGAACCGTACTGAATACGGGTCGGAGGTTTTGTCGTTAATGCCGCTGCGCTCGCTGGGTTGGATCAATATCCAAGAGTGGCGGCGGGAATCGCAATGACGGCGATGATGACGAACACGAAATACAAGAAAAGCAGTGCTCCCAGGATGGTGCCGATCCATCCGGTGACCTTGCCGACGGTGGCCGAGGTGTTGAACTCGCGCTCGGCCTTGTTGCCCTTCACGATGGCGATCGGACCCAAGACCAGCCCCACGACAAACAGGGAAAGAATGCCCAGGATCATGGAGGTCTGGGCCAGCTGCGCACCTTCCGGGGGTGCCATGGGATATCCGTAGCCCGGTTGGTTGCCGTACTGCTGCTGGCCGCCGAACTGCTGCTGGTTCTGGCCCTGGTATTGCGGAGCCTGGTACTGCGGCGGCTGGTAGGCAGAATTCGGCTGCGACGAATTCTGGTTGCCACCCGTGGAATAAGGGTTGTTGGGTTCGTTATTTGGCGTGGTCATCTGGCCGCGGCCTTTCCTCAAAGCGTTTGATAAGTCTATTGAACCAAGAAATTCTGCCGGCGCACCGTACTGACTCGGGGAACGATGGAACGACCCGGAAAACTTCATCACGCATAGCTAAGCGGGATTCGCCGTCCTCCATCGAGCATGCGCCAGTGTGGCGACGACGGCCAGCACAATGCCCAGCCAGAATCCGTAGCCGAAAATCTGTGCGTAGTCGGCGTTGGCCGCAAGGCCGGCCGTCAGGTAGGTCAGCGTGGAGGCGCCGAAGAACAGGGAGAAGACAAACAGCGAGACGGTTGTCGCCCTGGCCTCGGGCGCGATGTCGGTGGCCCAGCCCTGCATTGACGAATGCATGATGGCATTGGCCGCGCCGAGGAAGAACGCGGTGAACGTGAAGGACGCGGGGGAGGGGGAGAACGCCGAGGGGGCGAAGCTCAGGAACAGCACCGCCCCGCCAATGCCGATCAGCCAGGTGCGTGAGAAGCGCGCAACCAGGCGCCGCATCAGCCGGGCGCCGAGGATTACTCCCAGTGCGAAGCCGCAGCCGAGTACGCCGGACAGCCCGACGCCGACCCCGGACTGCTGCAGGGCCGGAACGATGTAGGTCAGCAACCCCATCAACAGCGCGCCTTCAACGAAAACGATTGCATACAGCATCAAGTTGGCTGGCCGCACCGCGGCGCGCAGCTTCATGGCGGCATGCCCGCGGGCCGGCTCTCGCACCCCGCGCAGCGAGACGAGGGCTGCTACTGCGCCCAGGGCGGGAAGGATGAAGACCACCCGCCAATCGAGATAGGCCGCGAGCAGCCCTGCGGCCAAGGTCGCCAGCGTGGTGCCCAGCGATGAGTAGATCTGCAGGTCGGACAGGCCGCGGGCGCGATCGATCCCTTTGCGTGTATCGCCGAGCAGGGTCAGCAGCGTGGGGTACATGGCGCCGAACATCAGCCCGGTGAAGGATCGGGCCAGAAGCAGCGGCAGGTAGTCGGTGAACAGCACGCTGGCCACCGAGCCGAGCATGGCGCCAACCAGCGAGCAGCGCAGCACCATGAGCCTGCCGAACTTGTCGCTGACCAGCCCCCAGAAGGGCTGGCCCACCGCGTAGAGCAAGGCGTAGGCGGCAATCAGCTCAACGGCCTGGGTGAAGGAGAGCGAGGTTCCGGCCGAGAGCATGAGCAGCATCGGGGCGGTGCCGTAGCGGTCGAAGAAGGACAGGAACCCGATGAATCGCAGGGCGGCATCCGGAAGTCCGCGCGGGGCTGCGCCCTGTGTGTCCGCTTCGCCCACGTGAGTGTCCTCCGTTGTCCTGTGCCCGGTGCCGGGAAATGCTCCCCGTCCATCAAAACAGAAAGCCGCCGGGCATAAAAAATTCGCAGCCGGTTCCCTGGAGGTTAGGAGGGGGAACCGGCTGCGATGGTTCTCGGTGCCCGGGCTACAGGCCGCGGACCAGCAGCACGTCCAGCACGCGCGGGCCGTGCACGCCTTCGACGCGCTCGAGCTCGATGTCGCTGGTGGCCGAAGGGCCGGAAATCCAGGTCAGCGGTCGGGTGACGGTCAAGCGCGGCATGGCCTCGGGCAGCAGCTGCACGATCGTGGATACCGGAACGATGCACACGTGGTGATCGGGAACCAGCGAGATGGCGCGGCGGCCCTGGTCCGGCTCGCCGTCCAGGATGATGGTCCCGGATTCGGCGATGGACACCGCCGAGGAGGTCACCACGGCGCTGGTCTCATCCAGCTCGGCAACGCTCAGCCGGGCGCCGGGGGCGTCGATGCGGCGGACGATGCCCTTCGGCAGCGATGACAGCCACCCGGTGTCCAACCCGTGTGGGTAGACCACGGAGGATGCCTGGCCCAGCTTGGCGGCCACGAACTCCGGGATCTGCACGGCGTCGACGACCTCCACTCCGGCCTTGTAGTCGACCAAGCGGTCGACGAGCATCTCGATGAGCTGCTCCTCGGTCATGTCCGAGCTGGTGCGGTATTCGCGCGGGACTTCTTCGGCGGCCGGGGCGTCGGCCAGGGCCGAACGGATGCGTCCGAGGATTTCTTCTTTGGCGCTCACTTGGATTCCTTCTCGTCGCTCCACCAGTCGCGGAAGGACTTGTTCGGCGGGGCCGGGATGTCGCGGGACTGGGTCCAGCCGGCGGCGATGCCCGGAAGCTTCTTGATCTTCTTGCTCTTGCCTGCGGCCAGGCGGCCCAGCGGCAGCGCCTTTTCCAGCAGGCCGAGGTTCTTGCCCTTGCCCAGCGCCCAGGAACCGCCCTTCATGAGCAGGTCCATCTGGGTCGGGATCTTGTGCTTGCCGCGGTTGGCGTCCACGTCGTCCCCGCGCAGGTGCACCAGGATTTCGGGGATGTTGATCTTGACCGGGCAGGCCTCGTAGCAGGCGCCGCACAGCGAGGAGGCGTACGGCAGCGAGCCGTTGTCCTCGGCCTCGATGCCGGTCATCAGCGGCGAGAGGATCGCACCAATCGGGCCCGGGTAGGTCGAGCCGTAGGCGTGGCCGCCGGTGCGCTCGTAGACCGGGCAGACGTTCATGCAGGCCGAGCAGCGGATGCAGTTCAGCGCGGAGCGACCGAACTTGTCGGCCAGCACGCGCGAACGCCCGTTGTCCAGCAGCACGATGTGCACATTCTGCGGTCCGTCGTCTTCGCTCACGCCGGTCCACAGCGAGGTGTACGGGTTCATCCGCTCGCCGGTGGAGGAGCGCGGCAGCAGCTGCATGAACACCTCGATGTCCTCCCACTTCGGGAGGACCTTCTCGATGCCCATGACGGTGATCAGGGTTTCGGGAAGGGTCAGGCACATGCGGCCGTTGCCCTCGGACTCCACGACACCCAGGGTGCCGGTGTCAGCCAGCGCGAAGTTCGCTCCGGAAATGGCGACCTTGGCGGCCAGGAACTTCTTGCGCAGGTGCTTGCGGGCCGCCTCGGCCAGCTTGGCAGGCTCGTCGGTCAGGTTCGGATCCACGACCGGCATTTCCTTCAGGAAGATGTCGCGCACCTCGGTGCGGTTCTTGTGGATGGCCGGGACCAGGATGTGGCTTGGCTTGTCGTGGCCCAGCTGGACGATCAGCTCGGCCAGATCGGTTTCGAAGGCTTCGATGCCCTGGGTTTCCAGGTGCTCGTTCAAGCCGATTTCCTGGGTCGCCATGGACTTGACCTTGACGACCTCGGTGGAGCCGGTTTCCTTGACGAGGTCGGTGACGATCTTGTTCGCCTCCTGCGCGTCGCGGGCCCAGTGGACCACGCCGCCGCGGGCGGTGAAGTTCTTCTCGAATTCCAGCAGGCGCTCTTCGAGGTTGATCATCGAGGAGTTCTTGATGGCGCTGCCGGCGTCGCGCAGCTGCTCCCAGTCGGGCAGTTCGCCGACCACGCGCAGGCGCTTGTCGCGGATCGTGTGCGTTGCATGGCGCAGGTTCTTGCGCATCTGGGTGTTGCCCAGTTCGCGGTGCGCGGCCTGGGGGAATGGCTCCTGCTCGAACAGGTTGCCCTGTCCCGGGGCCGGCATGCCGAGGAATACCTGGCTCACAGTTTTACCGTCTCTTCCATGGTGCTGGCCAGGATGTCGGCCAGGTGCAGGGTCTTGGGCTTGGCTCCGGTGCGGGACAGGCCACCGCCGATGTGCATCAGGCAGGAGGCGTCGCCGCCCGAGCAGGCCGAAGCGCCGGTGGAACAGATGTTCTTCACCTTGTCCTCGAGCATGGCGGAGGAAACGTCGGCGTTCTTGATGGAGAAGGTGCCGCCGAAGCCGCAGCACTGGTCGGCTTCCGGCAGCTCGTTCACGGTGATGCCGCCGACGGTCTTGAGCAGGTCGAGCTGGCGGTCGCCGAGCTGCAGCGAGCGCATGCCGTGGCAGGACGGGTGGTAGGTGATGGTTTCGGGGAAGTAGCTGCCCAGCTGCTTCGCGGCATCGGTGATTCCCAGGACGTCGACCAGCAGCTGCGACAGTTCGTAGGTGCGCTGGCCCACCGCTACTGCGCGTTCCTTCAGCTCCGGCTTGCCCAAGCGCTCGGCGAGGTAGGGGTGCTGGTGCTTGACCGAAGCGACGCAGGAGCCCGACGGCGCGACTGCAACGTCGTAGTCGTCCGTGTCGAAGGCGTTGATATGGTTTTCAACCACAGGCAGGGCTTCGGGCATGTATCCGGAGTTCATGTGCATTTGCCCACAGCAGGCCTGGGCCTTGGGGAAAATGACCTCATGGCCCAAGCGTTCCAGAATTTTCACTGTGGACTTGGCTGTTTCGGGGTACATGGCATCGACGATGCATGTGGCAAAGAGAGCGATCCGCATACTAAATAACTCTTTCGAAGTGTGGTCTGACCATACTATGCGCGAACCTTCTCGATAGTCAAGACTTGTTGTGATGGCTCTCACCTCGTACACTTAGTGGTCGGACCACGTATGGTCAGACCATCACAAGTAAGGACGCCCACACCGTGTTTACCCCAACAACGGACCCCATAGCTGGCAGTGTTGCCATCTCTGCGCTGGTCGCGCTCGTTCCGCTGCTCACCTTTTTCATCCTCCTTGCCGTCATTAAGACCAAGGCCCACGTGGCCGGTCTCGGCTCCTTGGCAGTTGCGATCCTCGTCGCCATCTTCGGCTGGAACATGCCGGTGGGCATGGCGCTGAATTCAGGCGTCATGGGCATGGTGTTCGGCGCCTTCCCGATTGTCTGGATCGTCGTCATGGCGATCTTCCTCTACCAGGTCACCGTGGTCTCCGGCCGCTTCGAGGACCTGCGCCGCGTCTTCGACGTGATCGGCGGCGGCGATGTCCGCATCCAGGCCGTGCTGATCGCCTTCTGCTTCGGCGGACTGCTCGAAGCGCTGGCCGGTTTCGGCGCACCGGTGGCCATCACCGCGACCATGCTGCTGGCCCTGGGCCTGTCCCCGCTGCGCGCCGCCTGCGCCGTGCTGATCGCCAACACCGCCCCGGTCGCCTTCGGCGCCGTGGCCATCCCGATCACCACCGCCGGTGCGCTGACCGGCATCCCGTCGGCTGAGATCGGCGCCGTGGTGGGCCACCAGTCGCCAATCCTGGCGCTCTTCGTGCCATCCATCCTGGTCCTGGTCATCGACGGCTGGCGCGGCATGCGCCAGACCCTGCCGGCTACCTTGTTCATCGGCTTCTCCTTCGCCGTGGCCCAGTGGCTGTGCGCCACCTACTTCTCCTACGAGCTGACCGACATCGTCGCCTCGCTGGTCGGCCTGGCCGCCGCTGTGATCCTGCTTCGCTTCTGGACCCCGAAGGGCGCCGACGAGGCCCGCGGCCGCATCCTGACCGCCGAGGCCGCCGCGCTGCCGATCGAGCACGGCAAGAAGCTGAACCCTTCCAACACCTGGATGGCGCTGTTCCCCTACCTGCTGGTCATCCTGATCTTCGGCGTGGCCAAGCTCTGGAAGCTGGG
>SMEN01000505.1_pt1 | contig 12706 bp, 10 predicted proteins | sample 2456271 | NCBI WGS metagenome assembly SMEN01 (sample SAMN10132593, study PRJNA489261) | soil metagenome | isolation source: day1 control-loamy sand soil ammended with raw manure from dairy cow... | place: USA | collected 2015-04-01 | reverse complement strand
ATACGATAGTGCAGGGTCAGGTAGGAATCCTGACGGACAATTCCAAGTTCGGAACTAGCAGTGTTACTCACGATCGCTCACTATAGAAAATCATTCAATTACCGCATTTTAGCGTTTCTTATGGCCACATCCACTTTACGCCGTCAGGGCCCCCGTGAACGCATGTTGGCGCACGGCCCTGCCTGCCTGACCACTCCTGAACTGCTGGGAATTGTCCTGCGCACTGGCACGCGCGGGCTTAATGCGGTTGAACTGGGCCAGATGTTGCTGGAACATTTTAACGGACTCAAAGGATTATTATCGGCCGATGCGTCGGCGCTGCGTCAGCTGGCCGGAATCGGCCCGGCAAAATGCACCGAACTGTTGGTTATCCGGGAACTGCACCGCCGCTGTGCACTGGAGACCCTGACTGGCCAGCCAGTCCTGAATCAGGCCGACAAGGTGCGCGAATATTGTCTGGCGCATATTGGCCATTTACCGGTAGAGCATTGCCTGGCCCTGTTTCTGGACAATCAGTTGCGACTGATCTGCGCCGAAGAAATTAGCAAAGGCACCATCAACCAGGCCTCAGTCTATCCGCGCGAGATCCTGCGTGCGGCCATCCGTCATCACAGCTGCGCCATTATTCTGGCGCACAACCACCCTTCAGGCGCAGCCCACCCCAGCGCAGCCGATATCCGGTTAACCCGGCACATCCGTCAGGCCCTGGCGCTGGTGGATATACGTTTGCTGGACCACATCATCGTCACCCCCACCCAAACTGTGTCCATGGCCGAGCGCGGAGATCTTTAAGTCAGATGGGGCAATTCCGCTTTTTTGATACAGTTAAGCTAGGTTCCCCGTAAAATCCAGAACATACTAAAGCAGAGTACGGAACGCTATGTCTGAAACCGCCGTGAAGTCCTTTGTTGGACGCCTACGCGAGATTCTTCACGATCTATCTCCCTCAGAGCGACGCCTGGCGGAATTCGCCCTGGATTTTCCGGGTGATCTGGCCGGTTATACGGCCTCCGAGCTGGCCTCATTGGCCAACGTCTCTAACGCCACGGTGACCCGTTTCATTCGACGCCTGGGCTATCCCAATTACGAAGCCGCCCGCAAACAAGTGCGGTCCGAGAAAAATGCTGGTTCGCCCCTACTCCTGGCCGCCACCGAAACGGAACGCTCTCTCTCCACGCATTTGCAGCAAAGCCAAGCCAATTTGGCCTCTACCTACCGTCGTATTCCTGAAGTGCTTCTGGATGAAATTGCCCACGCCATTCTGGGCGCACGCAAAGTCTGGGTGCTCGGCTTCCGGTCCAGCCAATCCCTGGCCAGCTACTTTCGCTGGCAACTACTGCAGATTGTTCCCAATGCCCAATTGATTCCCGGCCCCGGCGAGACCATGGGCGAGCATCTGGCTGGCATACAACAGGATGATGTCGTCGTAATCTTTGCTCTGCGCCGCCGGGTCCACGGCATGGATCAGCTTATTGAACAGCTGGCACTCCTGAGCCCAAACGTGCTGCATATCAGCGATCAGCTCAGCACGGAAAAAAGCGCCTGTCGCTGGACCCTGCGCTGTGATGTGCAGTCTCCAGGCGTACTGGACAATCACGTCGCAGTCATCGGCCTATGTCATTTGGTGCTTAGCCAGGTCATGGATAATGCCGGCCCAGCCGGACGCCGCCATCTAGGCATGGTGGAATCCTTCCACGACAGCTTTCAAGAGCTTTAGGCCATCTGGGGAATCAAATAAGGATCATACTCAAAATCGTATGATTTGATTTTCCATAAAAATCCTTTTATATCAATGCATTGCATGAACCCCTAGTGATCATGCAAAAACTTTCTCGTTTACCCTAGTTTTGATTCTCGTTTACCCTAGTTTTGAAAATATTTTTTCATACCGATAATTACTGAAAAAATATTGTTAGGAGGCGGACGTGCCCAGCACGTTCCTGAACGAGGAGAAATCATGACAAGCCCCCATCACCCCCTGCCCGCAGATTCTGCACAGGCGCAAACCCACTCTACGGCCAATGGCAATACTGTTCAGCATCAGCTGGAAAACTCATTGGAAACCATAGGCGTCACTAATTCGCACCGCAAGGTGCTGGCCCTGATTCTGCTGGGCGTGCTGTTTGATGTGCTGGAACAAAATGCGGTGGGCCTAGTGGGCCCCTTGCTCCAGGAACACTGGGGTCTTACCCCCCGCGATGTCGGCTTTCTGAACACCCTGACCTTCGCTGCCGCTGCCCTGGGTCGGCTATTGTCTGGCTATATCGCTGACCACTACGGCCGACGCGTCATGCTGACCATTAACCTGGCCCTGTTTACGCTGGGCGCACTGATCTGCGCACTGGCACCCAGCTACTGGGTCTTGGGTCTGGGCCGTGTGATTGTGGGCTTTGGCCTGGGTGGCGAAATTTCCATCGCCGTCACCATGTTGGCCGAATTTTGTTCCTCACGGTTTCGCGGCACAGCCGTGGGCACCATCAACGTCGCTGGTGGCGGGCTGGGAAATATGCTGGCTCCTGCCTTTGGCCTGCTGGTCTTTACACTATTTCCCGGCCCTGAAAGCTGGCGCTGGCTGTTCGGCCTGCTGGTCATGCCCGCCTTCATGGTGCTGTTCTATCGCCGCTACATTCCTGAGACACCGCGCTTTCTGGTGTCCCAAGGGCGTATCGAGGAGGCCAATCAGGTCCTGAACATACTGGCCTCGGGAAAGCTGGGGCGCACGATCGCCAATCCATACCCCTATCTACACAGTGGACCGCAGGCAGTCAAAGCAGAGCGCGTGCGTCTGGGAGAGATTTTCCAGGGTGCATTGGCCAAGCGTACTTTGGTTACCGGTATTGCCGTCTGCATGACCTACGGCGCTCAGCTGACGGTCTTGACGCTAATGCCCACGCTACTCGTGGAGCAAGGCTATTCCCTGGTGAAAAGCTATACCTTCACCATTCTGATGCAGTCGGGCAGCCTGCTCGGTGCCTTGACGGCCTCCTACCTGGGCTCCCGCACTCCCCGCAAACGCGTGTTCACGATCGGTGCTCTGCTGGCCTGCGCCAGTGGCCTGGCCTTTGGCTTTCTAAGCTCCAACATTTATCTGGTGCTGTTGTTCGGCGCTGCCTTTCAATTCTGCGTCCTGCTGCTGAACACCACGATCTGGATTTTCGCCCCCGAACTCTACCCCACCCGCGTACGCGCCTTTGGCACTGCGTTCATTCTGGCCCTGGGTACGCTGGCAGGTGCCTTCGTTCCGACCCTGAGCGGCTGGATGCTGGAGCTCTACGGTGTGGCTGGCATGTTCACTTTGATGGCGGGCATGTACCTCACTTTTGCAGCCGTCCTGCAGTTCGCACCGGAAACCTTCGGCCGCCCTCTGGATACTTGATTTCAATTCTTATCGGCTGGGTTCATTCGGCCACTGCATCTATTTATGTCTCATACCGTATTACTTATCAATCCCAATACCTCCCGTCCTACCACGGACATGATGGTCGCCATCGCCCAGGCCTGCTTCGAGCATCTGAAACGCAGCGACATCCTTGTCCAGGGGCTCACCGCCCCCCAAGGGCCGGGGATGTTGACCGAGATGAACGAACTGGCACAGGCCGCTGCCATTGCGCAACATCCCTGGGTGCTCGCCCAGGCGCAGCACGCGGATGGCGTCATTGTGGGTGCCTTTGGCGATCCTGGTCTGCAGGCCTTGGCCGAACAGGTATCAGTGCCTGTCATCGGCATAGGCCAGGCCGCCATGCAACAGGCGGCCCAAGCAGGTTCACCCTTTGGCATCGCCACCACCACACCGGGCCTGGAGCAATCCATTCTGGAACAGGTGCAGCGTTACGGCTGGAGTGAGCAGTTTTCAGGTCTGCGCCTGACACCCACCGCCCCGCTGGACCTGGCCCAGGAGCCTGAGCGTCAGAACCAGGAACTGGAAGACAGTGTCCTGGCCTGTATCCAACAAGATGGGGCACGCGCCGTCATTATCGGTGGCGGGCCCCTGGCGCAAAGCGCTCAGGCGCTGCAAACCAAGCTGGCTGTGCCGGTGATCAATCCCATTATCGCCGCCTGCGAATTAATGGCCGAGCGCTTGCCTACAGAACCGCACTAATACGCTGTACCCACAACAACAACACGGAGAAACCCCATGACAAGCAGTATTCCCATGGACGGAGCTCGCGCTTCGCCCGCCAGCAAGAAAGAACTGGATCAAATCTACCGAAAAGTAATGTGGCGCATCTTGCCCTTCATTTTTTTGCTGTGGATGCTGGCCTGGATAGACAGGCTCAATATTGGTTTTGCAAAACTGCAGATGCAGCCCGAGCTGGGCTTTTCCGAAACGGTCTATGGCATAGGCGCAGGCATTTTCTTTCTGGGTTACTTCTTTTTTGAAGTCCCCAGTAATTGGCTGCTGCTACGTATCGGGGCACGCAAGACGCTGGCACGCATCGCGTTTGGCTGGGGGCTGATTTGCGTGCTGATGATGTTTACCAAAACAGCCGCCTACTTTTACGTCATGCGTTTTTTGCTGGGCGCTTTTGAGGCCGGTTTTCAACCCGGTGTGCTGCTGTTTCTGACCTTCTGGTTCCCCGCCCACCGTCGCGCCAAGGCCTTTGCGGTCTTTATCTCCGCCTCGGCCGTCGCCTCGGTCGTCGGTGCTCCCTTGGCTGGCTTTATCATGACCCGCCTGCACGGTGTCAATGATTGGTCTGGTTGGCAATGGCTGTTCCTGCTGGAGGGCCTGCCCACCATTTTCGCAGGCATTCTAGCGGTCATCTTCATCGTGGATAGTCCGAATAAAGCCAGTTGGCTCAGCCAGCGGGAAAAAGATCTGATCCAGGAAGAGCTGGTTTTGGACGCCAAGGCCGCCGGCCCACGTGAGCACAGCTTCAAGAAAGCCCTGGCTAACCGTGACCTGTGGACACTGACCCTGATGTTCTTTGGGATCGTGGCCGCCAACTCCACCCTGGCCTTTTTTGCGCCTACCTTAGTACGTTCACTTGGCCCGACAGACCCCTTACAGGTTGGCTTGCTGGTGGGACTGGTGTATGTCTTCGGGGCGATTTTCCAGCTGGTGCTAGGCTTTAGTGCCGACCGCCGCCGCGAAGCGCGCCTGCACACGGGTATTCCAGTGATCATTGGCGCCATTGGCCTGGCCGGTGTCGGTCTCTTCCTGGGCAACAATACCATCCTGACCTTTATCAGCCTGATCATTGCGGTGTCAGGGACAATGGGCTGCATTCCCGTTTACTGGCAACTACCCAATGCCGTGCTGGCCGGCTCTGCGGCCGCCATTGGCGTGGCTTTCATCAACTCAGTTGCCAATCTGGCCGGTTTTGGCGCCCCCTTTATGTTGGGTGCACTGAAAGACTCCACCGGTAGCTTCCAAGGTGGCTTGTGGATCATTGCCGCCCTGGAGCTGGCGGTAGGCATCGGGATTCTATCCTTTCGCAAACGCAATACGACAGGCTGATTCTCTAAAAACCGGCTCTTGTAACGCACCCTGAAACCCGGACATCGCCCTGGTTTCAGGGTGTTTTCTTATTGTCAAAAATGTCGGATGCACTGCAGTGTCCGAGCTTTGTAGCCAGCGCCCCCCACCTTCAAACGGCCTCTTGTTGCACTTGCGCACCGCTTTTATGGAGTTTTCTTTGAAAAGCGGCCGCTCGATGCTAAAATTTCAGGCTTCATCGGATACGTGGCAAAAAGTCTTTAGGCATTATTCAACCGGGCCTTTAAAACCCAGTTAAAAAAACAGTCCTCTTGCTTTTTAGTGCCGGTATTTACAAGGCTTGAAAAACTGCGTGATGCGGTTTATTTTTTGTAAATACGAGCCCTGCTGGCGGTCCTTATTTGTTAAAACAGGAATCATCATGAAAGAAGGCATTCACCCAGAATACCGTGACGTGGTGTTTCTGGACCTGCAAACGGGCAACTCTTTTATCACCCGTTCCACTGTCCAGACTCGCGAAACCACTGAAAAAGACGGTAAGACCTACCCATTGTTTAAGTGTGACGTGACGTCCGAGTCGCACCCTTTCTACACGGGCGCTCAAACCCGTATCGTGGAAACTGGCCGCGTTGAAAAGTTCCGCGCCCGTTTTGCTCGTACGGCTGGTACCGTCAAGAAAGGCGAATAAGCCCTCTTTCTCGGCATACCGCGTTCAGCGCAAAAAAGGCAGCTTCGGCTGCCTTTTTTACTGCACTTTTCCCGGCCAAGGCGTCCCCTTTGCATTAAGATAGGGCGAATCAACAGACTGTTTTACCCCAGACGTGTCATCCAGCCTCATACCCACCTCCACCCCTGCCCGCCTGACCGCTACCGCAGCCGTCAAACTTCCCCGACTGGTCTTGTTAGTCGTGGGGACAATCTACATTCTTGCGGGTCTGTTTTTCCGTGACCCCTGGAAAGCAGACGATGTTATCGGGCTGGCCACCATGCTTACCGCCTTGTCTGACCCCAGCGGTCAGGCTTTGCTGTTGCCGCAGGTGGGAGATTTGGCGCATGCCCAGGATGGGCCACTGACGACCTGGCTGGGAGCCCTGTTCATTACGCTGTTTGCACCGCTGCTCAAGCTATTTACATCCGAGCTGAATGCCAATATTGTGGCCTCGCGCCTGCCCAATCTGCTGTGGTTCGGCATGTTGGCGGCTGCGGTCTGGCATAGTGCCTACTGGCTGGCGCGCCGCCCTGAAGCCCAGCCGCTGCGCCTGCCCTTTGGCGGCGAGCCTTCGCCCACGGCGTATGGACGCATGATTGCCGATGCCACCTTGCTGCTGACGGTAGCAACAGTCGGTATTCTCTGGCGCATGCACGAAACCTCCGAAGTGCCCGCCATTATTGCCTTCCAGGCCCTGGCCTTGTACAGCCTGGTGCGTATGTTCGAGCGCCCTGCTTCAGGTGCTATCTTGCTAGGCCTGTCTTTGGGCGCCTGCTTTTTGACGCGTGGCTGGCTGGGTGCTGGCCCCATCATGCTGGCAACCGTGCTGTGTTTTATTCCCCGTGGCCCCTTGCGTCAGCATAGCCAATGGCTGGCGCTAAGCGCCGTGCTGACACTGGCCATTATCATGGCCTGGTGGATTCCCGCCAAACGCGTTAGCGTGTACTGGACGGAACAGTGGCGTTTGTGGCATCTGGCCGCCTGGGGCTGGGCCGGTTTCAAAGAACAACTGAATAATTTACGCGACCTGCTGTGGTTCCTGTGGCCCATCTGGCCCTTGGCCCTGCTGGCCCTGTGGCAATGGCGCAGCTGGTTCAAGGCCCCGCATATTTATGTGCCAGCCATCAGCTTTGTCGTTCCGCTCATCAGCCTGTTGTTCATGCGTGATGCTTTCGAGCCTGAATATGCCTTGCTGGTCGTACCATGCGCCATACTGGCCGCCTTCTCTCTGCCCACCTTGCGCCGTGGCGTCGTCAATACGCTGGATTGGTTTGCCATCATGTGCTTTTCGCTCACGGCAACCACAGTCTGGCTAGGCTGGGTTGCCCAGCAGACCGGCTGGCCGCGCCAGATTTCCCATAATATTGCCCGTCAAACACAGGGTTACGACACCTTTATTTCCTGGCCGGTCATGATTATTGCCGTGCTGGGGACGATCGCCTGGATCTCTCTGGTGCGCTGGCGTCTGTCCACCAATCCTCCCGGACTGCTGCGCGGCACGGTACTGTCCGCAGGTGGACTGATTACAACGTGGCTCTTGCTGGTCACGTTGTGGATGCCCTCGCTGGACTACGTGCGCAGCTATCGTGATGTATCCAGCGAACTATCGGCGGCACTGCACGAACACAAGCAGCCCGGCGAATGCCTGCGCTCTTGGGGCCTGGGTTCGGGACAGCGTGCCTCCTTCCTGGTGTTCAACGACATCAAGGTCAATTTCGACAATCGCTGCACCTTAGTGCTGGAACAGTTCTCCCTGCGCGACCTGCAAGATGGCAAAGCCCCCATTCCAGAAAATGCGGTCCAGCTATGGCAAGGCAAACGCGGGCCTGACCGCCACGAGGCTTTCCGTCTGCTACGGGTGCCAGCTCAGTAAGTTTCAATCATGTCCTCCGTGTTTCTTCACAACTGGAAAGGCCAGGCAGGTCAAATCCTGCGTCAGGCCTGGCCTGTGTTGGTTGGCTCCTGGGCCGGAATTGCCTTTGGCGTTCTGGATACTGTCATGGTCGGCCACAGCAGCGCTATCGACCTGCAGGCCATGGGCCTGGGCGTTTCCATTTACATCACCGTGTTCATTGGCTTGATGGGCATTATCCACGCCCTGATTCCCATCATTGCACAGCAGTTTGGGGCTCGCCGCCTGGACGAGGTGGGCCGCTGGTGGGGACAAGGCGTGTGGCTAGCTCTACTGCTAACCCTGATCGGCACCCTGGCCCTGGCCTTTCCCAGTATCTGGCTGAGCTGGTCGGGCGATCTGAACCCGCTGGTTCACGAGCGCGTCACCTGGTATTTGCACAGCCTGATTCTGGCACTGCCAGCCGCACTGGTGTTCAGAACAATTTATTGCCTGGGTACGGCCACCTCTCACCCCAAAGCCGTCATGCTGATCAATCTGTTCAGCGTGGCATTCAAAGCCCTGTTCAATTGGGTGCTTATTTTTGGCAAATTCGGTTTACCGGCCATGGGAGCCGTAGGATCGGGCTTGGCAACTACCCTGGTTTCCTGGCTGATGCTGGCCGCAGGCTTGTGGTTGCTGCGTGCCGACCGCCACTACAAACCGTTTGCTTTGCGGCTAGGTCGGCCTAACTGGGCTGCGCAAAAAGAACTGCTTCGCTTGGGACTGCCTATGGGCGGTTCCTACCTGATCGAGATCTGTGCATTCAGCTTTATGGCCTTGTTGGTTGCCCGTGAAGGGATATTTGCCTCCGGCGCCCACCAGATCATGGCCAACTTGGCCGCGGTCTGCTTCATGGTCCCTATGGCGGTGGGTGTGGCAGCGGCTTCCGTCAGTGCCCAGGCGATTGGCGCGGGGCAATATCACCGTGCCCGTCAGGTCGGCATGTTAAGTCTGGCGATTGTGTTGGCCGGGGCCACCATTACCATCACCCTGCTGGTTTTGCTGCGCCCGACATTGGCTAATGCTTACACCGACGATGCCGATGTTGCCTTGCGGGCTTTGCTCTTGCTGCAACTACTGCCCTTTTTCCACTTTTTTGACGCCTTCCAGTGTCTGATTTCCTATCTGCTGCGAGCCTACAAGGTGGCTTTTGTACCCATGCTGCTGCAGTTTTTTGCCCTGAGCGTGTTGGGTCTCGGTGGCGGCTGGTGGCTAGGCTTTGGGCCTGCCGCCGGATCACTGGAGGGGGTAATCCAGTGGCTGGCACCGGGAGCCCCCGTCGGTGCGGCCAGTTTGTGGACCATGTCCAGCCTGGGCCTGGGGGCCTCGGCCTTGCTACTGCTCTTCTGGTATAGCCATATTTTGCGCATCTACAATCCAGCACGGCGCAAAACGGCCGTTTCTAGCTAAATACAGCATCAACCGCCCTCCAGCACGCAAACCCATAAAAAACGGGGCCAGTTTTATAACTGGCCCCGTTTTTAATGACGATAGAGACAAGCGCACTCAGGCTGGTTTAGTGCCTTCAATAGCGTCCAATACCTTAGCCGCCTCCTCCTGAGTACCGTCAGGCGACTCTTCCACCGCATCAATCAAGGGGCTGACCAAGTCCACCACCTTGCTGCGCGAGAGCAAGCCCAGGAACTCATCGTTCTCACCCGTCACGGCCAAAGGCTCGCTGCTGCGCAACAATTGCCCCAGAATTTCATCCAGGCCCATCGTGGAAGGAACTGAACTCATCTCGTCCACAAAGCTGGAAATGTCCCGCGCGCCTTGCTGCACTGCTTCTTGAGCACGCGAGCGCATCAAAACCCCGGCCAGACGCTTGCCATCAAGCACAGGAGCATATCGCACACCCCGCTCACTCAAACGCTCCAGGGCATGCACGGCACGAGTACGCATCGTGAACGTCAGCGTTTTGCTGAAATCGCGCACCGCATGGGTTGCATTCAGCACTTTGCTGCGGTTCACATCCTGCAAGAAGGCCTGCACGTAATCGCTGGCGGGCGACAAGAGAATATCCTCGGGCGAGCCTTCCTGAATGAGTTCACCATCCTTCAGAATGGCAATCCGGTTACCCAAGCGCAAGGCCTCATCCAGATCATGCGTAATAAACACAATGGTCTTGTTCAGACGGGCCTGCAACTCCAGTAGCTGATCCTGCATCTCGCGTCGGATCAGTGGGTCCAGAGCGGAGAAGGCTTCGTCCATCAAGAGAATATCGGCATCGGTCGCCAAGGCACGCGCCAGACCGACACGCTGCTGCATACCGCCAGAAAGCTGATGAGGGTACTGCTTCTCAAAACCTTGCAAGCCAACCTGTTCCAGCCAGTAAGTGGCTTTTTCTTCACGCGCGGCGCGCCCCATGCCCTGCACTTGCAAACCATAAGCGGCATTTTCCAATACCGTTCGGTGTGGAAACAAACCAAAGCGCTGAAAAACCATACTGATTTTTTGCTGGCGGAACTGCATCAATGCCTTGCCGCCCAGGCTCATGACGTCCACATCATCGACCAAAATCTGCCCAGCCGTCGGTTCGATCAGACGGTTGAAGTGGCGAATCAGGGTGGACTTGCCCGAACCGGACAATCCCATGATGACGTAAATGCTGCCATGCTCGATAGACAAGCTGATATCGCGCAGGCCCAGTGTATGGCCACTTTTTGCCAGCAGCTCATCTTTGCGAATACCGTTGCGGGCCTCTTCCAGCCAGCGCCCGGGTTGCGAACCAAAGATCTTGTAAATATTGCGGACTTCAATCTTGCTCATGCGGCCTCCCGGGTCTGAAAGCGACGGCCGAATTCTTGAGTAATACGGTCAAACAAGATAGCCAGCAATACGATGCCCAAACCGGCCATCAGGCCACGGCCCACTTGCAGGCGATTAATGCCTTGCAGCACTTCATAGCCCAGGCCTCGCACCCCGATCATGGAGGCAATCACCACCATGGCCAGTGCCATCATGGTTGTCTGGTTAATACCGGCCATGATGTTGGGCATGGCCAAAGGCAGTTGCACACCGTAGAGCTGCTGCCAGCGATTGGAACCAAAAGAGCGCGAAGCTTCCAGCACTTCGCTGTCGACCAGGCGTATGCCCAGGTCAGTCAGGCGAATGACAGGGGCAATAGCGTAGATAACGGTGGCGATCAGGGCAGCAATCTTGCCCAGGTTAAACAGCATCACCACTGGAATCAAATAGACGAAGCTGGGCATGGTTTGCATCACGTCCAGTACCGGCATCATGATGCGGCGCAGCCAATTGAAGCTGGCCATCAGCAAACCCAAGGGGATGCCTATCAGCACAGACAGGAAGACAGCCACAATCATCAAGGCCAAGGTCTGCATTGCCGCATCCCACAGGCCAATTAAACCGATGGCAAACAACATGGCGCCCATGGCCACGGAAAACAGAACGCGACGGCTGGCTACCCAGCCCAGGGCCACAACCACCAAAACTACCGCCCACCAAGGGCTGCTGCGCAAGATGGACTCCATGAACACCAGCATATCCAGCAAAGGCTGGGTCATGGCACGCAAGGTGCTGGAGTAATTGGCTACCAGATCACCCACGAACTGATCGATGGGCAAACGTAGGGCACGCGGATCAATCAACTCAGGAAACATAAAAAACACTCCGTAAAACTCGTGCATGCAGCGCGGGCTTTTGGCCCGGCTATGAGTCTGCCGGCCACATGGTGACCAGGCAGAAAGGCGAGGTACAGCTCAGTACCCGCACCCACTTGGGGTGCAGCAACCGAGGCCGGCCTCGCCCTACATCAACACGAATACTAAAGAGCGGCTTTTACGCGCTGAGCCACATCCAATGGCACCCACTTGGACCAGACGTCCTCGTGCTCCTTCAAGAACCAGTTCGCCACATCTTCGGGCTCACCTTCGGTTTTTTCCATATGCGCCATGGTGTCGTTCATCAGTTCGACAGGCATGCTGACATTGGCCAGGAAGGCCGTCAGCTCAGGCGCCGTTTTGGAAAATTCCATATTGACCGCGGTAAAGACCGGGTTTTCTGGATAGTCACTAGGCTCTGGATTGGCACAATTTGGGTCGGTCAGACACCCGTGCTTTTTCTCGTCATAAGCAGGCAGTTCCAGCTTGACCAGATCCATGGAGCCTACCAATGGAGTGGGGTACCAGTAATAGAACACCACGTTTTCCTTGCGCTGGTAGGCAGACGTCAAGGCGGCCTTTTGTGTGGCACCCGTACCGGGCGAGAACAAGGTGTAGGTATCACCCAGTTTCAAGGCATTGAACAGATTGCCGCTGACCACTTCACACCCCCAACCCGCCGGGCAGCCATAAAAGCGACCTTTGCCGGGTTCTTCGGGGTCTTTGAATTCATCTTTGAACTTGGGTAAGTCCACAGCGGACTTCAGCTCAGGCAGACGCTCGGCGGTATAGCGTGGAATGAACCAGGCCTCGCCACCCATGTAAATGTCGCCAACACGTTTTACATTACCCTTGGCTTCAGCCTGTTTCCAGGGGTCAGCCACGCTGTTGAGCCAGATTTCAGAGTTGACATCCAGGTCGCCTCGCTCCAATGCGGCCAAAGCCGGAAGCGTCTCGACCGAGATGACCTCAGTCTTGCAGCCATAACCCTTGTCAGCGATGAAACGCTCGACTTCGGTCAGGACCAGATTCGATTCCCA
>SMEN01000673.1_pt1 | contig 12710 bp, 11 predicted proteins | sample 2456271 | NCBI WGS metagenome assembly SMEN01 (sample SAMN10132593, study PRJNA489261) | soil metagenome | isolation source: day1 control-loamy sand soil ammended with raw manure from dairy cow... | place: USA | collected 2015-04-01 | reverse complement strand
CTTAGGCGACGACCTGCATTCCAGGAGCTCCTGCCTGCGGAATTATCCAGACGCCCATCCGGAGCGCTCCCCCAGCCGCACGCAGGGCGGCTGCCGGGCGCAGCCATTCTCGCAGGCTCCGGCAGATGGGCGACGCACTTCCCGAGCCGCTCCGGCGCTCCCTCCAGGATCGGCTACGCAGGCAAAAGAGCCCTCTGACTTAACGCCGCGTATGCCGCAGCAGCTTCCCGTCCGGGAGGGCACTGCGCGGCATTGGCCTGTTCCTGGCTATGCCGTTCCTCGAAACTCCATTGTCAACCAACCCGCTGGCAACCACCCACGCCGCGCGCCAAGACCCGCGCTCCAATTCGCTACGGGGTCTCGGCACGTTTTCATGCCTTCGGGAGCTACATGTCCACGGGGGCCAACACGATGTCGAACCGGGCTTTCGCCCAGGCCTGTTCCCCGAGGTCCCTGCCATCCGGGGTGGGAGCTCCGGCAGGCTGCTGCTCGAAGTCCTTGATCAGCGACTGCTTTACGCCGAAGACCGTGTCGTATTTCAGCAACTCGTCGCCGGTCACGAAGATGTGCGTCACCAGACTCCGCTGATTCGCGGCAGTCACCATGAAGTGCAAGTGGCTGGCCCGCATCGGCGAACGGCCGGTCGACTCCAGCATCCGGCCCACCGGACCGTCGTGCGGGATCGGGTACGGGGTCGGGGTCAGGCCCCAGAACCGGTACTCGCCGTTGGCGTCGCTGAACAGGTGGGCACGGCCGTAGACTCGACCGTCGGTGTGCTGGACATCGTAAAAGCCCTCGTCATCTGCTTCCCAAACCTCGATGCGGGCTCCGGAAACCGGATTGCCTTCGGTGTCCTTCACAGTGCCTTCGACCCAGCAGGGCTGGCCCGGCGCTCCCCCGGCGATGTCACCGCCGTTGTCGATCAACGGCGCATCGTCCACGAAGAATGGGCCGAAGACCGTGGCTTCGGTGGCGTTCCCATAGGCTTCGTTGTTGACGTTGATGGTCTGCATTGACAGGCCCAGCACGTCGGAGAGCAGGATGAACTCCTGTCGTTTGTCATCGGTGATGTGCCCGACCTCAGTGAGGAAGGAGATGGCGGTGTTCCATTCCTCTTCGGTCAGGCGCACGTCCCTGACGAACGCGTGCAGATGGACGACGAGTTTCTGCATCAGCTCCTTGAGCCGAGCGTCCTGGCAATCCTCGAAGCTAGTCAACACGTTGCGGATCAGCCGCTCCTCCACCTCGTTTTGGGCTTCGGAAATGGTTGGGATTTCGGTAGTCATGGCATTGCCTCGTTTCGCAGTATCGGATTGTTGTCAGTGGCCGCAGCTCATGCCACGGCGATGGGTTCGGAGGCCTCTGCCAGGCGGCTGCTTTCCTCGTCGTCCAGTTCCAGGTGCATGGTCTTCAGCAGGGGTTCCAGCTGCCCCAGGGTGCGGGCGCTGGCGATCGGCGCGGTGACTCCCGGCTGGGTGCGCAGCCAGGCCAGGGCGATCGAGGAGAGCTGGGTCCCGCGGGCGGTGGCGATCTGTTCCAGAGTCTGGAGCACACGCTCGCCCTGCGCGGTGGCGTACTGCGCGGCATCCGAGGCGCGGGCGCTGTCCTGGTTGGCGCCCGCACGGTATTTGCCGCTGAGGAACCCGTGGGCCAGCGAATAGTAGGGAAAGAGCGCCAGCTCGTTCCGGCGTGCCAGCGGCAGGATGTCCGCCTCGATGCCCCGCTCCATCAAGTTGTACAGCGGCTCGATGGCGACCGGAGCATGGAAACCCTCGCGCTTGGTGATCTCAAGCCACTGCTCGATGCGCGGTGCGCTGTAGTTCGAGATGCCGATGGCGCGGATCTTGCCCGCGTCCACCAAGGCGGAGAAGGAAGCGATGCTTTCCTCCAGCTCGGTGTCTGGATCATCGAAATGCGCATAGTAGATATCCAGGTAGTCGACCCCGAGCCGCTGCAGCGACCCGTCCACGGCAGTGCGGATGGTCTGAGGCGCCAGTCCGGAAAGGTCCGGGTGATGGCTGACCTTGGAGGCGATAAGCAGTTCGTCCCGGTCGGTGCGCCCCCGCAGCCAGCTGCCGATGATCCGCTCGGACTCGCCGCCGGTGTTGCCAGAGGCCCAGAAGGAATAGGAGTCGGCGGTGTCAATGAAGTTTCCGCCGGTCTGGACGTAGCGGTCCAGGATCCAGTGCGAGATCTCTTCGTCTGCAGTCCAGCCGAACACGTTGGTGCCCAGCACCAGCGGCGAGGACTGTGCACCGGCAACAGTGGTCAATCGGGAATTCATGGGAAGTCCTTTCTCTCGGTCAGCTGCTTAAGGCCTACGCCGGGTCCTCGCGCGGGGTGTTGCCCTCCAGCGCATCGCGCAGCAGTCCCTTGACCGCTTCGAGGCTGATCGGCCTCGGGTTGCCGTAGGAGTATCCGGTGACCTCCTCGGCGATGCGGTCAACGTCCTGCTCGGTCATTCCCAGTTCGGCCAGGGTGCGCGGGGCACCAAGCTGTCCGGCGCGTTCCCAGAGGGCCAACGCCGGGTTCTGCGCTCCGCCCAGCGCCCGGGACAGCGCCGCCTTGGCCTGCGGTGCGGCAGGCTGGTTGTAGGCCAGTGCGTACGGCAGCACCACGGTGTGGGTCTGGGCGTGCGGCAGGTTCAGCGTGCCGCCCAGTGCATGGCACAACTTATGGTGCAGGGACATGGTTGTCGCGCCCAGCGTCGCTCCGCACAGCCATGACCCGTAGAGCGCCTGGGAGCGGGCGGCGACGTCCTGCGGATCGGCCACGATGCCCGGCAGCGCGCCGGTCAGCGCGCGCACGCCTTCCTCGGCCATCAGGGAGATGATCGGGGTTGCATCCGGGGCGTAGAGAGCTTCCACCGCATGGGCGATCGCGTTGATAGCGCTGGTGACCGACATGCCGACCGGAAGGCTGGCGGTCAGCTCCGGGTCGTAGATGACGCTGCTGGGAAGCACCCGGGCATCGCGCCCGGTCTGTTTGCGCCCCTCGGCGGTCAGACCCCAGACCGGCGTCATTTCCGAGCCGGCATAGGTCGTGGGGATCGCGACGATCGGAAGCCCGTGCTTCAGCGCGATGGCCTTGCCCAGTCCGATGGCGGAACCGCCGCCCACGGTGACGCAGCCGTCGGCCCCGACTTCGGCGGCGTGCGCGCTTGCACGGTCCGCGACCTCGATGGGAACATGCATGACTGCATTCGGCAGGATTCCGGCTGAACGCTCGCCCAGGACCTCGGCGACCATTTGGCCGGTGGCTTCCTGCTCAGGCGAGCACAGCACCAGGACCTTCCTCAGGCCCAGCGCATCGAGTTCCGCGGGCAACATGGCCAGCGAGCCGGGGGCGAATTTCACGCGCATGGGCAGTGCTTGGTAGGTGAAGTCCAGGGTTCCGGTTTGTGCACCGGTGGTTGTCTCAGTCATGGTTTTTCATTCCTCACGATTGGTTGGTTGCGCGGATTGCGATGGAAAGCGGGTGGAATTACTGGGTGCCGGCGCGTCGTTTGTTCCAGATGTCGAAGGCGACGGCCAGCAGCAGCACCAGGCCCTTGACCACCGACTGCACTGACTGGTCGATGCCCATCAGCTGCATGCCGTTGCTCATGACGGCCATGATCAGGCCGCCGGCCATAGCGCCGACAACCTTGCCGACTCCGCCGGTGACCGCGGCGCCGCCGATGAAGGCGGCCGCAATGGCGTCGAGTTCAAAGACAGCAGGCCCATGTTCACGAAGATCCAGAAGTTCACGGCTTTGACCTTGACGCCGGAGAGCGAAGCCGCGGCGAGGTTGCCGCCGATGGCGTAGATCTGGCGCCCGAAAACTGTATGCTGCATGATCAGCGAGTAGGCGAGGATCAGCACCGCCAGCATGATCAGGACCACTGGCAGGCCGCGAGCGGTGGCCAGCTGCCAGGCGAAGGCCATGACCACGGCGGCAACCAACACGATCTTGGCCAGGAAGATCCACACCGGTGGAACCGACTGCTTGTATGACTGGCGGATCTTGCGGGTGCGGTACTGGTTCACGGCGAAGGCGATGATCGCGATGGCGAAAATCAGCAGCGTGAACACGTCGTAGCCCTCGCCGCCCAGCAGTCCGTTGATGAAGCCGGAGGCGATGATGCCGTAGTCGGCAGGGAACGGGGAGAGCGACACGTTGTCCAACACCCACAGGGTCATGCCGCGGAACAGCAGCATGCCCGCAAGCGTCACGATGAACGCGGGGATGCCGACGTAGGCGACCCAGAAGCCGTGCCAGGCGCCGATGGCGAGGCCGGTGAGCAGGGCCGCAAGCACGCCGACCCACCAGGGCATCCCGTGTTTGATGACCACGATCGCGGAAACGGCGCCGGTGAGTGCGACCACCGAACCGACCGACAGGTCGATATGCCCTGCGATGATCACGATGACCATGCCGATGGCCAGGATCAGGATGTAGGAATACTGCAGGACGATGTTCGTGATGTTGCCAGGCGAGAGCGAGGCGCCCGAAGTGAGCACAGCGAACAGGGCCAGCAGCGCCACCAGCGCTATGTAGATGCCGCTGGTTCGCAGGTTCTGCGTCAGCGCCAAGCGCAGTTCGGCGAAACCTCCACCGGAATCGGGCGTCTTGGCTCCGCCGGTGGTGCGTGATGTGCGTTCAGCTGTCGTAGTCATCGCACTAGTTCCTTCTCTTTGGTCATCAATGTCATGAGGTTTTCCTCCGTCGCTTCGGCCACCGGCATCTGACCGGTGATCCGCCCTTGCGACAGGGTGTAAATTCGATCGCACGTGCCCATGATCTCCAGCAGATCGGAGGAGATCACCACCACTGCCTTGCCTGCTTCAACAAACTCGTTGATCAGCTGGTAGATCTCGAATTTCGCGCCGACATCGATGCCGCGCGTTGGCTCGTCGATGATCAGCAGGTCGGGCCCGGTCAACAGCCATTTGGAGAGAACCACCTTTTGCTGGTTGCCGCCCGAAAGCTTGCCCACCACGGATTTGACGGACGGGGCCTTGATCCGCATCTTTTCCATGGCCTGCGCTGCCAGCCTGTCTTCCAGATCCGAATTGACCCAGCCGAACTTCGCGAGGTTCGGCAGGGCCGCGCCGGAGATGTTGCGGGCAATGGTGTCCAGCAAGTTCAGCCCGTAATGCTTGCGGTCCTCGGACACATAAGCCATGCCCTTGGATATCGCCTCGGCAACGCTTTTCGGGGCCACCGGTTTGCCATGCATGAGCGCGGTTCCGCTGATGAAGCGTCCGTATGACCGGCCGAACAAGCTCATGGCCAACTCGGTCCGCCCGGCGCCCATCAACCCGGCGATGCCAACGACCTCTCCTGCGCGGACGTCCAGGCTGGCCCCGTCGACCACCAGCCGGTCCTGCAGCGGGTGGCGGACCGTCCAGTCCCTGACTTCAAGCACCACCTCGCCAGGGCTAGATTCGCGCTCCGGATAGAAAGATTCCAGATCGCGGCCGACCATTGAACGAATAATCCGGTCGACGCTGGCTTCGGTAGACGCCATATCCATGGATTCGACGGTCTGCCCGTCGCGGATCACGGTAGTGGTGTCGGCTAGAGCCTCGATTTCGTTCAGCTTGTGCGAAATGATGATCGAGGTGATGCCTTGGGTCTTCAGCTGCCTGACCAGGTCGAGCAGGTGAGCCGAATCATTGTCGTTGAGCGCGGCCGTCGGCTCGTCCAAGATCAGCAGTTTCACTTCCTTGGCCAGCGCTTTGGCAATTTCCACCAGCTGCTGCTTGCCAACACCCAGTTGGGAAACCGGGGTGGTCGGCTCTTCCTTGAGCCCCACACGCTGCAGCAGCTGCGCAGCCTGCGCATTGGTCCGGTGCCAGTCCAGCACTCCCGGGGATTTGCGCTGTTCGTTGCCGAGGAAGATGTTTTCCGCGATCGAAAGGTGCGGAACCAATGCGAGTTCCTGGTGGATGATGACAATGCCCGCCCGCTCGGAGTCGCGGATGGAAGAGAAACGGCATTCCTCGCCGTCGAATATGATGTCTCCGCCGTAGCTTCCGTGCGGATAGACGCCCGAGAGCACCTTCATGAGAGTCGACTTGCCCGCGCCGTTCTCCCCGCAGATCGCGTGGACCTCTCCGCGCTGCGCTGACAGGGTCACTCCCGATAGGGCTTTGACACCGGGAAAGCTTTTTTCGATGGACTTCATTTCCAGAATGGTCTGATCCATGTGCGTCATCTCTTCCCTCCTCTTTCCTGCTGCGGACAGCTACAGCTGTCCGGACTCGATCTGCTCAGGGGTGTAGTAGCCGGAATCGACCAGTGACTTCTTGATGCTGTCGCGCTCGACGACCTCGATCGGCATGAGATAGGACGGCACGACGATCGACCCGTTGTCGTAGGACTTGGTGTCGTTAACCTCGGGTTGCTCGCCGTTGAGCAGTTTCACTGCGGAGTCCACCGTCTGCGCTGCCAGGAGTTTGGTGTTCTTGAATACCGTGGCGTACTGCACCTGATCGTTGATCAGCTTGACCGAGGCAATTTCGGCATCCTGTCCGGTGGTGATCGGCATCGGCTTGTTCTTGGAGGTCAGCGTTGGGCCGTATCCGGAGTTCTTCAAGGACGTCAGCACACCGCGGGCCACTGCATCATTCGGGGTCAGCACCGCGTCTACCGAACGGTTTCCGGTGTAGGTCGAGGTGATGAGGTTGTCCATGCGGGACTGCGCTTCCTGCTGAGACCAGTCCTTGGTGGCAATCTGCGACAGTTCGGTCTGCCCGGAAGCAATCTTGATGGTTCCATCGTCGATGAACGGCTTGAGGATTTCCATGGCGCCGCCGTAAACGAAGGTCGCATTGTTGTCATCAAGCGAACCGCCGAAAAGCTCCACGTTGAACGGCCCCTTCTCCTTGGTACGTTCGCCCTGTTCGTCCAGGATGCCCAAGCCTCGCAGGAGCGCCCGCCCTTGCTCGGAACCGACTTTGTAGTTGTCGAAGGTGACGTATAGATCCACGTCGCCGCTGTTCCGGATCAAGCGGTCGTAGGAAATGATCGGCACTTCGGCACTGACCGCTGCCTGGATCTGGGGCGCGAGCGCCGTACCGTCCAGAGGCGCGAGGATCAGCAGATCCGCGCCACTAGTGATCATTTGGTCGACCTGCTGTTGCTGGGTGGGAATGTCGTTGTTCGCGTACTGCAGGTCGACCTGGTAGCCGAGCGCTTCGAGCCCCTCGCGGATCGCCTTGCCGTCGGTGAGCCAGCGTTCCTCGTCCTGGCTGGTCAGCGAGACGCCGATGCGCGTGTCGGCCGGGCTTTCGGAACTTCCGCCGTTGGCCGTGGCGCCGCCAGCACCCGAGCCGCTGCAGCCAGCCAGCAACAGTGCGACGGATAGTGCAGTCGAAGCCAGGAAAGTTCTTCGATTCATGGTTCTCTCCCTCAAGAACTGAAATGAACGTTTAGGTCGTTGCCATTCAGCTAGATTCATCATAGCGTTACTCTTATAGAATGGACAACGTGTTCAAACAGTAACACATGATGCGGGTCACTTCTAGAGCAAGTTGCATCGGTGGCACCCTTTGAACCCGCCACCCAGCCAGAACCGGCACAATTGATTACATTCCGAGGTGCGCAACTTCCCACCCCGCCAGCGTTGGCACCGACGGCTCACATCCAAGGAGAACGACGATGAAATCGACAAATCTGATCCAGCTGGTCATCAAGGCAGGGCAGCTGGTTGATGAATTGTCCGGCCTTGGCCCCACGACTCCCGCAGATCTCGCCAAAGCGGTCGACGAGCCACGCCCCTCGGTTTACCGAATCATCTCCACCCTCGAGCAGGCCGCCATTGTGCGTCGCCTTGACAACGGGCTGGTTGAGCTCGGTACTGGAATTCTTCGCCTGGGAGAAGCCGCCGCGAGCGCATTGTCCGACCCAGAGAATTTGAATGCGACGTTGACCCACGTTCAGGAGCAGCTGGGATTGACGGCCGCCTTCTGGATTCCACGCAATGGCACCGCGGTGTGCCTGGACCAGGTCGATGCCACCGATGTCGACCTCTACGAGCTTTCTTCCGGGCGCATCCTCCCTTTGCACGCTGGCGCGGCATCCCACGTGCTGCTGGCATGGGAAGACCCCCGGGTGCTGGAGTCGGTCAGCGCCGGCGAACCGTTTGATCAGCTAGCTAAAAACACCCCAACCGATGCGGCAAAACTGCAGGAGCTCATCGCGCAGACCCGCACCAACGGTTGGCGCTTGGAGGCCAATGAAGTCGTCAACGGGATCGCCGCACTAGGCTTCCCTGTTTTTAATCCCGACGGTTCAATCTTCGGAGCGATTACCGCCGCGGGTCTGGTCGACCAAGTGCTCTCCGAACAGGAAACCACTCGGGCAGTCCTCAGCCAAGCAGCCAAGGACCTCACCAAAGCCCGCGCCGCTTTCAACCCCGAACCCTCAGGGGCAACCTTCAGCCCTACCGACGCCAAGGGATCCGTACTGGCCAAGGCCAGCGCGCTCATGGGGGCCCTCGCCGTCGAGCGCATCTCGACCTCCGCCTATCTGACGGAGATGCTCGGAGAGCCGATCAGCTCGGTCTACCGCATGCTCAGCTCGCTCCAGGAGATTGGATGGGTGGAGCAGCTCGGGCACCGAGGCTCGTACCGCGTGGGCAGCAAGATGCTGTCGCTAGCCGGCAAGATGATCAACACCCTGGATGTCCGCCGAGCCGCTCTTCCTGTTCTGCGCAAGATCCACGATGCCACCGGGGAAACGGCGTTCCTGTGCATCCGACGCAATGCCCAAGCGGTGTGCATCGAGCGCATCGACGGCAAACGCGTCAACAGCCGCCGGCTTACCCTGGGAAACGCACTCCCCCTGCATGTGGGAGCAGCACCTCGGGCGCTGCTTGCTTTCGAAAGCCAACGCTCATGGGAAGACTACGCAACACTCCTCGCACAAGTTCCGGAGTCGAATTTCGGAGTCCGCGCTCGCTCGAAGTTCTTTAATGAACTCAGCGAAATCCAACAGACCGGCTACGTCATCAGCGACGACGAACTAACCCCGGGCATCGCCGCCGTGGGTGTGCCGATTTTCGACCATACGGGTCATGTCGCCGCCTCCATTTCCGTCAGCGGACTGCGCGGCAGCATCCTTGGCGCCGAGGGTAGCGACACCAGTGTCGTCAGCCTGGCCCTTGAAGGGGCACGGGACCTATCCTCCTACCTAGGCGCACCAGCCCGAGCCTGATTCCTCGCTCGCGGCACCGCGCTCCAAAAAACCTCTCCCTTGACCACACTTCTGTGACGTGAAATACTTTGGACAAGTTGTCCATTCTATGAGACTACTAGAATAGAGAATTTCTCAATTCCCGTCCGCGACCCGTCCGAGGTCGCCCCACGAATCACGTGGAAGTATCTCAAGCGACCAGGAGAATCCCCATGAAGCCAATTGTTGTCGGTCTGCTGGGCATCACCCACCCGCATGCCTCCGCCCGGGTCCGCGCCCTGCGCGGGATCGACGGCGTTGAAGTCGTTGCCGCAGCAGACACCGACCCGCGCCTGACCTATTTCACCGACAAGTACGAGGTGGAGCCGCGCTCAATTGACGACGTCCTCAATGACAAGCGCATCAACGCGGTGATGGTGCATTCCAAGAGCAAGGACATGGTGCCGCACGCCATTCGTGCCCTGGCCGCCGGAAAGTCAGTCGTCGTTGAAAAGCCCGGCGGCGGCACCGTGTCCGATCTGCTGGAGCTGTCAGAAGCCGAAGCTCTGGCTCCGGCCGATCAGGTCGTCCAGGTCGGTTACAACGTCCGCCTGGCTCCGAGCATCGAACGAGCCCGTCAGCTCATCGACCAGGGCACGATCGGCGAAGTTGTCACGGTATCCGCCCGCGGCGCCGCAATGGTGGGCGAACACGTCACGGATCACCTCAACCAGCCAGCCGACATGGGCGGAGTGCTCTGGATCCTCGGATGCCACATGATCGATTCGCTCGTCCACATGTTTGGAGCTCCTGAGTCGGTCAACGCACGAGTCCACAAGTCATCGCGACTGTCCGACGAAACCAGCCGCGAAGACTCGGCCGCGGCACTGCTCAACTACAAGGACCTGTCGATCACTTTCAGTTTCGACGGCCACGACAAGCTTGAGTGGTTCGAGAGCTCCCGGATCTTCGTCTATGGAACCCGCGGCATGCTTGAAATCGGCGTGCTGCCCCAGACCCTGCGCGTCCACGTGGACGAAGCCCGGGACGGGTTCATGCCGGGCTGGAACGAATGGACCGAGTCCCATTTCACCCCGCCATTCGCCCGCACCGAAGCCAACAAGTTCTCAGAACTCCCGGAGCTGGAGAACATCTCGAACTTCCACACCGAAATGCGCGGATGGGTCGATTCAATTCGCACCGGCGCACCCAACGTTGCACCGGTGGCTGACGCCTTGGCGGTAGCCCGCATCATTGATGCCTGCTACCGTTCCAGCAGTGCCAACGGCGCAGAAGCGCCACTGACCGCAACCGCAACTGTTAACTAGGACTGCCATGACTACTACATCTCCACGGCCGGAGCTGATCGCCACCTGTTGGACCAGCGCAGGTGACGCCGCCCCGCTACGCGCCAGCGAGGCCAGCCCGATCCCGCTCGGCGAGCGCATCGACGCCATCGCAGCCACCGGTTGGTCCGGGATCGGCTTGGTCCACGAAGACCTGTTGCGGGCCAAGGAATCCATCGGCTACCAGACATTGGCACAGCAGATCGAGGATGCCGGCCTGAAGCACATCGAGGTGGAATTCCTCAATGACTGGTGGGCTACCGGCAGCGCCCGCCAGTCATCTGACGCCATCCGAGCCGACCTCTTCGAAGCCGCAACAGCACTGGGCGCGCGACATATCAAGATTGGCGCGGGCAACGCGGATGACCCGTTGCCCTTGCAGGTAGTCAGCGACGCGTTTTCCGAGCTGGCCGAAGACGCCGCCCTGCATGGCATCCAGCTTGCCTTGGAGGCCACACCATTCTCCAACCTGCGCACCACGCAGGACGCCATCAAGGTCGTACTTGCCAGCGACAGCCCCTCGGCCGGCCTAATGATCGACATCTGGCACACCGCCAAGACCGGGTTGAGCCACGAGGATCTGTGGCGCATCGTACCGATTGAGCGCGTTGCCGCGGTGGAAATCGACGATGGCTTCCACGACACCCTGGGCACCATCTTCGAAGACACCATCAACCGCCGCACCTACTGCGGCGAGGGTGAATTCGGCACTGCAGAATTCGTCCAGCGGGCGATTGCGGCAGGCTATCGAGGCCCGTGGGGTGTCGAGATCATCTCCGAGGTCCACCGCAACACACCGGTACGAGTAGGCTTGGCCCACGCCTACGCCACCGCGGTCGCCAGCTTCCCGCACACGAACTCTTAATCCACCCCGAAAGGAATTTCTTCCCATGGCTACACGCCCACTGCGCTTGGCGCTCTTCGGCTCGGGCCGAATCGGCCAGGTCCATGCCCGAAACCTCGCCGCTGATCCGAGCATTGAACTTGCCATGATCGCCGACCCGTTCATCGACGGCGCACAGGCCCTTGCCGAGGCTACGGGCTCGCGCGCGGTACAGGATCCGGAGGAAGTGTTCGCGAACACAACCCTCGATGGCGTCATCATCGGATCGCCTACCAACACCCACGTCGACCTGATGACCCGGGCGGCGGCCAAGGGTCTGGCCGTGCTGTGCGAAAAGCCCATCGACCTAGATCTGGACACCGTGCTGGCCTGCAGGGAACACCTCAAGGACGCCGATGCCCCGATCATGCTCGGCTTCAACCGCCGCTTCGATCCGGGATTCAATGCCGTCAATGCCCGCGTGGCAGCCGGCGAAATCGGTGAGCTGGAACAGCTGACAATCATCAGTCGCGATCCAGCGCCGGCGCCGCGCTCCTACCTGGAAACCTCCGGCGGAATCTTCCGGGACATGACCATTCACGATCTGGACATGGCGCGATTCTTCGTCCCGGACATCGTGGAGGTCACCGCAGTCGGGGCAAACCTGTTCAGCGAGGACATCAAGGAACTCGGTGACTACGACTCCGTGGTCGTCACCCTGCGTGGCAGCAAGGGAGAACTGATCTCGATCACGAACTCCCGCCACTGCTCCTACGGCTATGACCAGCGACTTGAGGCCTTCGGCCCCAACGGCATGCTGGAAGCGCGCAACTTGACCCCGACCGCAGTCAGCAAGCACAGCGCAGAAGGAACCGGGCAATTGGACCCGATTTTCAACTTCTTCCTGGAGCGCTATGCCGATGCCTACCGCTTGGAACTTCAGGCTTTCGCGGAGGCCATCCGCACGGGTGCCTCACCGAAACCGGGCTTTGCCGATGGCCTAGCCGCCCTGGTGCTGGCAGATGCCGCCTTGGAATCCGCCACGAACGGAAAGACTGTCAAGGTGGACCGCATCTGGTAGCTGCATTCCGCATCCGCACGGGTTGCGCCCCTGCAGGCCGCCGTTCTCGCATTGCCTCGCGAGAACGGCGGCCTGCCCGCGTTTCAGGCGAAATTTTCCGTTGCGGCCAAGGTTCCCAGCTATGGAATTACATGGCGGGATGCCCTAGAGTTTTTGTGTATCAAAATGTCAGGACATATTCACATAGTTCGTTATCTTGCATCAATCCAACAACGCCCCTGAAAGGGAATACCCGTGCCCAAACTCTCCATGAATGTCACCACCACGTTCTACGGCAACGTCGTCACTGACATCGCCA
>SMEN01000394.1_pt1 | contig 12716 bp, 9 predicted proteins | sample 2456271 | NCBI WGS metagenome assembly SMEN01 (sample SAMN10132593, study PRJNA489261) | soil metagenome | isolation source: day1 control-loamy sand soil ammended with raw manure from dairy cow... | place: USA | collected 2015-04-01 | reverse complement strand
TGCCGATATTTCCTTGGCTGAATGGGGCCGCCGCGAGCTGACCATTGCCGAGACCGAAATGCCTGGCCTGATGGCCACCCGCGAGGAATTTGCTGCCTCCCAGCCCCTGAAGGGCGCGCGCATCGCCGGCAGTTTGCACATGACGATTCAAACCGGGGTTCTGATTGAAACCCTGACGGCCCTGGGCGCTGAAGTGCGCTGGGCATCGTGCAATATCTTCTCCACTCAAGACCACGCTGCTGCGGCGATCGCTGCATCCGGTGTGCCTGTGTTTGCCGTGAAGGGCGAAACACTGGAAGAGTACTGGAAGTACGCCCACGACATTTTCGATTGGCCCGGTGAGCAGGCCAATATGATTCTGGACGACGGTGGCGACGCAACTTTGCTGCTGCACCTGGGTGCCCGCGCTGAAAAAGACCTGTCCGTTCTGGACAAGCCTGGCAGCGAAGAAGAGCGCGTAATGTACGCCTCTATCCGTGCCCGTCTGCAAGATGACAAGACCTGGTACTCCACCCGTCTGGCCCAGATCAAGGGCGTGACTGAAGAGACCACCACTGGCGTGCACCGTCTGTACCAGATGGCTAAGAAAGGCGAACTGGCCTTCCCCGCCATCAACGTGAACGACTCGGTAACCAAGTCCAAGTTCGACAACTTGTACGGCTGCCGTGAGTCCCTGGTCGATGGCATCAAGCGCGCAACCGACGTCATGGTGGCGGGCAAGATTGCCGTGGTCTGCGGTTTCGGTGACGTGGGTAAAGGTTGTGCTCAAGCTCTGGCGGCTTTGCGCGCCCAAGTTTGGGTGACTGAAATCGATCCGATTTGCGCCTTGCAAGCATCGATGGAAGGCTACCGCGTTGTGACCATGGAAGAAGCGGCTGACAAGGCGGACATCTTCGTGACTGCCACCGGTAACTACCATGTGATCAATCGCTCGCACATGGAAAAGATGAAAGATCAGGCCATCGTGTGCAACATCGGTCACTTCGACAATGAAATTGACGTGGCCTCTGTTGAAGACCTGGAGTGGGAAGAGATCAAACCTCAGGTTGATCACATCATTTTCCCCGATGGCAAGCGCATTATCCTCTTGGCTCAGGGCCGTCTGGTGAACCTGGGCTGCGCTACGGGCCACCCATCGTTTGTGATGTCGGCCTCGTTCACAAACCAAACCATCGCACAAATTGAACTGTTCACTCGTGGTGAGAACTACGAAACGGGTAAAGTATATGTGCTGCCCAAGCACCTGGACGAAAAAGTGGCACGTTTGCACCTGAAGAAATTGGGTGTGAATTTGTCTACCTTGTCTCAGGCGCAGGCGGATTACATTAACGTACCTGTGCAAGGGCCGTTCAAGGCTGAGCACTACCGCTACTAAACCGCACCGGCGTCTTCGGACGCCTATTCTTGGAGCCCTATCATGACTTTGATACTTGTCTGGATCCTGAATGCTGTCGCTTTGTTGGTTGTCGCCTATATCTTGCCCGGTATTTCCGTGGCTTCATTTGGCTCGGCGCTGATTGCTGCGCTAGTACTGGGTTTGCTCAATACCTTGGTCAAGCCCTTGCTGGTGATACTGACTTTGCCGATCACCATTGTGACTTTGGGTTTGTTCCTGCTGGTGCTCAATGCCCTGGTGTTTTGGCTTGCGGGCTCCATCCTTAAGGGCTTTCAGGTCAATGGCTTTTGGTGGGCCGTGATTGGTGCTCTTGTTTACAGCTTGGTCTCCGGGCTGCTGTCGAGCCTGTTAATGAAATGAGCACAACACAAACCTTGAGCCTGGAGTTTTTCCCGCCGCGAGATATCGCGGCGCAGGAAAAACTGGTGCGAACCGCCAAGTCCCTGATGGGCCTGAATCCCGCCTATGTCAGCATGACATTTGGGGCGGGTGGCTCCACCCGTGCTGGCACGGTCGATGCGGTCGCGCTATTGCAAAAGTTGGGTTTTGATGTGGCACCGCACTTGTCGTGCATTGGTACCGCACCGGCTCAGCTTGGCGAGATGCTCGATAACTACCGTGACCAGGGCATTCGACGTATTGTTGCCCTGCGCGGTGACCTGCCCTCGGGTATGGGGGGCGATGCGGGTGAATTGCGTTACGCCAGCGATCTGGTGGCTTTTATTCGCCAGAACTATGGGGAACACTTTCACATCGAAGTTGCCGCCTATCCCGAAATGCATCCCCAGGCCACCGGCTTTGGGGACGACCTGGGTCACTTTGTGAACAAGGTCAATGCGGGTGCGCACGGTGCGATCACTCAGTACTTCTTTAACCCGGACTCCTACTTCAGCTTTGTTGAACGGGCCCAGGCTCAAGGGGTCACGATCCCGATCACACCGGGCATCATGCCCATTACCAACTCGTCCCAGTTGCTGCGTTTTTCGACCATGTGCGGTGCAGAAGTGCCGCGCTGGATTCGCTTGCGTCTGGCCGACTTTGGGGATGATCGCGCATCGATTCGTGCTTTCGGTATCGATGTGGTGGCACGTCTGTGCCAGGACCTGCTCGATGGCGGTGCACCGGGTATTCACATGTACACCCTGAACGGTGCCGAAGCGAGCATGGCTATCTTGCCAAATCTGACTTGGCGCTAAACGCTGGCAGTGCTTAATAAAAACCCCGCCTGAAGTATTAGGCGGGGTTTTTTTATGGGGGCATTCGGTGGCTGTGGCGGTGTGCTTACAGCTCCGGTGCTGGTACTGCCCAACCTTTATCAGTCAGGATGCTATCCAGGCGTTGGTCGTGCGCGGCGGGCTGGTAGGATTGGCCCGACAGATCGCCCACGGCCCATGCAATGCCGATGCTGGTAAAGGCGTGCTGCTGTTCTTTAAGCGCCGCCAGGGTACGGTCGTAATAGCCCTTGCCATAACCCAGGCGATCGCCTTGGCGGGTGTAGCCCAGGGTAGGGACCAACACAATGTCCGGTTGCATCTTCTTGGTGGAGCTCGGGATTTCGATCCCGTAACGTCCCTTCTCCATTTCGGTGTCGGGCGTCCATTCCACAAAGCTCAATGGGCTGTCTGCCTCCGTAACGACGGGCAGACAGACGTTCAAGCCTTCCTCTTCGACCCATTGCACCAATAATGGGCGCAGATCCGGTTCTTCGGCCATGGGCCAAAATGCGGCAATGGTGCTTGGTTCGGCGCGGCCTTGCTCACGCAGGCGGCTGCGGTTAGTGGCCAGCCACGTGAACAGACGGCCCCGGATCAGCAAAGCGCCCCGGTTGGTGTCGATGGAGGGCTGCCCGGCTCGCAGGTCTTTTAGTCGCGTGCGCAGCGTGGCTGCGTTATGCTCTACGTTCTGAATCATGGGTGATTTTCTAAAGGCCGTCACTATGGGTATCAATCAGCTAAAGTACCAGAAAACACCAGCTTGGGGCGTGACGCGCGGGCTCCCTCGTCCTTCCTTGGGCGCCTTGATGGTGTTTGTGCTGGGTTTGGTCGGCTGTGCAGGTGCACAATCGCCGCAAGCACAGACTCGCAGCTCTGACTCCGCCCCTACTAAACAGGCTGTGTTATCGCAGCCCGCTAAAGAAGCGGCACGTCGTTGGGATCGCGTCCCTCCTGTCCCCCCCGTTGCCCGCCAAGCCCTGATTGATGCTCGCGATGCCATGCAAGCCAAGCGTTGGAGCGCTCTGGATGCTTTGGCCCCCGTGGCGGCGGATGATCCTGTGCTGGGCTCATACGCGCAGTACTGGCGCTTGCGTCGTATCTTGCAAGACGCCACCACGCCCGTGCCCGATGAGCAAGTGCGCTTGTTCCTGGCTACCAATCAAGATGAATATCTGGAAAACCGCCTGAAGTCCGACTGGATTGTGGCGGCTGCCCGTACTGGTAACTATGGTCTGGTCCGTGAGCTGGCCCCGGTGCATGCTCCCACTTCCGCTGTGAAGTGTGCGGTGGCATCGGCCCAGAACGTGGCCGGACAAGCTGTGGATGTACCGGATCTGCTGGCTTCTTTTGCGCCTAGCCAAGCCTGCTGGTCGGCATTGGATCAGTTGTATGCCCGTAAATTGGTCAGCAAACATCAGGTTCGTGACTTGATGCGTGATGCGCTGGAAAACAACCGTACTGCTCAGGCTCGCCGCCTGGCCGCGATTATTTTCACAGCACCGCAGATGAAGGATTACACCGCCTTGATGGCCACTCCGCAAAAGTGGCTGGACAGGAACGTGAACAATAGCGCGGTCAACCCGGATCTGGTGGCTCTGGCCCTATCGCGTTTGGGACGCGGCCAGCGTGACACTGCGGCTGCCTATATCGATCGCACCTGGGCAGGAAAAATTCCTCAGGAAAGCCTGAATTGGGTGTGGGGCCAGTTTGGTCTGGTCAGTGCGCTGCGGGTAGAGGACGATGCGGCCAAGTGGTATCGCCGTTCCGGGCATACCGCCATGACGGACTACAACAATGCCTGGCAGGTTCGCGCTGAATTGCGTCAAGCCAATATTGACTGGAAACAGGTCGCAGCCGCCATCGACAAAATGAACGATGCGCAAAAAGCCGAGCCGGTTTGGGTGTACTGGTCAGGACGCGCACAAGAGGCGTTGGGTCATAAAGATCAGGCTCGTGCCAAGTTTCAATCGATTGTGGGCGACCTGAATTTCTACGGCCAGCTGGCGATGGAAGAATTGGGCATGACGCCCTCCTTACCGCCCCAGCCGCAACCCTTGACACCGTTGGATATGCAGGATGCGCGCACCAATGCGGGTTTGCTGCGTGCGGTCGAGTTGTTCAAGCTGGGTTGGCGTCCGGAGGCGGTGCCCGAGTGGAACTTTGCACTGCGTGGCATGAACGACAGGCAGTTGCGTGCCGCAGCCGAGTTCGCCCGCGAACAGCATATTTACGACCGGGTGGTGAATACCTCCTTGTTGACCAAGAACGAGATCGACTTTAGCCAGCGCTTTATCGCGCCGTTTGAAGGCCGTGTGACCGAGCAGGCTAAGTCCATCAATCTGGACCCCGCTTGGGTTTATGGTTTGATTCGTCAGGAATCGCGTTTTATTACTGACGCTCGTTCGGGTGTAGGGGCATCGGGTTTGATGCAGTTGATGCCTGCCACTGCCAAGTGGGTTGCCAAGAAGATCGACATGCACGACTTCTCGCCCGCGCGTGTCAACGAGTTCGAGGTCAATACCGTCCTGGGCACCAACTACCTGAATATGGTCCTGGGTCAGTTAGGTGGTTCGCAGGTCTTGGCTTCTGCTGGCTATAACGCCGGTCCTGGCCGTCCGATTCAGTGGCGTTCGCGTTTGAACGGCGCGGTGGAAGGGGCTATTTTTGCAGAGACCATTCCTTTCACGGAAACGCGTTTGTACGTGAAGAACGTGCTCTCCAATGCGACCTACTACTCCATGATGTTCACGGGACAGCCGCAGTCCTTGAAGGGCCGCTTGGGTACGATCGCACCTAGTGGTGCTTCTTCTACGAATCTGCCTTGATGAGTCAGCCCATGCTTGATGCGCGCCAGCAAGCAGCCTTGGCGGCCCTGATGGGGCCGCCAGATCCTGTGCTGGAAGGCTTGCAAGTCTATGTCGTAGGCGGTGCCGTGCGCGATGCCTTGCTGGGCCTGCCAGCAGGCGATAAGGACTGGGTCGTGGTAGGGGCCAAGCCCGAAGATTTAGCTGCTCGTGGCTTTGTTCCAGTGGGTGGTGACTTTCCGGTTTTTCTGAATCCCCGCAGTAAAGAAGAGTTCGCACTGGCTCGCACAGAGCGTAAATCCGGGCGTGGCTATAAAGGCTTTACCTTTTATACAGGTACGGATGTCAGCCTGGCTGACGATTTACGCCGCCGTGATCTGACCATTAACGCGATGGCGGTGGACGCAGCCGGAAACTTGCATGACCCCTTGAATGGTTTTGCTGATTTACAGGCCCGTCAGTTCCGTCATGTGGGGTCGGCATTTAGCGAAGACCCGGTGCGTTTGCTGCGCTTGGCCCGCTTTGCTGCCCGCTTTACAGAATTCAAGGTTGCAGAAGATACCTGGACGTTGGCGCGGGAGTTAGTCGAACAAGGTGAAGTTGACGAGCTGGTTGCCGAGCGTGTTTACTTGGAAGTGGCCAAGGGTCTGGCAGCCGCCCAACCTGCACGCATGTTTGAGGTTCTGCGGGAAGTGGGTGCGCTGGAGCGCGTCATGCCAGGCTTGAACTACAGCGATGAGCTTGGAGAGCAGGTTCAGCAGGCCAAGACCAAGGGTTTGGAGATGGCTAGCTGCTTTGCCGTGCTGTGCCATCGTTCGCAAGACCCGGCCAAAGTGGCCGAGCAATTGCGTGCCCCCTCGGAATGGCGTGACCAAGCCCGTTTGTTACCAGTTTTGCTGGATAGTCCCGTTCTTGTGCAACCACGCTCTAATCTGGATCACACTTTGACGGTGATGGAACAGCTGGATGCATTACGCAAACCGGATCGTTTTCACCAGTTGCTAAGCGCAGCTGCGTGTTTACAATCGGTTCCGGTGCAGGATTGGGAGTTTTTGCGCAAGACCATGGCGGCGGTGGATGCTGGCGCCGTGGCGGCGCAATTCAAAAGCGAACCCGCCAAAATTCGGGAAGAGGTTCGTGCTGCGCGATTGAAAGCTTTGGAGCAAGCTGCGTAGTGCAGCTGCATTCATCTTTCAGGTTGAAATAAATAAGCGGCTTGCTAGCCGCTTATTTTTTGCTCAGTGCTGTGGCTGGTCGCATTCCAGGCTTGAAGTGAGTACCTCAAGCCCGGACCAAACCAGCTTACAAACGCTCGCGGCGGTCTCCGTTCATCGTGCCCAACAGGGGTGCAGGAATATCGCGGCCAATGATCAGTACCTTGAACAGCTCGCCCATCTCGGCTTCGGACAAGAGTTTGTTGGCGGCGGTCATGGTCTGCGCCCATGCTTGCTGCACGGCAGGAGCCGGATCTTCCGGGGGCGAGGCCAGGAAGTTGGTAACCCCACAGTTCATCAGAAAGCGTGCTTGGCTGGTGTAGCCCAGCACGTCCAATCCGGCTTCCAGGGCGGCGTCAGCCATAGCAGTGAAGTCTACGTGCGCTGTAATGTCCTGCAGACCCGCCAGAACCAGCGGTTCTGCGTGTGCAAAGTGACGGAAGTGGCACATCAAGGTGCCTTTGTCACGTTGCGGGTGGTAGTACTCGCGTTGCGGAAAGCCGTAGTCGATCAGAATGGCCGCCCCCTGTTTTAGCCAGGTACCCATGCTGCGCACCCAGGCTTCAGCTTGCAGATTAATTTCCGACAGGTAAAAAGGCTGGGGCTCTACGCGCTCGGCCACTAAAGCAGCCAGATGTTCGGGTGCCGGGCGGGTGGCCAGATAGAAGGGGGCTGGCAGACCTTGCGCTGTGCTGTCGTCTGCGGGGATTACGCCCACTTCCAGCACCTTGCCTTCTACGTCGAAAGTAAACAGGCTGGCGGGCATGGCATCCAACACCTCGTTGGCAATGATGCAGCCCTTAAACACAGCGGGTGTGCTGTCCAACCATTCGATCTGAGCTTGCAAAGGTGCCAGACGTTCTTGCTGGCGTGCGCGCAGATCGGGGGATACCTCCAGAATCGCGTATTTGGGCTCTACGCCTTGTTTGCGTAGCTCGGTAATCAGTGCCTCGGCCAGGGCACCACTGCCGGCACCAAACTCCAGAATCGACAGGGATTGGCTGCCTTCCAGCACTTCCATCACCTGACGGCTCAAGGTCTGTGCGAACAGAGGCGAAAGCTCTGGCGCGGTGGTGAAGTCACCCGTGGGTTGGTTGCTGCCAAACTTGGTGCTGCCGCCGGTGTAATAGCCCAGATGCGGCGCATAAAGTGCGTGGTGCATCCACTGATCGAACGCCAGGAAACCATCTTCATCAGCGATCCGGTCCAGCAGATAGCTATTGACCTGGGCGACGTGTTTTTTCAGTTCCTCTGACAGGGGGGGCAGGCCGTGCGGCAAGGAGGGGGCGGACAATACGTTCATGGCGTCAGTTGGGCTTGTCGTTAGAGGTCTCGGAAGAAGCCTGCGCGGCACGCTGGCTAGCGGCTTTTTTGGCTTCAGTCACTTGGTGCAGGGTGCGAATCATGCCCACCAGCATCCCGACCAGGATGGCAGTGACAGCAGCCAGAATGAAATTGCCGTAGATCACCCACAAAGGCAGGCACAGAACGGCCATGAGCAAGATGGGTTTTTGCAGCAAGACTTTCATACACCCTCGGGAAACAGCGTGGAACCGGGGCTAATTGTAGCCCAGGCCAGCGGGCCACTTGAGCTTGGCCGCCGCTGCGTTACCATGAGCGTTTTGTCTGCTTAGCAAGAGGGGTAAGGATGAACGACAGGGGACAGGCCAGCGCCTGGTTACAGGCATGGGCCCACTTGATTCCCAATCCAGGAACCGTTCTGGATGTGGCCTGTGGTCGAGGACGCAATGCCCGCTGGTTGGCAGAGCGCGGTAATACCGTGATTGGTGTGGACAGAGACTCGGAAGCGGTCGCTGCCAGTGCGTCTTACGGTGAAATTATCCAGGCCGATATCGAGAACGGCCCTTGGCCTTTTGCTGGACGCAAGTTCAATGCCTTGGTGGTCACCAAGTATTTGTGGCGTCCTTTGATGCCGACTTTGCTGGAAAGCCTGGAGTCGGGCGGGGTGCTGATTTATGAAACCTTTGGGGTGGGCAACGAACAGTACAACACGCCGCGCAATCCAGACTTTCTGCTGCAGCCCGGTGAATTGCTGCGCTGGTGTGCAGAGCTGGATATCGTCGCATATGAGCATGGTTTCCGGGCAGATCCGGACCATATTGTTCAGCGCATTGTGGCCGTGCGTCCGCGTGATGGGGGCTCGTTCAGCGACTACCGTCTGAATCCGTCGGATGGTGGCGGTAGTATTTGTGAATAAGCCTGCTTAGCTTGAACTCGGGCCGGGTTTGAACCCCCGGTTCGGGCAGCTTTGCCGATGTGTTTTTTCGTCCGCTGACTGTCGTCGTGGCGAAGGCTTAAAACAGATAAGTACGTGCCAGCATGGACAGAGCAACTACTGCCGTCAAAATACTGAAGCCTTGTTGCAGACGTAGCGAGGGGATGCGGGGCGCAAGTTGGCGGCCTATCACCATGCCTCCCATTGCGGCGGCTACAAATACCCAGCCGCTAAGGGGAATGACGGCACCATGCGCCAAGCTCATGGCGGATGCGCTCAGTGAAATCAGAGCAATCAGCATCAAGGACGTGGCCACAATGCTGTGCATGGACAAGTCACTGAATCGCTTTAAGGCGGGCACAATCAGAAATCCACCGCCTACGCCCAACATGCCTGAAAACAAACCTGCCACCGCACCGATAGCGGCCAGCGTGACGGTGCCAAGCGGCGTCCATCGCAGTCGGCCTGTTTCAGGATTCAGGCAACAGGGAGTATGAGCAGGCGGAGTGATTGAGGGGCGACGCAACATTTTGCTGGCAATCCACAGCATGATGAGCACAAACAAGGTGACCAGCACTTTTTCTGGTAAAGCATGGCTGATGCGCACGCCGACTGAGGTCACCATGGCTCCTGTCACGGCCATGAACATGGCCGCGCGGTAACGCACAATGTGTTTGTACAAACCGTCCAGAGCGCCAAGCAAGGCCGCAGCACCAACCGCTAGCAAGGCAACCGGCGTGGCCGCTGTCATGCTATAGCCCAAGCCTAGAACCAGAGCAGGCACGGCCAGAATGCCGCCGCCAGCACCTGTCAGACCTAATGACAGGCCAGTCAACATACCCAGAAAGATTGCGAGCGTCATAAGCCGGAAGATGGCGTGACCCGGTTGGGGATCACGCCGTTTTCAGAAAATGCAGTAAGGGCTTATTGTACCCTCTTAACTGCTTTTGGAAATTAGCTTATTCATAATAGTTATTAATGGGCTAATTTCCATACTCCATACGCAGGTCTTAACCTGAGTTACGCAGACCTGCGGCAATCCCGTTGATCGTCAGGTGAATCACGTGCTGTTTGTTGACGCCGCTGCGCGTGGGCTTGTTGGCCTTTTCACCTTGGCGACGATGACGGCGCAGCAATTCAACCTGCAAGTGATTCAGCGGGTCGATATAGGCAAAGCGCTCCGTCAGTGCGTCTTGTAGCGCTTGATCGTGAGCCAGCAATTCGTGGCCGGTGATTTCACGGAACAGGCGGTGTGTCAGCTCAAACTCCTCGCGAATTTGCGTGAAGATGGTGTCGCGCAATTGCTCGTCCTGTACCAGACTGGCGTATTTCAGGCCGATATCAAGGTCCGTTTTCGCCAATACCTGCTCCATATTGGAGAGCAGCGTGCGAAAGAACGCCCAATCGCGTGCCATTGTTTGTAGCTGAGCCAAGCGCTTGGCCCGGTTCAGGCCATCTTTGGGCAGCCCGGATTCCAGATAGCGATTTAACGCGGTACCCATGCCGTACCAGCCCGGAATGGGCAGACGACACTGCGCCCAGGAGAAGCTCCAGGGAATAGCGCGCAGGTCTTCAATGCTTTGTGTGGCTTTGCGCGAGGAAGGGCGCGAGCCGATGTTCAGCCCCGCAATTTCCTTGATCGGGGTGGACTGGAAGAAGTACTGATCAAAGTTGGGTGTCCCGTAAACCAACTGGCGATAGCTTTGGTGCGCTTGCTCGGACATCCAGGCCATGGCATCACCGTAAGCGGCCAAGTGCTCGTCGTCGTTAGACGAACCTTTGCGGGCGCCCAGACTGGCTTCCAGCGTGGCCGCGACAAACAGCTCCAGGTGCCAGCGACCGACATCCGCGTCTTTGTAGCGACCTTGAATCATTTCGCCTTGTTCGGTCAGGCGAATTTGGCCGTTCACCGTGCCTGGGGGCTGCGCCAAAATGGCGTCAAAGCTGGAACCACCGCCTCGGCCTACCGAACCGCCACGACCGTGGAACAGGCGCAGGCGTACCTTGCGGCGGGAAAAGACTTGTGCAAATTCACGTTCGGCGCGGTACAACGTCCAGTTGGACGTCAGGTAGCCACCGTCTTTATTGCTGTCCGAATAACCCAGCATGACTTCTTGCACGCTGTCTTGAGCATGGCGTACACGTTGGCGGATTTCGGGCATGTCCAGCCATTCCTGCATGATCTGCGGGCCACGTTCCAAGTCAGGGATGGTCTCAAACAGGGGCACCACCATCAGTCCTTGATGCTCGGGCTCGTTGGAGTTGGGCACAATCAGGCCGGTTTCTTGTTGCAGCACCAGCACTTCCAGCAAGTCGCTCAAGGTTTCGGTGTGCGACACAATGGTTTGTTCCAATGCGCGTGGCCCAAATCGGCGACGGCATTCGGCCGCTTTGCGCAGAATGGATAGCTCTTTTTCCGTTTCTTCCGAATAGCGATACCACGGGGAGACCAGGGGGCGGTGGTGGCGCAGTTCCGAGCGCAGCAAGGTGATGCGGTCTTCCTCGGACAACTGACGGTAACTGACCGGTTCGTCCTGGTATTGCGTGCCGGCTACGCGAAATAACTCGTCCAGTACGCGCTCGTGAACATCCGAACTTTGACGCAAATCCAGCGTTGCCAGATGAAAACCAAAGACCTCCACTGCCTGGATCAGCTCGTTCAAGCGCAGGCCAGCGATGGCACCGCCTTTATTTTCCGCCAAAGAGTCAGCAATGATTTGCAGCTCGGCTTTGAATTCCTGCGGGTTGGCATAGGGTGTGGCGGCATAGGTCGGGCGGTCAGCCAGATCGCGACCCAGCAAGGTTTGAGCCGTGGCTGCCATGCGGGCATACAGATGGATAAAGCTGCGTCGATACGGCTCATCCACACGGTGGGGGGATGGGTCTTGGCTGCTGGCCGATAGGGCGGCCAAGTCTTTACTGACGCGGTTCAGAGCGTCTGACACCGAAATTTCCGTACCCAGCAGGCGGATTTGTTCCAGATAGTGCTGCAGGGCACGAGTTGACTGGCGCAGTACGGCTTGTTCAACCGTTTCAGGGCCCACATTGGGGTTGCCGTCGCGGTCGCCGCCAATCCAGCTGCCCATGCGCAAAAATGCAGGCAAAGAGCGGGTTTTTTGATCCAGCAGGCTTTTTTTGCCCGGCTCCAGCAAGCGATCCAGATCGTGGTAAAGCTGGGGGATCGTCGGCAAAAAGGTGGAACCGTAATAGGCCAGGGCGTTGTCGATCTCGTCCATGACGGTCAGCTTGTGATCACGCAGCATGCGGGTTTGCCACAGCAGCGATACCAGACCTGTCAGTTTTTCCTGAGTGCGGGCCGATTGCGTAGCACTTGCTTTGTGGTCCAAACCGTTCAGCTCATCGGCAATGGCCATATGCACGGCCAGCGTACTTTGGCGCTGCACTTCGGTGGGGTGCGCTGTCAAAACAGGCATCACACAGGCTTCTTGTAAATAACGGCGAATTTTCTTGGCGCTGAGGCCCTGATCCATCAAGGTCTGGATGGCATGTTGCAAGCTGCCCAGCAATTGCTCGGGGTCTTGCTCCATGCGACGGCGGTTTTGATCCCGGTCTTCGGCAATATTGGACAGGTGCAGAAAGTAAGCAAAGGCACGGGCCACGGAACGGGCCTGCGCATCGTTCAGCTTTGGAATATCTTTTTCCAGAATCCGTGCTTGCTGCGGATCGTGTTCACGTCTGAAACTGACAGCGGCCCGGCGCAGGGCTTCAATCAGCGTGAAGGTTGCCTTTCCTTCGCTATCGCGGATCACTTCTCCCAGGGTTTTACCCAGAAAGCGGATGTCCTGTCTGAGCAGGTTGGAAAGGTCAGGCACGGCCTGCGGCATAATATAT
>SMEN01000392.1_pt1 | contig 12755 bp, 12 predicted proteins | sample 2456271 | NCBI WGS metagenome assembly SMEN01 (sample SAMN10132593, study PRJNA489261) | soil metagenome | isolation source: day1 control-loamy sand soil ammended with raw manure from dairy cow... | place: USA | collected 2015-04-01 | reverse complement strand
GAAAATTTTGATCAGGCTTTGCTGCGGGAGTTGAATGTCTGGCGGGCGCAAGGCCTGCCAGAGGAGTTGGCGCAGGCGCGGATTCATCCGTCCTGGTCTACGTTACGGGCCGACTATGCGCCAGATTCGCGGCGGGAGGCTTGTGTGCAGAGTTTGTTGCAGAGCTTGATGGGAGCGAGAGGTGGGGCCTCATCGCTACGCAATTGAGCTAGCTGAGCTTGTCAGGGCGAACCGTGTACATGCGCGCACTTAGCCGGGCAGCTCGGCGATGCCCGGTGTGGCACGCCTGTTTTATATCGTAGCGGCTGAGTTGCTGTGATAGCCCAGTAGCTGTGAAAGCTCTGTAGCGGCGTTGCGCACCGTGTTAACGAGCAGTAAGGCGTCCTGCTTGCCAGAATGCAAATAACTGACGGGAATGGTCACGCCCAATGCGGCAACAATATGACCGTGCTGATTGCGTACTGCGACGGCGGCACTGCCCACCTCAGGTTCAAAATATCCCTCGTCATAGCCATAGCCACGTTCGGCATCCTGGTGTATCAGTTCATACAACATGGCGGTATTGGTGGGGGTGCGCTCAGAAAAGCTGGGCAGAGTGTCTTCAGGATACAGCCGCAGCAAGTCAGCGGGTTTCATATCGCTTAACAGCACGCGCCCTAGCAGAGTGGCATGCAAAGGTAGACGGGTGCCTACATGCACCGTGCTGACAAATGGGGTGGGGGCAGCCACTTTGCTGATGATGACGGCGCTGTGCTCATCTTGAATCGCTAAATTGCACGACAGGCCGGTTTGATCTCGTACTCGCTCCAAAATGGGGGTCCCCAGTTGGGTCAACTCCAGGGATGCCAAATACTCAAAACCCAAACGCAAAATGGCCATGCCTAACTTATAGGTGTGCCCGCCTTCCACACGCTGTACAAACCCCAGGTTTTCTAGCGTCGCCAGCAAACGGAAGGTTGTGGTACGGGGGAGATCCAGCCTTTTGGCCAGCTCAGGAGCCGTCAGGGTCTGCTCATTACGGTTGAATTCGAATAACAAACGCAGGCCGCGCTCCAGTCCTGGCACGGTGTAGTTTTGTTGTGCCGGCAAAGTCGTACTCATAAGTTCTCTTCGGTGTGGTCACAGCGGTTTAGTTGATGTGGCTAAGTATAAGAGTGGGGGACGCCATTGTGGCAGGCAGCGGCTTGTCGGCCGGAAGTGATTCATGCCTAAAGGGTTTCTACTCATTTATTTCGAAGTTTAAATGATTTTATACTTCTCGTTCCTAATATAAAACAACATTCCATTAGTGAAACAAAGGAAGTGGGGATGAGCAAAGTACGAGTGGGGGTAGTAGCAGGGGTGCTGGCCATAGCGTGTTTCGGCTCCAGCGCAGCGATGGCACAGAAAACCAGCGTGCAGCTATATGGCTTGCTGGACAGCGGCCTGCTGTTAGAAAAACAGTTGGACGACAGCAGGAACTTTGGGATGGCCAGTGGCATTGCCGGTCAGTCGCGTTTTGGTATTCGCGGTAGTGAAGACCTGGGTAATGGTTATTCCGTGACCTTTCAGATGGAAGGCGGTTTGTTGACTACGACCGGCCAATCTACTCAAGGTCGCCTATTTGGTCGGCAAGCCACCTTGGGGTTAAAGGGTGGCTTTGGTGAGTTGAAGTTCGGTCGCCAAACGGTCTTTGGTTATTCCTGGACGCCCTTTATTGCCAGCCCATTTGGCGTGGCATGGTCGGGTAATGGCATCGGTTCTACGTTTGGCTACAAGAGCGGTGATTACGGGGCAGATGGCCGCCTGAGTAACGCGGTTACCTACCAAACGCCCAACGTGGGTGGGTTTGAAGCCGGTATTGGCTATAGCTTTTCGACGGCTGATGAACAGGCGTTTGGCGCGTCTAACAACAACCGTGTTCTGACGGCGGGTTTGCGTTATAGCAATGGTCCCTTGAAAGCCGCTCTGACCTATGAGCGCCTGAACCCTATTAAGGACAGCAATAAGCGCAAGGCCCAGAACTATCAGTTCGGCTTGTCGTATGACTTTGGCGTCGTACGTTTGTTCAGTGGCTATAACGAACAGCGCAACATTAACCTCAACCCAGCGCCAGGCTATGTGGAGACTGGTGGCAACCAAGATCGTGCGTTTACGGTAGGTGCCTCTATTCCTACAGGTAAAACCGGCACGGTCATGCTGAGCTACCAGCGAGCCATGCGCTCGAACAATGGTGGTTTTGCGGCAGCCTACCGCTACCAGCTCTCTAAACGCACCAATGTTTATGCGATGGGCAACTTATACAGCGTGCGTAACCACTTTATTGATGAGAATCAGCGCAAACACCAGTTCGGTGTTGGGTTGCAGCATGCATTTTGATTGATTTGATGTTTTGGAAGCAGAAAGGAAAACCATGAGTGAAATGACAACAGACCAAGTCGTGCCGGTTCCCGATCAGGAATCACCTCTGTTTGCGAGCTGGAAACGTCCACAAGACAAAAGCCTGCAAGATTGGATCGAATCACGCATTGCTCGCCGTAAAACCCGTCAATACGACTGGAATGCCTTGGGCTGGCAAGCAGAGGTGGATCCTGCTTACCGTCGCGCGCAAACCCGTTACATCGGCACAGGCGCTGCCGGCGTAAGTCATGACGACAACGTGATTCCGGCGGAACATTTCACTTTTTCCACCATGATTTTGCCAGCAGGTTGTGAAGGCCCATTGCATGTGCACCACGACGTTGAAGAAGCATTTTTCATTTTGCGCGGTGACAGCATCCGTCTGTTCCTGGAATATAACGGTGAGCGTTGCGAAGTGGTCCTGAACGAGCGCGACGTTATTTCTGTGCCGCCCGGCGTGTACCGCGGTTTGCGCAACGAGGGTCAAGAAGAGTCCTTGATGTGTGTGATGCTGGGGGCAAACAGGCCTGATTTGCCAGACTACCCCGAAGATCATCCACTGACTGCCGCCAAGAAACTGCGTATGCAGGCAAAGGCCGCTGCGCAAAACAAGCAGTCTGCATAAATCCTATCCAGGAGACATTCCATATGAACCGCAGAAAATTTCTGGTTTATAGCGCCGGCGCCATGGGGGCGATGAGTTTGCCCCTGACTTCCAGCGTTGCCTTTGCCAAGGCAACGGGTACCTACATTTACTTGACTCCCTTCACACTGTCTTTGGCTTTCGCACCGGTGTTGTATGCCAGTGCGTCGGGTGACTTCGACAAGCTGGGCGTGAACGTCAAAGTTGAAGTAGGCAGAGGGGCAGGCCAGGCCATACAGCTGGTTGCTGCCAAACAGGTACAGGCTGGACGAACAGGGGGTGCTAACTATCTGGCGGCCCGCGCCCAAGACAATTCTGATGTGTTGGCATTTGGCACGGTGTCACAGATCTCACCTTTCGTGGTGATTTCATCTGAAAGCCATCCTATCCGCGACGTTAAAGAACTGGCAGGGAAAGTGGTCGGTGTGGCGTCATTCGGCGGTTCTATGGAGGCCACATTGAACTTGATGCTGGCCAAAGCAGGTGTAGATGCCAAGTCGGTGCGTCGTGAGCGTGTGGCTGATGGTCCAGCGTCTTTCGCGATGGTAGAAGCAGGTCGGATTGCGGCATTCTTTGGTAATGCCAGCACGGTATCGCGCCTGCATGCGGCAGCGCTGCCTTTGGTCGCACTGCCTGTGGATGACGGTGTGCCCGGCCAAGTGTATGTAGCCAGTGAAGCAGACCTTGTGTCCAACCGTGAGCAGCATGTCGCGTTTTTGCAAGGTACCCGCAATGCGATTCTAGCCATGGCTGATATGGATGATGCGCAATTGCTGGACGTGATTCGTACCATCGCCCGTCGCTACGATGTGCCCGGTATTGAAAAAGAAGATATTGCGCTGGGCGACCTTAAGGGCAACCGCGAATTGTGGTTGGCACACGGTAAAGAAAACGTATTGCGTAATGTCCCCGAGCAATGGGAAGAGGCGATTCGTTTGTTAAGTGGTGCAGGTCTGATGAAGGAAACCTCCAGACAGCTTTATACCAATGCCATCTGGGAGTCCACCGTTGTCTGAGTTAGCAAAAAAACCGTCATCTAACGCACAGCCCATTGTCCGTTTTGAGAATGTCGCCAAGCATTTTGAAACCTCTACCGGTACAACCATTGCTTTGCAAAACATTAACCAGCACATCATGGCGGGTGAGTTTGTTGCGGTGATTGGTCCATCAGGCTGCGGTAAGTCCACGCTATTGCGTTTGCTATGTGGATTGGAGCAGCCCACCTCGGGAGAGGTGAGCTGGCCCTCCAGTGCCGATAAAAGCACGCCCGACATTGGGGTGGCGTTTCAAGAGCATCGCTTGCTGCCCTGGATGAATGTTCAGAAAAATATCCTGCTGCCTACCTTGATGCAAAAAGGCAGTTACAGCGCCGAAGATGAAAAACGGGCACTGCTGCTGTGCGAAATGGTGGGTTTGAAAGGCTTTGAAGGTAGAGGCCCGGCTGAGCTGTCGGGCGGGATGCGTCAACGGGCCTCCTTTGCTCGAGCGCTATTTTCTCAGCCTAGTTTGTTGCTGCTGGATGAGCCGTTTGGGGCTTTGGATGCCTTGACCCGAGAAAAAATCATTGCAGATGCAGAGCGTATTTGGATGGACCAAAAGTTTGGTGCTTTCTTGATTACGCACTCTATTAGTGAAGCGGTGCATTTGGCTGACAGGGTCATTGTGATGTCAGCGCGCCCTGGCCGTGTGGTCGCAGAAATTCCGATTACGCTGGAGCGCCCGCGCACCAACTTTTTGGGCGACCCACAGTTTGCCCGTCTATGTGATGAACTGCGTCAGCATCTGGAGTTGTAAGTGAATCGTCTTGTTATTCAAACCATTTCCGTGCTGGTGTTTTTCCTGCTGTGGAAAGCGTATGTCAGTGGCTTTGATGTCTCCCCGCTGGTGTTGCCTCCACCGGAAGATGTGCTGCATGCCTTAGTCCGACTGATGCAGCGCGATGACACCTACTATCACATTTACACCACCTTGGCGGAGTGTTTGGGTGGGTTCTGCATTGCGGTGCTTGTGGGGACCTTGTTGGGACAGTTGCTGGGCAGGATCGCCATTCTGGATACGATCTTTAAACCCTTTGTGATTGCCTTGCAATTGACGCCCAAAGTGGCTTTGATTCCCCTGTTCATTTTGTGGTTTGGTTTTGGCATTGAGTCCAAGATCATCATCTCCGCGCTTTTGGCTTTCTTCCCGGTCTTTTCCAATAGTTATCTGGGTGCCAAGTCGGTGGATTCCGGCCTGATTGAGGTGTTTCAGGTGGGCAAGGCCAGTACCTGGCAGCGTTTCAAGTTGTTGGTCATCCCTGCCTCCTTGCCGTACATCCTGACGGGGATGGAGATGGCTATTGTGTTGGCCATTATCGGTGCGGTGGTCTCTGAGTTTGTGGCGGGTTCTCGGGGTCTAGGCTATTTGGCCACGATCAAGCTGCAAGATTTGGAAGTAGACACTTTGTTTGCTGTCGTGATTTTGCTGGCGATGATTGGTTTTGTGCTGTATTTCACCGTAGGCTCGCTGCGTAAAGTAGTGATCCCATGGCATGAGTCCGCAAAAAGTGTCAAAAAATAAGCCCTAGCACGCCAGTAGGAAGCAAAGCATGCCAACGAGCACACACAGCACGATGCGCCAGACTGCTTGCGGTCTGACGTATTGGGATAACGGGGAGCAGCAAGGCGATGTGTACGTTTTGCTGCACGGAATTAGCTCTGGCGCGGGGCTATGGGCCAAGCAGTTTGCCAGTCAAACCGGGAAAAACCGGCTGATCGCGTGGGATGCACCGGGCTATGGCGACAGTGTCGCTTTGGCCTCGGCCACCCCTACCGCAGCTGATTACGCCCATGCACTAAAAGCAGTCGTTGATGAGGCGGGTTTAACTGCCTTCACGCTGGTGGGACATTCACTCGGTGCATTAATGGCCAGTGCCTATGCCTCTTTGTATCCGGCGGATGTGTCCCGTTTAGTGTTGGCTAGCGTGGCGCAGGGCTATGGCCAAACAGAGCCAGAGCAACAACAACAGGTGTACGAGAAACGTCCACGGCTGCTTGCCGAGTTGGGCCCGGAGGCCATGGCGCGAGAACGTGGACCGTTCTTGTTGGGACAAGCCACGCCAGAAAATATGCTCCTGGTGACGCAGGCTATGAAACGACTCACGCTAGCGGGGTTCAAGGCGTCGTCGTATGTCTTGGCCCATGACAGCATCGATTACTACTTGCCGACCATACAGGACGTCATAGAGGTGCTGTACGGCACAGAGGATGGCATTACGCCGCCCGCTGGCATGCAAGCGTTGCAGCAGCATTATGTACAGATGAGCTTACAGGCGGTGCCGCAAGCCGGCCATTTGCTGTATGTGGATCAGCCTGCACTATTTGATCGTTTGGTCTTTGAGCAAACGCAGCCGGGCAAGAGGGAGAACAACACATGAGTTTTCAGGTCAGGGGCAAAGTTGCGGTAGTGACGGGTGGCTCTTCAGGCATAGGCCTGGAAACCGTCCGCCTGCTACTTGAACAAGGTGCTTACGTCGCCTGGTGCGGCAGAGATGCCGCCCGTTTGCAGGATTCCTGGCAGGCGATGGCAGTCATCTTCGAGCCGGATCGACTGCACATACGGTGTTGCGATGTACTGGATGCGGATGCCGTCAACGCTTTCATCGACGAGGTGGCACAGCGTTTTGGCGGTGTGGATATGCTGATCAACAACGCAGGCCAAGGCAAAGTGGCCAGCTTTGCAGACACTTCGGATCAGGATTGGATGACCGAAGTGCAGCTGAAGTATTTCAGCGTGTTAAATCCCGTCCGTGCCGCTTTACCGTATTTGCGTCAATCGCCTATAGCGTCCATTGCCAATGTGAACTCTTTGCTGGCGTACAAACCTGAGCCGCACATGATTGCGACTTCAGCCGCCAGAGCTGGCTTGCTGAATTTAAGCAAAGGCTTATCCAAAGAGTTTGTCGACATGGGCATACGGGTGAACTCCATTCTGATTGGCATGGTCGAGTCGGGCCAATGGCAACGTCGCTACCAGGAGAGATCAGATCCGGATCAAAGCTGGGACGACTGGTTGGCGGGGATTGCGCGCAAGCGCGGCATACCGATGGGGCGTTTGGGCAAGCCCATAGAGGCAGCCCGAGCCTTAGTGTTTTTAGCGTCACCCTTGTCCTCCTATACAACGGGGTCGGTGATTGATGTATCTGGCGGCTTTAGTCAGGAAATTTAGGGCGAAACAATGAAAAAAGTAGCATTTATAGGCTATGGGGCCATGGCAAAAACAGTGCATGCCCTGCTGCCTGAATCCATTCAGTTGGCGTGGGTGATCGTCACTGAGGACGGAGTGGCCGCCACGCAGCAAGAGCTGGGGCCGGCCGTGCAGGTGGTCAGTCGTGTGGATGCCATCTTGGGTACGCCAGACCTGGTGTTGGAGATGGCCGGACAGCCCGGTTTGAAAGCTCACGCCAAGGCCGTATTGCAGCGCCAATTGCCCTTGGCGGTAATTTCGGTTGGGGCCTTTGCCGACAGTGCGTTTGAGCAGGAGATCCGTGAATTTGCGAGCTCGCAAGGTGCACAGCTACAGATTTTGCCAGGCGCCATTGCGGGGATCGATGGTATCGCCGCTGCCCGCACGATGGGCCTGGATAGTGTGGTGTATCAGGGGCGTAAAAAGCCGGCCAGCTGGAAAGGCAGTTATGCCGAGCAATTGGTCGATTTGGATGCATTGACCGAAGCGACCGTCTTTTTCCGGGGTTCGGCGCGTGAGGCCGCACAGAAGTTTCCGGCCAATGCGAACGTGGCAGCAACCATTGCCTTGGCGGGCGTGGGCATGGATGCGACACAGGTTGAGCTGATTGCTGATCCTGCCATGACGCGCAATCAACATCGCATTCGTGCTGAAGGCGCGTTCGGTGAGATGCAAATAGAGATGCAAGGCGTGGCCTTGGCCAGTAATCCCAAAACATCGACCTTAGCGGCACTCAGCGTCGTGCGCGCTTGCTATCAATTGGGCGACGCCCTGGTTATCTAGGCAGAGAGTAAGCATGAAACCATTATTTTTGGCCGGCCAATGGCGTCAGGGCCGGGGGGCAGTTGCGCGCAGCATTTTCCCCGCGGACGGTAGCCTGAATGCCGAGTTCTCCACCGCCAGTATTGACGATGTAGAAGAGGCCATACAAGCGGCCCATCAAGCGTGGCAAGAGCCATCGTGGCGCAATAGCTTGCCTGTGGAGCGGGCTCGGGTGCTGTACAAAGTGGCCGATCTGATCGAGCAAAATGTGACGCAGTTGGCTGCTTTGCAAACACGCGATAACGGTAAACCATTGGCAGAAACACGTGGCTTGGTGATGAGTGCAGCCGCCACTGCTCGTTACACCGCAGCATGCCTGGAAACCTTGGATACGGAGCTGACCAATGCCCGTTCCAAAGACTGGTTGACCATGAGCGTGCACGAGCCCTTGGGTGTGGTGGCCGCCATCACACCCTGGAATTCGCCTATCGCCTCTGAAGTGCAAAAATTGGCCCCGGCCTTGGCCGCTGGTAATGCGGTGATCCTGAAACCGGCCGAAGCCACCTCCTTGATTGCCTTGGAACTGGCGCGCTTGTTTGAAGAAGCGGGGCTGCCTTGCGGCTTGTTAAGCGTATTGCCCGGTAAAGGCTCGGTCGTGGGTAATGCCATCGTGCAGCATCCACTGGTGAAGAAAATTTCGTTCACTGGGGGGACGAGCACAGGGCGTCAATTGGCACATATTGCCGCGGAACGCCTGATTAGTACCTCCCTGGAGTTGGGGGGGAAATCGCCGACCGTGGTACTGGCAGATGCCGACTTGGATCTGGCCGTAAATGGTGTGATCTACGGTATTTTCAGCTCTTCAGGTCAGGCCTGTATCGCGGGTGCGCGCTTGTTTGTACACACTCAGGTGTATGACGCCTTTCTGCAGCGCCTGGTCGCTAAAACACAGGCCCTGCGCGTAGGCCACCCCGAGCATGTCGAGACCCAGGTAGGCCCATTGATCGATGAAAAACACTTGAGCTCGGTAGATGCTTATGTGCGCCAAGCCGAGCACGACGGTGGGCAGATCCTAGTGGGTGGGCATCGTCTGAGCGAAGGCGAGCTGGCGAAGGGTAGTTACTACGCGCCCACCATCATTGCGGGGCTCAGCAACCAGGCGACTGTGTGCCAGGAAGAAATTTTTGGGCCTGTGCTGGTGGTATTGCCGTTTGAGGACGAGCAAGACTTAGTACAACAAGCCAATGACAGCGTGTACGGATTGGCCGCTGGCATCTGGACTGAAAACTACCGTAAAGCATGGCAATTGGCCAGAGCCCTGGACGTAGGTACGGTCTGGATTAATACCTATAAAAAGTTCTCTATTTCCACGCCATTTGGCGGGTTTAAAGAAAGTGGTGTGGGTAGGGAAAAAGGCAGGCTGAGTATCGTGTCCTACATGCAGCAGAAAAGTATTTATATGGGGCTCAATACACAGCCTGATCCGTGGTGTGAAGGATGAGAGAAGCAAACATGACAGAAACCATTACCGTGGGTGAAGCCATTGCCCGAGTGTTAGAGAGCCATCAGGTACGCAATGTGTATGGGGTGATTTCCATTCATAACCTGCCTATTGCGGATGCGTTAGGCCGCCGCAAGCAGGTGCCGTTTGTGTGTGCCAGAGGTGAGGCCGGTAGCGTTACGATGGCCGATGCAGAGTCACGTTTCACCGGTTTAGGGGTGGCCTTGACGAGTACGGGTGCGGGGGCGGGTAATGCGGTGGGCTCGCTTATCGAAGCCTGCAATGCCGCGAGCCCAGTGCTGCATTTAACGGGGCAAGTGGAACGAGAATATTTGGATAGAGACGCCAGTTTCATTCATGAAGCCAAAGACCAGCTGGGTTTTCTGCGTGCGTCTAGCAAAGCGGCGTACCGCATCAGTAGTCCAGAAAACGCAGTAGGCATGATTCAAGAAGCCATCCGCGTCGCGACAACTGTACCCATGGGCCCGGTGAGCGTAGAGATTCCTATTGATGTGCAGGCTGCAAAAATTGCATGGCCCGTCTCATTGGAACCCGTCGCCGCCATGCAGTTGCCGGTGTTGCAAGACCGCGATAGAACACGTTTAGCCGTAGCCATGAAAGTTGCTAAACGCCCCATGCTATGGATTGGTGGTGGCACATTAAAGGCCGGTGAGGCCGTACGGCAATTGGCTGATATGGGAATTGCGGTGGTATCGTCCACCCATGCGCGTGGGGTGCTACCAGATAGCCATCATCGTAGTTTGGGGGCGTTTCACAATGCTGCCGAGGTGGAAACCTTGTTGGCTGATGCGGACCTGGTCTTGGTGGTCGGTTCGCGTTTACGCAGCAATGAAACCAAAACATACTCCATACAGTTTCCAGCCAATACCATACAGATTGATGCGAACCCTGCTGCACAACAGCGCAACTACGCCATCAGCCAGTTTGTATGTGCCGAGGCCAACGAAGCCTTGACGGCATTGGTGCAGGATTTGCAGGGCCACAGCTTTGTAGATGCGGCCTATGACGCCGCGATTACCCAGGCCCGTGAAGCCGCCCTATCCCAATTGACTGAACAGTTAGGGCCGTATGCAGAGCTGTGTTTTGCACTGCGTGCTGCCATGCCTGACGATGCCATTTTGGTGCGCGACATCACGATGTCCGGCAGTACCTGGGGTAGTCGTCTGTTCCCTGTGAATGCACCATTACAAAACATCCACTCCTTAGCAGGGGCCATCGGTTTGGGGCTGGCACACGCTATCGGTACTGCTAAAGCCAACCTGGGCAAAAAAGTGGTGGCATTGGTGGGGGACGGCGGCCTGATGCTGGGCATAGGTGAAATAGCCACCATGGTGCAGGAGCAAAGCAATCTGGTCTTGCTGGTGATGAATGACGGCGGCTATGGCGTGATGCGTGGCATACAGAAACGCTACTTTGACGATCGGCAGTATTACAACCAGCTGCATACGCCTAGCTACCGCGATGTAGGCAGTGCGATGGGATGCCAAAGTTATCTGGTGTCGTCAGTCGATGAGTTCAAAACAGTGATCCAGCAGGCCATTGAGCATCAAGGTCCAGCGCTTGTCGAGGTAGATATGCACAGCATTGGGCCACTGAATTTTGCAGGGCCTCCCCAGAAAAAACTGTATTAGTCCACGAGGTTCGATGCGAGACCGATACCTCCGAGCCTGTTTGCTCAGTCCGAACGTTGAGGGTTGATCGCTGAAAGCGTCTATAAAAAAAGCCTGCCGGGTACTTGAACCGGGCAGGCTTTTTTCTATTTTGAGCTTTAGGACTTTTTGCTGACCAGCCCGTAGATGAACAAGACGATGATGGCGCCAACGATGGAGCCTATCCAGCCTGCCCCTTCGCCCGGTACGTACCAGCCCATGGCTTGTCCCAGATAACCGGCGACAAAGGCGCCGACAATACCCAGGATGGCGGTCATTATCCATCCCATTTTCTGGTCACCAGGCATGATGGCTCGCGCCAGCAAACCTACGATAAAGCCAACAATAATCATGGAGATAATACCCATCGTGCGACTCCTGTACTTAGTTTGTCGGTCAGGGGGACGGACCGCTGTGTCTATCTTAGGTAGGGACTTTTTACACGTCTACCGTTTTGGAGAGCGGTTACAGAGAAAAGTGTCAGGCTTTGTAAACGCAGGCCCTGCAGGCAGACGAGCTATATCGCTTCATAGGTCGTTTGCCGTTTTATCGGGCTTAATTGGTTCAGCTCAATAAGCTGGGCGGATGCTTTTGCACCCATTGGGTGGCCTGTTCATAGGCGTAGGACAGTTGCAGTACGGCCATGTCTGCCTGGGCAGGCCCCATGATTTGCAGTCCCATGGGTAGCCCCGCTTCGTTGAAACCTGCCGGTACGTTCATTACGGGCAAGCCGGCCAGCGAGCCACCAATGACGATCTCCATCCAGCGGTGGTAGGTGTCCATTTGACGTCCGGCGATTTCGGCAGGCCAATGGGTGGTGCCTGCGAAGGGGAAGACTTGGGCTGTGGGCAGGATCAGGTAGTCGTAGGTTTCGAATAGTTTGCGCAGGCTTTCGTACCATTTACTGCGGTTGATGGACGCTTGGTAGATCTGGGCGCCACTCAGGCTCAGGCCGCCCGCTATTTCCCAGATGGCTTCGGGCTTCATTTGGGCATGCAGTTCAGGTTTGGCGTACAGACCCTGGGCCGTGCCGGCGGCGGTGAAGTGGCGCAGAGTCAGCCAGGTTTGCCACAGCTGTTCCATGGAGTAATCGGGCTGTGCGGCTTCGACGGTGCAGCCTATGGCTTCAAAACTTTTCAGGGCGGTTTGGCACAGGTCCATGATGCCTGCTTGCATGGGCAGGTAGCCGTTGTAGTCGCCCAGCCAGCCGATGCGCGTGCCTTTGAAATTACGCTGCAGTTTGCCTGCGAATTGTTGTGGGTCCTGCTGGATGCTCAATGGCGTTCGGGCATCAAAACCGGCCTGAGTAGAGAGCAACATGGCCAGGTCCGACACGGTACGACCCATAGGGCCTTCGTAGCCCATTTGCTGAAAAAAAACCTCGGAGCTAGGGCCGTAAGGTACGCGGCCCTGCGAAGGCCGAAAGCCGTAGACGTTATTGAAGGCACCGGGGTTGCGTAAGGAACCCATCATGTCGCTACCATCGGCCACGGGCAACATACGGGTGGCCAGGGCCACGGCGGCCCCGCCGCTGCTGCCACCGGCGCATAAATCCGTTTGGTAGGCGTTGCCAGTG
>SMEN01001069.1_pt1 | contig 12781 bp, 10 predicted proteins | sample 2456271 | NCBI WGS metagenome assembly SMEN01 (sample SAMN10132593, study PRJNA489261) | soil metagenome | isolation source: day1 control-loamy sand soil ammended with raw manure from dairy cow... | place: USA | collected 2015-04-01 | reverse complement strand
GATTCTGCACGGCTGTGGCTGCTTCGTTCCCGACCTGACCAGATTCACCGCCGAACCATGCGGAGGGGCCCGCCGACAAATAGTGTAGCATTAATACGGTAGCCAAAGATCGGCCCTCGGGAAATAAAGCGCTGCCTGCGCGGGGCGTCCATCCAGGGCTTGAACCTGTTCACAATAACGCTGCAATTGCGGCGCGTAACGCGCTAACATACGAGCGGAAAAATCCGCCAGGCTTTCATGCTCAGCAGGTCGTCCAGTCTTGTAATCGACCACCAGCCAGTGATCTTCCTGGGAGATCGCCAAGTCAATAATCGATACCCGACCACTGACGTCCAGCAAAGACCATTCACGATAGGCTCGGGTAACGCCCAGCAACCAACGGCCACGCTCGGTCTGTATGGTGGCGGCAATGGCTTCAAACAAGGATTGGGCCGCGTCATCCAGGTAGGTGGCAGGCACCCCCGCACGCAATAGCTGACGACGCATTACGGCGCGGCCTTGCTGCAAACGCTCTACTGGCCACTGCTCCAGGCCTTCACGCCCCAGCCTTTCCAACCAGTCATGGGCCACGGTACCAATGGCTTTCTCGTGGGTCGTGTCCAAAGACCACTGCCAGCTTTGATATTGCTGGGTGGCTGTCTCTAACTGCTCGGGCGGTACGGCAGGCAGGTTGACGACACGCTGCAATAAGGCGGCAGAACTCTGTCCTGAATCTTCTTGCAGCACGCCTTGCCCGGCTTGCCAGACAGGCGCCTCCGGTTGAACCAATACCGGCCAGACACGACTTAGCAAAGAGCGACCGTCGGGCTCACGCAGGCCTTTGTCCTGGGTGATGCTCAACTCCGCAAACAAATGTAGCTCCTGACGGGCACGGGTTAAGGCCACATATAAAAGGCGGTGGCTTTCCTGCTCAGCGCGAATACGTTCCCGAGCAGCCAGAAACTGCGAAACCGGGTCGCGCTGCTCACTGCCCTTGTGGCTGATCGGGCCCAGAATCAAACGCTCCGCGCTATGCTCCAGACGGATCAAGGGCTCGGAGTCGGCGGCCGACTGCTTGTGCAGACCAAACAAGATGACGGTTTCAAATTCCAGACCCTTGGATTTGTGAATCGTCATCACCTCCACGGTTTTACCGGTGCCTTGGGGGGTGGCGTACAGGGATTCAACTCGAGCCTGTAGCTGCTGCTGATCAGGTGGACCATAGGGACACAATTCCTCCAGCAGGCGCAACACTTGTTCGGCATCAGCCTGGTCAGCCAGGCTTGGATAGACCTGAGGCCCACCCAAACGCGTCCAGCATTCCTGCACCCAGCCCGCAAACGGCATCAAGCCACTGCGATTAGCCCGATCCAGCAAAATCTGGCAGGCGAACAAAAGGCGAGCGCGCTCATTTGGGTCCCAGTCCTCAAAACCCTGATTATGAGTTAACTCGATCAGCGTCTGTGTGGGATGCAAGGCGCACAGGCGATGCAAGCTCTCCAGGCGCAGACCAATCAACGGTGAGCGCAAGACAGACAACCAGGCCAAACGATCTGCGGGATGCGCCAGCGCGCGTACCAACTGCACCAAGTCCGCCACCACAGGCCGTTGCTGCAAGGGTTCCAGTTCCACCGCACGACACGGAATGCCCTGCTCGCCCAGCTTACGCACCAAACCATGCAAGTGCGAGCGGGCCCGCACCAGAATCGCAACCGGGTGCTCGCTATCCTGATAGCGCTGCAAGGCGTGGGCAGCACAGCTGACCGCCTCTGCCACAGCATGCTCTTGAGCCGCCTGTTGAGACGGCACGGTGTCTTCACCACGCGCTACCCGAAAATGCCAGGAGGGATGAAACTGCACGACCCATTCGGGGATATCGGGTTTGAAAGCCGTGGAGTGTTCATAGGTAACCATGCCCAAATCCGGATCAGGTTGAGCGGGGAACAATTGCGCCCCCACCTGATTCACCCACTCCACCAGACGCGGATGTGAACGGAAGTTATTGCTAAGGTTGAGCGGCTCCAGTTCTACGTCGCCCAAGCATCTGGCTTGCCAGACCTGCAGGAACAAACCCACCTCTGCTTTGCGGAAGCGGTAAATGGACTGCATGGGGTCGCCCACCAAAAACAGGCTACGCCCGTCGCCCGGCTCCCAACCACTGGTCAGCCGCTCCAACAGCTGCACTTGGGACTGGCTCGTGTCCTGAAATTCGTCCACCAACAAATGGCGTATGGACCTGTCCATGCGCAGGAGCAACTCACCCGGCTCGTCGGCGTCACCCAACGCTTGCAGAGCACGCTGGGCGATCTCGGTGAAATCGACCTCGGCCTTCTCGGCAAAGCGCAGTTTGAGCTGCGCCGCAGCCAGCCACAGAACTTGAATCAGATTGGAGAGAACTTCTTGCTGCTGCTCGGAATACTGCGCAGGCAACAAGCGGGCGCTGGCCAGACGCGAAACCCAGGACTCCGCGCCCAAGCAATTGCCTAGCCATTCAGTCAGCGCCTCTTTTTGAGCAGTTTTAGGCGGGAAGCCATTGCGCACCGTTTATCCGTCAGCAATAGCGCAGCCAGACCACGCCAGCGCGGCAAATCATCCATTACTGGTGCCAGCGTGTCGCCCTGCCAATCGGCCAAAGCCAATACATCGCCTGCCTCTAGGTTCGAGGCCGCAAAACACGCCAAGGGAGCCAGAGTCCGCCCCCAACCAGGAGGCAAGGAATCGCTTAATTGCTGCAATTGCTGTTCCACTACCTCACGCAGGCTGTCTTGCAACAGGGCCACATTGCCGCCCTGACCCACCGCTGGCAACCACTGGTCCCGACTGGCCAACATGCCCGCCAACAGTGCTTGCGCCTGAAGCAGGTTGACATCCATATGTTCCAGAAAACGCGCCACACTAGGCACACTTTCTGCCATTTCCAGTGTGGCCCAGGCGGCTGTCTCGTAATGCTCTTGCGCCTTATCGGTAATGGCGGGGACGCCACCCAAACCCGTGATCCAGGGCATGGCGCGCACCAGATGGGCGCACAGGGAGTCAATCGTGCGAATACTCAGACGTGCCGGGTACGCCAGCAAATCCCATTGCTGCTCCTGATTGCGCTGCATGGCGGCACGCGCCAGTTCCCAGCTGCGAACCCGGTAGGGCTCGGCAGGGCGATCTTGATCCGCCGCAGCCAGCTTCTCCAGCACACGCGCATGCATTTCAGCCGCTGCCTTGCGGGTGAAAGTGATGGCCACAATCTCTTCTGGCCGCTGGACACGGGCCAGCAGGGCCAGGATTCGGTCAGTCAATAATTCCGTCTTGCCCGAGCGGCTATCGCTAGGAACGGTCAGCATTACACCTCTCCCCCCGTATCTTGGAGGTCTTCCTGGAACAAACGTAAAAAGGGCAAAACATCGCAATACAGCAGGTCGTTGCGATTCCAGATCTGATTGGCGGCCTGCCCTTGCAGGAACTCATCGGCCAGACCTTCCACTGCCTGCTTCCACTGGGCAATCTGTGCGGTCCACTGCTGCGCGGTTTCCATCTCTGTCAGGCCGTCGATCTCCATACCCGGAGCCGCCAAGCCGCTTAACCCAACCTGACGGGCATGCAAGCGCACAAAGGCCAGACCACTGACGGCTCGGCCTTCATCTTGCAAAGCCGCTGCATAAAACGGCAACTGCAGATTCACGGGCCGGGGTCGCAACCAATCTTTATCAGGGCGAAGTTCGCCTATGCCCGTTTTGTAGTCCATCAGTAACTGTTCGCCATCGGCCAGATTATCCAATCGGTCCAGGCGCAGATTCAAGCGTAGCAAGCCCCGGCTCCAACTTAACTCTTGTTCTGTCGCGCCCAGGGCAAACGGCGGGCGCTGGGCCTCCTGGTGGGCGTATTCAATTAGCACCGCCAGTCCGCGCTCCATTTCCAAGCTGCGCAGTACTGGTCCATACTCCGCCAGCTCTTCTTCTGCCGCTTGGTCTACGCACGCTTGCACGACCTGCGGCAGCGCATCCTCGCCGATCAGCTCGTGCAAGCTGTCCTGATCCTGTACGCGACGCCAGAACAGTTCGACAGCACGGTGCAAGAACATCCCGCGCGTATTCATATCGCCTACGCGGGCATAGTCTGGCAACGCTTGACCATGCAGACGGAATTTCACAAAAGCCCACAAAGGATTACGAGCCTGCGTATCCAGCACACTGATTCCGCCGCGTATGCGCTCTTCCATCTTCAAGCTGGGGCCTTGCTCATCCAGCATCGCCTCCTGTGCCACTGCTTGCTCGGTCTGCACGGCCCAGGGCATATCCAACACTGGCCAGTGAGCAATCAAAGGACTGGGACGGAGCGCTTGTTCACCCTGATGCAAGGGAGCACTTAACAGGACCTGATTGCCGCAGCGCAGCAAGGCGGCCAGCATCCAGCGCGCCCACTCCAATTCACGTTCAGGCGTACTGCGAGGCGCCTGAACCCGGCGCAAAACCTGGGCAGGAATTAAAGGATTGGGCTTAACGGCGGCAGGCAGAATATCGTCCGTCAGGCCCAAGACCCACACGGCATCCCAGCGCCCGCCTTCCGCTTCCAAAAAACCCAATACATCCAGACGAGAGCGCGGATCACGCTGCGGCTGGAACAGATTTTCACGGGCCATACGAGCCAATGCGCTTTGAGCCTTCAAGGCACTGATGCGGCCCAAGACCGGAGCTTGCTGTGCCAGTTGCAGCAGCAACGCCTCCAAGGCTTCCAATGTTTGAAACTGGGCGCTATCCAATCGGTGGGTACCGGGAAAACCCAAGGCCTCCAGACATTGACGCATGACTGAAGCCCAAGTATCCAGGCCTTGCGCGCCAGCAGACACCGCGTTGAAACGTTCCAGCGCCCCGCCCCAGGCCAAAGCCAGTTCGGGCGTATGGAAGCTGAGCATGTCTTCAAATTCTTTGCGTCCAACTTGGGTGATGCGATTATCACGCCAAGCCTTATCAATACGGGCACGGCCACCAGCCTCTGATTGTTCAGCCTGACACGCCCCCAAGCGCAAGGCTTCGCCCAACATGGCGGGCTCCGCTTGTGCTTTGGTCGCCAAGGTAAACAAGGCTTTCAACCAGGCCAGGGCCGCTTCCACGACAGGCCACTCCGCCAAGGAGCGGGCGGCGGCCACGTTATAGGGCAAGGCCCCCTGATCGGTATGCATGGCCTGCCGCAGCAAACGGTGTACCAGCGGCAATTGCGTTTCCAGCTGTGCCGCCACAATAGCGACAGTGCGGTCCGGGTCTTCATCCAATTGACGACGCGCCCACTGCACCGCCAAACGCCATTCTGTATCCGCATCCTGCGCCTGTACCCGGTGTACCTGACTGGCCGGAGCCTCTTCATGCTCCAGACACAAGATCTCTACCCCTATTTCCTGCAAGCCGCTTAATAAAGCCTGCAGCCGTGGCGAGTACTCATGAAAGCCGTGCAGCACCATATGACGATGGCGCATGTGCAAGGCTCCAGCCTGTACCGCATTTAATACGCGACCAGCCGCCAGATTCGCATCGTCCAGATCAGCTTGTTCCAGACTTTGCCGGTAGTGAGCACGCCATTGCAGGAAGCGCTCGAAGTCCACGCTGGCTTCCCCGGCCTTCAATTCAATATGCCATTCATCCAGCAAGGTATCGGCTTCACACGCCAAGCGGGCAGCCTGCCCCACATCCAGGAAATAGCCATCTTCCTCGCACTGTTCGATGCTGTGCTCCCAGCGCTGCAAGCAAGCAAAACGGTCCATCTGGTGCGCCGCCGGTTGCCACTGCTCGGAAAAGCAGAGTTGATCGCTGGCCTGCGCCAGCCAGGCGCCCAAAGGCACGATTTCTGGAACTGCTACCGTCCCTCCCGCGTTGGCAAGCCGAGCCGATAAATGTCCGAGCAAACGGCGGGCATAGCGCTTGTTCACGGTCAGGACGACCGTCTCGGCACTATTGAGCTCCTGCAATTGAGCCATGGAAACAACGGGGGTGTCGTGCATAGAAAAAACCAGTTATGGTTGCAAGAAAACAGAACGGCCAGCAGCGCTGATCGGGCCATTGTACCGGCGCTCTATCCCAATACAGAATTAACCGGCAGCCTGTCGCTGCGTACGGGCGACCATACCTGGGGCAGCGCGCGCCGTATGGCTTTGCTGGCCGCTATCGCCGAACAAGGCTCGATTTCTGCAGCCGCCCGCCATATTGGCATCAGCTATAAAGCGGCCTGGGATGCCATCGACATCATGAACAATATGGCCGGTGAGCCCCTGGTGCTGCGCAGCACCGGTGGCCATCGCGGCGGTGGTGCCACCCTGACGCCCAAAGCCATCGAGCTGCTGGAGCTGTACCAAACCTACGATCGCCTGCATCAGCGCTTCATGAACCGCATCGGTCGCCTTATGCCTTCCGTGGCTACTCAAATGGAGCTACTCCAAACCATGATCATGCAAACTTCCGCTCGCAACCAACTGCCCGGCATCGTCACCACGATCAAGACGGGTGCCGTCAACGACGAAATTCATATCGATATTGGCCAGGGCCAAACCGTTGTGGCGTCCATTACACGGGAAAGCACGGAAAACCTGGGCTTGCGCGAAGGGCAGAAAGTCTTGGCTTTTATGAAAGCCTCCTCGATCATGATTGGCACGGGCGACACCCGTCATTCCTTATCGGCTCGCAACCAATTACCCGGCACCATTACCGATGTGATTACTGGCGCAGTGAATGCAGAGGTACGTTTGGAACTGCCCCAAGGGCTGACCCTGACGGCCAGCATCACCCTGGACAGCACACAGCGTTTGCAGCTGGAAGCAGGCCAATCCGCCTATGCGCTATTCAAAGCATCCAGCGTGATGATCGCTACGCTGTAACAAGGTCCAGATCGGCGCTGGTACAGCACTCGATGATGCGGCCATCGCGGATCCGATAGACCTCTTGGGCCAAGACCCTGGCATCTTCAGGATCGTGCGTGATCAAGATAGTGGGAATGTCGATCTGGCTTTGCAATTGAGCCAGTTCGGCCCGCAAGCGGGTACGCAAGTCCTGATCCAGGGCCGCCAAGGGCTCGTCCAGCAAGAGCAGTTGTGGCTTGATCGCCAGGGCACGCGCCAAGGCGCAACGTTGCTTTTGCCCACCGGATAGCTGGGCAGGGTAGCTGTTCAGCACAGATTCCAACTGAAACGCCTCCACCCATCGCTGGGCAGCCGCAGGCATGTCCCGCACCGAGCGATTGAACAAGCCCGTATTCAAACCAAAACAAATATTCTGTGCGGCAGTCAGATGCGGAAACAGCCCGTAGTCCTGAAACAGATAGGCTACCCGGCGCTCCCGGGGCTTCAGATTAATGCCCTTTTCAGAGTCAAAATAGACCTGGCCGCCAATCTGAATTCGGCCATGATCGGGTCGCAACAGACCAGCCACACTTTGTACCGTCAAAGACTTGCCCGAACCCGACGGCCCATACAACGCAATATGTCGGGCTTCGGTTTGAATCTGGATAGCCAGCTCGAAATGACAGGAGTCACTGACCACCGTTCGTTGAATCTGGATATTCAAGCTCATTACAGCCCTCTTTTACGACGTACATGGCGTGGTGACAGGGCACTGGTACTCCACAAAACCAGCACGCAGGTAATTGAAATAATCGCAACCAGCACCAAAGCCTGCTGATCCTCGCCCGCCTGTACCGCTTCATAAATGGCAATAGACATAGTCTGGGTGCGTCCAGGGATGCTGCCTGCAATCATCAAGGTGGCCCCGAACTCGCCCAAAGCGCGCGCAAAGGCCAACAAGACACCCGCCATAATGCCACGCGCCGCCAAAGGCAGGCTGACACGGAAAAAGATGGCCAACGGCCTCAAGCCCAATACGCTGGCGGCATTTTCCAGACGCGGGTCCACATCCTCAAACGCCGCACGGGCGGCTTTCAGAATCATGGGGAAGGCCACCACCGTTGCGGCAATAACCGCCCCCTGCCAGGTAAAGACCAACTCAATCCCTATGCTGGACAGCCATTGACCCAAGGCACTACGCCGACCCAGCAAAACCAGCAGGTAATAGCCGATCACGGTGGGTGGCAAAACCATGGGCAAAGTCAAAATGGAATCGAGCAGATCACACCAGCGCGACTGCCAACGTGACAAAGCATAGGCAATGCCTATACCCAGCACGCACGCGAACAAGGTCGCCCAAGCGGCGACCTTGAGCGACAACCACAAGGGAATCCAAAGTGAAGTCATCCTGCTATCAACATCCTATCTATCAAGGCTTGGCAAAACCGTATTTTGCCAGCACTTGCTGACCGGACTCGGACATCACGAAATCTTGGAAGGCCTGGGCTTTGTCATGACGACCTTCACGCTGGACCAAAGCGATCGGGTACGTGACAGGCTCCGTGGTCTTGAGCACTTCCAGCACCTCCACCTTGTCTTTCATGATGGCCGCATCGGTAGCGAACACAAAACCGGCTTCCACTTCACCACGAGCCACATAATCCAGCACCTGACGCACGTTCTGACCCAGGATTTCGAGCTGTTTGACCGCCTCCCACTGACCCGCTTTTTCCAGGGCAGCCTGGGTGTAACGGCCAACAGGCACAACAGCTGGATTACCCAAGGCCACGCGTTTGACTTCCGGTTTGCCCAAATCGCCAGCGTTAGTCACTTTAGCGGGATTGTCGCTAGGCACAATCAGCACAACCTGATTCTGCACAAAATTCTTGCGGGTGGCGGGATCAACAGCCTTGGTTTCCTCGGCCTTGTTCATGGCTTTCTGATCTGCCGAAGCAAACACATCGACTGGCGCACCATTGACGATCTGCTGCAGCAAAACGTCCGATGCCGCAAAGCTGGTCAGCACTTTGGTGCCAGGATTATTTGTCTCAAACTGACCGGCCAATTCCTTGAACGCATTAGTCAGGCTGGCAGCAGCGGCTACCACCAACTCTTCAGCTTGGGCAGTGCCTTGCAAAAACAGAGACAAAGCCGCGACTGATACGACACGTTTGAACATTATTTTCTCCTCCGGAATAGGTGTAGCGAATGAGTATAATCAGGAAATATATATAGGTATATAGCGAATGGCTCCCAACGGCTGAATGAAGCTCATCATCCGGGAGTGATAGCATGATGGCTTTCCCGCTCTGTCCCCCGTAATAAAGCTTCCTGAAACTCCGGCTTTATGACCCTCTCATTCCCATGACACAAGCCAGCCTGATTTCCGACTTCATCACCATGCTCTGGTTGCAGGACGGCCTGGCCGCCAACACGCAACAAGCCTATCGGCAGGATCTGGAGCGCTTGGCTGAATGGGCTCAGGCAGAACGTGCAGACAAAGCCCTGGAGCAATTGGATTCAAACGACTTGCGGGAATGGATGGCCAGCCAGTCCGGCCATAGCAAGGCCAGCACCGCCAACCGCAGGCTGGCCACCTTGCGCCGCTTTTACGATTGGACCGTGCAGGAAGGAATGCGTCAGGACGACCCTTGCCTGGAGCTGAGCAGCGCCCGGCAAGCCCCGCGCGTCCCACACACCTTGTCGGAAGAGCAGGTAGAACGCCTGTTGGCGGCACCCGACATACACAATCCATTGGGGCTGCGCGATCGCTGCATGCTGGAAACCTTGTATGCCAGCGGTTTGCGCGTCACCGAGCTCACAGAACTGCCCTTGCAAAACCTGAGCCTGAGCGACGGCGTGCTACGTATTGATCAGGGCAAAGGCGGCAAAGACAGACTGGTTCCCTTGGGACAGGAAGCCCTGCACTGGATCGAACGCTATATGCAGGAATCCCGTCCAGCCTTGCTGGGTCAGCGACGCAGTGATTTTGTATTTATTACCGGGCGTGGCACTTGCATGAGCCGCCAATCCTTTTGGCTGATCGTCAAAAAACACGCCGTCCAGGCCGGAATACTGGCGCCCCTGTCTCCCCACGTCTTGCGTCATGCCTTTGCCACCCATTTGCTCAATCACGGAGCAGACTTGCGAGTGGTACAGATGCTGCTGGGGCACGCCGACATTTCTACCACTCAGATTTATACTCATGTGGCCCGTGAGCGCCTGAAAGCCTTGCACGCTGCCCATCATCCACGCGCCTGAGCGCACAACACCGATATGGCTAAAGAAAAACACATTAGCGAAACACCGGCCACGCAATGGCTGCGTAAAAATGGCATTGCCTTTACCGAACATAGCTACAACTATGTCGATCATGGCGGGGCCATGGAAGCGGCGGCCCAATTGGGCCTGGACCTGCACCGGGTGGCCAAGACCCTGATCATGGAAGATGAAAGCGCCAAGCCTTTGATCATCGTGATGCACGGCGACCGTGAAGTCTCTACCAAGAATCTGGCTCGTCAAACCGGCGCGAAAAAAATCGCGCCCTGTAAACCGGATGTAGCCCAACGCCATTCCGGTTATATGGTTGGCGGCACCTCGCCTTTTGCGACCCGCAAGGCGATGCCTGTGTGGTTGGAAGAGGAACTGCTGGAGTTCGACACTATTTATATCAACGGTGGTCGACGTGGTTATTTATTGGGTATTAATCCCCAGGTTCTGATCGACAAGCTAGGGGCGCGCCCAGTACAGGCCGGCCTGGAGAAAGGCTAATCTCATTGAGCGGCAAGTATCACAAAGACGGGCTGACAGCTCCGTCTTTTTTACGCCCTTCCCTGCTTGAACCATCAAACACGACAATGAACAGCCTAAGCCCGCACCCTGCCCATCCACAAATCCCCCGCCATACACAGCCCGCAATTTCCATCCGCACCTGGTGGCACTGGATAGCGGCGTTCTACAACACTGTCCGCCCAGTCGCTTCCCACAAGACAAGGTGATTGCAGCTCTATCGCGTTTCGCCAGATAATTCAAACCTGAATAATAAGAGGGGACCCCATGTTTCAATCCTTGCGCCAGCCCGCTGTTATGACGGTGACTCTGGCGGCCGCTGGCATCTTGATGGTCACCATGGGGATACGCCAATCCTTTGGTCTGTTCATTGGCCCGATTGATAAGGCCACAGGCATGGGCATTATGTCCATCAGTTTTGCCATGGCCGTTGGCCAGCTTGCCTGGGGTGCGATCCAGCCTATTGCCGGTGCGTGCTCCGACCGTTGGGGTCCCGACCGTGTTCTGATCGCTGGCCTCTTGATCCTGGCTTTAGGCTGCGCCGTCACCCCCTTTATCGGCACGGGTTTAGGTTTGACGTTGACCCTGGGCCTATTGGCCAATATCGGTTCAGGCGCTGCCAGCTTTTCCACCTTGATTGGTGCTGCCGCCCAGCGCTTGCCAGACCATGCTCGTGGTCAGGCTTCAGGCTTGATCAATGCGGGCGGCTCCTTCGGGCAGTTTGTTTTTGCTCCGCTTGTTCAAAAACTGATCGCCTTGGTAGGCTGGATGTCTACCTTCTGGGTATTGGCTTTGACTGCCCTGCTGACCTTACCCTTGATCCGCAAGCTAAGCCCACGCGAACACCATAAAAAAACTACTGTCGCCGCCGCACCCGTAGCCAGTGGCCCAGGCTTAAAACAAACCCTGAAAACAGCCATGACAGACCGCAGCTATTTGTTGCTGAGCCTGGGTTTTTTCACCTGCGGTTTTCACATTGCCTTTCTCGTCACGCACCTGCCGGGGGAAATTGACCTGTGCGGACTGCCCCCTTCGGTAGCCAGCTGGTCACTGGCCTTGATCGGTCTAGCCAATATTTTTGGCAGTATCGCTGCCGGTTCCTGCATTGCCCGCTGGCGCAGCAAATACGTGCTGGCGCTGATGTATGCCTCGCGAGCCGTACTGATTCTGTGGTATTTGATGATGCCCAAGACAGATCTGGTGTTCTATATCTTTGCCATTGGTCTGGGCCTGACCTGGCTAGCCACCGTCCCCCCCACCGCCAATATCGTTGCCAAGCTATTTGGCACGCGCTATCTGGCCACGCTGTTCGGCCTGGCTCTGTTCTCGCACCAGATTGGCGGCTTTCTGGGGGCGTGGTTGGGCGGCATTTCGCTGACCCGCTTTGGCGACTACAGCTGGATGTGGTGGGCTGATATTGCCTTGGCGGTGATGGCGGCTATCGTCAACCTGCCTATTCGCGAAGCTAAGATTAAGATGCAGACAGCCTAGACGATCAAGCCAGGGCTCACTGCGTGAATAAATAGAGGGTAGGTCAAGCGCTGGGCAATGGCTTCCGGCAGGGCTAAATGGAACAGGTAATAGCCGATCAAACTCAGGAGACGGGGGGCCAGGCTCCCGTTTAAAACTGGGACTGAACCTTAAGCAAAAATATTCACGCTCCGGCCACAAAACTCAAAAGCCCCACCGTCATGCTTTTCCACAACGTGGATCAATGTTCAAGCTCTTGGAGGCAGCAATCCTAGAACATGGTATTGCTATTGGCTGCCTGCTCCGGCACGGCCTGAATCACATCCCAGTGCTCCACAATCTTGCCGTTCTGCACCCGGAAGATATCAATCACCGCCTGCCCGCGATCTGCCTTGCCATTGGTCGAATGCACATGCAAATAGACCAGATCACCATCCGTCGCGCTACGCACTATCCGAGCACGAGACTGCGGATTGTCTTTGAAGTAGCCACCAAAATAGCCCACAAACGGTGACTTGCCGTCAGGCACTTCGGGGTTGTGCTGAATATAGCCCTCAGCCACGACAGTCGCCGCTTGTTCTACCTCGTGCTTATTAAAGAAGCGGTCGTAGAAATCGACCACCAGCTTGAGATTGCTTTCCTCCTGAACCAGATTGCGCGCCTGTGAATCCGCAGCCGACGCTACATTTGTGCCCAACAAGAAAGAGCCCGCCAACAACACTGGAGATA
>SMEN01000390.1_pt1 | contig 12794 bp, 12 predicted proteins | sample 2456271 | NCBI WGS metagenome assembly SMEN01 (sample SAMN10132593, study PRJNA489261) | soil metagenome | isolation source: day1 control-loamy sand soil ammended with raw manure from dairy cow... | place: USA | collected 2015-04-01 | reverse complement strand
GCCTGGTCTTTACGCTGACCGTGACCGACTTCGGTGTCCCCAAAGTCGTTGGCGGGTCCTACAACGTGCTGGCCATGGAAGCGTACAAAGCCGTGGTTGGTCAGTTGCAGTTCTCTAAAGGCGCAGCTATCGGTGTGCTGCTCTTGATCCCCGCTGTGCTGACCTTCTTTCTGGATCGTCATCTACGTGCCCGTGCTAGCGGACAAGCGCAAGGCTCACTCAGTGCCTATTCGCCCTTGCCACACCGCCAACGTGACCGTTACTTCACCCTGGTCATGCTGCTGGTTTCCCTGGCGATTCTGACGATTGTGGGCATGGCTGTCTGGGCCTCCTTGATCAAGTTCTGGCCCTACAACTTGAGCCTGTCCCTGAAGTCTTATGACTTTGACAATATGGACGGCGGCGGCTGGCTGGCCTGGCGAAACAGCCTGACGATGGCCTTGTTTACTGCCATTCTGGGATCGGCCTTGATTTTCCTGGGTGCCTGGGTGCTGGAAAAGCTGCCAGCCCGTGGCCAAACTGAACGCGGACTGTACGGCGTGCTGCAAATGCTGGCTCTGGCCCCCATGGCCATTCCCGGACTGGTGCTGGGCCTGGGTTACATCTTCTTTTTCAATCATCCCAACAACCCTTTGTCCGGCCTGTACGGCTCCATGAGCTTGCTGGTGCTGTGTACCGTCATTCACCTGTACACCAGCGCTCACCTGAACTTTGTGACCGCACTGAAGGCCATTCCGGCGGAACTGGAAGCGGCAGCAGCCTCGCTGAAGGCGCCCCGCCTGTCTACCTTGATGGGGGTAACGGTGCCGCTGTGCCTGCCAGCGCTCTTGTCAGTGTCGCGCTATCTGTTCGTCTCAGCCATGACCACGGTATCGGCGGTGGTGTTTTTATACAGCCCACAGACGGTGCTGGCGTCCGTCGCCGTCATGAACATGGATGATGCCGGCTTTATCGGCCCGGCTGCTGCCATGTGCACCTTGATCATGCTCAGCTCCGGCTTTGTCTGCCTGCTGGTTCATGTGCTGAGCCGTGCGGCCCTGCGCCGCAGCCAGGCCTGGCGCTCCCCCTCTCCTCTTTCTCCAACCTGATAGGACCGCAATGTCATCCGCAACTTGCGCCAATACGCAGCTTGATAAGTCCGCTTCCCAAGCTCCCCGCCTTGAAGCCCTGATTTTTGACTGGGCCGGCACGCTGGTGGATTTTGGCTCCTTTGCCCCCACCCAAATTTTGGTCGAAGCCTTCAAGTGTTTTGATCTGACATTGAGTCTGGAACAAGCCCGCAGTGCGATGGGTATCGGCAAATGGGACCACATCAAGGCCATGCTGGAGCTGCCCGAGGTCCACGCGCAATTTACGGCGCTGCATGACCGTGAACCCGATGACAGCGATGTAGACCGTATCTACAACACCTTTTTGCCCCTGCAAAACGAACGCGTGGGCGAGTTCTCCGCTGCCATTCCCGGTGCCCGTGAAACTTTGTCCTGGGCTCGTCGCCAGGGTTTGAAGATTGGTTCCTGCTCCGGCTACCCGCGTCTGGTACTGGACAACCTGCTGCAACACGCCCACCAACAACAGGTGTTTGTGGACTACCACGTCGCCTTTGACGAAGTCCCGCAAGCGCGCCCTTGGCCCGCCATGGCCCTGGAAAACGTCATTCGCCTGGAAATCAAGAATGTGGGGGCCTGCGTCAAGATTGATGACACCCCGGTAGGCATCGACGAAGGCCGTAACGCAGGCATGTGGACGGTGGGTTTGCTGCTGTCGGGCAACGCCGCCGGTCTGACTGAACATGAGTTTCTGGCTCTGGATGAGCCTGAGCTCCACGCCCTGCGCGAACGTGCTGCCGCAACGTTTGCCCATGCCCAGCCCCACTACCTGATTGACACCATTGCCCAGCTACCCGCCGTGATTGAACAAATCACCGAACGCATGGCGCAGGGTGAATTTCCCAGTGACTCTCTCTAACCCCACTCCCCTTTTGCTGACACAAGGACACTTCTCCATGAAAACCATTGTTCTGAGCTCCTTGGCTGCCGCTTTGATGGGCGCCGCTTCCCTGGCACAAGCTGCCACGACCCTGACCGTGTACACCGCGCTGGAAGCCGATCAGCTCAAAGCCTACCAGGCTGCTTTTGAGAAAGAGAATCCCGACATCAAGATCCAGTGGGTGCGCGACTCCACCGGCATCATCACCGCCAAGTTGCTGGCCGAAAAGAACAACCCGAAAGCAGATGCAATCTGGGGTCTGGCCGGTTCCTCTCTGGGGCTGATGGCTGCCCAGAATATGCTGCAGCCTTACAGCCCGAAAGGTCTGGAAAAAATCGACGCCAAAATGCGCGATCAGAACAACCCACCGAGCTGGGTTGGCATGAACGGCTATGCCGCCGCGCTGTGCGTGAATACGGTGGAGATGGAAAAGAACAAGCTGCCCATGCCCACCTCCTGGGAAGATCTGACCAAGCCTGAATACGCAGGCAAGATCGTGATGCCTAACCCTGCCTCCTCCGGCACGGGCTTTCTGGACGTGAGCGCCTGGCTGCAACTGTTCGGTGAAGACAAGGGCTGGGCCTTCATGGATGGCCTGCACAAGAACATTGGTGCCTACACCCACTCCGGCTCCAAGCCTTGCAATATGGCTGCTGCAGGCGAATACGCGATTGGCGTGTCCTTTGACTATCGTGGTGCTCGCCTGAAAGAAGACGGTGCCCCACTGGAACTGGTGTTCCCCAAAGAAGGCCTGGGCTGGGAAATTGAAGCCACTGGCATCATGAAAGGCACCAAGAACGTGGAAGCCGCGCAAAAGCTGGCTGACTTCTCCGCCAGCGAAGCAGCCAACCACTTGTACAAAACCAACTTCGCCGTACTGGCCATCCCCTCTATTGCCACGGCCAACCCGCACCTGCCTGCGGACTTGAACCAGCGCCTGATCGAAAACAACTTCGTGTGGGCGGCTGAAAACCGCGAGCGCATCATCGAAGAGTGGACCAAACGTTACGACGGTAAATCGGAAGCCAAGAAGTAATGAATACACAACACTACGATGTCATCGTGGTGGGGGGCGGCATCCTGGGCATGGCACATGCCTGGGCGGCTGCCCGCCGCAAGCTGAGCGTTGCTGTGCTTGAGCGCAGCTACCAGGCCCAAGGCGCCACCATTCGCAATTTTGGACAAGTTCTGATCACCGGCCAGGCGCCGGGAATCATGATGGAATTGGCCCGCCAAAGCCGTGGTCTGTGGCTAGAGCTGGCTGAGCAAGCCGGTTTCCACGTACGCAGCAATGGCTCGCTGGTTTTGGCACGCAATCATCTGGAACTGGCGCTGCTGGAAGACTTCGCCCAAGGCCGCGCCAAGGATGAGGGTGTGGCCTGCCAGATGCTAAGCGGTAAAGAGCTGGCTGGCTTGTTTGATGGCCGTCTGGCTCATCACCACGGCGCACTGCAAGGTTTTGACGACCTACAGATCTATTCGCGTGACGCCCTGCCCGCCATCACCAGCCGCTTGCAAGCCATGGGCGTGGATGTCTACACCCAGGCCCATGTGCACTACGCACAAGAAGGTCAGGTGCACAGCAGCGTCGGCAATTTCACGGCCAACAGTATTTTCGTTTGCCCCGGACACGATTACAGCAGTCTGCATCGCGAGCTGCTGGACACCGTCAAGCCTTCCGTTACTCGCCTGCAGATGCTGAAAGTAAGGGCCAAAGACGCTGGCTGGGCGCTGGACCGTCCTTTGCTGACCGGTCTGTCCTGCTTGCACTACGGCGCATTCAGCGACCTGCCACTGGCCGAGGCGCTGCGCGAGCAAGTACAGCAACGCCATGGCGTGCTGCTGGATCAAGGTATCCATCTGCTGATCAGCCCAACACCGGACGGGGATCTGATCATCGGTGACTCGCACGATTACGGCCAGCAAGCCAGCCCCTTCAATCAAGAAGAGACTGACGGGCTTATGCTGGATCTGGCGCAAACCGTCTTGGGATGCCCCGTACAAGTGCTGCAACGCTGGCAAGGTGTCTACGGTGCCAAAGGCCCAGGGCCTTTTTCTGTTCTGCAAGCCGATGGCAGCACGCAAGTCACGGTCATGCACACCGGTCTGGGAATGACGACAGGCTTGGCCATTGGCGAGCGCAATATCGCTGCCCGTTATGATTGATCAGGCTACAGGCTTGAACAGACCGGCTTAGTAGCAAGCTAGCCTTGACACTGGCAAAAACCAAAGCAAAACGCGCGGCCCCAAGCTGCGCGTTCTGCTTTATACGGCAGCCACGGCACTGGGCAGGCTGAGCATGGATTTCCTGACGGACTCCTCGCCCGATATTGGCAATGCTCTACAAAAAACTCCCTGTAGTGGAATAAAATACGCAGCAATCTCGCTCTATGAACAGGCTAGTGATCCAGCAATACAAGGCCGTGCTGATCGCTATAAAGCGAGGGAGTGCTTGCTTACCCCCACACCAGGACAGGATTCATGACAGATAGTGATAGCGGAATGCGCTTTATAGACTGCACCGAAGAACACCATGCCACCGCGATTTTAGAGATCCTGAACGAGGCCATCGTCAATTCCACTGCCCTGTACGACTATGTACCGCGTCCACCCGAAGCTATGGTGAACTGGTTTGCCACCAAACGCGCCAACGGCTTTCCCATTGTGGGTGTTGTCAACGATGCAGGCACGTTGATGGGCTTTGCCAGCTGGGGTAGCTTCCGGGCCTTTCCTGCCTACAAATACACGATGGAACACAGTGTGTATGTGCACCATGAGCATCGTGGCAAAGGGCTGGGCAAAATACTGATGTCGGAGCTGATCATTCGCGCTCGGCAGGCGAACGTACATGCACTGGTAGGCTGTGTGGATGCTAGCAACCAGGGCAGCATTCATCTGCACAAAAGCTTGGGCTTCAGCCATTCGGGCACGTTCAAGGAAGTAGGATTCAAATTCGGCCGGTGGCTGGATGTAGCGTTTTACTTGCTGCTGCTGGATACGCCCGCCCAACCGGTGGACGGCTAAAAGCAGTTGACGTCTTAGGTAGCGCCCTCTCCCGCCAGGCCGCATCCGCATAAAAAAAACCATCGTCAGCGTTGCGCAGCGATGGTTTTTTTGCAAGCCGTTTGGGAGCAATCAGACACGGGCCTTGGGACGTTCGTAGCACACGCCAAAAGCGATCAAGCCCAGAACAACACTGAATACACCCACGCCGGTTGCCACTGCGGCAATCAAGCCCAGCCCTACCGCAATAAATACGCCCGGAAAGGCATAGCTTCGCAGCCAAGAAGGCTGCTTGGGAACAAGAAACAGCCCCAGAAATAAAAACCAGGGCATCACAATCGTCCAGAACAAACTGTCCATTAGCACGTCACGCATCATCATTCCATCCAAGTAGGGAAAGCTTGGGCGGGCGACCCAGGCGCCCGCAGCTATGGGTGGATTGTAAACGTACTGGGGCTGGCCTCCCAGCCTTGGCGGCTGTTATAAGAGAGAATTATTGTTTTACGGCTAAAGGACCACTATGAGCACCCTTACCCTGAGCAGCGCAGACCAGCACTCTTTTGAGGCCTATGCCGTGGGCGATGAACAGGCCGAACGCAGCCTGATCGTGCTCCAGGAGATTTTTGGCGTCAATCAACATATTCGCAACATGAGCGATCGCTTTGCCGAGCAAGGCTACCGGGTCCTGTCCCCGGCCTTGTTTGACCGCCAGGAAAAGAATGTACAGTTGGGCTACACCAGCGAGGATGTACAAGCCGGGCTGGCCTTGCGCGGTGCCATTCCTGTAGAAAAAACCTTAATGGACATTCAGGCCTGCATAGAGGCCCTGGGGAACCGCAAGATCGCAATTGTGGGTTACTGCTGGGGCGGATCGCTCAGTTGGTTAGCCGCCTGCCGCCTGCAGGGCCTGAAAGCCGCCAGTTGCTGGTATGGTTCGCAAATCGCCCAGCATGCCCAGGAAACTCCCAAGATCCCGGTGCAGATGCACTTTGGGGCGCAGGATCACTCCATCCCGCCCAGCGCCATCCAGACTATTCAAGAAGCCCAAAAAGAGGTGGAAATCTACGTGTACGAACCGGCCGGGCACGGTTTTGGCTGCGATCAGCGCCCTGACTTTCCCCCGGACTCCTACAAACTGGCCCAAGAACGTACACTGGCCTTCTTTGCCGAACACCTGCGTTAAGTCCAACCACCCATGCTTGAATCCAGCGACGATCTGCTTGCCCTGCTCAACACCCCCATGCCGTATGGCAAATACAAAGGTCGGCTACTGGCCGACCTGCCGGGGCATTATCTGAACTGGTTTGCCCGTGAAGGCTTTCCTTCCGGGCGGCTGGGCCAATTGCTGGCCTTGGCGCATGAGCTGGATCACAACGGCTTGAAGTCCTTGCTGGATCCGCTGCGCCCGCGGCGATTCTGAATCAACACCTGCACACTCACAAATACCTTACTGGGCACTTGGCTGCCTTGGTTTGTCACCGTACAGCTTGCTACTATCAAGGCTTCCTCTACACCCCATTGTGAAGGACGTCATGACTAACACGCTTTCTGCATTTCCCATCACCAGCAAATGGCCGGCTCAACACCCCGAGCGCCTGCAGCTGTATTCCCTGCCTACGCCCAACGGCGTCAAGGTCTCCATCTTCCTGGAAGAGGTGGGCCTGCCCTACGAGCCCCATCTGGTCAGCTTCGAGCGCAATGACCAGCTCAGCCCGGAATTCATTTCCCTGAGCAGCAACAACAAAATCCCGGCGATTCTGGACCCGAATGGTCCCGGCAATCAGCCCCTGGCCCTGTTCGAGTCCGGTGCAATTCTGATCTACCTGGCCGAAAAAACCGGCCAGTTGCTGTCCACTGACCCGGCCCAGCGCTACGAGACCTTGCAATGGCTGATGTTCCAAATGGGCGGCGTAGGCCCCATGTTTGGCCAGTTGGGCTTTTTCCACAAATTTGCCGGTAAAGACTACGAGGATAAACGCCCCCGTGATCGCTACGTCAATGAGTCCAAACGTCTGCTGGGCGTGATCGACAAGCACCTGGAAGGCAAGGACTGGATGGTAGGCAACACCTACTCGATCGCCGACATTGCCCTGTTCCCCTGGATCGCAAACTTGATCGGGTTTTATGGAGCGCGTGAACTGGTGGAGTACGATCAGTTCAAGAACATCGCCCGCGTTCTGCAAGCGTTTCAGGCCCGGCCCGCAGTGCAACGCGGCCTGCAAATCCCCGCACGCGACTAATGCACAGGGGACAATTGATAGAGCCCACAGCTAGCCTAGGCACCATGGCCGGCAATAGCCCTGCTAGCAAACTGGTCTTGTTTACTTGCGCTTGCCCGTATCCGTACAATTGGTCCCCTAAACATCCTGCATAAGCGGTTCACCGCCGCTTAAGCTGGCTTGCCGTCATACAAAAAACCAGTCTGCTCTTGCAGCAGATATAGGCAAATCCACCAGCCGTGACGCGCAAGCCCTTATGGGCCCTGGAGACTTTCCAGGGCCTTTTTTTGTGCTCCGGACACCCGGCATAAGCACTGGGCTAAATCAAGCATCTGAGCTACTCATGTAGCGTGGCAGGAGGCGGTTCCTTCTCTGCCGGTAACGCAGGCGGGAACGCCAGACGCAACAGTTTCCGAAAGCGATCACAATCCAAATGGGATGGCTCGGGGCAATCCGCAACATGGCGCAGCAAATAGCTCAAGGATTTCATCCGGCGTATTTGCTTGTCCAACTCATCAGCGCGCTGGTGCAAAGACGGACGCGGCAAATCAGGGGGGCGATCTTTATCAAACATCTTGCCGATTTGCTCCAAGGAAAACCCGGCGGTCTTGCCCAGGGAAATCAGCGAGAGCTGCAAGAGTGTGTCGTCGCTGTATTGTCGGCGCAAACCATGGCGAGCCACGGACTGGATCAAGCCTACTTCTTCGTAATAACGAAGTGTGGAAGTGGGGACGCCGCTGGTCTTGGACAGCACGCCAATATCGATCAGTTTCATGCTTGACCTCAAGTTGACTTGAAGTTGCATAGTAAGCCATCGCCCACTTGTTTCCAGTCAATCACCATGAAAAAACAGCCCCAAGCCAGCGGTAGCAGGTGGGTGCAAGCCACCTTGGCCGGTTCCATCCTCTTGGCTTCTCTGGGTGTCAGCATTGCCACTGTGGCCCTGCCAAGCTTGGCCCAGGCTTTCTCAGCGCAGATGCAAACACTGCAATGGATTGTTCTGGCTTATCTGCTAAGTGTCACCGCCACTATCGTCCAAGCAGGACGTCTGGGAGATCTTTACGGTAGCCGTCGAGTGTTGATAGCTGGCCTCTCTCTTTTCACGCTGGCCTCTGTTGCATGCGCACTGGCCCCAACACTGGACTACTTGATTGCCGCCCGAGCCGTTCAAGGTCTGGCCGCCGCTATCCTGATGTCGATCCCCATGGCCATGGCCAAAGAGCTGCTTGCCAAAGAGCGTCTGGGCCGTGTCATGGGGCTGCTGGGCACCATGTCTGCCATAGGCACCGCACTGGGCCCGTCTTTAGGGGGTCTTGTGATTGGCACCTTCGGCTGGCCCGCGGCCTTTGCCGTCTTGACCGTGTGTGGCCTGATTTTGCTGGCCTTTGCCATCACCCACCTACCCGGCTCCGTCACCCCAAAATTAACGCCTGCACGCATGGACTGGGCGGGCAGCCTGTGTTTATCAATAAGTTTGCTCAGCTTTGCTCTGGCTGCGACCGGCAATAAAACTGGATTAGGTATCCCGCCATGGATGCTGCTGATCTTGAGCGCCATGACGGGCGGGATCTTTATACAAGTGGAACGAGTCGCCGCTTATCCATTGATCCCTGTGAGCGTGCTGTACAAGCGAAATGTGGCAACCGCACTCAGCATGAATGTGCTTGTAGGCACCATCATGATGGCCACCTTGGTAGTCGGCCCTTTTTTCCTGTCTTTGGGGCTAGGGCTGAGTGCAGCTCACACCGGCCTGGTCATGGCAACCGGCCCCTTGGCAGCTGCGCTATCTGGCGTACCTGCCGGGCGGCTTACGGACCGTTTCGGCACATCCAAAACCCTGCTGGCTGGCCTGATGCTGTCCACCATCGGCCTGATCGCTTTCTCCACCCTGCCGCACTTTATCCACGCAACGGGCTATGTGATGGCCCTATTGTTGATCACGCCCGGCTTTCAGCTCTTCATGGCCGCGAACAATACCAAGGTCATGCTCGCGGCGTCTCAAGAGGAAAAAGGCCTACTCTCCGGTCTGCTGGGCCTGTCACGCAATCTGGGATTCATGACTGGTGCCTCCCTGATACCGCTGCTGTTCGCATCGTGGCTGCCAGCGCGAACACTAATCGATAGCACCCCACAGGCCATTAGCCACGCCTTCTCACTCACTTTTTTGCTGACAGCCGCTCTTTGTGCGCTAGCCATGATCTTGGCTGTGTGGGGATACCGCAGACTAGGCCTTAAATTGCTGGCAAAGGAATGAACTGCTCATCATCCATAGGCGGCAGGCTAATACGGCCATTCAGCCAATCATCTTTGGCCTGCTCAATACGATCCTTGCGCGAGGACACGAAATTCCACCAGATATGGCGTGGCCCTAAAGGCTCCCCGCCCAGCAGCATCAAATGGCTATCGTGATCGGCCACAATGCGTGGGCTATCCCCTTTGGCGAACACCAGCATTTGCCCCGCTGGATAACGCTGACTGCCAATTTCCAGCCCACCTGCACAGACGTAGATGGCCCGCTCTTCGTGGCCTGTCGGCAAAGGCACGGACTGCCCGGCTTGCACTCGCAATTCCATGTAGAACAAGGGCGAGTTCACACTGGCCGGACTGCACAAGCCCAAGGCCGAACCCGCAATCAGGCGCCCTTCCAAGCCGGTGTCCTGAATCAAGGGCAAGTGCTCGGCCTCGTAATGGGCAAAGTCCGGCTCTTGTTCTTCTTTATGCTCGGGCAAGGCGACCCAGGCCTGGATACCATCCATACGACCGCCTGTGTTGCGCATGGGCTCAAAGCGCTCTGAATGGCTAATGCCGGAACCCGCCGTCATCCAGTTCAAAGCCCCCGGTGTAATCGCTTGCTCCACGCCCAGGCTGTCGCGGTGTGTCATGGCACCTTCAAACAAATAGGTCACCGTGGACAAGCCGATATGCGGATGTGGCAGCACGTCATTCTCAGTACCCACCGGGGCCGTCAGCTCTTGCGGCCCCATACGGTCAAAGAATATAAAAGGCCCCACCATGCGTCGTTGGCGAAAGGGCAAAACGCGCCCCACTTCAAACGCACCAATGCTGTGTTGACGTTGTGGAATAAGCAGCTCGACCATAGACACCTCTACTGGGAAGTCGCAAAAATACAATCCCGATTACTATACTCTGGTCCCTGATTGCTTCGCCCAAGCCTCATGTCCACTTTCTCTCTTTTCGACTCAGAACCTGATAACGCTTTGACTCTGGATGAAGGCCTGATCGCCTTGCCCGGTCTGGCTCTGCCCTACGCCCCCGCCCTGACCCAAGCCGTCAAAGACGTCGTGCAGCAGGCGCCCTGGCGTCATATGCAGGTCCCTTCGGGGCATCGCATGTCCGCGGCGCAAAGCAGTTGTGGGCAGTTAGGCTGGGTATCCGACGAGCACGGCTATCGCTACAGCGCCATCGACCCGCAAAGCGGTCTACCCTGGCCCGCCATTCCTGACGTTTTTCACACGCTGCTGGCGCAGATTCATCAGGTCTCTGGCCAGGGTCCGTTCCAGCCCGATACCTGCCTGATTAACTATTACGATGAGCACGCCCATATGTCCCTGCATCAGGACAGAAACGAGCGTGACTGGCAGCACGCGATTGTTTCAGTGTCTTTAGGCCGTGAAGCCCTGTTTTTATGGGGAGGGGCCAAGCGTAGCGATCCCGTGCGCACACTGCGATTGGGCGACGGCGATGTGCTGGTCTGGTGGGGACCATCCCGCATGAACTTTCATGGGGTGCGCCGCCTGGAAGGCCCGCCCCATCCAATATGGGGCTCAGGCCGGGTGAACTTGACCTTTAGACGGGCCGGCTGACAGCGGACTAGCTCAGCTCGGGGGAGGCAAAGCGGCGATTATCCAGAACAGGCAAAATACGACGCGCGTAAGCCAACCGTTCACGGTCCAGATCCACTAATAGCAGGGTCGGTGTCTCGGCCGCCTGGGCGACAATGACACCCAAGGGATCGACCACCAAACTTTGGCCTATATTGCGCTCGCCGCATTCCCCGACAGCCACCATATACGCCGTATTTTCCAGGGCACGCGCCGTCGTCAGCACACGCCAGTGATGCTCTTTCAAGGGCCCTTTCAGCCAGGCCGAGGGTGCCAGCAGTACCTGTGCACCATCCACGCACAAGCGACGAGCCATTTCAGGAAAGCGCAGGTCGTAGCAGGTCATCAGGCCGACTTTGAAGCCAGCCACATCGATCAAGGCCGGAATCTCGGTGCCGGGCTGTACATAGCGCGACTCCTGCACAGAAAAAGCATCGTACAAGTGCAGTTTGTTGTAGTGAGCCAGCACCTGCCCGTCGCGCAAAACCACCAAGGTATTCCAGACCTTGCCTTCGCCTGCGGGCGTGTGAATGCAGAACACCACGGTCAGATCCGTGTCACGGGTGGCCGCGCTCAAGCGGCTGACAAACTCCCCGTCCAGGGCTTGTGCGGATTTAAGGACGACTTCAGGGTCTGCCACATTACGGGCCAAGACACCCTCTGGTAATACCAACAGTTGTGCTGAAGAGCGGATCGCTTGCTCTATCAGCCCCAGGCAGGCGTCCAGGTTCTCCTGCGTATCTTTGGAAACGGCCATCTGGCCCAATGCAACTTTCATGACCTGCTCCTCGTATGTGCCGCCTAAACAATTCTAACGCAGCAAGCGGTCTTGGCCAGCCCCACACCGGCCCCGTCCCAATTTCCTCAACTGACCACCAGATGGCCACCAATAGAAAAAAAACGGGGATTGCCCGCCTGTCATCTTCCGACAGCACTTCGTTTCTCTTCAGCCGGAAAAGGAATGGAACCCTAAATAAAAAGAACTGATTCATGCGCATCGAATAAACAAATGTTTAGTAAAACTAAACACTTTGCAAATACGTCCAATCAATCGCTTTAAGGAAAACAAGGATTACCCAATTGATTTATAAACAGGATTTCTAAAAATCAGGGCTGCAAGCACGGGTTCTACAGGGCTTGGATGTTCGTGTCGACCCTGCTCTGCATCTCAGCATCAATCCCCCTTACAACACGATTAAACAAATTTTGGAACGGCTTTTATTAAGGCATGAAAAAGAATCATGGCTGCGATTCCAAATAAGATATGGGAGATTTTTATTTTCCCTATCATCACTTTCTAAACAAAGCAGATTTACAGTCGCCGTAATTTTTGAAACAAGCAATCAATAAGCGGCTTTACCCGTTTTTCCTCAGTCAAACAGGCGGGAAAATCTCAATATGACCGGACATAATAGAATGCTGATTAATTCAGTGAATATGGCTTAATTCAAAGCCTTTAAAAGCAGCAAATAAAACAAAGGGGCCAGTGCAAATGCACAGCCCCTTATTTAATGCGGCCGGCCCCTCAAGAACCAGAGAACAAGCCCTTAGGGCCCTGATCACACGCCACTCCAGCCGTGGATTATCAATGCACTAATGATTGAAATCCATAATATTTTGAATAAAAAAAACCCCCGATTTCTTACAAAATCAGGGGAAAGCTACCACAGGAAAATGATTGGATACAAAACACCCAATACCGTGATTCTATATAAAATAAATAAAAAAATCTGCATACGTTGTT
>SMEN01000389.1_pt1 | contig 12808 bp, 15 predicted proteins | sample 2456271 | NCBI WGS metagenome assembly SMEN01 (sample SAMN10132593, study PRJNA489261) | soil metagenome | isolation source: day1 control-loamy sand soil ammended with raw manure from dairy cow... | place: USA | collected 2015-04-01 | reverse complement strand
CTCCGGGTCAAGTGCCGCTGAGGGCTTCGATGACGAAGACGCGGATGCCCAGGATCCAGCCATGGAACCTGCCTCCAAGCGCAGCCCTTGGCTGATCCCGCTGATTGTCATCATCGCTTTGGCCGCAGTGATTGCGTTGCTGGCTTGGCTGATCCCTGCCATGAGCAGCGACAAGGACAACGAACCTACTGCTGCGGTTACCCAGAGCACCGAACTCTCTGAATCGCCCTCGCCTACCGAAGAAACGACTGAACCTTCGGAAGAAACTTCCGAGTCTTCTTCCCCGACGCCCAGTGAAACCGTGACCTACGTAGAGGTTTCGGCTTCGCTGGTTGGCCAGGATATCGACACCGTGACAGCTGAACTCGAGGGCAAGGGCCTGGTCGTTGACTCGACTCCACAGGAAACCAGCGAGTACGAGCCACGCGAAGTGATCTCGCTGAACCCAACTGGCAGTGTTGAAAAGGGCGAAACCATTTCAATCACGTACGCCATGGCTCCTGAAACCGTTGCCGTCCCTTCAGTGACCGGCATGAGCTTTGAAGCTGCGCAAAAGCGCATCCAGGATGCCGGTTTGGCTGTAGCCAAGGGCGAGGAACGCAATGATCCTTCGGTAGCCGGCACCGTGCTTGAACAGGATGTTGCTGCCGAAAGCGAAGTAGAGCCTGGCACCACGGTGACTTTGGATATTTCCGCCGGACCAGAAGAAGTCGAAGAATCCGAATCCCCTTCGGAGACGGCAACTGAATCCCCAGAAGCTGCAAAGCCGGAGCAAAGCGAAGCCCCATGAGCGACAATGAAGCTTTGCCTCCCGGCTTGCCACGGTTGATCAATGACCGCTATGAGATCGAATCGCTGATTGGCCGCGGCGGCATGGCAGATGTATATTTGGCCACCGACCACGTCCTCTCGCGCAAGGTCGCCGTGAAGGTGCTGCGCCCGGACACTGCCAGCAACCCGATGGTGGTCAATAGATTCCGCCGTGAAGCCAAGGCTGTTGCCGGCCTGAGCCACCCTAACATCGTTTCGGTGTACGACACCGGCGAGCTTCCGGCCACCGATTTACACCGTGATCGCTTGCCTTTCATGGTCATGGAATACGTCACCGGCCATACCCTGAAGCAGGTTATTGCTTCGGGGGACATTGATGCCGCTTTCGCAGTTCACGTAACCCGCGGCGTGTGCGATGCCTTGGACCATTCGCACCATAAAAATGTTGTCCACCGTGACATCAAGCCTGCCAATGTGATGGTGACCGATGCCGGTCACGTGAAGTTGATGGACTTCGGCATTGCGCGAGCAGTGGATACTTCGGCAACCATGACGCAGACCGCTGCCGTGGTTGGCACTGCCCAGTATTTCTCTCCTGAGCAGGCACGTGGTGAACAGGTCGATTTCCGTTCGGATATCTACTCCGTTGGCTGCTTGTTCTATGAGCTGATGACCCAGGAGCCTCCTTTCACCGGTGATTCACCGGTTTCGGTCGCATATCAGCATGTTGGCGAAATCCCGTCGACCCTCAGCGACGTCAAGGACGGCGTTGATCCGATCTTCGACCCAATCGTTTCCAAGGTTCTGTCCAAGGAACGCGATGATCGATTCCAAACCGCCGGAGCGTTTGCCGCGGCCTTGGAAGACGCGCTGAACGGCATTGAATTCCATGATGAGCAATCAGCGCCATCCACCTACACTCTGCCGATCTACGGCACGCACAGCGAGACTGAGACCAGTTTCATTGCGCAGTCAGCTCCGCACACCAGCCAGCATCCAGTTTTCGCCGAAGAAGAAGCCCATGGATCCGAGCGGCGCCACAAGTCCAATCGCGGCTTGATCATCTTGCTGACCATCATTGCCTTGCTCGCTGTTGGTATCGCAAGTTTCTTGGTGATTCGCTCGATTCAAACCGAGGCCGAGAAGCGGGCACCGGTTGCCGTACCCAAGGTCTTGGAAATGACTGAAGATGATGCACGGGCCGCGTTGCGCGACGCCACTTTCCAGGTGCGTGTGGAACATGAATTCAGCGATGATGTAGAGCAGGACAAGGCAACCCGCACCGAGCCTGAAGAAGGCGCCATGGCTTCCAAGGACTCCACGGTGACCTTGTTCATCTCTGACGGTTCCGAGCAGCGCACGATCCCTAAGGATCTGGCGAACCAGTCGGAGACCGCTGCTCGCGATGCTCTGCGTGAGGCAGGCTTGGAGGTTGGTGAAGTCAGCCGCAAGAACTCGGCAACTATTCCAACCGACTGGGTCATTGGCACCACCCCTGAGCTGGGTTCCAAGGTAAAGGCCGGCAGCGAAGTTGATCTAATACTTTCTACAGGCATGGTGACCGTTCCGGTCGTGACCGAGATGAGCCGCAAGGAAGCTGAAGAAAAGCTTGGCGCTGAAGACATCGGGCTGGAAGCTCAGTTCGATGAGGTCGTAACCGCTGACTATGCGGAAGGCACTTTGTTCAAGCAGTCACCTGCAGCCAGCGAGGATGTCCCCCAGGGCAGCTTAGTGAAGATTTCGGTGGCTAAGGCTCCAGAGCCAGAGCCAACCGAAGAATCATCGCCGCCCGAGAGCGAATCCCCGGACTCGGAAGAATCCGATGATTCGACCGAGGAATCTTCACCTAGCGGCGAAGATTCGCCACCGTCCAGCGGAAATGGTCCACCGGATCGCCCAGGTCCCCCTCGGGAAAACGGAAACGATCGTTAGCGGACAGTTTATTCTCCGCTGAATAGCGGACTCAGGGCGGCGGCCTTCTTGGCTGCCCCCTCAAGTCCTACGAATTCCAGCCAGTTACCGAGCATTTGGTAACCCTGCTCGGTCAGGACAGACTCGGGATGGTATTGCAGCCCCCATAGTGGAGCTTCGCGGTGAGCCAATCCCATGATGACTCCCCCGGCAGTTTCTGCAATGATTTCAAGCTCAGCAGGAATGCTCTCGCGCACCGCGGCCAAGGAATGGTAACGCGTGGCCGTGAACGGGTTGGCTACCTGATTGAAGACCGGATGATTTTCATGGTTAACCAAGGAAGTCTTGCCGTGCATTAATTCCTCAGCGTGCGTGACCGTCCCGCCATAGGCTTCAGCCAGGGCCTGATGGCCAAGGCAGACACCGAGCATTGGCTTACGCTGCTCACCGCACCATTTGATCAGATCAATGCTAACGCCCGCGCCTGCAGGCTCGCCTGGGCCTGGAGAGATCAGCACGCCGTCATACTCAGCAGCCATGGCGCGCGCATCCTCGACGCTCAAATCGTCATTGCGGTAAACGGTGGTTTCCGCGCCCATCTCCTGCAGGTAACCCACCAGGGTGTACACGAAACTGTCGTAGTTATCGATCACAAGGATCTTGGTGCTGCTCACGGGGTGCTTTGGCCAATCGTTGAATCGGTGAATGGGCTGATGTACTGGTTCAGCCACGGGAAAACGTACATCATCAGTAATAGCACGATCGCAGCAATGAGAATCAATGCTTCAAAAATGCGAAGCCACAAAGGGCCAGGCAGATTTCTAAAAATCCAGGCGTACATCTGTTCTCCTAGCTCGTTGCTTCAATGACCATGTCGCGGATTTCCTTTGGAGGGCCAGCATCAAGCGGGCGCCAATCGGTCAGTTCCGAATACGCAATCATTCGCTGCTGCGTTGAGTACTTGGGGTGGCATGTAGTCATGGTCAAGATGGATTTAGTCGGTTCCACGCCCCACTGGTGTGGAGTGGGCAACAGAACGTCTCCGTTGGATGGAGCCACGATTTCGGTGGCATACCAGGTGTAGGTGTAATACCCCTCTGAAGTCTGCAGGTAGATCTTGTCGCCTTCTTGCAGTTTGTCGATATCCCAGAAGACCTGGCCATGGGTCTGACGGTGGGCGGCAACGGCAAAGTTGCCCATCTCCCCCGGTTGTTGCGTGGTTGGATAGTATCCAATGCCGAGGTTATCGATCACGCGGTCTTCCACGCCATAGGTCACCGGGTGGTGCGAACCGTTGGCACCAAACCGCGGGAAATACATGATGCCGAAGGTTTCGCCGGCCGATACTTCCGTTACCGGAGCCGGACCGTAGTCCTTTTCCACTTCTTCTTGCTCGGTCTTTTCGGGGACCACTACCTCGCCAAGTTCTTCCACGAGGTTTGCGGTGACTTCCTTCTGAGCCTGCGCAGAATCAATATTCGTCCACCACAGTTCCCAAACCACGTAAAGCATCAGCAGGATGCCAAGAGTAATCATCAGTTCGCCGAAGAAGCCGACAACACGGCTTCCTGCCGAGGTTTGTCGGCGCTGCAGGCGACGGCCCTGCGCAGTGGCAGATCGATTCACGGCGGTCTGGCTCCTTAAGGCAACGAAATGCACGAAATAGGTCAACTAACGTGGGCCGAAGCTGGCCAAAACCCCGTTGCTGCAGCGGGTAACGGCTAGTATGGAAACTACGTAGGAATGCATCAAGCAGTTCTCAGCATTCTTGCACCCAAGCCTACCGGGAAGACCTGACGGTCGCCCACATTTACTACATTAAGCAGATGAAGCCGAGGGAGCATTCGAGTGCCGGAGTCAAAGCCACGACGCAAGAAGAATTCACAGCCGCAGGAGTCGCGCCAGAGCGCCCATGCCATCGATAAGCCGATGCCAGGCTGGTACAAGCCAGTGATGTTCGGCTTGATGCTTCTCGGCCTGGTATGGATCATCGTTTATTACGTTTCCCAGACTCTGTACCCAATTCCGAATATCGGCGGATGGAACATCGTGGTCGGTTTCGGCATCGCGATGGTCGGATTCTTCATGACAACAGGCTGGAAATAGCCACGTCGCCGGCTCCCTGTCTTCGGGGCCGGCGATATTTTTTAACCCGAGCTTTTCCTTTTAGTTGCTGACGGCTTTCAGCCCGATGACACAACCAACCAGTCCGAGAATAAAGACCATTTTCAAGATGCTGAACGCTTCTTGCCCAGTGACCATGGAATAAATGACTGCTAGGGAGGCTCCAACGCCAACCCAGATGGCATACGCCGTGCCGACGGGGATCTCTTTCATGGCGTAGGCCAATCCGCCCATGGAAATAGCCAAGGCGACGAAGAAGACGATTGACGGAACCAGTTTGGACAAGCCATCGCTCATTCCTAACGCGATAGCCCACACCGCTTCAAATAGTCCGGAAACGATCAAAACAATCCAATACATGCCAGATTCTTTCTGGCCGTCTTGTCGCTCTCCGGGTACGGCTCCCTCGTCCGGGTCCAAGCATTCATTGCTGGTGACCACTTCAGGCTAGCAAATGCAGACCATGATCACGGGCTGCTGTGACCAGAATGTCACCTATGCGGCCCAAGATCTTCGAGTCCACCGACCAGCGCTGGAAATACAGCGGCACATCAATAAACCATTGCTCATCGAGCACGCGTAGATCGCTAGCTTTGAGCAGCTGTGGTTCAGGAACCATCCCCCACCCCATTCCCGCTTCGATGGCAGCGACAAACTGCATCGAATCCGGAACGTGATGAACCTGCGCTGCCGGTCGTGCTTCGGCCCCGGCCACTTGCTTGAGCATGTCGTATTGCAAAGGATCTTCACGGTCATACACCACCATCGGAGCATGAACGAGCTCTGCTGCGGTCCCGGTTGGCACATAGCGTTGCGCAAAGGCAGATTTCGCCGCTGCGCGATAGCGCATCGTGCCCAGCTTATGGCTTGTACAGCCTTGGATGGTGTCCACAGCGTTGGTAACTACGGCGCTGACCCTACCGGTCCTCAGCAGTTCCAGTCCCCTGTTTTCATCGGTACGCACGAATTCGCAGGACAAATCTTCGTACTTGGCAAGCTCGGCGAATACCGGGGCAAACCAGGTAGACAGCGAATCGGCGTTAACTCCGACGGCAACCGCAATGGGTTGTTCGGAAGCAACCTCGGCAGAAAACTCGGCGCTGAGCAACGACATCTGGCGCGCATAGCGCAGTACTCTGGTTCCCTGATCGGTGGGAACGACAGGACGGCTGCGTACCAGCAAGATGGCACCAAGGCGGTTCTCCAGAGCCTTGATCCGCTGACTGACCGCTGAGGCAGTCACTCCTAGATCAATGGATGCGTCGTCGAAGCTTCCGGCGTCAACGACTGCCAACAGGGTTTCAAGGTGTTCCACATCCAGATTCACATAAGGAACTCTAATCTAGATTCAGGATCTTAAGTTCGACGTCGATTTACGAATCTCCTACAGTTTGTACATGCTCTTCGGATCCCTAGTCTTCGGCTTCACCACTGGCTTGTCCCTCATCGTCGCCATTGGTTCACAAAATGCGTTTGTCCTGCGCCAAGGCATAAGGAAAGAACATGTTCTTATCACCGCATTGGTTTGCTCACTCTCGGATGCAATCCTGATTACGGCCGGCGCCAGCGGCATGGGCGCACTGGTTGAACGAGCCCCATTGTTGCTGGTGTTTGCCCGCGTTGGAGGTTTCATCTTCCTGTTAAGTTATGCGATTTTCGCTTTCCGCCGAGCAGTAAAACCTGAAGCACTCAAAGTTTCAGCCATACAGGGCCGCACAGCCAAGATTTCCGTTATCGGAACAGTTTTGGCCCTAACTTGGCTCAACCCGCATGTTTATATCGACACGGTGCTGCTTCTCGGCTCGATCGCGACTTCCCAGGCAGAGGGCGCAGCTTATTTCGCAGTCGGTGCAATCGTGGCCAGCTTCGTTTGGTTTTTCGCGCTTGCCTATGCCGCACGTTTCCTTGCGCCATTCTTCGCCAAGCCCAAAGCGTGGCAGGTACTTGATGTACTCGTAGGGCTGCTCATGATCTTGTTTGCCACCACGCTCATCCTGCCCATCATCACCGACTAATCCACAGGATAAAGCGCTTATCCACAGCCGATGTGCACAAGTTTTATAAACACTTGTTCACAAGTTTATCCACAGCTGGGGAGAACTTTGGCTAACGAGCGAGGATTTAGACATTCACACTAGTCAACTTATGTATCTCGATTCAAAATGACATGCTTGTAAGTTATTAACACTGTGGATTCCGGTTGTGGATAAGGCCTAAACGCCCTGAATTCCATACCAACCCAGTGGTTCGTTTAAACTTTCGAACCCCAAGTTATTAACAACCCGTCGATTCGTATATGCGCTATCTACAGGGGTTGTTTAAAACTTATCCACAGATGTGGGTAAAGATGTGAGTATTGTGTACCCGAAGATGAATATCCCTGAATTCATGGGGGAGTAGGGGTGTTAATAACACCTACACTCTGATACTTACACGCTTGTAAGTTATTAACAATGTGGATAATCGGTGTGGATAACTAACCCAGTTCTTTTCGAACTATCCAAGTGGCCACTTCACAGCTTCCGTTGAAACATAGATCCCCGTCAGCAGCGCTACCGACAAGGCTGTGAGCAAAAGTATCTGAATGCGAGCACGCTGTGGATTACTCCGTGGAATAAGCACGATGCAGCAAGCGGCAAGAATGCCCAGAATTGCGCCTCCCAAGTGCCCTTGCCAGGAAATGCTCTGCACGAAGAAGCCAAGAGCCACGTTCAGTGCAAGGATGATTCCCATTGAGCGAAGCGCTTGCTTATTGGAGCGGAACACTACGAAAGTCGCGAGGAACAGGCCTGCCAGTGCGCCCGACGCACCGAGCGTTGCACTCAGTGGTGCGCTAAGCAGAAGGATCCCCAAGGAACCACCGAAGGCGCTGAGCAGATAGAGCCAGGTAAAACGCAGTCTCCCCATCCGCGGCTCGAGCATGGTGCCGAAAATGTAGACGCCGTACATGTTCATCGCCAGATGCAGCAGCGAACTCGTGGAGTGGGCAAAGGCGCTGGTGATCAGCCGCCATGGCTCATAGGCCGCCAGTGCAGGTGCCAGAACAAGCTGGTTCGTGAGTCCGGGAATGACCCACTGCAGCACGTACACCAGGACATTGAGCCCGATGAACGTATAGGTCACGATTGGCGCCCCGGCGCGCAGCCGGCCGCCGAACTGGGTCTTCTGCTGCGGTAGACGCTTGTTCGCTTGGGCGACGCACTCCACGCATTGCACTCCAACAGGTGCCGAGACCTGGCATTGCGGGCAGACCGGACGTCCACAGCGGTTGCACGAAACAAAAGAGATCGTCTGCGGGTGCCTGAAGCACGTAGGCGCAGCCTGGCCTTCTGGGGAAACCTGTCCGTAGGACATCGGTACCTGCCTTGCATGTGAGAGAGAAGGATTAAAAGCCCGAGGCCCCGACAATAACCGTTAGGGAATCGCCGGAGCCTCGGGTTGGTGCGTCTGTGTGGTTACAGGGTCTCGATGTCGACCGAGTTGATGACGACGTCTTCCAGTGGCTTGTCGCGGCCATCGGTAGAAACAGCGTTCAGCGCATCAACGATCTTGCGTGATTCTGGTTCAACAACTTCACCGAAAATGGTGTGCTTGCCCTGAAGCCAGGCGGTTGGAACAGTGGTGATGAAGAACTGCGAACCGTTGGTTCCACGGCCCATGCGGATACCCGCGTTGGCCATAGCTAGCTTGTAAGGCTCGTTGAAGTTCAGTTCTGGGTGGATTTCATCATCGAACTGGTAGCCTGGGCCGCCGAAGCCCTGGCCCAGTGGGTCGCCACCCTGAATCATGAAGTCAGCAATGATGCGGTGGAAGATGGTTCCGCTGTACAGCGGGGTGTTGGTCTTCTTGTCACCGGATTCTGGGTGTACCCACTCCTGCTCACCGGTCGACAGGCCAACGAAGTTCTTAACGGTCTTTGGTGCGTGGTTGCCGAAGAGATCGACAACGATGTCGCCCAAAGTAGTGTGAATCGTGGCTTTATGAGTTGCGTTTGCGGTCATGCCTTCATTCTTCCATGATCTATGCTCGACCCGCTAAATGCTGACGTACGCGTTGAGTGAAAATTTAGGCCAATATCAGGCTGAAGCCCAGCTAATGCTGGCTACTGGGGACGGAACTGCCTAGTCTTGAACTGTCGGTTAGCGTGAATTTTTTTGATCAGGAGCAACGCATGAGCAAGAAGAGCAAAGTAGGAAAAGTACTAGCCGTTGGCCTGATTGCGGGACTTGTCGCAGTACTGGTTGCCGTGTGGAAGGCCTCGAAACCAATCGAGGATCCATGGGAAAACGAGCCAGTACCGGCACAGCCGCATCAGCCTGTTCAGACACGAGAAGCCAGCGTGGAAGAAATCCGTGAAATCCTCGAAGATGACAAGTAAATCTGTCTAGACCTCGGTTTTTGGTTGGGCTTGCCCTCGTATCACCAGGGCAAGCCCAACGAGGATCACAGCCAACCCGGCATAGGTAGCGATGGAAACTACCTGCCCCAAGAACAATGCGGCCAAGATGGCAGCACCCGGAATCTCGAGCAGAATCAGCGTAGAAACCGTCAGTGGGCCGAGCACGGATAGCAAATGGTTCATGGCGGTGTGGCCAAAGATCTGCGCGCACAAGGTCAGCAGGATGATCGCAATCCACCCGCGAGCGTCAAAGCCCCAAATCGGCGTTCCGGTAAGGAAGCAAAGTACCAACAGCACTGCCGCGGTAATTGCATAGCAGCTCGAGGCATATGTAGTGGTTCCCAGAGTCCGCCTAGCTACGGAACCAGCTAGCGTGTACACCGCGGCGAGGACGCCGCCTGCTAGTGCCAGCAGGTCTCCCACTATGGCATCGCGTCCCAGACCCATGTCGAATCCGGTAATGACGATAGCCCCAAGCAAAGCGACTCCCATGCCCAGGAAGACCTGCGTACGATATTTAGTTCCGCGCAGAACCTGGAACATCGCGATCCAGACTCCTTGGATGCATACCAGTGCCGTTCCAGCTGCCACGCTGGTTAGCCGCATCGAATACATGAAGCATACGAAGTGCAAGGCAAGAGCTACCCCAGCGATCCCGGTGTAGAACCACTCTCGCGAGGTCATGTGCAGATAGGCCTTGGGGTTCTTGCGCAGTGCCGGTGCGCTGAGGACAGCAGCCGCAGCTCCGTTGCGCCAAAAGGCCATGGAAAGCACTGGTACGCCCGGGAAGGCTGCAATGATGGGGCCCGATGCCGAAATCCCGATGATTCCGACCAAGGCGAGCAAGATGGTCACCAGCTAAGATTACAGTTTCTCCGCGTGGTTCTAGCCTTGCTACGGCAGAAGCCCGCGCTCACCCTGATTTCTTCAAGGAATCAAAATATTCTTCTTTTGGAATATAGGAAGTGAATCCCAGTATTTCCGGGCTATTCAGCGTCTTTTTGTCGCCAGTATGCCGCAACTAATGCGCCGGATAAGTTATGCCAAACAGAGAATACAGCACCGGGCAAAGCGGCTTCTGGTGAGAAATATTGTTTCGCCAATCCGCCGGCCAGGCCGGAATTTTGCATACCTACTTCAATGGCTATTGTTCGTCGGGAGGCTGTTGGGACACGCAGCAGTACACCAATGCCATATCCCAGTGCCAGGCCCAGCGAGTTGTGCAATACCACCGCCACCAGAACCAGCAGCCCCGCAGTCAAGATAGTCTGCGCACTGCCAGCAACGATGATTGTCACCACGAAGGTAATAGCCAGCACCGAGAGCCATGGAAGCACAGCATTGATCTTGGTGACGATGCGGTTGAACAGCATTCGCAGCACGATGCCCAGCACGACAGGGATTAAGACAATCTGAACAACACTGATGGCCATGGAACTGGCATCCACAGGCATGTACTGGCCGGCCAGCCACAGTGCCAGCACCGGGGTCAGCAATGGAGCGAGCAAAGTAGAAACCGAGGTCATCGCCACAGAGAGGGCAACATTGCCTCGAGCCAGATAGGAAACCACATTGGATGCTGTACCGCCCGGCGCGCAGCCAACCAAGATCAGTCCGGCGGCCAATGCCGGTTCAAGCTGCAGCAACGCAGCCACCAGCCAGGCCACCAGCGGCATCACGATGAACTGTGCGGCTACGCCGCCGAGCACCGGCAAGGGATTCTTGAATACCAAGGCAAAGTCCGGCAGGGCCAACGTCAATCCCATGCAGAACATGATCACCATGAGCAGGGGATTGATCCACCCTGCGAGCCCCGCAAAAGCTTGGGGGAGAAGCATTCCGCACAAGCCGCCGAGCAAAATCAGCACGGGGAAAAGCAGCACGGCGATACGTGAGTCCTTGTCCAATTTTTTGGCTTTGCTCGCTACGGCATCCGGGCCGGGCTGTTCACTGTGCATTTACCGTATTTTGCCACTAAATAGTTGCGCCTCACAACGAGATAGCTGAAGTTAAGCCCGTTATCCTGCCATATTTACTTGCGCGTCATCCACGATGTGCATCCTGAAGATGTGAAGGTAGCAATCGTCGCTGAATCGTTCCTTCCCCATTTCAATGGGGTAACCAACTCAATCCTCAAGACTTTGGATCACCTGAGGCAGGCCGGCCACGAGGCCGTTGTCATCACCCCCAACAGCTCGCTGGCCGGCGAGCTGTCCGGACAAGGTGTCCCCAAGGTGTACCAAGGCTTCAAGATCATCACGGTGCCCTCCGTTCCATTGGCGAGCTATCCCGAAGTCCGGGTAGCTACCGCCAGCGTCTGGCGTCTGCGCAAACTGCTGGCTCGGGAACAAGTCGACGTGGTTCATCTGGCCAGTCCGTTCATCCTCGGATGGCAGGCACTTCGTGCTGCGCAGGAGCTGGATCTGCCCACGGTGGCGCTGTATCAGACAGAAGTTCCCAGCTACGCCGCACGCTATAAGATGCCATGGCTTACGCAAAGGCTCTGGGAGCACGTCAGAGCGATTCACACGGCCGCAGACCGGACCTTGGTACCGAGCACGTTTTCCTACCGGCAGCTTCAATCTCTGGGCGTTCAGCGGCTTGCCATCTGCGGTAGGGGAGTAGACACCGCTCAGTTCACCCCTAGGCTGCGCAGTGAGCAATTCAGGCGGGTTGTCGCGCCGAATGACGAAGTGGTCATTGGCTATGTGGGCCGGCTAGCGGCAGAGAAGCAGGTCGCTGACCTGAAGGCCCTGGCTGATCTGGAGAATACGCGCTTGGTGATCGTGGGTTCCGGACCGCTCGAGGACGAATTACGCGAAATCTTGCCCAACGCCCACTTCACTGGATTCCTTTCCGGTGAGCGGCTGGCCGAGGTGATGGCATCGATGGATATTTTCGTTCACCCCGGGTCTTCGGAGACCTTCTGCCAGACCATTCAGGAGGCCATGGCCTGTGGCGTGCCGGTAGTAGCCGTAGGCCGGGGTGGGCCGCTGGATCTTGTGGACTCTTCCCGCACGGGCTGGCTTTATCAGCCGGGAAACCTCGAGGAGCTGCGCAGTCGGGTGAGCGACTTGGCCTATGACGATGCGAAGCGCTTGGCCTTTGCCAGTGCTGCGTTGAGCAGTGTCCAGGACCGTTCTTGGCACAGTATTGGCGAGCAGTTGCTCGGCCACTATGAGCAGGTGCGAACCGCCAAGATCCGGAACTAGGCAAATTCCGTTCCGGGTAGCGCAAAAGGCGGAAAGTTTTCACTTTCCGCCTTTTGGCAAATGTGGAGCCTAGGAGAATCGAACTCCTGACATTCTGCTTGCAAAGCAGACGCTCTACCAACTGAGCTAAGGCCCCAAAAGCTTTAGGAAACTTTATCGGCTACCTGATGCCAGGTTTCCTTTGTTTCCGACGAAGCCTTCGCCTTCTTGACCAAGACTACTGCAGCAGTCGCGATCGATGCGAGAACTAGGAACTTTTTCATTTCTCCTCTTTCTCTCCAGCAAGGATTCTGTGGGCGTACCAAGACTTGAACTTGGGACCTCTTCGTTATCAGCGAAGCGCTCTAACCGCCTGAGCTATACGCCCTTGCTTTTGTTTTTGTTCTCTTCG
>SMEN01000454.1_pt1 | contig 12847 bp, 11 predicted proteins | sample 2456271 | NCBI WGS metagenome assembly SMEN01 (sample SAMN10132593, study PRJNA489261) | soil metagenome | isolation source: day1 control-loamy sand soil ammended with raw manure from dairy cow... | place: USA | collected 2015-04-01 | reverse complement strand
ATACTTACAGCCCTGATACCCATCAATTGCTGCTAATTTCAGCAAAAATAGGCATCAAGGTTGTGCTGCTGCCCACCAAGTCCTTAAAAAAGCCCTGGTTATGCCGCCACATTACCTGAATCCACCTGCACTTTTGTATATTACTTATCGCAGCGCCAAATATCTTTTGTTGGCTGGTGCACTGGCCCTGACAGGGTGTGCCACTACCGGTACTCAGCAATCCAGTAAAGACCAGAGTCGTGCAGAACTGGATCACGGTTACTACGCCGATTACGAGTTCCAGACCGAGTCCGATCCCTTGGGTTCTTATCTGGCCAATCGTGCGCGTAATGACATCAATATTGCGTACAGCAGCGATCGTCGCCAAGGGCGTACTGAAAGCCGCAGCAGCCAAACCCCCACCTCGACCCACGGCCTGGCATCAACTGCCCTGTCCTTTCTGGGTGTCAAATACAGATTTGGTGGCGACGCCCCCAGCACGGGCTTTGATTGCAGTGGTCTGGTTTCCTACGCGGCCGAAAAATCCCTGGGCCTGAAACTGCCCCGCCAATCCAAAGACATTGCCAAAGAAGGCACCTCGGTTAACCGCAACGAGCTGCGCAAAGGCGATCTGGTCTTTTTCAATACCCGTGGCGCCCGTTTCTCTCACGTAGGCATTTACCTGGGTGACGATAAATTTGTCCATGCTCCTCGCACCGGTGCCGTCGTGCGCGTAGAGAACATGCAAGTGGGCTATTGGAAGAAACGCTATAACGGTGCTCGCCGTCTGGCCGCCGCTAATACACAGCAGTCTGAAACCCGTCTACGCAGCATCAAGTAACGATCGCTCTGCAAGACCATTCAGCACAAGAAAAAGCCACTGTTCTATGAACAGTGGCTTTTTTTCTACTCAGTCAAGATTCCTTCTTTGCCCCAGTAAGTCATGCCGCCAATCTATTGGCTCTTGGACTTACCAAGCGGACAAGATTCACAATACCCACACTGGGTTAAAGCTTGCTTCATGCTACAAACCGAGCGACGGCAGGCGACCACTCGAATACCAGACTTCGTGGCAGCGGCACGGAACGTCTTCATCACGTTATGGCCTAGGAAATCGGTCAGGAGAATCAGTAAATCGGTACCAGAAGGCAACTGCAGCGTCTTCTTCTGATGGGCAGGATCACGCCCGCTAATATGGTGTTTGATCGAGATATTGTGGATCTTGAGCAAGTCGGGAATAACAGGAAACTCCATTGGCTAAGAAAGTTGGATAATGATAATCATTCTTATTATCATAGTCAATTGAGTCGATAGCTTGTTTCAATTTTTACTTATAGCCATTCTCACTAAGCCCCCAGCGCCGTCAGCAAGCTCCTCTCGTGCCCAAAACAATAAAGGCCACCGCGATCTACGGTGGCCTTTATTGATCTATCTTTACGGCGTCCAAGCAGACCTTACTTCAAACCACTGGCCTGTTTCTCGTCCAGAGCGCTGAGCACCACATCGCGGGTCAACTCCGGTGTCAGCATTTCCAGCAACTCAAAAATATAGTCACGCAGGAACGCCCCTGCTTTCACTGCCACCTTGGTATGGTGTGCGCCAAACAAATGTCCGACCGGCAGCCCCACCAGGCCTTTGTCGCGGCGTGGATCGAAAGCAATCCCCGCGATGATGCCAATCCCCAGGCCCACATCGACGTAGGTTTTAATCACGTCAGCATCAATGGCCTCCAGCACAATGTCTGGCGTAATACCGTGCTTGGCAAAGGCCTCATCAATCGAACCACGACCGGAGAAAGCATGGTCATAGGTCACGATGGGATATTGAGCCAGCGTCTCGATGGACAGCAACTTGTTGGCCGGCAGATCTGCCAGGGGGTGGTCGGGTTTGACCACCACCGTGTGCTCCCAGGTGTAGACCGGCAAGGCCACCAAGCCAGGCGTCAAAGCCAGGGTTTCGGTAGCGATAGCCACGTCAGCCTGCTCATGGAGCACCATTTGGGCCAGTACCGGCGGGCTGCCTTCTGCCAAGGACATATGGACCTTGGGAAAGCGGCGGCGGAATTCAGGAATCACCTTAGGCAGCAAATACCGTGCCTGGGCGTGTGTACAAGCAATTACCAAGGTGCCTTCATCGCGGCGGGCGAAGTCGTCGCTAACGCGCTTGAGGTTATCGATCTCACGCATGATGCGGTCGATCACCTCGGCGACAGCTTCTCCCGGTCGGGTCAGGCCCTTAATGCGTTTTCCATGACGTTCAAAAATCTTGATGCCCAGTTCATCTTCAAACTCGATGATCGCCTTGGATACTCCCGGCTGGGAGGTATAGAGCGAACGAGCGGCTTCAGTCAGATTGAAGTTACGTCGGATGGTCTCTCGGACAAAGCGGAATTGTTGAATATTCATATGTTAATAGCCCCAGGTACAGGGCTATTATATGTAATAAGAAACCGTTCGCTTATTTCATTAAGTTATATATATAGATTGAACCATTACGTCATGCTGATTGTGGTGTTGATCGTATTGGCGTGAGCTTGCCAGCGAGCCGTCACCGTTTTGGTCTGCGTCCAGAACTGAACGGCTTGCTTGCCATTCGGGCCTAGATCGCCCAGCTTGGAGGCACGCGAGCCGGTGAAGCTGAACCAGGCCACAGGCACAGGGATAGGAATGTTGATGCCAATCTGGCCCACATCAATGCGGTTCTGGAAGTAGCGCGCATGGCCGCCGTCCTGAGTAAAGATGGACACACCATTACCGTTGGGGTTGCGGTTAATAAACTGCACCGCTTCTTCCAAGGTGTTGACACGCACAATGCACAACACAGGGCCAAAGATTTCCTCTTCGTAGATGCGCATCTCGGCTTTCACGTCGCTAAAAACCGTTGGGCCGACGAAGTTGCCGCTCTCATAACCGGACACTTTCAGACCACGGCCATCCAGCAGCAGCTTGGCCCCTTCCTGCACACCCGCTTCAATCAAAGACTCCACACGCTGGCGCGCACGTGGCGAGACCAGTGGACCCAAGTCGGCTTCACGGTCCGTACCGACATTGACCTTCATGGTGGCGGCGCGCTTGACCAGCTCGTCGATCCACTCGCCACTTTCACCAACCATCACCGCCACCGAAATGGCCATACAACGTTGGCCTGCCGCCCCAAAGGCCGCACCCAGCAATTGATTGATCGCCACGTCACGATCCGCATCCGGCATCACGATGCAATGATTCTTAGCGCCCATCATGGCTTGTGAACGCTTGCCCGCTTCTGTCGCACGACGGTGGATTTCGGTACCTACTGCGGTCGAGCCAATGAAGGAAACGGCTTTGACTTCAGGGTGCGTCACCAGGGCATTGGCGATATCAGCACCGCCGTGGACCACGTTCAAAACGCCTGGGGGCAAACCCGCTTCCAGAGCCAGCTCGGCCAGCATCAGGCTGGCGCTGGGGTCTTGCTCGGAGGGCTTGAGCACAAAGGTATTACCGCAAGCGACGGCCAGCGGGAACATGAAGCACGGCAGCATGACGGGGAAGTTGAATGCAGTCACGCCGGCACACACGCCCAAAGGCTGGATCAGGGTGTAGACATCGATACCACCAGCGGCGTTTTCTGCGTATTCACCCAACTGCATGGAGGCAATCGAACACGCGTACTCGATCACTTCCAGACCACGGCCCACTTCACCTTCAGCGTCGGGCATGGTTTTACCATGCTCACGCGAAATGGCTTCGGCCAACTTAGTGCTGTTTTCACGTACCAGACGCTGCAAATTCAGCATGACGCGCATGCGAGCACCCTGGCTGGAATGACGCCAGCTCTCGTAGGCTTTAGCCGAGCTGGCAATAATGGTTTCCAACTCATCCATGGTGGCATAAGGCACTTGCGCCACCACCTCCTGGGTAGCTGGATTGAGCACATCGTCCCAACGAGTGCTCTTGGATTGAATATGTTGTCCATCGATCAGCAAAGGTACACGAACCACTTCCGTCATAGCATGTCTCCAATGAATTGCTCAGGCGGCTAAGCCTTATTTGTTATCCCACTTGTATGAGGGTTCTCATCGAGTGTAGAAGCCTCAAGACCCGTTTACCATGTTGAAAAATGCACAGGAGCTGGGCATTTATGCACAAGTCTTTTTCAAGGCGGGCCCATCAAGATGGATTGGGATAATCTGCGTTATTTTCTGGAAGTGGCCCGCTGCCAACGGATCAGCTTGGCGGCTCAACGGCTGGGCGTGCAGCACAGCACCGTCGCCCGTCGCATCCAGGCCCTGGAGCAAGAACTAGGTTTGCGCCTGTTTCATAAGTCCACTGTTAGCGGCTACAGCCTGACCAGCGAAGGCCTGAACCTGCAACAGCGCATGGAACCTGTCGAAAGCCGTCTGCTGGCAGCTCGTGATGCCATTACAGGCAAGGCACGGCCCTTGACCGGCAAGCTACGCTTGGGCTGCACCGAAGCGTTTGGCAGTTATGTGCTGACCCCTTTATTGAGTATTTTTCAGACCCAATACCCAGAACTGACCCTGGAGTTACTGCCCGTCCCCCGCCCAATCAGCCTGTCACGTCGGGATGCGGATTTGGCTATTGCCCTGGAGCGCCCCCAACGCGGCCCTTACTGGTGCACACGTCTGGCAGATTACAGCTTGCGGCTTTACGCCCATCAGGACTACCTGAATGCCCATCCGCCTATAGAAAGCGTGCAGGATCTTTCTCAGCACCGCTTTATTGCCTATGTGGATGATCTGGTTTTCAGCGACAGCCTGCGCTATCTGGAGGAGATCGTCAGATCGGCAGCGGTGCGGTTTCGCAGCACCAGTGTGATTGCTCAATATCAGGCCACTTTGCAGGGACAAGGCATTGCTGTGCTGCCCTGCTTTCTGGCCAAGACGGACCCGCGTTTGCGCTGTGTGCTGCCAGATCAGGTAGAACTGCGACGTCGCTTCTGGATGTTTTGCCACGAGGAGCAGCGTCAAAATCCCAGCTTGACCCGGCTATGGCACTTTCTTAAACAGTCTGTGGAGGAACGGCAGGATTTGCTGGACGGGGTTTAAACACCTCTCCCCCCTTCACTGCCTTCGCACATACAGAGAGACCGGGCCAGGCCCCGGTCTTTTTTCTCCCTAGCGCCACGTTCATCCCTACCCAGCGCTTGCATGCAAACGCTCCGCTAAAGACAGCTCAATTCCTCCCTAAAGGTCCCTACTGTTTTTTAGGGAATGCGAATTATTTACATTGACCGACGGTCGGTCGGTAATTACAATCGGTTCCGCTCGGCCTTTAGATCCCCACTCCCCTCAGGAAAAAGCTGTTATGAACTCGCCTTTGTTTTCCAGAATCCGTTCTTCAGAAACGGGCTGGTCGATGTCACCACGTTCGCGTTACACCACGCTTGCCACCGCCTTGATGCTGATCAGCACGCAGCACGCGCAGGCACAAACTGCCGTGCCATCGTCGTCCTCTCAACACCCCACCACTGCTGACACCCAACAATCCAGCGATGTGGCTACCCTGCCTTCGGTAACCGTCACTACCAAGGGCGGCTCAGACACAGAAAACGGTCCGGTACAGGGTTATGTGGCAGAAAAGGCGAGGGTCGGTACTAAAACCAGCACCTCTATTCTGGAAATACCTCAATCAGTCGCCGTGGTGGCCCGTGAGCAAATGGATTTGCAGCAACCCATAAGCAGCAGCGCCGCCCTGCGCTATGCAGCCGGTGCGACTAGTGAGCGCTATGGCGGATTTGGCAGTTATCTGGATATGACGCGTATCCGTGGCGTCGATGCGGATTACTACCTGGATGGCTTACGCTTTATTGGCAATCCCGGTAGCTGGCTACCGCAAGTCGATACTTACTCACTGGAACGCATTGAAGTGCTGCGCGGACCGGCAGCCGCGATTTATGGGCAAGGAACAGGTGGCGGGATCGTCAATCAAGTCAGTCGTAAGCCGCAAGATGTGGCCGCGCATGAACTCAATATTCAGTACGGCCGCTTCAATCGCAAGCAGCTGGGTTTTGATAGCACGGGCCCCATCAACCAAGACGGCACCTTGCTATATCGCATTACGGCCAGTGGGCTGGATAGCGAAGGCCAAATTGACGACACCCGCCACAAGCGGTTTTACCTGGCCCCTGCCATTACCTGGCGTCCCAACACCCAAACCTCCTGGACCATTCTGGCCACTCACTCGCGCGAGCCCGAGCTACCCAACTACAACAGCCTGCCTGCCGCCGTGCTGGGCCTGGAGGGTGACGCGTATCCTCAAATAGACCGCCGCCGGAACTTCACGGATACCAACTTTGCCCATTCCTCCCGCAAACAGAACTCTGTCAGCTCTTTGTTCGAGCATGAGTTCGACAATGGCTGGGGCTTTGTCAGTAACGCCCGTTACATGTACGTGCAGTCTGACATCCAGCGCGGCGTGGTCTATGGCTATCAAGAGGTCAATGGCCTGCCGCAGTTAAAAGGCTCCTACGAGCTGACCCCCGCCAAGGTCAACACCTTCTCGATGGACAATTACCTACGCGGCGAGCTGAAGCTGGGTGCCACCACCCACACCATTGTGGGTGGTCTTGATTACGCCAAGGGTACGCTCAAAAACGAGCTGTACAGCGTAGGGCCTGTTTTGTTTGACCCGTATAGCGATATTCACCACCCCAACGTCTATCCCGATTTCACCACCAGTTACGCCGCCCCCTGGAAAGTCCAGCAAGACTTCACCCGCGTTGGCGTGTACCTGCAAGACCAGATTGCTTACGAGCGTTGGCGTCTGACCTTGAGCGGCCGACATGATTGGTCCAAAACCGATGATCAAACCCATAGCTACTCACCAACTCCACGCGACACCCATCAAAACGACAAGAAATGGAGTGGTCGCGCCGGCTTGAGCTATCAGTTCGATATGGGCTTAGCTCCCTATATCAGCTACGCCACGTCCTTCGATCCGATACTGGGTACCAATTACAAGGGTGAAGCCTTCGTGCCGATTGAATCCAAACAGACCGAACTGGGCATCAAGTACCACCCAGCCGAATCCAAAACCCTACTAAGTGCCGCCGTCTTCCAGCTTGAGCAAACCAATGTAAAAACAGCAGACGCAAATCACTTGGGCTTTAACACCCAGGCAGGAAAAGTGCGTTCCCGTGGCCTGGATCTGCAAGCGACTACCGAGCTGGCCCGTGACCTGAACCTGATTGCCAGCTACACCTACCTGGATAACGAGCTGGTACAAGACGCGACCTACCAAGGAAAAAGCCTGACGCAAACACCCAAACACAGCGCCTCTCTGTGGCTGGACTATGCCTTCAAGCAAGGCCCGCTCAATGGCTTGCAAGTGGGAGCCGGAGTTCGCTACTTAGGTAAAACCTATGGTGACCCCAGCAACAAGCTGGAAGTCCCCTCAGCCACCTTGGTGGATCTGGGCCTGAACTACAACCTGGGCATGCTCTCCCCAGACTTGAGCGGTGCCACCCTAAGCCTGAATGTGAATAATCTGACGAACAAGCAATACATCGCCAGTTGCACATCCCGTTTGTACTGCTTTGTCGGCCAGGACCGAACCATTACGGCCAGCCTGAACTACCGCTGGTGATCCCCTTGTCCGCACATCGTTATACCCGACGAGATGTCCTGACCCGCCTCCTGGCGGGTGGGGCCTTGCTCGCCAGCCCGAGCCTGCGGGCTGGCACAACCAGCGTCATTGAAGATATTGCTGGGCGCAACGTGTCCATCCGCCTACCTATCAAACGACTCTTGCTAGGTGACGGGCCCCTGGCGTATGTGATGGCCTTGCTTAAACCCGAAGACCCATTTGGCGACATCGTTGGCTGGGGCGACAACTTTCGGGCGGCGGATCTGGATGGCTATCAAGCCTATCTGCGGCGCTTTCCTGAAATTGATCACATCCCCACTTTTTCCAGTCGCACCGTGGACTCCATCGGGACTGAGTTGGCTATTTCGCTGGAGCCCGATGTACTGGTCATGAACCTGAGCTCCAAGCCAGCAGCAGAGTCCTCGGGTTTGATGACACGCTTGACTCAGGCCGGTGTACCCGTGGTGTTTGTGGACTTTCGCACACGCATGTTTGGCAATACCGCACGCAGCATCCAGATTCTGGGCGAGTTGCTGGGGCGGCAGGCTCAAGCACACGCCTTTTTAAACTTTCGGCAAACTCAGATTGATCGGGTCAGCACCACATTGCACTCACTGCAACACAAACCCACGGTCATGATTGAACGCGCTGCCGGCCTCTATGACGACTGCTGCCTGAGCTATGGCGATGGCAACTTTGGCGAACTGGTCGCAGCTGCAGGGGGAAACAATCTAGGCACCCGTTTTTTGCACGGCACGTTTGGTACCTTGCATCCTGAGCAGGTCATTGAATCCAAGCCGGATGTGGTGCTCGTTACCGGTGCTAATTGGGCCCTGTACTCGCCTGCCGGAGACTGGGTTAATTTGGGACCAGGCGCAAACCCCGAACAAGGCCAGGCTCGTCTGCGCCGCTTGATGAGTCGGCCCGCCTACCGCTCTCTACCGGCCGTTCAAGAAGGCCGGGTTCACGCCATTTGGCACCCCTTTTACGACAACCCCTACTACTTTATTGCGCTTCAACGCATCGCTAAATGGTTGCATCCTGAACGGTTCAGCACTCTGGACCCGGACGCCACCTTTGAAGAACTGCACGAGCGCTTTCTACCCGTCTCTTACCAGCCAGGCTATTGGCTTAGTCTGAGTGGAGCCTTCTCATGAGTACCACCCTAGTTTCGGAGCCAGCCCATCCCCAGTCCGGCAGGCAGTTCTATACACGCTTGATTCGTCGCAGGCAGCAGCTGCTGATTGGCCTCAGTCTCTTGACCCTGCTCTGCTTTCTGGCCGATCTGTCTTTGGGGCAAGCGCACTACAGTCCGGGCCAAGTCCTTTCGGCCTTGTGGGATAGCCAAGCGCCCCTGTCCATCCAGGTCATTCTGTGGGATATACGTCTGCCTGTCGCCCTGACGGCTTTAGTCGTTGGCGCAAGCCTGTCTGTAGCAGGCGTCCAAATGCAAACCGTGCTGGGCAATCCCCTGGCTAGTCCGTTTACTCTGGGCCTGTCCGCAGCCGCCAGTTTTGGAGCGGCGCTGGGGCTGATTCTGGGAGTCAGTGTTTTACCCGCATCCGCGGTGGCTTTTGCCATTCCCGCCAATGCGTTTCTGGTCTCCATGCTGGCGGCACTATTCATTTATCGTTTAAGCCAAAAACGCGGCATCACCACCGAGATGATTGTTCTGCTGGGTACCACTCTGGTCTTTACTTTCACGGCCTTGCTGGAAGCCTTGCAGTATGTGGCGCCGGATCAGGCGCTGTCTGCTGTCGTATTCTGGACCATGGGCAGCTTGTCACGCAGCAACTGGTTAAAACTGGCCATCATGAGCGGTGTTTTGTTGACCGTCTCTCTGGTCTTCGCCCGCAACGCCTGGGCATTGACAGCGTTGCGCCTGGGGGAAGCGCGTGCCAGCAGTCTAGGGATACCCGTGGCCCGCCTGCGCCTGAAAGGTATTTTGCTGGGCAGCTTACTGGCGTCGGTGTGCGTCTCTTTTGTCGGCACGATTGGCTTTGTCGGCCTGGTCGGCCCCCATATCGCCCGCCTGCTCGTCGGCGAAGATCAACGATTTCTGCTGCCGGCTTCCGCCCTGTGCGGCGCCTGCATGCTGTCCGCCGCCTCAGTACTGAGCAAAACGCTAGTGCAAGGACAAGCCTTGCCCATTGGTATTGTGACTTCACTGGTCGGCGTGCCCTTGTTTTTCGTCCTGATTCTGCGCACGAGGAAAGGCTAATGGACTTGCTCAAGGTGACTGATCTATCCGTGTCTTTTGCCTCTCGCCAGATTCTGCGCAAGCTGAACTTTGGCCCCTTGAAGGCGGGCACGGTCACCGCCTTGCTGGGCTCCAATGCCGCCGGCAAATCCACACTACTCAAACGTCTGGCTGGAGAATTAGACGGCCAAGGAAACGTGGAAGTACTGGGTCAGGCCCTGGAGTCCTGGCCACCCTACCATCCTCATCGTCCGGCCCATGTTCCGCAGGACATTTCCATGAACTCCTCCTTGCGGGTTTTCGAAGCCGTGCTGCTGGCGAGCAAGCAAGGCGGTGCCTGGGAAGTAGAGGATCAAGAACTGGATAGAGTCAGCAAGATGCTCAAAACGCTAGAGATCGAAGCCCTGGCAGACCGTGAGCTGGCAGCCCTTAGCGGGGGGCAGCGTCAATTGGTCTCCATTGCCCAGGCTTTGATTCGCCAACCCCGCGTGCTCTTGCTCGATGAGCCCACCAGCGCTCTGGACCTGCAAAACCAATATGAGGTTTTTGACTTGCTGCGGCGTGTCGCCCAAGAACAGGCCATGTGCATCGTGATGGCTATTCATGACCTGAATCATGCCTTGCACTTCAGCGATCAGGTGGTGGTGTTGCACCACGGCACAGTGGAGGCCCTGGGAACTCCCCGGGATGTGCTCACCCCGGCACTGCTCGAAAAAGTGTACGGCGTACGGGCCCGGCTGGAAATGTGCTCGCAAGGTCGGCCCTTCCTGCTCGTGGATCAATCCATACGCCAACAACACCGCTTCCAGACGCAAACCACATTATGAAAAAAACATCCTTGATTCTTTTAGCCATGCCCAGCATCCACGCCGGCGCCTGGCGTTATCCCGGTGCTCACCCTGGCTTTCAGACAGATTTTGAGCAAATGAAAGGCTTTGCCCAAACCTTGGAGCGCGCCTGCTTTGACGGCCTGTTCTTGCCCGACACCCTGGCCATTCGAGCCGCCCCCATGGAGGCGTTAATGCGCGGGCATAGCGTTGCCACACTAGACCCACTGACCCTGCTGCCCGCCCTGGCGGCGGTCACCCAGAATTTGGGACTGATTGCCACGGCCAGCACGACCTATAACGAGCCCTATATACTGGCCCGCCGTCTGGCCTCGCTGGACCGCCTCAGTGGCGGCCGTGCGGGATGGAATCTGGTGACTTCCAGCAACTCCAATGAAGCAGCCAACTTTGGCCTGTCTGAACATATGGAACACGGCGCCCGCTATCATCGCGCCCGTGAGTTCTGCGCCGTCATGGATGGTTTATGGGAAAGCTGGGATGAGGATGCCTTCTGCCGAGACGCCCAAACAGGTCAGTACTTTGAGCCATCAAAAATGCAGGTTCTGAATCATCACGGGGAGCACTTCTCGGTGCGCGGCCCTTTGAATGTTGAGCGCCCTATCCAAACCCGTCCGGTCATTGTGCAGGCTGGAGCTTCGGAGGCGGGGCGCCAGATTGCCGCCGAAACAGCGGAAGTCATCTTCACCTACCAAACAGATCTGCCATCGGCACTCGTCTTTTATGCCGACATGCAAAAACGGGCTCAAGTGGCGGGGCGATCACAAGCCTTGAAAATCATTCCAGCCGTTTTTGTGGTCTTGGGTGACAGCTTGGAACAGGCCCAAGCCAAAAGACGTCAGCTCGATGAGCTGGTTGATGAAGCCAGTTGCCTGGCCACTCTGTCCATTGCACTGGGTCATGATATTGCCCACTACGACCCGGCAGGTCCCCTGCCCGATATTCCGGACAGCAATGCCAGCAAAAGTGGCCGAGACCGAGTGGTACAGCTGGCTAAAACAGAAAATCTGAGCATTCTGGACCTGGCCCGACGGATTTGTGGGTACCAAGGTCTGGAGATGGTGGGCACGGCAAACAGCGTGGCAGACCAGATGCAGCATTGGCTAGAGCAAGGCGCCGCCGATGGCTTCAACATCATGTTTTCCCATCTGCCCGGCGGAGCCACTGAGTTTGCCGAACAAGTGGTGCCAGAGCTGCAAGCCCGCGGTTTGCTCCGGACCCAGTATGAAGGGCGCAGCTTCCGAGAAAACCTGGGTTTATCAAAGCCAGAGCGGGGCTACTCCCGGATATGAACCACGCAGTCCCAGCCCTTCAGGTCTCATAGCCAGGGCTGGGCAGCAGCCGCATACAGGCATCGGCCACCGCTTGGGCAAACGGCCGACTGTCGCTGCTTTGGGCGGCGATAATGTCATCTGTAGCCCCATGAACGCCCGCGTAAATCAACAAACCAACGACTCTGGGATTCTCAGGCGCCCATAAGCCCGCATGGATGCCACTTTCTATGATGGTCAGCAACTGATCCAGGATGGCATTCTTGGCCTGATTGGATCGATCATGATGGTGATGCTTTATATAAACCACATCATGGACCTGATACGTCTCTACATACGCCGTGACGCTGGTACAAATCCAGGCACGCAGCTTCTGTGACCAATCATCGGCTGCACAGGCCTCCAGCGCTTGCTCCAGACGGTCCAGAAAAAAATCGGTATAACGTTTAGCCAGTGCATCCAAGATCTCATTTTTGGATGCAAAGTAATGGTAGAACGTCCCCTTGCCGACCTGGGCCTGCGCCACGATATCATTGATGGTGGTCGCCTCAAACCCTTGTTCTAGAAACAGTTTTTCAGCGGAGTTCATCAACTCATCGAGACGCACCTCCGCCGGTTTGGTACGGGGTCGCACGGGCGGAACCGACTCCTTCATGCTGGTAGACTTCAGCTTCATGGCTTGTAATCTCAAAGACGTAAAAAAGGGGCTAATCGCCCCTATCCCTGCCTAGTTTAACTGGCGGGCGGTTTAGGGGCCTTGATGCGCAGCTTGCGCCACATCATAAAAACCATCACCAGCAAAAACACCACGTGAACCAGCCACAGACCAATTTCAAAATCCAGCTGGTCGCGTCGTATCCAGCCGCGCGACAAGTTGATCAAGTTCATATACAGCAGTCCCACCAGGCCAGCCACCAGGATATTGCCCGAGCGGCCCATACGCGGATTGACCGCCCCCAGGGGAATTGC
>SMEN01000388.1_pt1 | contig 12866 bp, 9 predicted proteins | sample 2456271 | NCBI WGS metagenome assembly SMEN01 (sample SAMN10132593, study PRJNA489261) | soil metagenome | isolation source: day1 control-loamy sand soil ammended with raw manure from dairy cow... | place: USA | collected 2015-04-01 | reverse complement strand
GCGGATGCCTTGCCAACGCTGGCCGCGCAGGCCAGCGCCTCCGGCGCCAGCCGGGTACTGACGGTGCCGCTGGAGGGCCGGCCGACCGTGCAGCTGGTGGATGCGCTGCAGGCCGCCGCCGCGCTGGTCCAGCCGCAGGCGGTGCTGGCCGGGCATACCGACACCAGCCGCGAAATCGCGGCCCGCTTCGCCGTGCGCGCACGGTCCTCGCTGAGCGTCGACGCCGTGGGGGTCTCCCGGGATGAGCAAGGTGTCCTCGCGTCCCATGCGATCTACGGCGGAGCCTTCTCCACCACCAGCGCCCCAACCTTCGGCGCCCCGGTGATCACCGTACGGGTGGGCAGCATCGAAGCCCGGGCCGAGGCCCAGCCGGAACAGTCCTCCGAGCTGGAGGTTGCCGCCAGCGGCAAGCCGGACGTCGAGGTCACGGACCTTAAAACCGTCGAGTCGACCTCATCGCGTCCGGAACTGCGCTCGGCCGACCGCGTGGTCTCGGGCGGCCGCGGCCTGGGCAATGCGGAGCAGTTCGCACTGGTCGAGCAGCTGGCCGATGCGTTGGGGGCCGCCGTCGGCGCATCGCGCGCCGCGGTGGATGCGGGTTTTGTTCCCCATGCGGCTCAGGTGGGCCAGACCGGCGTCTCGGTGTCCCCGCAGCTGTATGTGGCGCTGGGCATCTCCGGAGCCATCCAGCACAAGGCCGGCATGCAGACCGCCAAAACCATCGTGGCCATCAACAAGGACGCCGATGCCCCGATCTTCGACATCGCGGACTTCGGCGTGGTCGGCGACGTATTCACGGTGGTTCCGCAGCTGATTGCCGCGCTGGAAGCCGCGAAGGGCCGGTAGCCATGAGCACCCCGACCCGTACGCTGCGCCAGGGGCTGCCGCGCATCCCCGGCGGCGAACCATGGCCGCCCGCCGGCTTCCCGGCCGCGGCCGCTGAAGAGCTCCCGGGCGATTCCAGCCAGCTCGACACTGCGCAGCCACCGGCTTGCGCCGATGCTGTTGAGAATCCCGTGGCGCAGGCCCCCGCGTCGCCGACACCGGTGGAGCCAGCTGTCCCGGCCGCACCGTTGGCTCCCACTGTTCCAGCACCGGCCGTTGGAGGCGCCCTGCGCCGAGGTCTGCCGCGAGTGCCGGGAGCAGAGCCCTGGCCCCCGGCCGGAACTTCCATCCCGTCTGCAGGTACGGTCGAAGCTGCTGCACTGCCGGCACCAGCCGCGCCCGCCGCGAACCCGGAAGCCATCCCATCGGTCGAAACAGTCGCGACCGCGACCCCAGCCCCTGCTGTCCAGGCATCGGCCGATCAGGTCGCTGAAACCGCTTCGGCAGGGAATCTGCGCCGCGGGCTGCCCCGGGTCCCCGGGGGCCAGCCATGGCCACCGGCATCGGCCGCCCCGGCCCACGCGGCTCCAGCGGCTTCCGTCGCTAAGAGCACTTCGCCCATACAACCTGCAGCCCCAGCCGAGCAGGAATCCGCGGCGCCGGCCGCGCAGACCAAACCTGCTGCTGCCACGCCATCGGCACCTGCGCCGCAGCCCGAAGCACCCGAACCCAAGGCAAAGCCGGCACAGCCCGCTGTGGTGGCGGCCTCGGTTGCCGAGCCCGCTCCGGCCAAGCCGACTGCGGCACCACAGCCGCGCAAGCCACTCGCCCCGGCAACTGCCCCAGCAAGGCCTGCCGCGGCTGCCGCGGCGGCACCCAAGAAGTCCGAACCGAAGCGCCACGGCCCGCTGACCACCAGGCAGTGGGTGCTGGCCGGGGTGCTCGGCGCCTTCTGCGCTCTGGGCATGGCCACCGCGGTCGTCCTGCTGGCCCGCTGGTTCGTCGGGTTCGACGCGATCTCCAGCTTCATCGCCCGCTACCCGGGCGAATACCACCTGCCCGAGTCGGCACCCGTGGGAATCCCGGGATGGCTTGCCTGGAACCACTTCTTCAACCTGTTCCTGATGGTCTTGATCATCCGTACAGGGTTGCAGGTCCGGCACCAGCGCAAGCCGCCTGCCTATTGGTCCTCGAAACGCAGCCCGAAGGTGAGCATCAACCTGTGGCTGCACCAGAGCCTGGACCTGCTCTGGCTGGTCAATGGCCTGGTGTTCGTGGTCCTGTTGTTCGCTTCCGGGCACTGGATGAGAATCATCCCGACCTCCTGGGAAGTTTTCCCCCACGCCATCTCCGCCGCGCTGCAGTACATGACGCTGGATTGGCCCACGGAGAACGGCTGGGTGAACTACAACGCGTTGCAGCAGCTGGCCTACTTCGCGACGGTATTCATCGCCGCGCCGCTGGCGGCCGCCACCGGATTCCGCCTCAGTGCCTTCTGGCCAAAGAACGCGACGGCGCTGACCAAGCGCTATCCGATCGAAGTGGCCCGCGCGCTGCACTTCCCCACCATGCTCTACTTCGCGCTGTTCATCGTGGTGCATGTGGCGCTGGTGCTGTCAACCGGGGCGCTGCGCAACCTCAACCACATGTTCGCAGCCCAGGGATCCTCGGATCCAGCCGAGTTCGCCGACAACTGGACCGGCCTGTGGCTGTTTGCCGTGGCCATCCTGGCCACCGCGGCCGCCTGGGCTGCCTGCCGGCCGATGATCCTGGCGTCCATTGCCCGGCTCTTCGGAAAGGTCAGCGCACGGTAGGCAATGTATGGGTTTTTGCCGGTGGCGCAAACCGCCTCGCCCGGCCCGCCGCATGCGCCTAGGATCGTTGATGAGGACCCATCGGCTAGGAACTAAAGGGGAATGCAGGCATGGACCACCATCACGATACCGAGGAGCTTCGCGGAGTCGAGTTCTGGGAGAAGCACTACGGCGGCTCCGAGCGCGTCTGGTCGGGCAAGGTCAACCAAGTCATCGAGCGACTGGTCGCTCCGCTGGCCCCCGGCACCTCCCTTGACCTGGGCAGCGGCGAGGGAGGCGACGTGATGTGGATGGCCTCCCGCGGATGGCAGGCCACCGGTGTCGACATCTCCCCGACCGCGGTGGAGCGTGCCCGGCAGGACGCGGCGAAACACGGCTTCACCGAGCCGCAGGCCACTTTCATCGCCGCGGACCTGTCCGAGTGGAGCACCTCCCAGACCTTCGACCTGGTGACGCTGAGCTTCTTCCAGGCGCCGTTCGAGTTCGCGCGCGCCGAGATCCTGCGCAAGGCCGCGCAGCTGGTGGCCCCCGGTGGGCATCTGCTGGCGCTGTCCCATGCCGCACGGCCTTCCTTTGCCCCGGCCTTCGATGGCGAGGTTCCCGCCTTCCCGCAGCCGGATACCGAGCTCGAAGCGTTGCAGCTGGATTCCGATCGGTGGAACGTCCTGCAGGCGGAAGTCATCGAACGCGAGATCACCGATCCCAACGGGAACCCGGCCACGCTTGAAGACACCGTGGTGTTCATCCAGCGCAAGCAGTAGACGCCAAAACCAAAGATCCCCTTGGACCTGCGCTGCAGCAGGTGCAAGGGGATCTTTGCCGGCCGGACTCACGGCCGAGACCTAGATGCCCACACGGATCTAGGCCAGACTATGGGTCCTTTCAGGCTGGTAGGTTTCCAACTTGACCGAAGCGCGGACCATTTCCCGCAGGTCCACTTGGCTGCCTGACAGCGTGCGCAGTTGAACCAGCACGTTACCCAGAGCGGTGCACTCCACAGGCCCGGCGACCACCGGAACCCCCGCGAGATCCGCGGTACGCTGGCACAGCAGCCTGCCCTGCGACCCGCCCCCGACAACATGGATGTTCTCCGGCTCGAAACCGCCGAACGCCGCAGCAGCAAACGCTTGGGTTGCGAAGCTGGATGCTAAGGACTCGATGATCACGCGGATCAATTCCGCACGGGTGGACGGTGCCGCCCCTCCTGCAGCAACCACAGCTTCGCTGACGCGCTGTGGCATCCGTCCCGGTGCCAGGAATCTCTCGTCCTGCGGGTCGATGAGCACCGCCGGGACCGGCAGGGTCTCGGCTTGGGACAGCAGCTCTTCAAGGTTGGCTTCCGGCTCTCCGGACTGGGCGGACTGCTCGTTCCAGTGCCGGATGGACTCGCTGAGCAGGAATGTCCCAGTCACGTTCTTGAGGAATCGAACGCTCTGGTCCAGCCCCAGCTCATTGGTAAAGCCAGCATGTTGCGCCTCGCGGCTGAGTACCGGAGCATCTAGTTCTACACCGACCAGCCCCCAGGTTCCGCACGACACGTACGCCGAGCGCGGACCTGCCAGCGGAGTCGCGGCCACAGCACTGGCGGTGTCGTGCGAAGCCACCGCTACCACCTTGACCTCCGACCCAGCACCTAGCTCGGCAGCCAGCTGCGGGAGCAGGGTCCCGACCACGTGGCCGGGGTGGATCAGCTCAGGCAGCTTGCCGTCCACACCCAGATGGGAGGCGAGCCGCTCGTCCCAACCGCCGGTGCGCTGGTTGAGCAGTCCGGTGGTGGACGCGTTAGTCCACTCGCAACGCGCGGCTCCGGTCAGCAGCCAGTTGATGTAGTCAGGAACGAGAAGCACTGACTGCGCATCCCGCAACCGTGACTGTGCACGCTCCGCCTCCAGCTGGTACACGGTGTTAAAGGGCAGGAACTGCAGACCGTTTCGCTCGAAGAGCTCAGCCCGCTCGAAGTGCTTCTCCAGCTCCGGCACCGCACGCACATTACGCGGGTCCCGATAGTGGCGCACCTGCCCCAGTCGCTGGCCGTCGGCCAGCAGCGCATAGTCCACGGCCCACGAGTCCACGCCGATAGCGGCGATATCCGGTCGTCGCGCGAAGGCCAACGTCAAACCCTGGCGAATCTGCACCCACAGTTCGTCGATGTCCCAGGACAGGTCCTCGGCCTGCGCTCCCTCCTCCAGCGAGGCCAAGGGCACCGGACCGTTGGCAAAGCGGTGCACCAGCTCCAGCTCGAGCTTGCCGTCCACCAACGCTCCGATCATGACCCGTCCGCTGGTAGCGCCCAGGTCAATGGCGGCGACCGGTGCCTGAAACTCGGGGTTCATCGCAGGAACGCCGCCGCAACGCCGGAGTCCACCGGGATGTGCAAGCCGGTAGTGCGGGTCAGCTCCGGCCCGGTGAGCACGTACACCGCATCTGCAATGTTTTCCGGGACGACTTCGCGCTTGAGGATGGTTCGGTTGGCATAGAACTGGCCGAGGTCCTCTTCAGCTACGCCGTAGGTCGCGGCGCGCTTGGCACCCCAGCCCCCGGCGAAGATGCCCGAACCACGAACCACGCCGTCAGGGTTGATGCCGTTGACACGTACACCGTGCTCACCCAGCTCGACGGCCAGCAATCGCACCTGGTGCGCCTGGTCGGCCTTGGTAGCCGAGTAGGCAATGTTGTTCGGGCCGGCAAAGACCGAGTTCTTGGAAGAGATGTAAATGATATCGCCTCCCATTTTCTGGTCGATGAGCACCTTGGCTGCTGCCTTCGAGATCAGGAAAGATCCCTTGGCCATCACGTCGTGCTGCAGATCCCAGTCAGCTTCGGTGGTTTCCAACAAGGACTTTGACAGCGAAAGTCCAGCATTGTTGACCACCAAGTCCAGCCCGCCGAAGGCCAGCACTGCCTGGTCAATGGCGGCCTGGACCGCAGCGGCGTCCGCCACATTCGCAGCCACGCCGACAGCAACATCCGAATCACCAAGCTCAGCGGCTGCTGCTTGGGCCTTTGCAAGATCCAGGTCGGCAATGACAACACAGGCACCTTCGGCAGCCAAGCGCTTGGCGACTGCCTTGCCGATGCCTGAAGCTGCGCCCGTGACCAGCGCAATACGCCCCGCATGCGACTTCGGCTTGGGCATTCGCTGCAGCTTGGCCTCTTCCAGAGCCCAGTACTCAATGCGGAACTTCTCTGCGTCGGAGATCGGGGTGTATGCATCCAGCGCCTCGGCACCGCGCATCACGTTGATGGCGTTGAGGTAGAACTCACCTGCCACGCGAGCGGTCTGCTTGTTCGCACCGTAGGAGAACATGCCTACGCCGGGCACCAGGACGATCAGCGGATCCGCGCCGCGCATGGCCGGGGAATTCTCGTCCTTATGCGCGTCATAGTAGGCCTGGTAGTCGGCGCGGTATTCGGCGTGGAGTTCGTTCAGCCGATCCAGCTGTTCTTCCACGCTGGCAGTTGCCGGCAGATCCAGCACCATCGGCTTGACCTTGGTGCGCAAGAAGTGGTCCGGGCAGCTGGTGCCCAGGGCAGCCAGCCGCGAAAGCTTCTCACGCGAGAGGAAGTCCAGCACGCGCTCGTCATCGGTGAAATGGCCGACCATCGGCTTGTCGGTGCTGGCAAGCCCGCGAATGGTGGGGGCCAGTGCTGCGGCCCGATCATTACGCTGTTCAGCAGGAAGCGCCTCGAAGCCAGCCACGATCGGCCCGAAAGGCTCGGCGGCCCCATGCTCCTCGATGTACGCGGCGGCGGTGTCAATGATCCACAGCGAGTTCGCTTCGGAATCCTCGGACGTTTCGCCCCAGGCGGTGATGCCGTGGCCGCCCAAGATGCAGCCAACGGCCTGCGGGTTGGCGTCCTTGATCGCGGCGATGTCCAGGCCCAGCTGGAAACCCGGACGGCGCCAGTCCACCCAGGCAACCTTGTCGCCGAAGATCTTTGCGGTCAGTTCGCGGCCGTTGGCGGCCGTGGCGATCGCAATGCCCGAGTCCGGGTGCAGGTGGTCCACGTGGTTCGCGTTGACCAAGCCGTGCATGGCGGTATCGATGGATGGCGCGGCGCCGCCCTTGCCGTGCAGGCAGTAGTCGAACGCAGCAACCATTTCGTCTTCGCGCTCCACGCCCGGGTAGACGTTGACCAACGAGCGCATGCGGTCCAGGCGCAGGGTGGACAAGCCATTTTCGGTCAGCGTGCCCAGGTCTCCCCCCGAGCCCTTGACCCAGAGCAGCTCAATTTCCTCGCCGGTGACCGGGTCGGTGGCGGTGCCTTTCGCCGAGGTGTTGCCACCGGCGTAGTTGGTATTCTTCTTGTCGCTTCCCAGGCGGTTGGACCTGGCAATCAAGTCCGCCGCGGCATTGGTGGTGGTTGAGGCAATGCTTTGAGTCATGATGCTCGTTTTTCTTTCGATGTCGAAAATGGTTTAGGCGTCGGCCTTGGCCCCGTAGCGGGCCAACTCGATTTCTTCCAGGGTCTTTCCGCGGGTTTCCGGCGCCCAGATGGTGCCGATCAGCAGCGCCGCAACCAGCAGCCCGATGATCAGCAGGCCCAGCTTGGCCAGACCCATGCTGGTGAGCAGGACCGGGAATACCAGCGAGAGCAGGCCGACCATCACGCGGGCCAGCATAAACAGCACGCCCTGGGCGCTGGCGCGGTACTTCGTCGCAAACAGCTCGGCGGTCCACAGTCCGTAGAAAGCCTGCGCGCCGATACCGGCAGAGATGCCCCAAGCCACCGCGTAGAACAGCAGCGAGAAAGCGCCTGGAGGTGCGAAGATCAGCACGACCCAGGCCACGACGCCCAGCAGGGCGCCGGCGAAGTACAACCAACGGCGGGAGATCTTGTCGCCATACTTCATGAAGCCGAAGTAGGTGGCAGCCGCGGTCAGCACCCACACCAGAACCTGCAGCAGATTCTGCTGGGTTGCCGATTCGACGCCGGCAGCCTCGTAAACCCGCGGCTGGAAGATGCCAGCTTGACCGGCAACGGTGTTCCACAGTCCATAGACACCCAGCAGGAAGAGCAGGGCTCCCCAGTTCTTGCGCTCGGCCAGCAAACCGCGCATGCCGGAGAAGAAGGAAACCTTCACACCGCTGGCCAGCTCGGCTTCGCGCTGTTCCTTCCAGCGAGTCGATTCGGGCAGCCCGCGGCGGACCCACCAGGTCACGGCAGCGATGACGAACAGATGGAAGAAGATCATGCGGGAGCCGTTTACGCCCCACGGCTCCACCAAAATAGCGAGGGCGAAACCAATGGCTGGGCCAATTGACCAAGCCAGCTGGGCAGTGCCAACGTGGGCGGCCCGCGACTCACTCGGAGCTTCCTCCGCGATGTAAGTCCACGATGCAGGCACACCGGCACCGACTGCGATACCCATCAGCACTACGCCAAGGATTAGGAGTCCCGTGCTAGCAGTGAAGGTAATCATCAGCGCACCGATCATGAACAGAATCAGATCGTAGGTGTAAATGAACTTGCGTCCCAGACGGTCACACAGCGGGCCGCCAATCAATGCACCAAGCGCAGCGCCGAAGGCGTTTGCCGAGACCGCGGCGATGACGCCGACTAATGAATCGTCGAAACCAAACGCCTCTTGCCACAGCGTCAGGCTCGTGGCCAAAGCGATGATTGCTCCGGCTTCAATGTAGTTGCTCATCGCAACCGCGATGGTGGCCTTCCACCCGGTGATGCCGCGCTTCTTTGCAACGGTAGTCATCGTTATGCTCCCCAGCTTGCCTGTACGCCGCCAGCGCGTTCATTTTCAATAGTTGATTGGTAGTCCGAGACGCGGAAGGCCTCCATCGGGTCAGCAGGCAACCCACGCGAGGTGCGCCACTGGGCCAGTTCTTCTCGTACGTCAGTGTAGAAAGCATTCATGAAGATCTCGTTGGCCTTCAACACGTCACCGGATAGCTGGGCCTCGGTAAGCGCGACCCTGTCGATCAGCAACGCACGCGCTGTCATTTCCTGCACGTTCAAAACACTTCGAATCTGGCCCAGGATCTTGTTCTCGACATTGTGGCACTGGTCGAGCATGAAGGTGATCGGAGTATTCACTTCGAGTCCACCCCCACGGTGGACCTCGGCCATGATGCGGAAGAGCTGATACGGATCGGCCGCACCAACGATGAGGTCGTCGTCCGCGTAGAATCGCGAGTTGAAGTCAAACGATCCCAGCTTGCCAAGACGCAGTAGCTGCATCACGATGAACTCGATATTCGTGCCCGGTGCGTGGTGGCCGGTGTCCAGACAGACCATGGCTTTCTCCCCCAGTGCCGCGACCTGAGCGTAGGAAGTACCCCAGTCCGGAACATCGGTGTGGTAGAAAGACGGCTCGAAGAACTTGTATTCAAGCACCAGGCGATGGTTCTCACCCAGACCGGAGTAGATCTCGGACAGCGAGTCGGCAAGTCGGTCCTGACGGCCTCGCATGTCTGCCTGGCCCGGGTAGTTGGAACCTTCGGCCAGCCAGATCTTAAGGTCTCGCGAACCGGTGGCGTTCATGACGTCGATGCATTCAAGATGGTGGTCGATCGCCTTGCGGCGGATCTTGGGATCCTCGTGGGTCAACGCACCGAATTTGTAATCATCGTCTTGGAAGGTGTTGGAGTTGATAGTACCTAGCTCAACGCCAAGGTCCTGGGCATGGCGGCGCAGGATCGAGTAGTCCTCCACTTTGTCCCAAGGAATATGAAGGGCAACGGCGGGGGCGAGCCCGGTCAGCCGGTTCACCTGGGCAGCGTCGGCAATCTTTTCGAAGGGATCGCGCGGGGTGCCCGGCGTGCCGTAGACCTTGAAGCGCGTACCGGAATTGCCATAGGCCCATGAAGGGACTTCAACGGCCAGGCGTTCAAGGGTGGTTAGGATCTCGGGGCTCAACTTTGCGCCCATGGATCTCTCCGTTCTGTCGTGCGTTGATAGAGGTGGGAAGTTTTTCTGGCCTGACTGCTAGTCCGCAGTCGGAACGAGTGCGGCCATCTGGGACTCAAGATTGAAGACTTCTCCCAGCCGAAGCGCACTCTGGTCAGGTCTGCCGTCAAGGGAGACGAAGAAGTCGGCCATTTCGGCCTCCCACTGTGCGGTCCGAGGATCCGCGTCCAGTGCCACTTGGGCCGCCTCGTCGTCATCGGTCTCGTAGTAGCCGATGAGAAGACCATCCTCGCGGAGGAACAGCGAGTAATTCCTGCGACCAGCGTCACTGATGGCTTGCAGCATCTGCGGCCAGACAGCGGCATGGCGGCGCACGTACTCCTCCAGACGATCCTGCTTAACCTGAAGCTGGAAGCAAACTCGCATTGCCATCGGCCCTCCTCGTTGAAATGTGCCTGATCAGTCGCAGGACACCAAGTCCCATAGGCCATAAATGAATCGTTTCAATTGATGCGACTTCACCGAGTTTAGATGACTTGAACCGCATTATTCAAGAGAGACCTCGCGTGATTGTGCAATATTTTGAAACCTTTCAATCAAGGATGCCCGGAGACCTTCAACCACGCGGAGGATATACTCGCAAGGAGCAGTGAAAAGCAACGGAATGGAACACCTGTGACAGTCAGCGTGAAGGAAGTCGCCGCCGAGGCGGGGGTTTCCGTGGGCACGGTCTCCAACGTGCTCAACCGTCCGCAGGTCGTTTCCGAACGCACGGTCGCCAAAGTTACGGCAGCTATCGACAAACTCGGGTTCGTCCGCAACGATGCTGCGCGCCAGCTGCGCGCAGGACGTAGCCGCAGTTTCGGACTCATCGTGCTGGACACACGCAACCCGTTCTTCATGGATGTCACCCAAGGTGCCCAACACCGGGCGTTGGAGAACGGCTATACCGTCCTGACTGGCACCAGCGACAATTCATTGAGTACCGAGCAGCAACTACTTGACCTTTTCGAGGAGCAACGGGTGGCCGGCGTGCTCATCTCCCCCATGCACGGAGACATGGGCAAATTATGGAAATTGCGCAACTCCGGAACCCCGGTAGTCCTAGTGGACCGCGGTAGCGGCGACCGCAGCTTTTCCTCGGTGTCGGTGGACGATGTGGAAGGCGGTCGTCTGGCCGCATCCCACCTGGTCGGCCTCGGACGGCGCCGGATCGCCTACGTCGGAGGACCGGATAGCATCGAACAAGTACGCCACCGGCTGGAGGGCGCTCGCGAGATCGTTGCAGGAACCCCCGAGGCGATTCTCGAATACATCCCCACCAAAAAACTGACCGTCATGGAAGGTCGAGCTGCCGGCGAGCGCATTGCCGCCATGGAGCCAAGGATTCGACCTGACGCTGTATTCGCTGCCAATGATCTGCTAGCCATGGGCCTATTGCAGGCCTTTGTCATGTCCAGAAAGATTCGTGTTCCCGAAGACATCGCTCTGATCGGCTACGACAATATTGATTTCGCGGAATCGGCCATCGTGCCGATCACCACGATCAGCCAGCCGGCAGCCGAAATCGGGCGCACCGCAGTGGACGTCCTATTGCGTGAAGCCGACGCCGGCGAGGATGCGGTCCGCGAGCAATTCGTGTTCGCTCCCAAGCTCGTGGTGCGCGCATCCACCGCAGGAATCAAAAACACCTAGTCCAAAGCCAGATTCCAGAGACGGACTACGCCCTAAAACTCCTCCATCAGCCGTTCGTTGACCGAATCAATGGTGAACTCCGCTGGATCCGGGATCTCGAAATACATGTCGTCCAGCCACTCCCGGACTTCCTCGTGCTCCGGATGCCCGGCATCCCGGATAATTTCCATTTTGGCGTCCCAGCCCTCGGTTCCGCCGGAATCCTCCAGCGGCGAGAAGCGCCGGCCTCCGGTGCAGCGCGGCAGGAATCCCCCGTCCGCGTCGAGGACCTTCTCGACATCGATGCGCACCCGCCAGTCATCCCCGAAGTCATAGCTGTACTCCAGCCTGTCCTTCTCGGCCTTGAGGACTTCCGACACCAGGGCAGCGGTTTCATCGACATCGACTTCCATCTCGGGGATGTCCGCCCCGTAACTGGTCCCGTCGTAGAGCCCGGTGCGGAAGATGTGCAGATGGGTGTTGTTCCAGTTGAAGGCGGCCTGGATGATGTCATGCAGGTCGCCTAGGTGCAGATCCATGGGCACCAGCACCCGGCGCCAGATCGGCGGCTTGGTATCCCGCAGTCCCAGCTTCAGCTGCAGGACTTGCCCGGTATACGGCTCGGTCCGCTCGGGGCGGAACAGCTCTTCTTCCTCCCAGTCTGCAGCGTCACCGTAGAGTGTTTCCTCGTCGGCGTCGGGACCCAGTTCCTCGTCCTCCAGGTCCGCCAGAATGGCCTGCACCACGGGTGGCACCGTGTAGAAGTCGCCGGATTCAACGATTCCCAAATCAATCATTTCCCGCATCCGCGCGTGGGCCTTCGCCCAGACCTCCTCGCTGCGGTCCGGGTATCGATCTCCCGCCACCAATTGAGGCTCGCCGTCCTGAGCCGCGGTGAGCCAGCCCAGCGTCAGGTCCCACACTTCGTCGGCTTCCTCATCGCCTTCTTCAGGAGTCGCGATCAGCAGCTGGATTACAGAACGCACCAGCAGATAGGTGGCGCCCAGACCCACATCCCCCTCGGCCGTGGCGAATCCCTGGGCATTGTCGATAAGCTGCGGCTGGCCGAAGTCCAGACTCAGCACCCCTGCCATGGCCAGCCCCATGAAGACGTATCCCACGATCACCTCACGGCGTTCGCCGGTGATCCCCATCGGGATCGACGCCGCCAGCTCCTGCACGGCGGATTGGATGAAAGGCTCGGGATTCTTGGAGTCCCACTCGCGTTCAGGCGCATTGGCAACCCAGTCGGCCATCGCATGCCCGAGCGCGACTACCGGCATGGCATCGAACTGCGCTTTCGCAACGGCCTCGCGTTCTTCCGTGCTCAGCTCGGCCTCCTGCTCGAAGATCCCGCCGATTCCAGGTCCCCCGTTGAACGCAAACTGCGCGCTGTGCAGGCCTTCGCGCAGCATCTCCAGCTCTCTGGCGTGATGCTTCCATTGCCCGGATTCTTCGAGGAACAGGCTGTAGGAAATCCAGGCTTCGGAAAGGATCCTGCCGAGGTGCTCCTGGTCCTCGCGGCGTTCTTCGCGTTCGACCAAGCCGTGGACAATGGCCACAACAGCCTGGGGGTCGAAGTCCGTGACGGAGTCCAAGCCGACGAGATCCGCGTAGAAGCTCAGCGAATCGCGCACCGCCATCAGGTCCATCTCCACCGCGCCGGCGCCCTGATAGGTCCGGTCG
>SMEN01000387.1_pt1 | contig 12876 bp, 9 predicted proteins | sample 2456271 | NCBI WGS metagenome assembly SMEN01 (sample SAMN10132593, study PRJNA489261) | soil metagenome | isolation source: day1 control-loamy sand soil ammended with raw manure from dairy cow... | place: USA | collected 2015-04-01 | reverse complement strand
TGCCACTGCACTGGTCGCTTCCGCAGCAAATCACTGGTGGCCAGCAGCAGCCATGTTGGTCTTCTTGTCACTGTTCACCGCAGTAGCTGGCATTCTGGCCCCTAGGATGAGCGTCAGCCTCCCCGGCTTCAAGCACTAGTTTCATCGCTGATCCGATTTCTCACCGCAAAGGACCAACCGAACCATGACTATGTCTGCCGGACATCTGATCGTAAAAACTCTCGAAGCACATGGAGTGGAACGCGTATTCGCAGTTCCCGGCGAAAGCTACCTAGACGTATTGGACGGATTGCATGACTCCCCTATCAATACAGTAGTCACCCGTCACGAAGGCGGAGCCGGATTCATGGCTCTGGCCGAAGGAAGGCTAAGTAGTACACCAGGAATCGCCATGGTGACCCGTGGCCCCGGAGCCGCGAATGCGATGATCGCAGTTCACACGGCTTGGCAAGATGCCACGGCCCTTGTCTTGTTCGTAGGCTTGATTCCGTTGTCTGACCGCGGTCGTGGTGCATTCCAAGAATTCAGCCTGGACGGTTGGTTTTCCACTACTTCCAAGGCCGTCTACCAGTTGGACGATGAGAATCAGGCTGGCCAAGTCGTGGCCAGAGCCCTGCGACTGGCATCGTCTGGACGGCCGGGACCGGTGATCGTGGGTCTTCCAGAAGATGTACTGGTTCGACTCACATCGTCTCCGGTGCCAACACCACAACCCCTACCGACCGCGGCGCCTGATTCCGAGTCGCTATCTATCATCACGAGCTTGATTGCAGACGCAGACCGGCCTGCCATCGTCGTCGGTGGTGACGGGTGGGATGCGAACTCTTCTACGACGCTCGGTGAGTTCGCTGTGGCCGCCAGGATCCCGTTGTTTGCTGATTGGCGAGCCTACGATGCAGTCGATCACGACTGCGAAGCCTACGCCGGATGGCTTGGGTACGGCAGGTCTGACCATGCAGCTGTGGCACTTGGCGAAGCCGACCTGTTAATTTTCTTGGGATGCAGCCGAACCGATGTTCTATCTGAGGGCTACACCTCTGCGATGAATACCCCAACAGTTGTCGTGACTCCGGATGCTTCATTGGAAGGGCATGCAGGTCGTCTAGACATACATGTTGGAGTTTCGCCTATATCTTTCATCTCGGCCCTGCCCTCTGCCGATTCCGTCCGCGGAAAACGCGAAGCTACGTGGATGCAAAGGCTTCGTACGGAACAGGTGGCCTTCACCAGACCTGGCCGCGATGGTGGAGTTGGTGTTGATTTGGCTGCAGCATTCGAGACCCTTGAAGAGGTTTTAGACAGCAACCGGATCATCTCTTATGGTGCAGGAAACGCGACTCTTTGGGGCCATCGGTATCTCAGCCACCACGGTCCAGGAACTTTGGTTGGACCCCGCAACGGGGCAATGGGCTTGGCAGTACCGGCGGCGGTAGCCGCTAGCATCAGCAATCCAGGACGCCAGGTGGTGGCGATTTGCGGCGATGGCGATTTCTTCATGAATGCTCAGGAGCTTGCTGTCGCTTTTGCCCAAGGCGCTTCGCCAATAGTCATCGTTGTCGACAATGGGGTCTACGGAACGATTGTGCAACATCAAAAACTGCACTACCCAGGCCGGCCGTCTGGAACAGGCATGGTGAACCCGAACTTCGCACGGTGGATCGAGGCATTTTCCGGACATGGTGAGTACGTGGATCAAACAGAGGATTTCGCTCCAGCTTTGCGCCGTGCGTTGGCCCATGGTGGTCCTGCATTGTTGCACTTGAAAACTGATCCCGAAACTATGGGGCCAGGAACCGCTGCGCACAGCCAGGAGGTCTCGGCATGATGCTCGATCTTCTAGTGCGGGCCGAGACAATACTAACGATGGATGAAGGTCGTCCTAGGGCACAATGCATGGGCATTTTCGCTGGGCGCATTTTAGGATTCGACGAGGAGCTTCAGGGCCTCTCAGCCGAACAAACTATTGATTTTGGTTCTTCCGTCATTACTCCCGGATTTATTGATGCACATTGCCACACCGCATGGTGGGGGTTGGGACTATCTGCCGTGGATCTATCCGGCGCCCGTGGTTTGGAGGAACTTTATGCCCTATTAGAAGCGCAGATGCACGAGTTAGAAGATCAGCCTGGCGTCTGGCTCAACGGTACTGGTTTCAATCAGAAAGACCATGACGGTCAGTTCCCCGACCTCCGCCGCATAGACGAGATCACGGGCGATCGGCCAATGTACTTGCGACATGTTTCCGGACATGCCTCCATTACCAATAGTGCCACTTTGGCACTCGCAGGTGCTTTTGCTTCGGATTTTCGGAATCCTGTCGGTGGTGCCATCGTCCGGGATGATTCCGGACAGTTCACTGGATTAGTGGAGGAATCGGCACAATCGTTGGTGCAGCGATTAGTCCTGCCCTATTCGATCGAGCAGCTGACGGCGGCTATTGACGAAGCAACCTCCCGCTACGCTGCCTGCGGTATTACTTCATTCACTGAAGCAGGTGTTGGAGGAGGATGGATTGGTCATTCCCCTATTGAAGTCGCCGCATATCAGCGAGCACTCGCAGAAAAGCGTCTTCATGCCCGGGCCCAGCTGATGCCCGCACTGGATGCTCTGCGTGAGCAAGTTTCGCATGACTCGGATGCACGTGGCACCGGCCGAGGGCGAGGTCTGGACTTAGGTGTATTAGCTGGATTCGGCAACGAGTCCATTTCCTTCGGGCCAGTGAAAGTGTTCATGGATGGTTCGTTACTTGGAGCTACGGCCGCGGTGACGGAGGACTACTGCGGACATTCGCACAACATGGGTTACCTGTTGAATACTCCCGAAGAATACCGTGAAAGCGTCTCTGCGGCATATCGGGCCGGCTGGCCTGTTGCACTTCATGCAATTGGTGATGCAGCCATCGATCTAGGCATAGAAATCATTGCGGAACTACAGGAACGCTACGGACTTAACGCATTACCGAATCGGATCGAACACTTCGGCATTGCTAGGCCCGATCAAGTCTCTGCTGTAGCCCGCCACGGAATCGTGGTGACACCACAGGCTTCATTCATTGGTCCGTTGGGCGATCAATTCGCAGCATTAGTCGGACCGGATCGAGAGAATTGGCTATACCGGGGCCAATCGTTGCTGGACGCTGGCGTGCTGGTTGCGGGCAGTTCAGATCTTCCAGTCGCAGATAACAATGTCCTTCGAGCAATGGGCTCCGCAGTTACTCGGCGAACCGACAAGGGGATGGTCCTCGGTGGTTCCGGCGAATGTCTCTCACCTCTGGAAGCTTTGCGCCTGTATACCGTCAACGCTGCGAAAGGCACCGGACAGTTCGAAGATCGAGGATCACTTTCCCGGGGCAAGCTCGCCGACTTCGTGGTGCTCTCGGAATCACCGTTGGAGGCTGAAGAAATCGTAGACATTGAGGTGCTCGGGACTTACGTCGGTGGTCGATCTACCTTTACAAAGTCAGAAATTCCCGCCCACGTGTAACTCCACAGTGTGCAGATCAATACATTAAAAACTCAGGAGAGAAGATGAAAATTCATCACGAATCATTCTTGACAGACTTCGCTTCGATGAGCCGCAACGGTGCTACGCCTGGTGGTGGCGTTGACCGTCAGGCAGCCACAGCGGCAGACGGACAAAATCGAAACTGGTTTCGTGGGCTCGCTGAGGGCTACGGGTTCTCCGTCCACTATGACAACGTCGGCAACCAGTTTTCCCTCTTAGAACTATCGCCCGGCGCACCATGGATCGCAGTGGGATCACACCTTGATTCCCAACCATTGGCAGGGCGTTTCGACGGAGCATATGGCGTATTGGCAGGAGCTCACGCAGCCTTGCGCGTACGCGAAACCATGCAAGACAACGATCCGGCGAAATTCAATATTGTTGTCGTCAATTGGTTCAACGAAGAAGGCTGTCGTTTTAAGCCATCCATGATGGGTAGCGCTGTTTATACGGGCAAGCTTCCAGCCTCACAAGTTCTGGAAACAACTGATCCTCACGGGGTAAGCGTTCGCGAAGCACTCGAATCCATTGGAACCATAGGTGACTTTAAGATCGAGGTGGCCGCATATGTAGAGATCCACATTGAGCAGGGTCGGTCGATGGAAGATCAGGGACTGGACATCGGGCTTGTCGAATCTACTTGGGGCGCAAACAAGTACGAATTCATAGTTCATGGAGAACAAGCGCATACCGGCGCTACCATCATTGCAGACCGACAAGATGCATTGCTTGGTGCCAGCGCGCTAGTCGTCGCTGCGCGAGAAGTCGCCTTAGAACATTCCACCGAAGAGCACATGGTAATCACTTCGTGCGGTGAATTCACGGTGTTTCCTAACTCGCCCGTGGTTGTAGCAAGCCGCGTGAATCTTCTGGTAGATCTTCGATCAACCGATGCAGAGGTACTTGCTGCAGCAGATGTGGATCTGCGCTCTCGCGTGAAGCTAATTGAAAAGCTAGCAAATGTCAGCATCGAACGTGGTGCCGAGCATATCTGGGATGCGAAAGCTTACGATCAAGCGGGGCTGAAACTGGCTGCCGACGCAGCCCAATCTCTAGGTCTTCGTCATGGCGTAGTCCGAACATTGGCCGGACACGATTCAACGAATATGAAAGATATTGTCCCGACCATCATGTTGTTCGTTCCCAGTGTGGAAGGTATCAGCCACAACGAACGCGAGCTGACACATGACAAGGACATGCTAGCTGGACTGGACCTTCTCGCCGAGGTACTTCATCGCGTTGTACAGGGCCAGTTCGTTCCAGCGAATGAGCTCCTTGCCACTGCCAGCGGACGGTCGCAGTAGATCATGTTTGGCGGCTGAGATTGGCGCCCTAAGACTAGTTTTTTAGGGCGCCAACTCGGATGGGGCTCCGAGCCCAGTACTTGCGCTGCTAGGACTCAATGTGTTTCCACTGTCCTACAACACTATTGCTCACCACGCTCAGCACGGCTCCGACCGCCGCCCCGAGCACCGTCATGGTGACCCGGTCGACCAGCAGCACCATGGGGTCCTCGGGGCTGGCCAGGTGCACCATGAGCAGCGCAACCATGGTCATGAAGACCATGCCCACCGCGTAGTTGCGCAGGATGACTACCTCGATGCAGAACTGGCCGGCCAGCGCCACGGCCAGCAGCACCCAGAGATTGGGTTCGAGGACGAACACTGCCCAGGTCAGCAGCACGCCGATGCAGGTTCCGACGCAGCGCTGCAGGGCCCGGGCAACCCGGCTGTGCACGGTCGCCCCCATCACCCCGGCGATCGCGCCCAGGCTCGCCCAGTACCAGTGGTCTCCCCCAAGGAGATAGGCCACGATTCCGGCCAGCAGCACGGCGGCACCCATGCGCAGGGATTCATGGACCGACTTTGGGGTCGGCGCCCAGGTGAAGTCCGCCTTCAGCGCGGAGGCGAGCCGGCCCCGGCGGGCCGCCAGCCCGAGCATGACCAGCAGGCTGAACAGCACGGTCCCCGCGCCGACCAGCAGCACCCCGATGAAGCTTTCGGCGGTCGCCGGCACCGAGAGGCAGGCGCCGCCGGCGAACACCGCGAAGATCGGCCCGGGCGGAAGCCAATGCACCCCGCGGGACACCAGGTTGGAGCCGACGGCGATCACTGCCAGAACGAGCACATCAACGATGAACGGGGCCTGGAGGAAGGAAACCAGCGTGCCCAGCAGCATCGAGGCCACCTGCACCGCGCCGCAACTCAGCTGCTGCCAGAAACGCACCGCATAATTGTCGTATCGGCCGAAGACCGCGCAGAAAGCGCCGAACCCGGCGTACATCGCCCAGTCCATCCGCCCCATAACGGCGAGGACGAGCAGCGGCACCGCCAGGCAGAAGGTTGCCCGGGCCGCGGGCCGCAGCGCCGGCATGGGCGGGGCCACGGCAACACTGTGCTTCCAGACCTGTTTCGCATGGGCGATCATGCGCGGGTTTCCCCTTGGCCTGCAACGACCAGCTGCAGCAGTCCGCGCAGCTGCTCGCGCTGCGCCGGATCCAGCGCCCCGTAGATCTCCTCCTCGCCTTCGCGGGCCGCCTCGACAGCTCGGGCCGCAAAGCGCCGCCCGTCGGAGGTTAGTTCGATGAGTCTTCGGCGGCGGTCCACCGGGTCCACGGTGCGCTGCAGCGTGCCGTGCGCTTCGAGCTGGTCGAGGTAGGCAACCATGTGGCCTCGGTTGATGTTGGCCCGGTCGGCCAGGTCGTTCTGATACATCGCCCCGGACTCCTGCAGCGCGCTGATGATCGTGAAGTGGTGGCGCGTCAGCCCTTCGGCCTCCATCAGCGCACCCAGGGCCATGGTTCCCACACGCCCGACACGGGTTGCCAGGTAGCTCAGGGAATTCCATTGGAAGCGGGGCAGTTTCTGATCAGTCACCAGACGAGAATATCATTTCACCTCGAAATGATTTCGCTGCGGAACTAATGACTGAGCGCGGCAGCGCCGGACTGGACGGTTCGCCGGCCCGGATCGCGCGTCGCGGCATTTCAAGCTTTAGCCCATGATCAGAACATGAAAAGGCCTTGTCGCAATGGGTTCACCCTCGACCCGACAAGTGCCGCTCGCCCACTTTCCGACGGATTCGATTTGCGCCGCTTCACGTTTTCAGGGCATACTGTGATGGCAGTCACCAAACAGCCATTGATACGTGGCGGGAGAGTCCCGTCCTGAACCAAGGGCGGGCGCCGTAGGAGCAATTCCTCCCCGGGAAACTCTCAGGCCCCCGTACCGCCACGAACAGGCACATCTGGAAAGCAGCGCGGCGAAGGCCGTGCTCACCGAAGGAGCAGGCTTCACCCAGTATTCGGCGTGAAGTGAAAACTCTCAGGTACGCAAACAGATTGGGGAGGAACATCAGAACAGTGCCGCACTCGCGAGCACGCCCATGATGCTCCCCCGTGGTCGCGGCAGGCACTTGCTTTGAGCGCTTGAGCCTGATGCGGCCGAAAACAGGAGAACACCACGTTGAGCGTGTTCGAAGAAAGCGTTGTCCGCGGGCAGGCCTACCGGCTTGTCCCGGATCGCTTCGGGTGCGGGATCCCCCACTCCCGGAAGGCGCAAGAATGAGCTCACCCAGCTCTGCCCCCAAGCTCGAACGCGGACTCTCCAATCGCCATATCCAGCTCATCGCCATCGGCGGTGCCATCGGCACCGGCCTGTTCATGGGCTCCGGCAAAACCATCGCCGTCGCCGGCCCCTCGGTCATCTTCGTGTACATGATCATCGGCTTCATGCTCTTCTTCGTCATGCGCGCCATGGGCGAGCTGCTGCTGAGCAACCTCAACTACAAGACCTTCGCCGATTTCGCCGGCGACCTGCTGGGCCCCTGGGCCGCCTTCTTCACCGGCTGGACCTACTGGTTTTGCTGGGTGGTCACCGGCATCGCCGATGTCGTGGCCATCGCCCACTACGTCGCCTTCTGGTGGGGCGAGATGCCCTTGTGGATCCCGGGCCTGGCGTGCATCGCCCTGCTGCTGGTACTGAACCTGACCACGGTGAAGGCCTTCGGCGAAACCGAATTCTGGTTCGCCCTGATCAAGATCGTCGCCATCGGCGCGCTGATCGTGGTGGGCCTGGCCATGGTCATCACCGGTTTCCAGCACAACGGCATCAGCTCATCCTTCTCCAACCTCTGGGCGCATGGCGGCATGTTCCCCCACGGCGCCATGGGCTTCGTGGCGGGCTTCCAGATCGCCGTGTTCGCCTTCGTGGGCATCGAACTGGTCGGCACCACGGCGGCCGAAACCAAGGATCCGGAGAAGACCCTGCCCAAGGCGATCAACTCGATCCCGCTGCGCATCCTGTTCTTCTACGTCGGCGCCCTGCTCGTCCTGATGATGGTCGAGCCATGGACGCTGTTCTCCGCCGAGCAGTCCCCGTTCGTCGGCATGTTCACGCTGGCAGGCCTGGCCGGCGCCGCGGGCGTCATCAACTTCGTGGTGCTCACCTCCGCCACCTCCAGCGCCAACTCGGGCATCTATTCGACCTCGCGCATGCTGCGCGGCCTGGCACTGGAAGGCGACGCCCCGAAGCGGTTCGAGCAGCTCTCCTCCCGCAAGGTGCCGCGCAACGCACTGATGTTCTCCTGCATGTTCCTGCTGGCCGGCGTCGCGCTGCTCTACAGCGGCGATTCGGTCATGGCAGTATTCACGCTGGTGACCACCATTTCCGCGCTGTGCTTCATGTTCGTGTGGTCCATCATCCTGCTCAGCTACCTGGCTTTCCGGGCCCGCCGCCCGCAGCTGCATGACGCCAGCGCCTTCAAGATGCCCGGCGGACGGTTCATGCCGTTCGTCGTGCTGGCGTTCTTCGTTTTCATCCTGTGGGCGCTGACCACCCAGGCCGACACCCTGGCCGCGCTGATCGCCACCCCGCTCTGGTTCATCGGGCTGGGCATCGGCTACCTGGTGGTCCGCCGCGATCCGAAGCACGAGGCGCTGCGGCTGGCCCACGCCGGCAAGGTCGCCCACGAGCGCCGCGCAGCCGCCGCGTACCGCAGCACCGTCAACGCCGCCGGCCTCCCGGCCCAGAAGGCCAAGGAGAGCATCGACAGCTGACCCCGCCGCTTCCGGACCTGCGCCAAGGGCCTCGCACCGTCACGGGATGACGGCGCGAGGCCCCTGGCGCATTCCCGCCCGGAAGCCCGCGGCTACCGGCCCGCGGCCAGGTCCTCCAGCAGGAACTTCGCTCCGAGCTCGCCGATCAGCACCGCCGGGGCGTTGGTATTGCCGGTGGTGATGCGCGGCATGATGGACGCGTCGATGACCCGCAGGCCCTCCAGCCCGTTGAGCTTCAGCCGCGGATCCACCACGGCCTGCGCGTCGACGCCCATGCGGCAGGTGCCCACCTGGTGGTGGTAGGTCACCACGTTGTTGCGGATGTAGTCTTCCAGCGCCGCGTCGTCCTGCACTTCGGCGCCCGGATAGACCTCCACCGCTCCCCAGTCCCCTGCCAGCGCCGGCTGCGCCATGATGTCGCGGCACTGCTTGATGGAGAACAGGAACGCGTCCATGTCCCGCCGGTCATCCAGCGCGTTGAGGTCGATGCGCACCGGGTCGTCCAGCGACGGCCCGGACAGCGTCAGCTCGCCGCGGCTGTGTGGGGCAATGATGCCCGAGTGCAGGGTGAATGCCGTGCCTTGAACCGGTTCCATGCCCGGCGAGTACATCGGCACGGAGAAGAAGATCGGCTGGGTGTCGGGCACGTCCAGGTCCTCCCGCGACTTGGCGAACAGGTGGGTCTGCGACACCGAGACGCCGGTCCGCGGCGCCGGGATGTCCTTGGCAGTGGTCTGCCCGATCACCGGGGCCAGCAGGTGGTCGTGCAGGTTCTTGCCGACCTGCGGGGCGTCCAGCAACGGAGCGACGCCGGCGGCTTCCAGCTCGGCGGAGGGGCCGATGCCCGAACGCAGCAGGATCTGCGGGGACCCCAGCGCCCCGGCGCTGAGCACCACCTCGTCCGCGCGCAGCTCGTGCATCTGCCCGCCGCTGCGGTAGCGCACGCCCGCCACCGCGCCATCCTCGATCAGCAGCGAGTGCACCTCGGCGCCGGTGACGATGTCCAGCGACTCGCGCACCGGCTTCAGGTAGGCCTTCCAGGTGTTGATGCGTTCGCCGTCAACGATGTTCACCTGCTCCTGGGAGACGCCTTCCAGGGATTCGCCGTTGTAATCCGGGTTGTGCTCGACGCCGGACTGCACCGCGGCGTCGATGATCGAGCGGTGGATCTCATCCAGCGGGTACTGGTCGACCACGGGAAGCAGGCCCGCGCCGCCGCGCAGCGCGCTGGCCCCGCCGGAGAAGTTCTCGATGTCCTTGTAGACCGGCAGGACGTTCTCCCAAGCCCAGTCCGGGCTGCTGACGCTGGCCCAGTGGTCGAAGTCCTGCGGCGCGCAGCGCACCCAGATGGTGGCGTTCAGCGCATGGGAGCCGCCCATGACCTTGCCGCGGGGCAGGTGCATCGGCTTGTTCGCGGTGCCCTGCATGGGCGTCGTGTAGTAGTCCCAGTCGTCCGGGCTGTGCCACAGCTCCCCCATGCGCGAGAGGTCGTGGATGGCCGGGTTGGTGTCCTCGTTGCCGGCCTCGAACAGGGTGACGCTGGCTCCGGCGTCGACCAGCCGGCGCGCGACCACCGATCCCGCCGATCCTGCACCGACGACAATAACGGTCTTGTTCTCCATGGGCTCCCTTTTCTCCGGTGCAGGCCAGGGTCGACGTCGACTCCAGGTGTAGGCCGTGTCACACATATCGAACCCAGTCTGCTATGGATTCGCGATGTATGGATTGGCCTGCAGCGCAGGTAGGTTGGCTTCCAGCGCAGAGGGAACCCGGCCGGCAGTGCGCCGCCAGCCCTTTCCAGCAGGCCGATTGATGCGTACCGTGGAAACAACTTCCGAGAGGCGGCGGCAATGCGCAAGGTCATCTATTCCATGTCCATGACGATGGACGGATTCATCACCGGCCCGGATGGGGGAATCGACTGGAGCGTGCCGGGCGACGACATCTACCAGGCGTCCATCGACGAGGCCAAGGACCTGAGCGTCCATCTCATGGGGCGCAAGCTCTACGACATCATGCTCTATTGGGAGACCGCCGCGGACAACCCGGAAAGCACTGCGCTGGACCTGGACTGGATTGCGCTGTGGAACCCGCTGCCCAAAATCGTCTTCTCGCGCACGCTCAGCGCAGTGCAGGGCAACGCCCGGCTGGCCACCCGACCGCTGGCCGAAGAGATCGAGGCCCTGCGGGCGCAGGACGGCGACGGGGAGATCGCCGTCGGCGGCGCAGACCTGGCCGCGCAGGCCGCGCGGCTGGGGCTGATCGACGAGTACCGGATCAACCTGTTCCCCGTGGTGGTGGGCGGCGGGACCCCCTACTTTGCCCCCGGCATCGCCCGCACGAATCTGGAGCTGCGCTCCGCGCGCGAGTTCAGCGGCGGGGTCATGCGCCTGTGCTTCGGGGTCAAGCGCTAGCACACCGGAAACCCCACGCTGGAGACCTGCCGCTTAAATGCGGTCAGGGTGCGTCCGCGAACGGACGCACCCTGCCTGCGTTACTACCGCATGAGGCTACTTCTTGCGTCGTGCCCTGACGACTTCAAGCACCTTTTCCTCGGCGTCGACGCCGGCGGGGATGCCGCGGGGCACCTTGAAGAAGAACAGCGCGCCCATGGCCCACCAGATCGCGAAGATCAGCCACGGCTGCCAGGTCAGCTGCGCTGGCATGCCAGGCATGTAGAGGCTGAACAGGCCGAAGGTCAGCACGACCGAGGCCCAGCCGATGACTTCGCCGAAGCGTCCTTCGCCGCCGATGCGCAGCGGGCGGTCCATCTGCGGCTCGCGGCGGCGCAGCAGCAGGAAGGTCACGGAAACCAGGAAGTAGGCGATGATGATGCTCGGGGCGCCCGAGTCCACGAGCCAGCCCAGCATGCGTTCGCCGAAGAACGGAGCGATCAGCGAGATGCCGCCGATGAACAGCAGCGCGTTGTGCGGGGTCTTGTACTTCGGGTGCAGGCGGGCGAACCACTCCGGAAGCATGCCGGAACGGGCCAGCGAGAACACCAGGCGGGACGCGCCCAGCAGCAGGGAGTTCCAGGAGGTCAGGATGCCCGCGATGCCGCCGGCAATCAGGATCTTGGCCATCAGGTCGGAGTTGAACAGCGCGCCGAAGGCGTCGGCAGTGGCGATGTTGGCATTCGCCAGCTCCGAGGCCGGCATGGCCGAGGCGGTGGTCAGCACCACCATGACGTACCACAGGGTCGCCATGATGACGGCGATGACCACGAGCTTGCCGATCTGGCGCGAAGGGATCTTGACCTCTTCGGCGGACTGCGGGATCACGTCGAAGCCGATGAACAGGAACGGCACGGCCATCAGCACCGTGAAGAAGCCCTTCATGCCCGGGGTGAACCACGGCTCCATGTTCGAAGCCTCGCCGCCGGTGACCGAACCGAAGATCATGAGCAGGCCGATGGCCAGCAGGAAGATCACGGTGAAGGTCTGCACCACGCCGGCCTGCTTCACGCCGCGGATGTTGATCCAGGTGATCAGGATGCCGGCCAGGACGCCGACCAGCGCCCAGGTCAGGTGGACCTCGAAGCCGGCGATGGTCCACAGCGGGATCTTGCTCATGCCGGGGAAGATGTACTCAACGGTACGCGGGAAGGCCACGGCTTCGAAGGCCACGATCGTGACATAGCCGCCGGTGATCGCCCAGGATCCGATGAACGAAGGACGCGGGCCGAGTGCGCGCAGAATGAAGTTGTGCTCGCCGCCGGCCTTGGGCATGGAAGCGGTCAACTCGGCGTAGGTCAGGCCGACCACGGCCATGATGCCGCCGCCGACCAGAACCGCGACGATGGTTCCCATGGTTCCGGCACTCGACAGCCAGCCGCCGGTGAGGACGACCCAGCCGAACCCGATCATGGCGCCGAAGCCAAGGGCCAGGGCATCCCAGTTGCCCAGGGTCTTGGCCAGGGATACCTGCCCTGGATCCTTATTAGTACGTGTTGTGGACAACATCGGCCCTTTCACTTAAGCATGTTGTGGCGTTGGAACACCGCCAAGAATCATCCCGTGACTGATACAACCCAATCGGCCAAAGTCACGGATAATTGACGGCCATGCGTCGAGCGGTAGCCATGAATCGGTGAACGGGCCAAGTTATCAGCCACGGAACGACACCGGAATTTGCCCCTTGGCGATCTCATGAGAGAATATTCGCCACTCATTTGTACTCAACCAGCTTGGAATGCCGTGCGGGAGCCCGAACCGTGGGAGGGCGAGTCCTTTCCCCAGGACCAGCGCGCCGCGGGTTCGCGTCGTCCTGTGCAATCTCTGACACCCGTTGGCAGACGTTGCCGCCCCATGCAACGA
>SMEN01000453.1_pt1 | contig 12894 bp, 19 predicted proteins | sample 2456271 | NCBI WGS metagenome assembly SMEN01 (sample SAMN10132593, study PRJNA489261) | soil metagenome | isolation source: day1 control-loamy sand soil ammended with raw manure from dairy cow... | place: USA | collected 2015-04-01 | reverse complement strand
GGCACCGAATGCGAGTGCCAAGCTTAAAAAGCTATATAAAGAAGGTTATTTACTGGCTGAACAACAAGACGCACCTACGGGTGGCATAGAATACGTTTATAGCCCCTATTTTCATTGTAGTAGACTGACCTACCCCCATCACTATTAACAATTAATTCTATGTTAAAAAAAGGTGGCATAGGCCACCTTTTTTTCATACATTTTCTGGCTTTTCGTTACTGGTAACATGTGCAAAACACATAACCATAAAACCTGTAGATAGACATACTGCAACAATTTTAGCAAAAGGCACTGTTTCACCAAAAAAAATATAAATCATTGTTCCTAAAGCCAGAAATATAAAACCTAACATTAAGAAAATATATTTTTTAGATAATAACTTCTTTAACATAATTAAAATCCTTATTTATTATCTATTATAGGGTTAAAATAAAAAATATCAAAACCAAAATAATCTTTGCATAAAAGTTTCCATTTAAAATTATAAGGCGGCCCTTTCCGATCCGACTTACACGCCGTCATATAGTCCTCACCCACGGTAAAAATCTGCAATGTTCCAGTCCGGCCATAGTGGTAACGATTCTCTCTCAGGTCGGCTACATCCCATCCTAAATAAGTTGCTATTGCTTCTGAAACGCCTCTAATTTTCATGATCTATCTCCTTAGTTGATAAGGAGATTATGGGTTTTATTTACCTTCTAATCCAACGGTATATAGCGATAAAGGACCATATACAGAAACTTTAAAAAATATGGTCCAAAAACATCCGATCCCTCATTTTTTTATAAAAGTCATGTTCCCATGGAGAGGCCAGTTTTCAGATATTTGGTAGAGATCGCCATTTTTTCATGCTCAAACTTCTCCTTTTACTTAAAAGACATTCATCGGTTAAAACGATCCAATAATAAGCGCCCTTCGCTTACGCTCATGCCCTGTCTGCTAACGCATCCAAAGCCTGATTTCAGAAGCAAGGAGCGCGAAAGTTTTGTCAATAAAACTCAAGTTAAGTAAATGTTTTGAATGGATATTTTATAAAATCAAGAGCGTCAAATTGTGTCGCACGCGCCCCATTTGATATATTAAATATGCGGTATATGTTTTATAATTTACATATCAACTTTGGAGCTATCTCTATGAACGACATCGTATTCTCAACAAGTGCAAAAAACTTAACTTTCAGCCTTATTTATGATCAAGACTGTGCCAGTCCACGCGAAGATAATGACGGTAATATCTCCCATTTTTATGTTGATCCACGTAACCGTTCAGGCTGTGTAGATAACCTTGCAGAATCAACCAATTTACTGAATGAACTCGCCAAAGAACTCAAGATTGCAGATTATTACGATCTATCTCAATTTGACCTGATCCGAGAAATTCAGAATGCCGATCCTGAACAAAAAAAGATTTTAGTCGAGCCGCTATACAAATTTGAACATTCAGGAATTATGTATGCGACCACACCTTTTAGTTGCCCTTGGGACTCAGGACAGGTTGGCTTTATTTTCTCTACATATAAAGATTTTGAACGTGTTGGCCTTGAGTGGGATACAGAAAAGGCGAAAGAATACCTCAAGGGTGAAGTTGAACTTTATAACAACTACATCGCCGGTGAATGCTTTGGATTCAAGATTGAAGAAGTTTCAACATGTGGAAGCTGTACCGCAGATCATTCAGAAGAACTTGAGGCAGTATGGGGATATGTAGGCGACCGAGATCAAATCATTAAGATGATTGCCAGTGATTACCTTGACCCATATCCAAGCCTTAAAGAAAAAGTTTTGGAGAGTGTTTAAGATGACCTTAACCAATAACGGACAACAGGTTCAGCAGCCTTCTGTTTACTTTACGACTTTGTGGTTACAGTGCTTTAACCCTGATTTAATACTTGAGCGATTGGACTTGGTTGAAGCTTATATCAATGAATCGTATGCGCGTTTTATCCAAAGCAAGTTTAACAGTTATGAAAGTTCAGAACTTGATTGCATTGAACGGTATTTAGCGGCAGAGCGTAAAGATGCTCAACCGATAAAGCTAACCGATGATTCATAAGCATGACATCTCAAAGCTTAGCCATTGTGCTAGGCTTTGAGGCATACATCCACAATCAAATCCAAAGACCCCTCGCTGACGCTCTTTGGCTGTTCGCTAACGCATCACGCCGTATTGCCTTCAATGAAGGGGTAAGGATTAAAAAGCCATCAAGCAATGCTTAATGCGGATCAATGTAATAACGCCCTTGCAAAGCCGATATAAGCAAGTTTAAGCTTGAATTAAACAGGGATTAAGAAATTCATGAGCTTAGATTCGAGAACTCTGCGTAAAGACGATAGCCCGAAGAATCGGGTTTTAGGTACACATCCAAATTGCGTGTGTGTCAAAAAGGAAGCACGCTTATTTGTCATCATGGATGGCGCGAAATATGTTTGTCATGACCGAAACGCTTATCAAGCATGGTTAAAAGCAGAAATATTTCTAAAACAAGAATGTGTATAGCCCAACACCGCTCCAAAGCGAATAAAGAAGATTTATAAAATGAGTATAATTCACTATCTCACCATCCAATCTTGTAAACGTGTTTTCTTTGATCCGGACTATGGTGTTATGCGCTCAACTGAACCACTGGAAGCGGATGCACAGCTCAATCCCCTATGCTTACTTGGTATATCTGTTGATAATCTGCCATTAAAATACACCAAGTACTATCACAAAAATGATCCGGCCATATCATTATCAGCGTTTGTTAAAACGTTCTGGGAACGTGTTTTTAAAGTTTCTGGTTTTAATAATCCAATAGTGACTGGAATGCCTGATCTATTGGTTATTGATCACCGAGCAAAGGACCTGATTCATGAAAATTTCTTTGAGTGGCTTAAGATCAATAATATTGAATATAAATTTTCAGACAGCAAGAACAGAACCGCTCTGGCGAAATATTTACAGCATCAAAGTTTCCCTCATGTTGGCTTTTGTGAAATGACGGAACAAACGTCATACATTGCAGCAAAGGAGAAATACGCCTTATCAGTGGATGTCTTGAATTACTATGAGAACTACAACGAGCATATTTCTGCTTTTTCAAAGCATTTAAAAACACTGAATCTTTATCAAAAAAATATTTTCAAACTGCGTTCGGTCCACACCCCTGTTGATCATGATATTGATCTACAAAGTATCCAACCGCTACCGAGTAAAGCGGATCGTAAACTAGAAAATGCGTATTGGGTGAGAGCTGATCTTGAAAGAGAAGAATTTGGCTACTTGTATAACCGACAAGATATGGACATTGCCGACTCAGAAAGAGTAGAAAAGAAGGCATTTATAGCGGCCATAAAAGCCCTGCCAGAATCACAGTGGCAAAACATGTTCACAGACGAGCAAATAGCCTTAATCAAAATTTTTAAAAAAGAGAGATTTAAGGATACTAAAAGCTTTGATGAGGTGAACTATCGTGATATGTGCAATCAGCTAGGTTTTAACAATGACCATTCTGAAATCTGCTTAGCTTTTGACACAAAGAGTTTATCCCGATCTGAAATGATTGAGCTTTGGGATGAGTATACATACGGAGGTGATGTAACTTTTTCGTGTGAGATATTATTACCGGTGTGGCAAAATTGTCGTAATGGAAAGACCTATCGTTTTTTTTATTTAACCAGTGGTAGTAAAAGCATCTTTTTTGTATGTACACCGGATTCAGCAGCTTCAAAAGCATTTGATGATGAGAGCTGCACAAATCACATGGTTAAAAATAAATTTGATGTCCGTCAGATCAATGAACATATCAACTTATCTTACTTTGACGAGATGCTTCTCAATACCAGACAGTATTTATTGTTTATGGCAGGAGAAATGCGGAAGTTCCATACCTTGATTCTTGATTATTATTATTGACCGTCCAAAAACGACCCGCTTACGCTCTTGGGCTGAATGCTTACACATTCAGCCTTAAAGCCTTCAAAAAGGCATGTCAGCGAATTTAAGCCATGCCAAGGCCGATAGAAATACATAACAAATAAAGCGAAAATTAAAAGCAAAAATATTAAATATTTTATATTAAATGTGCGGTATATGTTGTATAATATGTATATCAACTTGGAGATATACAAAATGCCATTACAAAGTGAGTTAACAATTCTACCTAGCAATCCATCACATGATATGGACTTCGGTACTGTATTTAATCATTGTCTTGAAGCTTTTCATACAAATGGATCGTATTCAGAAATTAGTTTCAACAATGAAAAGTATATAAACAAAAAAATCAATCTTGAGTTTTGCCCCCTCATTAAAGGTACGTTATACGGCCATTATCCGCTTTATGTACCAACTTTTGTTGACGATGGCGAATATACCCGCCGTAGTCCTTTTTTCCATTTTTCTACCCTTGTAGAAGAAAATATTGAAGATGCTAAAACTGCTTTAACAATAATTCTGGATAAAGACGAACACGCCCAAACGCTCCTTATCACAGTAGCAATATGCCTAATCCAAAAGGGCTACCGAGCATTTATAAATCCGGACAATACGACCCCTTCTACTCGTATTGAAGTCACCAAAGAATCAGTAGCGAAACACGTTGCTAAAAATACCGGCTTTATTCATTAAGGGGAATGATCATGGAATTATTAGAGAAGCTGTTAAGCAATAAATTCGGCTACTACCTTCACTCTGTTGACGGCGCTTTAATTGACAATAATACCGAGCAAAATGTAGACGACTTTAAAAATTTGGCCGGATGTGACTTAGCTAACCAACCTAAGACCAACGTGATTCACCGTTTTTACTCTGATCAAAGTGATTGGAATTATGACTTTAATCCCAAAATGCCGGTGTCTTATTCATTCCAAAATGGCTTGATTACAGTGACAGACATTTACGGCCAAGAACGTGAGCTTAAGTTTGTCATGAACCTACAGCTTAGCCACCAAGTATTCGAGAATATCTGCTACCGATAGACCGTAACTTTTAAACCGAGAGCGGGAGAGCTGAATAAGCCTTCCGCTTTTTTATGATCTGGCCCCGCGCTTACGCTTTTCGCTGCCTGCTGACGCAGCCACCAGTTAAGCTTTCAAAGAAAGCATGTCGGCAAAATTACAAATCATCCCCGACCCGACTGAATCATTTTTTCTTATGAAGGAAATTTAAAAGCAGACGACACAGAATGACGTATGTACTTATTATTCAAAGATTAAATTAGGTTTTTTTAGTATAATCTCATTATCAACTTTGGAGATACAACCTTATGAAACATGCCTCAATTAGTGGCCTTGAAAAAACCACCATTAACAATATCAATAATTATTTGAACTTTACATGCCATGAGCCTTTTTCAACTGATTTCATCAAAGCTATTCAAAACACCCATATTTCTAATGAAATTGAAAATACACTTGGCTTGAATTTCCGTGGTTTTTTTATTGATTTGAGCCATAGTGATAACCCAGAAGAAGCCAATATGTTAGGCATTGTCCTTAGCTCAGCGATTAATGGTTCATACACCGATGTACTTTTGCTGCATCCAAATTTAGAGCCGTCTGGTATTAAACAAATTTTAATGTAATGGATGTGATATTTCATAAACCTAGTTTGGTGAAACCCTAGACATAAAACCCTTAAAACCTTGGTGATTCCAAGGTTTTTTAATAAATAAATTAAAAAAATATTAATTAGATATACCTTATATGCGGTATATGGTGTATAATAAATCTATCAACTTTTGGAGAATAACAATGTCTATTCAGTTAGCAGCAAAACCATTCAACTACCATTCCGAAATTCGAGCGGCTGCCGATTTTCTCGATTCTGATGAAGTACTGGCATACCAAAAACACAAAGAAGCATCAGCTAAAAATAAATGCCTGAATAACATTATGGGCCTGTTCAATGAAATCCAGTTCAAAACGTTGCCGCATTGTCTGGTTCAGATGGCCCTTACACGCCCAGAAGCAAAATACCTTGTAGAAACATTTCTAGGTAGCTTTGTCGCATTATTCAACGCAGCACCAACGCATATTGACCTACGCAATAAAGCGAGTTTTGAGTTTTTTGAAGCACTGAGCAAAAATCTGGCTGATTTTGAAAACGCTACGCCAAAGGATACCTACACACTTAAAAATTTGACGGTCGATCCTTCACAAATCGAGATCGTAAATAAACTGGCTGACAACCTAATTAAATTAGGCACTACAGATGCAGCTTCTAGCGTTCTGGCGACTTGTTTAGGTAAAACCCACCCTACCCATCAACAGGACATTGCACGCGCCTATCTGGATGCCATGTTAGACATTACAGCATCACATTCCGACAAGGTTGATCCGGATGTTTTAAAGATGGCTGAATATGTTTCGGCGTATGGTGAAAACATTGGCCTTCCATACATTTAATCTGGGGAATATGATGTCTAATGATCCAGTCGTAGACCGATTAAACTGTGATCCAGTCTATTTAAAATCACTCTCAGATTTCGCTTTTAAGCGAAGTCTGGGATTGAAAGAAATCACGGTGAGAGGCATTGATCATGATCCTGCCACCCCAATGACCCAACCAGTAACAGCACAAAATAATTCACCCGTTTGACCCAACGCCGTTTTATTGATCCTCAGTCAGTAAAACGGTTTTTTATGTGCGCCCCACGCTTACGCTTTTTGCTGACTGCTGACGCAGCCACCAGTTAAGCCTTCAAAGAAGGCATGTCGCCAGATTTTTTTATGGTGGAATTCGAGTATTTCATCTATCAAATAATCGCTATTTAAAAGCAAAAAATTAAATAAATACAAAATATTACTTTAATTTGCGTCACTAATGACGCATAATAACATCATTGATAAATATTACACAGGCATAGTCCGATGATCGATATTCAAAACTTATATACCGCCACTACTGTTGATCTAACTAAACTTGATATGTCTGTTTTACTTGGATGGCGTTATGGCAAACTTAAGCCAATGTTCCTGCATCTGATGGAATACGATGAAACGCTTAAAACTGCTATGGCTGAAATCAACCAGTGGACGGCGACCAATATGCCGATCCTGCATGATCTAGTGGCTGAATCAACTAAGTATAAAACTGGTTTAGCTGTCCTGATTGCAGTTTTGATCAAAGCTCAACAGGAAGGCGCGATCGAAAATGCACGCTATAAAGAATTTAAAGACGAGTTTGCCAGTCTTATTAATGACGTTTTCAATCAGGCTAAGGCTCAATTAGAAATGCTGCATGGCCGTCAAGAAATTGATCGCCGTGGTGACATGTCTGATGCCATCGTTTATGACCGCCCTACCAATTTGCATGAGATCGGAAGTGCTTATAAAAAATTCACCAAGCTCACAAAATGGGTGGATGATAATACCGATCCTGCACCGATCCTTTTTGGTTTAACCAATCTGTTAAATGAGGTTTATGTTTTTCATATAGCCAATAAAGAGCTGAAAGAAATCATTACCGCTACAGTTCGCAAGAAAGCAGAACCTAGACCAGACCAAGGCGAACAGTTCACATGCTCATGCTGTTTCCGTCCAATCCGACTACAGAACAAGAAGTCGAATACCATTGCTTACCATGGATTTACACGCGACTGGTACGGCATTACATCGACTAGCTGTAAAGGCTCATGGTATCCACCTTTTGAGCAAAGTTGTGAAGGCACACTGGCATATTTGAAAGACTTAAAGCAGCTCCTTATTTCTCGTAAAGAATTTCTACCTAAGCTTGAGGCAAAATTTGCAGGGATGACCAAGGAAGATGAGGAATATATCAAAACAGGTCAGGCGGTGAGATCGCTTAAATCTCTCATTGAACGTGAAATTCCTTCTACTCAAGAAATGTTGTGCAATGCCATTAAAAAGAGCTATCCAAATCAGCACCCAGAAGCCCTAGCACTGGTTAGTACAGAGGTTAAATAATGAAAACTAAATCGAATGAAGTGAAACAGACTGATATTCCTGATATAGAGCAGATTGGTAAAGCTCTATATGGGGAAGTATGGGTTGCTCAGTTAACTCGACAGCTTAAAAATAAGCATGGTGATCCGTTACCGCAAAGCTCACTTAAGAGTATGCGGGACCGCAATAACCTACCGGATTACATTAGGGACCAGTTAAGGGACATCTTTGATAGCCGCATTAATGAGCTTGAACAAGCTAAAAAAAGATTTCATGCAGAACCAAAGGTCCGTTGTAAATTATTAGAACTACGTCTTTTTGGAAATATTGAAACTACGGTCGTAGAACAGATCAAGTTCATTGATGATAAGGAGGTTTACAGCTTGATAGAGGAATTTACGAAAAAGGTTCAGCGTGAGGGTTTAATTGACATAACTCATGCAGCTAGTACTGCTCTGAATAATGGGCATTATCAAGATGAACACTTTTTCTTTCGTATTCATCAGATAATATACTGAAAAATAAATGACTAAAAATTTGCTAACCAATCAATATTAAAAGGTAAACAGATATGAATATCATCCAAGACAAAACCCTAGACCTCCGTTTTTATTCAAATAACGGCCTGATTGAGCGGGATCACAAGATTGCTGACGTTCAAGAAGTTCATGACCTTGTAGACCAGTTCATTAAATATATCGATCGTGATGGCCTGTTTGATGTTGCTCAGGCGACTGAAAGCATGATCACTACTGGTATCTATGAAAATGGACAATTGATGCTTCGCTTAAACAGCTAAGTCATGACAAAGCAATGCGGCTTTTCTGGTTTCGGCCAGAACAGCCGCACCCTTTCCCAGAATACTCAGAACCAAAATCACAGTAAAATATAATAAATAAATATAAATAGTATGTTTATTTTGCGGTATATGCTGATATAATACTAATTATCAACTTTGGAGATTATTCTTATGTCAGCTACTTTAGTAAAACCGTTCCATCTCGCCGTTGCTATCCAATATGCCTTAATCCATCGTGACGTACACAATGGCGGTGAACAGAAGTCTTTAGCTGCTTACTTCTTTAAGTCTATGGAATTGAAACTTAAGGCTCAGCACCTTGAAGGCAATACATTGATCCAAGAGCGTAAGGATATTTCCGATTTTGATAAAGCATTGTATGTAGAACTGGCTCAAAACGATTTTTTTGATGTCGATCTATTCCGCAGCGAGAACTTTGAATTCTTGGCCCGACTGATTTACACCACGAACTTTCAAGCTCTACAAGACCTCTACGGCGTAGAGTATGTCAAAGATATGAATCGTGATCTTCATATTCAGTTTGTTCTTGATCAGAAGCACAAAGCATATAAATATGCTAAACAAATGACATATTTAGGATTCATCAAGCTGATGGACTGCATCAATTATCAATGTTCATCAATGAATGGCTATAAAGATTCCCTATGCAAATCATTTGTTGATCTGGTGACTTATCACATTGTCCGTATTCAACCAGATTATGCAGAATTCCCATGGGATTTAACGGAAGCAGCTTAACCGTTCAGGAATGCCCCATAAATCGCCGTTAATTGCGTGTTATGGGGTTAACCCTACACTGATGGATCAATACACTACAGGATCAAATATATGCAAACTGACAGTAATACAGCCACATTAGAACAAGAACCTTTTTCAGCCATTTTTGTTCGCTCTCCTAATCAAGATTATTCTAAATATAAATTTGATAACTTTCAGGATGTATTGCAGCTTGCAGCAGAATACGGCATAGCGCATGAGTTCACTGATATTCCTGTACCACCAGAGTATCCATCAGAGTGTTTGGAATTCTTTGATGATACGCGCCGTTGCAGTATCGCTTTTATGACTCCAAGCATCGCCGCAATCGACACATTAAAAGTGACTAAGGAAGATATATCAGAGGTTTATGAAACGAGTCTACGCCTGAATAGTGAGTGCGGTAATGTCAAAATTCTGGATCAGAAACTTATCGCTGATCTCATGGATAACAAGCCAATCTATCTTTTTTTCAAGCAAGGTTTTCTTAAGGCTTGTAGTGACCAAGAAGCACAAGCCTTTACAAAGTTTCATAAAGCTTTGCGAAAGTACCTAAAATCAGTAGATGATTTTTCAAATTTGGAATACCAAATCAAAGAGGCAAAACTAAAGGCTCGAACGGCTGAACAAGCTAAGCTAATTGACTCTGCTTTAGGCGTAAAGTGGCGTGGTGTATTCGCAATTCAATGGCGTATGCTGCATGACAATAACTATTTGGGTACTCAGAAAAAAACAACGGTAGCGCATGTCCGTTTATTGGATGATTATCAGAATGGACGGCTTAAACGAAGCACAGGTCAAACGCTCTGCGGTGCTAAATCCAAATTTGGCTATAGTGATGATATGGATGACATGAAAAGCTATTTAATTACTTGTCCTAAATGCCTTGCAATGACTGGTTTAGATTAAGGATCAGAAAATGATATTCCCATTTTTTAAGAAATATTTTGTCGTTGAAGTCCGAGCAAATGGCAACCACCGCTTTTACCATACTCATGCTAAGAATAAAGATGATGCTTTGTTTGATACTTTGCATGAAACATTAAAACGTAAAAACTTAGATGTCAGCCGTGATGATATTGCCCAGAACTTCGATATTTATGTTGAAGCTTCATGGCAAAATGAAGAATTACGCCGTTTTAAGACTGCTATGGATACTTTCAACCAAAAGAACAGCATCAGCCCGAGAAAACCGCAGCCGGCAGACTACGACCTTCAATATATCAATGAAGATAATTACCTACAGGCATTTGACTTTCCAGTATCGATCCTACCGACTGGCGTAGATCAATACCTTATTCAAACTTCACCAAATACAGAAGATGATTTTATAATTTGTGATCCGGTCAAAACCAGTGGCCGGACATTGAAGCAATATCCAAACATCGAGAAGATTGGATAAAAATATGATTCAAGCAATTGAAGTACCCGAAGGTTTCAAAGTTGTGCCTCTTGAACTAAGGATCAGTCACAAGGCATTAAGGGCATTAAGGTTCAACCAAAAAAATTAGAGCAATTTGTTAACTTCATTTACCAGACATCATACCTACCTGATATTCGGAAAAAGATACAATAGTTCATCGGACTAGAGTATTGCCCAATCAGGTCCCGCGCTTGCGCTTTTAATCTGCCGGCTAACGCAGCCAGATACGGTCATAAAAGGGATAGGCTTTAAAAGTTATTTATTATTTAGGATTTGATATTCCCAATTAAATTAAGTTTAATATTGAAAAGCCAAAGACTCTCAAACTCTTGCATATTCAGGCTTTCAGATACATTAACTAACGCAATTTATTAATAAATATCTAATATGGTATTGTATATTTGCGGTATATGCTGTATATTTATTGGTATAAATAAGACTTACAGCAAGGGTAATAAAAGATGCAAACTATCAGTATTTCAAACGTAATGGGCCATATCGGTAGCGATCCAGTATTCTCTACCCTGCCTAATGGAACACTTAAAACAACTGTATCAATTGCAACTAATATCGGTACTGGTGATAAACAGAAAACTCAATGGCATACAGCAATCTTCTGGGGGAAAGCTGCGGAAGCTGCTCAAAAGCTCAAAAAAGGTGATGGCCTGTATGTCACTGGTGTTCTTGAATACCGTAAGTGGACCGATGCAAATACTGGCGCACCACGCGAAAAATCTGAAATTAATGTTCAGCAGTTCAGTAAGGTGGATAACCCACTTCAAACGATCAACCAGATCAATATTCTGGGGAATCTGGGCAGCGATGCTCAGTTCAAAGCTTTCAGCGATAATGCTAGAACTACGATCTCAATTGCAACCAACTCAGGTTATGGCGATAAGCAAAAAACCCAATGGCATACTGTGATCCTCTGGGGCATAGCAGCAGAAATCACATCTAAGCTTAAGAAAGGTGATTCACTATTTGTATCTGGCTATATTGATTATCGCAAGTGGATTGATACCAACTCAGGTCAGAACCGTGAAAAGGCAGAAATCCACGCTCAGCAGTTCAGTATTATTAGCGGTGAAACAGGTCAGATCAGCAGTCACAGCAAAGGCAATGCACAACAACAGCACCCCACCCACAAGATTTTGCGCCGTTTGATCCCAACTACAGCCCAGAAGATTTAGGAAATGTAGATAAGTCTTTTGATCTACCTTACTGATCAATGTCTTATTGAAAAAGCCTCTGACGAACAGAGGCTTTTTTGAGTAATAAAGTTGAAAACTAGGTAGTAAAGTTTCATGCCTACTTTTCAAATAAAGGCTATGCGGAATAAGTAGTGGAATTTAAGTTTTAAGAATATTCCGTATAGCCATTTGGTCACTATAGCTTCTTATTCATCACAGTAATCTCTTTGTGGTATCGTGAACACAAAACCATCTAAAGCATCACTATATTTGTAATAAGCCTGTAGGCGTTTTTTGGTATTTGTAGTCATATTTCCTATTTCATCAATTACATCGGATGCGTCTATATTCGGGTTACTTTTGAATGTTTTATAAACACAAGTCGTTGCTCTATCAGCTTCATGAGATGATGCTTGTAATTCAACTTCATTCTCTAAATTAACAGCCATTTTTTGCTGACTATTCCTTGCAAATTGTTGAACCGCTTTTTTTTCAAGTTCATCTTTATATTTTTGTTCAATATGAGCGTCAATATCATCACGGATGCCATTTTGGTCCTTATCAATCCCTAAAATTGAATCTGTTCTTTCCAATTTTGGTAATTTTCCTTCATTCTCTAACTTCTGAAAGACTTGCTCTTTTATCGTTATTTTTTCATTTTGTGGTGCTGAAGAATCATTGTTTCCACCGCAGGCACTTAAAGCTATTAAGCAAAAAGAGCCTAATAAAATAGACGTAAACATTATTACCCCCCGTTGTTACTCGTATATTTTTCATAAGATTCATACAAGCTTGCCCACACGTTATTCCGTATAGCCC
>SMEN01000776.1_pt1 | contig 12901 bp, 10 predicted proteins | sample 2456271 | NCBI WGS metagenome assembly SMEN01 (sample SAMN10132593, study PRJNA489261) | soil metagenome | isolation source: day1 control-loamy sand soil ammended with raw manure from dairy cow... | place: USA | collected 2015-04-01 | reverse complement strand
GCGCCTGCCACGCCGGCAGACAGGATGTAGAACAGCCCTTCCCACCAGATCGCTCTGCGGACGTTATCGGAAAGCGGCGGCAACGGGGTTCGTTTCCAAACGTTTGCCCACTGGCCTAGCGCTCCGGCAGCTCCAATGGCGATGGAAAGCAGGACTGTCAGCGCGGAAACCAACAAGGCCTCCCCGAAGGGAGCCGGTTCAGGGATCGAAGCGATCGCGGCAAAGGCGAAGATGTGGAACAGCGAGCCGCCAGGACGCAACCGCATGAAGCCCACCAGCACCGAGCATGCTCCGGCGACCAGCGTGGTGGCGCCAACGATCTGCCACTGCTTGACCTCGGGGTTTGCATGGTCAATCCACCAGTAGGAAGCAGCCAACGCCAGCGCGATCACTACGAAGAACAGGGCTCCGGAACGAACCTGCATGCGCAGTCGGTTCCAATAGCCATCCACACGGCCATAGACCCCGGTAAAAGCGCCGAAAACGGCGAAGACAACAAGGTCTAACCGGTCAACCGCGAATAGCGTGATCAGCGGTGCGAAGACACCAACACCGGTGCGCAGCCCAATCCAGTGGTCCTTGCGAGCCGGCCCCAGCGTAACCAGTGCCGCAACCGAGTCCTTCAGTTTTTCCAGGCCCACGTTTTCCTTTCGTCGCGTTGGACACAACACGTACTGTTCATTATTCGCGCTTTGCCTTGTGAAGCGTTAGGTTTCGGCGCACATTAGGGCTGTCGTTTTCCTCACCGAGCTGTTAATACGGCACACTTGGTACGTGCCCGAAAAGAACTTTGACCCCAGTGCCCCGCATGCCCGCCAGGATGAATTCGGTTTTGAAGTAGGAACCCGGCTCACCGCTACCGACGGTTCACCAATGCTAGGACGCACTGGCGTTATCCGAACTCCTCACGGAGAGATCAAGACTCCTGCGTTCATCGCCGTTGGCACCAAAGCAACGGTGAAGGCTGTCACCCCAGTGCAGGTAGAGCAGCTCGGTGCCCAAGCGGTACTCTCCAATGCTTATCACCTGTACCTTCAGCCAGGCGCCGATATCCTCGATGAGGCTGGTGGCTTGGGCAAGTTCATGGGCTGGCGGGGCCCTACCTTCACCGATTCCGGCGGATTCCAGGTCATGAGCTTGGGTTCAGGATTCAAGAAGGTCATCGACATGAAATCGGTTGACCAGTCCGGCCCCGATGATGCAGTTGCTCCGGGCAAGGAGCGTCTGGCTAATGTGGATGAAGACGGCGTTTGGTTCAAGTCCCATCTCGATGGCAACAAGCACCGTTTCTCCCCCGAAATCTCCATGGGCGTGCAGCACCAGATTGGCGCGGACGTCATGTTCGCCTTTGACGAGCTGACCACCTTGCAGAACTCGCGCGGCTACCAGGTCGAGTCCCTTGAACGTACTCGCCGTTGGGCTGAGCGGTGCATTGCCGAGCATTTCTCGCTGACTGATTCGCGCGTAGGCAAGGACTACCAGGCACTGTTCGGCGTCATCCAGGGTGCCCAGTATGAAGATCTGCGCCGCAAGGCCTGCCAGGATCTTGGTGCCATGGCGTTTGACGGTTTCGGTATTGGCGGTGCACTGGAAAAGGAAAATCTGGGCACCATCGTCGGCTGGTGCTCCGAGGAGTTGCCTGAGAACAAGCCACGTCACCTGCTAGGCATTTCCGAGCCAGACGATATCTTCACCGCAATTGAGAATGGCGCAGATACCTTTGACTGCGTTTCGCCTACCCGCGTGGCACGCAATTCGGCGTTCTACACCCCATGGGGCCGTTTCAACCTTTCTGGTGCACGCTACAAGCGCGACTTCACCCCGCTGGTGGAAGGTTGCCCGTGCTATGCCTGCGAGAACTTCAGCCGTGCCTACATTCACCACTTGTACAAGGCCAAAGAATTGCTCAGCCACACCCTGATCTCAATTCACAACGAACATTTCACTGTTTCGCTGGTTGAGTCGGCACGTCAGGCGATCGAAGACGGTACGTTCTTCGATCTCAAGGACAAGGTGCTTTCCAGCTACTACGCTGGCACGCCAGATCCACAGGGCAAGCCGGCAACCGCATAAGCTTCAGGGCATAAAGCGTTCAAGGCCTCGATTCGTCACCGCCAGGTGCAGAATCGAGGCCTTGCTTTGTCTTAGAGTGAGGCTTTTCCGCCGTCGCGAATCATCGGCAGATGCATGATCCCGTCATCGTCATAGTCGGCTCCGGAGCGCTGGAACCCAAATTTCCCGTACCAGCTTTCGAGCTGGGTCTGTGCGCTGAGCTGGATTTGAGCGTGGGGCTGGCAGAGCCCCACCGCTTGTTTCATCAATTCTCCGGCTAGCCCACGCCCCCTGGCACTGCTGGCTGTGGCAACTCGCCCAATCCGCGGACTCGGGCTGCCGATTTCCATGATCCGTACCGTGCACAGCACTTTTCCGTCTTCCAACGCGCACAGGTGGACCGTGTCCTCATCTAGATCATGCCCGTCGATGTCCGGATAGCAGGACTGCTGTTCCACAATGAAGACATCGGCACGTAATTTCAGCACGGCATAGAACAGCTGTTGCGGCAGCTCGGCGGGTTTGAATATGGAAATCGAGACCGTCATGTTCCAAGCCTACCTACCGTCTGACTCGTCAGTTCTTTCGGAATATCTGAAGCAGTGCGCTTCCGCCGAAGAGCAGCGCGCAGGCCCACAACACCCATGAGATCGTTGCCGCCGGATTCAAAACCAGAACGACGAGCGGCGAGAACGTAGCAGCCACTCGGATGTAGGTCACCGCTTCCAAGAAAAGTACGGTGGCAATCGTCATCTCGTTGGATGCTGAGCCAAGCAATGTTCCCCAATCGCGTTCTCCACGCTGGGCATGTGCGCTGCTCGCTGCTGCACAGCCCAAGGATGCAATAGAAAGCGCGGCACCCCATTGCCAGGGATGGACTATCTGGATCATGTCCAGAATTCCCAGTCCGCCGGTGAGGAAGACAAGTGCTGTTGCTGCGAAGAGGAGCGCAAAACAGGTCGCTGCTCGCGCGAGTTGCGATTCAGAGAGTCCTAGCATCTGGGTTAGCTGCTGTTCGCCCAAAAGCGGTGCAACAATCCGGGAAATGCTCAGCGGCAGCACCACGCACAAAAGCAAGTAGAAAGCCGCGGCGCTGAGCGGGTTGGCGATTTGCTGGACCGCAGCGGCCAGGAGCAGCATCAGAGTCAGGCAAAGCGCCGTCGCTTGCCACCGGCCGCCGCGCAGCAACCGCAGTATAAGGATGCGCCAGGCGACCGGCAGTTTGGCCGTGAGCCTTGCTCCGTGTGCACGTCGTCGATGAATCGCAGTTTGCGCCGGCGCAGCTAGGCCTCGGGAATCCAACTGCATCAAGGTGCCCATGGCGAATTGCTGCTGATGGCCGGCAACGCGCAACGCTTGGCCTGTGATCTGCTCAAATTGGCGATAGGCCCAGTAGCTGCTCGCAACACAGAGCACTACAAGGACCAGAAGCACGTTGAGCCAAGCCTGCTGGTTCAAGGTCGCGGACGATAGTTCTTCGACCAGTGCCTGCGCCCATTGAACCTTTCCCATCATCAGCAGCCACAACACGACCAAGACCAGCGCAATAGTGGACATCGCCCAACCGCTGATTCGTCGAGCCGTAGCGTGCATATTCAGGCTTTGAATCACGGTAGCCACATTGGCAATGCCAATTCCCATCACCGCAAAGCTGCCCAGTGCCAAGCCCGCTACTGGCAATTGAAGAGAACCGGCCAAACCCAACATGATGATCAGCCACAGTGCTCCGAGAAAACTGCCGGCAAAAAGCCCTGCGAGCACCGCGTTGCGCCATGTTGACCTGCGGATGTTTCGCAGCCTAATCGGCAAAGGCAACCACCAGTGGGCTTTAGCGGCGCTGAGCCCGCATGGCCCGATGAACAGCATGACCCTGAATATCGCCAAGGCCGCAAGAACTAAGAGCACCAGCGACAGATCCCGCATGCCCCAAACAGCCGTCGGCAGCTCTTGGTGCGGCACCCCTTCGCCCAGAAGCACGAACAAGACACCAAAGAGTGCACTGAATAGATATGCGAGAGCAACCAGCGCGCTGAGCACCCAGATATAGGCGTCGGAAAAGCTGTCGAAGCGTTCGGAGAAATTCCTTCGGCTCCTAGCCCGAGCGAGCAGTTCCTTGGGGTTGAATTCAATGAGCTGGGGCATGTCCTTCTCAGCGTTCAAGCCACTGCGCTCCAGAGTCCGGATCAAGTAGCTGGCCCTCATCTTCATCCAGAAGTAGCACCTGCTCCATGCAGCTTCGCAGCATCAGCGGATCGTGGGTGACTGCAAAAACGCTTGTCCCGTTTGCGCGGATGGCAGCGAGCCGCTGATACAGCTTATTCCTGATACGCAGGTCCAGACGCTGTTCCGGTTCGTCTAAAATCACCAGTTCTGCTGGTCTGATCAGGCAGGCCGCCAGCAATACCTTGCGTCGTTGACCAGAGGACAACTCATTGGGCAGGTGGTCGGATACGGTAGAAAATTCGAAAAAGTCGAGTTCGTTTTGGACCGCTTGGCCCCATTCGGCAACACCATGTCCGCGGGCCACCATTTCGAGGTGTTCGCGCACGGTGAGTTCTTCAAAGAACGCGCCGTCGGTGACCTGTACTGCGACTGTACGTCGAAAATGTGCCGAGCTGTCATCCACCGGAAGCCCTTGGAATTCGACGGTGCCTTCAATCGGGGGAAGGTGTCCCAGGATCGTGCGCACCAAAGTCGACTTGCCGCTGCCGTTTGCACCAATAATTCCCAAACCGGTGCCCCGAGCCAGTTGCAGGTTTATCGGCCCGCAAATCACGCGGTTGGGATAGCCGATGGTCAAGCTGTGTACTTCTAATTGCCCTTTAGCGCGTTGACCCATCTGCATATCGCTAACTTTATTCGCTGGGTACAGCAGTGGGCATCGCCCTTACGGATGATGCCCACTGGAAAATTAGCTGGTGGCTACCGTTTCGCCATAGCTTGGTTCACGCTTTTTGAACCATCTGATGACTACTGACGTCACCGGCACAAATATAATCTCCACGGCGGTCTTATAGACAAAGCCCACCGCGACATAGTTAATGAAGCTGGGTGCGTCGGCGATGCCGATTACCGGCGCAGCAATAGCGCAGAAAATCAGGGTGTCGAGGAATTCTCCCACGCCGCTGGATCCGATCAATCGGAGAATCAGTCCGCGCTCCCCCGAGCGTTCCTTGAGTTTAACCAGCACCCAGGAGTTGGCAAGCTGGCCCACCAGGAATCCGCAAGCGGAGGCAACGACAATTTGCCAGATTGGGCCAAGGGTCCGTTCCAGGGCTTCTTGCCCGTCATAGAACTCAGCCGAGGGCAGCTGGATCATGACCCAGAAACAGAACACGGCGAAGAACGCCAAAGCAAAAGTCACCAGAATTGAGCGGCGCGCTGCCTTCAATCCATAGACTTCGGAAATGACGTCGCCCAGAATGTAGGCCAGCGGGAAGAGGAAGAACCCGCCGTCAGTAATGAGTGGTCCGAAGCTGACGCCTTTCGAAGCGCCAATATTCGAAAGAATCACGACCGCACCCATCATGGTGAGGACCGTGGAGAAGTAGGGAGAACCGGCAGAAGCGAATACCGCGCTCTTGGTTCGGATCAGGTTGTTGTCGGCGTTGGAGTCGCCCATGAATTTTTCCTTGTCAAAGTGGTTCGCCAGAACGTCGCTAAAGGGGCACAACCCAGCCCAAGTTTTAAAAGGGGTGAGGGTGCTATGCCTACGCGCTGTCCCGCTGTATTAGCACTTACGCAACAAGTATCCCATGCATCACTATGTACACAGATCTCACCTTTATCCGTCAACCATGTTTCAGAAATCAAATAATTGTTAAATTGGTATCTCACTTGTGAATCTTCGAACCATAAAATCGAGGAAACAAATAATACAGTGACTGCTCTCCCATACTTCAGCATGAATTTTTTCATTTTTTGAACGCGTTCAAATTATTGCTAGAATCGAATTCAAGTTCTCCTGTCCAAAAGGCCACATGACCACGCAACCTCGCACCGAAAAAGGTCGTCAGACCCAAGCCAAGCTTTTAGCGACCGCTCTGGAGTGCTTCGCCCAGGACGGCTACAAAGCTTCGAGCATGCGCGCCATTGCCTCAAACGCAGGGGTTTCCCTGTCCCATGCGTACTACTACTTCAAGTCCAAAGAGGACATTGTGGCTCAGCTGCTGCTGAACCTGCGCAAGGAGCAATACGACCAATGCTCTGGAATCCTCGATGAGGGAAACACCCTCGAAACCAACATCCGCACAGTACTCGACGCCGGTGTACGAACACTTTCCGGCTACCACGATTTCGGCCCGCCATTCCTGCGCCTGTTGCTCTCACGCGATCTAAGCGATGACGAAATTTCAAGCATTGAATTAGAACTATGGGAGAAGGTTGTGTCCGGGTCCCGCCCGCTGCCCCCGTTGGGCATCCGCCGTGACTTGCCAAAGTTCTTGTTACTGGTCTCCCGCCAGGTCTTTTCAGCGTGGGCCTTCGACCAGTCCCCGCAGCAACGACGTTCCAGACTTCTCATGAAGAACATGGCTCCAGTGGTGGCCAAGTTTGCGGTGCTCTGCCGCTTACCAGTAGTGCGTTCCCTTTTTGAAGATGTCCTGGCACTCATGGACCCTGGACCTGCAGAAATTGCTGAAGCTGCGGTCCCGAAACCGGTACCGCTGAGAAAGCAAAAAGCCTCTTAGGAATCAGTGCGTCCTGCTTACTGGCTGTCCCCCGGACACAGAGTTCCGTATCACAGTGTTTTAAGGCGTAAAGTCGAAGGTGCCGATAGCCACTAGAAGGTCACTTAGCGAACCAAAAGGAGAACGCAGCACTATGAGCCCAATGGCGCGAGAACTGCCTAGCTGGACCCACGACTACGCCACCGTGCGTGATCGTCTTGCTTCCTTTCCGAATCAATATGAGATTCGTTCGGTCAATCAGGACGGCGACGACGTGGAAATATTGCGCTACTGGCCTGAGGCGTCATGGACCGCACCGGCCGACGCTCAGCGGCTGATCTTCTTGGGCGCACCGAACGACAGTACCGCTGCGGCATTATCCGAGTCCGGCTGGCAGCCGGTGACCACCATGCATCTGCTGGCAGGAAAACCAGATGACGTTGAACAGGTCGTCAAGCTCGCAGATACATCCGGGCTCTTTGAAGCGCCGATGGATAATTATGACGTCGTTGAAGTCACTGACTTCGACCGCCCGGTAGCCCGAGGCCGCATGCATTACGGTGAAAACTACGCGCTACTCACCGACCCGGACCTTTTCGCTCCTGCCGACCCCGATACCGCACGCCGCGCAGTTCTCGCTAACTTCGCGGGTGCCGCTTTTGGCCACGGACTTCCTTGGCTACTGTTAGTAGCCAATGCCGAACATGCCGACCAGCTTCCTGAAGGCTGGTCCAAAGCAACCATGCTCAGCTTCTGGCAACATAGCTAACCCCGCCCCTTCCCCTACCCGCACTATCCACAATTGAGACTATGACTAATACAAACACTGCCTCCCCAGCCATGACCTTGACTATCGCTGGGTCCGAAGCCACCGGCGGCGCAGGCGCCCAGGCCGACTTGAAGACATTCCAGGAACTGGGAACCTACGGCATCGTGGCCTTAACCTGCATCGTCTCCTTTGACCCTAAGGATTCGTGGAACCATCGCTTCGTCCCTGTTGAGCAGCAGGTCATCGCAGACCAGCTGGAAGCTATCCAGACCTGTTACGAAGACAAGTTGGGGACCGTAAAGTTGGGCATGATGGGCTCGCCCGCAACGATTAATACCGTTGCTACCGCACTGAAATCCCAGAAATGGGATAACGTCCTGCTCGATCCCGTGCTGATCTGCAAGGGCCAGGAACCAGGCCACGCACTGGATACCGACGAAGCGCTCAAGGCAAACCTGTTGCCGCTGGCTACCTTCGTCACCCCAAACCACTTCGAAGCGGAACAGCTTTCGGGAATCAAGATCACCACCGAAAGTGATCTGATCGAGGCTGCCAAGAAGATCCATGAGGTCTCCGGCGCAGCTGTCCTGGCCAAGGGCGGGGTTCGTATCGCGGGCGAAGATGCCATCGGTCTCAGGTGCAGGTTGTTCGCTAGCTGCTGCAGTAACTGCAGAGCTGGCCAAGGGAGCTACCCCATTGGAGGCTGCCCGCACTGCCAAGGCTTTTGTTACTGAAGGCATCCGAAATCGCGTTTCTGGCAATACCCCGTTTGATGCGCTCTGGCAGGGCGGACGCCGCTAAGCGTTCGCGGTTGCGCAGTTTGCTGGCCAATTTCGTTGGGAATTGGCCAGCAAACTGCTTTAACTGTGGGCTAAGCCATTGGTCTGGGCCAAGCGCACTTGTTATGGTTGTTCTGGAATTATCCAGAATTAATGCGTGGACATCCACGGGGAAGGGCGGTCGGCTATGCAAGCCACTTTGACGCTCTGCCCGTTCGTCTGCGTATCGAACGGGGTTGGCACAGGAATCTCGGCTTAGGGTCTGTACCCTGGGCAATTCTTCTGCACCCACTAATTCCTCGACTCACTGCAGACCTCATCTCTTTTTGAAAACTAATGATTCCGCGCGCCCGAAAGTTCGCGCGGACTATTTGAGGATTTTCCATGCAGCCATTAACCGAAAAAACCATTCGCTCTTCCTTCGTCAACGCCAGCCGTCAGGAAGCCAAGAAACTGACGTTGCCCGAAAACTTCGACTCCCTCGACTGGGACTCCTTGGAGTACCTGGGCTGGCGGGATCCGAAGATGATGCAGCGCGGCTATCTTTTCCACACCGATGACTCGGGCCGAACCCGCGGCATCCTGCTGCGTCCCACCGATAGCGGCCGCAAGCCGACCAACGCCGCCATGTGCGAAATGTGCCGTGACGTGAACATCCCTTGCGCCGTAGGAATGTGGACGACCAAGCGCGCCGGCCAAGCCGGACGTGACGGCGACACGCTGGGAACGCTGATCTGCTTGAACTTCGAGTGCTCGCGAAATGTGCGCATTCCGCCTCCGAAGAATCCGATCTATCCGGATCCGATGGTGGTCGTTGCCCAGCGCATTGAGCTGCTCGACGAGCGAGTGCAGAGCTTCTTGAGCCGACTCTAAGCGGATAATTCGAGCAACCTGATTTCCTTGCGACCCGCCCAGCAAATAGTGAACTGGTGAGTAACAAAGTGTTTAATTTTTCTAAAAATTATGCACCCCCACCAGGCCTTGCTGGGCGGGTTTGTTGCGGTGGTGCGCGGAATTTATTGTGAAACACCCAAGCCAGCACGGTATCTAATCAAAGATAACTGTTCAATAACCCCTTGATATATGAGCTAGGTCACCTAAGATTCCAGCTAGAGGTATACGCACCAGCGGACGTTTACCCCGGACGATCTTCAAAGCTCGCACCGCTTTAATATCGGCCGCCCATGACGGGAGCAGTACCGCTATCCAGCCCAGCTAGGAGAATCATGGTCACTCGCCGCACGCAGAAGGTGCCGCACCTGATTTTGGGATCAGCCACTGCACTTGCATTGGCTGTTACCTTGTCAGGACCGGCAAGCGCAGCAGGAATCCCCCAACCAGGTGACGGTGAAAACGCCGCATCTTTGCCAATCACCAGCTCATCAGCACTTTCCAACCTGAAAGTCTCCGGACCGCTGGCCAAAGCCACCGGTGAAGTCTCTGTCTACGTCCAGCTCCAAGGCGATGGCGCCTTCGAGACTGTAGAGAAGTCAGGCAAGAAGAAGGACGCCGCCAAGGTCAAGAAGATCGGCAAGGAGGTCAAGGCCAAGGGCAAGCAGCTGGCGGCCGAGGCCAACTCCAAGGTCATCTACACCACGCACAATGCACTGAAGGGTGTAGCCCTGACCGGTGATGCCGCTGACCTGCGAAAGCTTGCACAGCGTAGCGACGTTGCCAAGATCAGCTCCATCGTTCCCAAGAAGCCTTCAAACCGCAGCTCGGTAGTTGATACCGGTGCTCTGGAATCATGGAAGTCCCTGGACAAGACCGGCGACGGCGTGAAGGTAGCTGTCTTGGATACCGGCGTGGACTACACCCACGCAAGCTTCGGCGGCCCAGGCACCTTGGAAGGCTACAAGGAAGCGCAGGCTTCTGAAGAACTGCCAAGCGCAGACTCCGGTCTGATCGATAGCAACAAGTTCATTGGCGGCTGGGACTTGGTTGGCGATGACTACAACGCTGATTCCTCCGCCGATACCTACCAGCCAATCCCTCATCCAGACCCTAACCCGCTGGACTGCCAGGCTGCCGGACACGGTTCCCACGTTGCCGGCACCACCGCAGGCTACGGCGTCAATGCCGATGGATCGACTTTCACCGGGGATTACTCCTCGCTGGATGCCGATGCATTGTCAGAGATGAAGGTCGGCCCGGGCTCGGCTCCTAACGCTCAGCTCATCGGCATCCGCGTCTTCGGTTGCGGCGGTTCTTCCTCGGTCGTGGGCCAGGCACTGGACTACGTGCTGGATCCAAACGGCGACGGCGATTTCTCCGACCGAGCAGACGTGGTCAACATGTCTCTTGGTTCCGATCATTCCCCTACGGAAGACCCTGAAAACGACATTGTCGATGCCTTGAGCGCGGCCGGCATCCTTTCGGTTGTCGCCTCCGGCAACGCCGGCGATGTCACCGATGTCGGCGGTTCGCCAGGTAACTCCCGTTCCTCGCTGACCGTGGCCAACTCCATTGGATCGCATGTCACCTTGGACAAGATCCAGATCGATGGTCCAGAAGACGTTGCCGGAGCGGCCTCGGGCCAGTACTCGGCTAACTTCAACTACACCAACGCGGATCCAGCTGCGCTGTCCGGCGAGGCCGTCATGGCCCCTGCCGATAACGCTTTCGGTTGCGACGCATTTGAACCAGGTTCATTGGAAGGCAAGTGGGTTTGGCTACAGTGGAGCGAAAACGGCGAGTTCCCTTGTGGTTCCGGCGTTCGCTTCAACAATGCTGAAGCCGCCGGTGCCACCGGTGTCCTGCTGGATGCAGAATCGAACCTGTTCGATGCAGGTATCGCTGGCAACGCGACCATCCCAGGTGCGCAGTTCACCCTTGATGAGTCCAACAAGCTGCGTCCGGCAGCTGAAGCTGGCACCTTGAAGGTCACCTTGTCACCTGATTTCGTCGGTGGATCCTCCAGCGAATCAGGCGTTGCCGATACGCTGAACTCCTCGTCTTCACGTGGCGTCCACGGTTCCAATGGCGTGGTCAAGCCAGATGTGGCTGCTCCAGGCACCCAGATCGGTTCGGTTGGCGTTGGTACCGGTACGGGCACTGCCGTAATGACCGGTACGTCGATGGCAACCCCGCTGGTTGCAGGTATCGCGGCATTGGTTCTGGAGGACAGCGACTACAGCCCATACGAGGCTAAGAGCGTCATCATGAACACCGCCGCAACCGATATCAAGGATGCCAACGGGAACGCCTATGGCCCGAACCGTGTTGGTTCCGGCCGTGTCATGGCTGATGCAGCGCTTGAGACCCCTGCCTTCGCGTACGATTCTGAAGCAGCGGATCTGACCAGCGTGGTCTTCGGTGTCATCGAAGTCGATGGCAAGAAGAACTTCAGTGCCAAGCGTGAAATCACCGTCGAGAACACCAGCGACAAGGCGCAGACCTACGACGCCAACTACGTCGCTGCGACCACGATCCCAGGTGCGACTTTCACCCTGGATCGCAACAGCGTTACGGTTCCAGCTGGAGGTAGCGCCAAGCTGAACGTCACTTTGAGCGTCGACCCGCAGCAGTGGGCCAAGACCATCGATCCGACCATGGCTACCAGCCAGTCCGGTTTGGCCCGTGCTTGGGTTGCCGATGCAACCGGCCGTGTCGAGCTGACTGCCAGCAATGCTCCTACCCTGCGCATTCCAGTCCAGGCAGCACCAAAGCTGGCTGCTGACATGGAAGGCAAGCTCAAGAAGCTGAAGAAGGGCGCGGATACCACCACCCTGAGCCTGAAGGGCAAAGACATCACCGCTGGTGAAGGCGCCACTTCGGTCACTTCCCTGCTCGGAGCATTCGAGCTGGGCGCTTCTAGCGAACGCGGCGATGATTCGCTGGACAACATCCCTGCTGCCCGTTCCATGGACCTGAAGCACGTTGGCGCATCGAGCACCGCTCCGCGAACCGGCGTTGCTGACGGCCAGCTGAACATCGGCATTTCCACTTGGGACAATTGGGCCCACCTGGCTGGCGGTACCGAGCTGGATGTCGAGATCGATACCAATGGCGACGGCGAGGCTGACTTTGTCACCTTCAACACGGCATTCGACGAAGTAGACCTCGATTTGGCTGCGACCTTCAACCTGGCTACCGGAGAACAGGTCGACCTGCAGCCGGTGAACGGTGTCCTCGGCGATGTCGATACCAACACCTACGACACCAACGTGGCGATCCTGCCAGTTTCCCTCTCGGCCCTGGGCCTGGATGAAGACTCCAAGGAAATCTCCTACCGTGTCCTTGGCTACTCCTGGTACAACACCGATGACAACGGTGCGATGATCCCAGTTGACCAGACCGACTGGATCGAGTTCAACGTGGCTGAGCCACAGGTTGATTTCGGCGCGGAAGGCAGCCTGTTCACTGATCTGAAGGGCACCAAGATTCCAGTAACCGTTGCTGATTCCAGCAAGGCCTCCAAGGCCCTGCTGCTTCACATGCACAACGCCAGTGGCGATCGTGCACAGGTGCTGGAAGTAACCGATGGAAAGGTGAAGGGCAAGAAGTAGGCCTCTCGACCTCTCAAGACCAGGCCCGGGACGCTTCCTAGCGAGTAAGGAAGCATCCCGGGCCTACTCTTTTAATTTGTCTCCGTGCGGCTTAGCGTGCGCTGAGCTTCTCCTCGAGGATCTTCA
>SMEN01000386.1_pt1 | contig 12932 bp, 13 predicted proteins | sample 2456271 | NCBI WGS metagenome assembly SMEN01 (sample SAMN10132593, study PRJNA489261) | soil metagenome | isolation source: day1 control-loamy sand soil ammended with raw manure from dairy cow... | place: USA | collected 2015-04-01 | reverse complement strand
TCAAGCTTCGCCCGGATTTCGGGCACGTTGGGAACACCCAGATTGCCCTGGGCAATTCGTTGGGAACTTCGCCAAGCCTGAACACGTTTGCGGCTGCGCATGACTTGGAAAACCTGCCAACCTGCCAGCAAGGGCAGGGCCACCGTGAAGAAGAGCAGTACCGCGGAGCCCAAGGTGACGTTGCCGGCTTGGTACATGCCATAGGCACCCATCCACGCAAAGAGTGAATAGCCCGGAAGTCGAATCAGCAGCCGGTCCCACCAAACGACTTCCTGAGGGGCGCTGGCCGCCCCGACGGAAGACGGTTTCACTTCTCGGTCTCGGCGCGCGAATCCAACCAAGCTTGAATTGCGCTCGGGCGTATGCGGCGATGCGTGCCGCGGTATTCCACTTCGATGATTCCAGCATCGGCCAATTTACGCAGGTAGCTGTTGGAGATCCCGGCCAGCTGAGCTGCCTGCGAAGTATTGAGCAGCAGCTCTGGCGTACCAATGCTGACCGACTCGCCATCAGCAAAACGCGAGAGCACCTCAATCAACGCCTGATGTGCTTCTTTTGGCAGCTGCAGTGCGGTGCCGTTGACGAACACCGTCGTGTCGTTTGACTCGTCCAAGGCGCGGCGAAGTCGCTTCGTGGTCTTCTCGTCCAATGCCTCGAAAGTGCGGACCTTGCCCAGTGCTGAAGTCGGTGATGCCATGGCCCTTATTTTGCCTGAGATGTGCTTTTGGCGCACCTCATGACGGCCCGTTGCTTTTGGCAGATGGCAAATCGTTTATGACGCCGATGCGACGAATGGGGGTTGTATCGCGCCGAACGGTTCCCGTATGGTTGAAATTGTAGGTCTAAAGAAAGTACTGACCAGCCATCTTCCGGCACACCACGGCGGATACTCCAGCCTCACCCGGCGGAGCCCTTGTGGGATTTGTGTATATGGAAGCCTGAAGCCCAGCTTAATTGTCTGCGGGTCACGCTCCGTTGCGGTCGGATGAATGGTCATGCGCGTTCCTACGCTCTGCCACCGACTTCGTGGGTACTGCGTTTTCGTCAATCAGAACTTTCTTGAAAGAAGAGCTATTCAATGTCTATTGAATCCACTAAAGACCTGTCCACCATCACCGACGCAGAGGTTTTCGACGCCCACCTGGGTGGCAAACTCTCTGTCCAGTCCAAGATGCCACTGAACACCAAGCGCGATCTGTCCATCGCCTACACCCCGGGTGTAGCCAAGGTTTCCCAAGCCATCGCCGATGATCCGTCCAAGCACGCCACCCACACCTGGGCCTCCCGCCTGGTCGCCGTCGTCTCCGACGGCACCGCAGTACTGGGTCTGGGCAACATTGGTGCGGCAGCATCCCTGCCGGTGATGGAAGGCAAGAGCGCGCTGTTCAAGGAATTCGGGGGACTGGACTCCATCCCGCTGGTTCTGGACACCACCGATGTTGATGAAATCGTCGAAACGGTCATCCGCCTGCGCCCCAGCTTCGGTGCAGTGAACCTGGAAGACATCTCCGCCCCGCGCTGCTTCGAAATTGAAAAGCGGCTCATCGAAGCACTGGATATCCCAGTGATGCACGATGACCAGCACGGCACCGCCGTGGTAGTTTTGGCCGCTTTGATCGGCGCGGCCCGCCAGACCAAGCGCGATATCAGCTCGCTGAAGGTCGTGGTCTCTGGTGCAGGCTCGGCCGGTGTCGCGGTAACCAACCTGCTGCTTTCGGCTGGAGTAGATGACGTCATCGTGCTTGATTCGCGTGGCACCATCCACCGTGAACGCGATGACCTGAATCCGATCAAGGCCGATCTGGCTGGCCGCACCAACCGCGAAGACGTCATGGGCGGACTGGCCGAGGCCTTGGACGGTGCTGACGTTGTTGTCGGCCTGTCTTCCTCGTCCTTCGAAGAAGCAGCGGTTGCGAAGATGAACAAGGATGCAATCATCTTTGCCCTGTCCAACCCAACCCCGGAAATCATGCCGGATGTTGCTGCCAAGTACGCGGCCGTGGTCGCAACTGGCCGCAGCGACTTCCCGAACCAGATCAACAACGTACTTGCCTTCCCAGGCATCTTCCGTGGAGCGCTGGATTCCGGAGCCAAGAAGATCACCGAAGGCATGAAGGTGGCTGCTGCGCATGCCATTGCCGATTTGGTTGGCGAAGATCTGGCCGCGGATTACATCATCCCGTCGGCAACCGACGATCGGGTGATGCCTGCTGTAGCCGCCGCAGTGGCTGCTGAAGCGGAAAAGACCAAGTAGAAACCTCGCACTAAAAGCACTGCCGGCAACGACTCGTTGCTGGCAGTGCTTTTTCGCGCCTTGGCCTATTTCGAGGCTTTGGCCAACAGATATCCACAATCGCAAGAAATTCCTGCCAGTGCCATCATTTCGCGCCACACTTGCTGACATCAGATCAACCAAGGAGGAATGCGATGAGCAATCTGGATGGCGTCCACCTCAGCGTCCGCAGCTCTCTGCCTGAAATGCAGTTACTTGGCTGTATTGCGTCCAGCGAAATAGCAGCGCAAGGGTTTGCCGTAGTACTCGGAAGCCTGGCAAAGCGGCAACAAGTCGTTGGGTACACACTGGGCCTGGCAAAACGTGGACATCCTGAAATTGTCAGCGTTGGTGGAGAAGAAGATGATGTTTTCGGACTTTTGACTTATCTGGCGACACAGGTCGTCGAACATGGCCAAGTATTTTCCGAGGGTATTCACGACACACCGCTATTCAGCGAGCTCGTCTTTTGCGATCAAGAGGCGGAACCGCACAATCTACCACTCATGGAGCAAGTCCTTGGCGACACCCCGGTAACGGCTCTGTCCTGCATTGCTCCCAGGGACTTCACCGTAATCCAGCAACGGCCAGCTCACCAGGATCTGCGCCGCATTGCTTGAGGAAAAGCGGAGGAAAGAGAGGAACCTGAACATGTGCGATATGTGCAATGGAATGACCCGCAAGCAAGTCGAAGCCAAGGCGGATCGGCAGATCCGCGACCATGGACGAGTCGTGATTTTTGTTGAGCCAGACCGCATGAGCCAACCCTTTGCCTACACAGTTGGCTTGTCCCGCATCGGTCATCCCGAATTCATCGTTCGAGGGCTGAACGCAGAAGACAGTATCCAGTTGCTCAACGGATATTCCGACTCTGTGCTGGACTGCAATGAGGTTTTCGCGCACGGGCATACCGGACGGTGGAAAGATGGGACATTGCTGTACTTCTCGAAAATCAGTTCCGGGATCCGCAAGCAAGTTCCCATGGCTTACCAGCGATACGGCGAAAGCACGGGACTGCTAGAAGTTATGTTTGTCGGCAGGGACATACCGTATGAATACGTCGTGGCTCGGCACAATTAGGTTGCTACTTGCCCGCTGAAGCGGTTAGCCACGGCGGTAGGCCTCGGCAGCTTTGTTCTCAGAGAGAGCTTTTGCTCGATGCGCTGCACGCAGCTGCTGATGGCGTTCGGACTTGCGCACCTTCAGATAGACGATTCCAACAACTAGGAACCATAGGGGCGTAGCCAGCAATGCTGCGCGAGTATCGGCTTGCGTGGTCAAAGCCCACAAAATGAAGACGAAGAAGGCGAGCACCATGTAAGGGGCTCCCATGCCACCGGGAACCTTGAATTCCGAGGCGTCATGCAGCTGTGGTCGGCGCTTGCGGAAAGCCAAGTAGCTGATCAGAATCATTGACCAGACGAACATGAAGCACAACGCCGATACGGTGGTGACCAACGTGAAGGCCTGCGCTACGGAGTCACCTGCGTACAACAGCGCGACGGCCGCAAGAAGGAAAATGCAGGAGAACAACAAAGCATTACGTGGCACCTGGGTGGCAGAAAGCTTGCCGAACTTCCGTGGAGCGTCGCCATCTTGGGACAACGCGAACAGCATGCGCGAAGTCGAGTAGATCCCGGAATTCGCACTGGAAGCGGCGGCGGTCAGTACAACAAAGTTGACCAGACCAGCAGCGGCGGCCAAACCAGCCATGGAGAACATGCCAACGAATGGCGATGCATCAGCAGTGAACTTGTACCAAGGCGTTACAGCCATCAAGACTGTCAAAGCGCCGACGTAGAAGAGGATCACGCGCAGTGGAATTGAGTTGATGGCCTTGGGCAGATTCTTTTCAGGATCCTTGGTCTCGGCAGCCGCTGTACCAACCAATTCGATGCCGACAAACGCGAAGACCGCGATTTGGAAGCCTGCTACGAAACCCATGAAACCGGTTGGGAACATGCCGCCGTGGGCCCACAGGTGGACGAAGGAAGCGGTATCGCCATCCGAAGAGCTGAACCCGGTGACGACCATGGCTAGCCCGCAGACGATCAATGCCAAGATTGCAACGATTTTCACCAAGGAGAACCAGAACTCGGTTTCGCCAAACGCCTTCACCGTAGGCAGATTCAATCCGACAAGCAACAGAATGCAGCAAAGTGCAGGGATCCACAACGGGATCTCAGCCCACCAGTAGGCAACGTACTGGGCGATCGCAACTACGTCGGCAATGCCGGTGACGACCCAGCAGAACCAGTAGGTCCATCCCGTGAAAAAGGCAGCCCAAGGTCCCAGAAGATCACCGGCGAATTCCGCAAAAGTCTTGTAGCTCAGGTTGCTGAGCAGGATTTCTCCCATGGCGCGCATGACGAAGAAGAGCATGAAACCGATGATCATGTAGACGAAAATGACCGACGGTCCAGCGGCAGAAATGGTCTTTCCTGAGCCCATGAACAATCCGGTGCCGACTGCTCCGGAGATCGCCATGAGCTGGATGTGCCTGCTGGACAGGCCGCGCTCAAGTTTCGTTCCGTCGGAATCGGTTTTCAGTTGCGTGGGAGCATTCGCCACGGCTGCGCCTTTCATGAGCAGATCCCTTCGGCCTTTCGAAGGAGACGGTCTGCTTGGAGGACGAACAAGACCGCAGAATGAGGTTATAACAGATGCATTGGCTAGCTATATTTGGTCGTCATCGGCCACTGTGAGCGAGCTTAATAGTTGTGAATTTGGTTATATGCCACTGGAATCCGGCGGAGAGTAAGCGATCGGGAGATTTGCTTCGGCAGAAGGCATCTGCACGCGAGTGGTGATTTTTGCGCCAAGAAGATCTTGGGACCACGAACCTTCAAGGGATGAAAGCGGCCGGAATTCTTCGAGCAAAATCCTCCGTTTATCACGCGTGGAATAAACGGAAGCTAGTTGAGTAGTAGGTTCAGCTCATTCGATGCCTAGTTCCGCAAATTTCCAGACCGGTATAGAGCAGGGAAAACGATGCGGGAAGTGCAGGGCTGTACTGCTGGATGCATGTCGAGGTGGCTGATGCTGCTGATTGCGCAGTGAAACTGGAAGGGTGGAAACCAACGGCTTCAGCGGAGCGTTTCACGGCTTTTGGCGCACTTGAATCAAATACTGTGCATGGCCAGTGGAAGCTTAGAGGGTCAAGTGAGTAGTGTAGGAAGCATGGCTTTCCGAAATCGTCGAGCAGCGGCTCTTCCTGCAAAATTGTCCCGTTCCTGGCTCTTGGTCAATGCGGCCAAGGAGGAGACTTTCGCTCCTTCGCTGGCATGCGAAGCAGACTCGGTGATTTTCGATATGGAAGCTGCCGTTCCTGATGATCAGAAGATCCAAGCTCGCGACAACGTGGTTCGTGCCCTGTCCAACGGCATGACCGCCTGGGTACGCGTTAACGGAATCGATACTGACTTCTGGGCCGATGACCTTGCAGCACTTTCTGGCACCCCGGGCCTGCGCGGAATCATGCTGGCCATGACCGAGCAGCCTGAACAAGTCACCTACTCCGCTATGCGCTTGCGTGCAGGTACCCCGGTACTGGCCCTGATTGAAACCGCACTGGGTATCGAGAACGCAACCAAGATTGCCTCGGCTCCGGGCACGTTCCGCTTGGCCTTCGGCATTAACGACTTCCGCAAGGACACCGGTGTTTCCGATGACCCAATGGCCTTGGCCTATGCACGCGGCCGACTGGTGATCGCTTCACGTGTGGGCAAGCTGCCAGGCGCCATTGACGGACCTCCGCCGGCAGGTGCCGACGCAGCCAAGGTGACCGAGGAAACCCGTGTGACCGCCTCCATGGGCATGACCGGCAAGCTTTCACTGTCCACCGAGCACGTTGATGGCATCAACGCTGCCCTGGCGCCTAGTGAGGATGAGCTGTCTTGGGCCATGGAACTGCTCGAAGCGCACGCTGCCGGCGCTTCGGTGGGCGATGGCTCGTACTTGCCACGTCTGGCCCGTGCACAGAAGATTGCCGACCTGGCCGACTCCTACGGTTTGTGGAACGCATAGGAATCTAACTTTAGCTAGAACGCAAAGAACCCGTTCAGCAGTTGAAATCAATCAGCTGCTGAACGGGTTCTTTTAGTCTACGGGGGTTATACCTCGTGAGCACCGCGGTGGTGCGAAGAGCCGACTACATCGCCGGCTTTCCACTCAGCCCAGCCTGGACGCTCATTCATGAAGTCCTCGATCTGGGCCTTGTTGGCTTCCAGCTTCGGATCATGCTTGAGGTACCAGCGGGTTTCGCGGACAACCATGCCCGAGAGGATCAGCAGGCCGACAAGGTTTGGAAGAGCCATCAGGCCGTTCATCATGTCGGAGAAGTTCCAGACGGCGGTCAGCTCGGTGGTGCAGCCTACGTAGACGACCAGCGAGAAGACGATGCGGAATGGCATGACCAGCTTGCGGCCGAAGAGACGCTCGATATTGCGCTCACCGTAGTAGCACCAGCCCAGGATGGTGGAGAATGCGAACATGACCAGACCGATAGTCACGATCCAGTGGCCCCACTCACCAGGCAGGCCGTTAGTGAATGCCTGACCAGTCATCAGTGCGGCGGAGATCTGTTCGCCGGTTTCTTCATCGATCATATTCCACGTACCGGTGGTGACGATGACCAAGCCGGTGCAGGTAACGACGATGATGGTGTCGATGAACGTCTGGGTCATGGAGACCAGGCCCTGGCGAACAGGGTGGGTGGTCTGTGCCGAAGCAGCCGCGATAGCAGCCGAACCCATGCCGGACTCGTTGGAGAAGATACCGCGAGCCACACCGTACTGGACAGCGATGATGATCGCCGAACCGACGAAGCCGCCAACAGCCGAGGTGCCGGTGAAAGCGTCGGTGAAGATCTGTCCGAAAGCTGCAGGGATGCCGCTGACGTTGGAGATCAGGATGTAAATCGCTGCACCGACGTAGAAGATGATCATTACCGGAACGAAACCAGCGGTAACGCGGCCGATGGACTTGATGCCGCCAACCAGTACGGCGATGGACAGCACGGTCAGTACGACACCGGTAACCCATGGGGTCACGTTGAAGGAGTTATCCAAGTTAGCGGCAATGGAGTTGCCCTGGGTCATGTTGCCGATGCCGAAGCAGGCCAGGGTAGCGGCAATAGCGAAGAACAGCGCCAAGAACTTGCCGAACGGTCCCTTGATGCCGCGTTCCAGGTAGTACTGCGGACCGCCGGATTTTTCACCGGCTGCGTCAGTGCCACGGAAGCGCACGCCGAGGTAGGCCTCGGTGTACTTCGATGCCATGCCGAGCAGGCCGGTAACCCACATCCAGAACAGTGCACCCGGGCCACCGATACCGATGGCGGTCGCAACACCGACAATATTGCCGGTACCAACAGTGGCGGCCAGCGCCGTAGTCAGTGCCTGGAACTGCGAGATGTCGCCTTCGGCTTCAGCATCTTTGCGTTTGAGCAGCCCGAGCCGCAACGCTGCGGCGAGCTTGATGAACTGCAGTCCGCCCAAGCGGATGGTCAGGTACAGGCCAGTACCCAGAAGTAGCGGGATGAGAACAAAAGGTCCCCAAATAACACCCGAGATTTCTCCGAAGAGAGCACCCAAATCGTCCATGGATTCAGCATCCTTATTTGCGAGTGAATGATGACTAGGGGTCTCGAGCCAGAAGCCGATCCCCTATGTGAGTGCCATCATATGCCACGTGGGAGAGCTGTGTCACAAAGCGCGCGGGTCGATGGCATGTCCGGTTCGTAAACTTTATTTCACGAATAAACCGTGCCCCGGGCTCGACATTGAATTGCCGGCGCCCACCGTGGTGGACGCCGGCAATTAAAGGCTTCAGCCTTGTCGTGCTTTCATTCGCGGATTCTTCTTGTTGATCACGAAGACGCGGCCGCGTCGTCTAACGACCTGGGAGCCAGGCGCCTTCTTCAGTGCGCGGATGGAGTTCCTAACTTTCATGCCATTCACCTCCTTGGTGATGTGTTGAGTCGAAAAGGCCGTTGAGTTCTTCTTCAGTGACCTGGCACTGGTCAAAGATCGATTCGATCTGTGAAGCTTCGTGCTCGGATCCGTAAAGCAGTAGTTCTGAGACGGCGATATGCGAATCCCAGGCGCCAGTGTTTTCCATCCAGACGCGTGGGCCAGCCCCGCCGATGGCCACGCGTTCGCTCAAGGTGCTGGCGACCCAGAGCACCCCGCGGATGCAGGTGCAGGATTCGGCCAGCGAAGGCAGCGCTTCGCGGAAGCGCTCGGGATGAAGGGGCCTTTCGGCCAGCAGTCGGATCGGGGCATTGTCGGCAGCTGCCGTTATCCGAGGCAGATGCCCTGCCTGGGTGCGTCGGCGTGCTGCGGCGGGATGGAAAGAACCGGGTTCCTCATCGTGCACGCAGATTTGGGCATGCGGTGCCATTTGCCGGGCCAGTTCTACGCCTGCCGTGAAGTCGGAGCCGCCAGCGCGTCGTGGACTTGCGGCGCTTTCAAGCAGTTGGGTTTCCAGCCCTTCGACCGGAACGAGGGTATCTGCCTGCATTAGTTCGGTGAAGAAGAACTCGCCTGAGGTTCTTTCGTCGTGTTCCATGGCGTTGAATCCCGACTCCCACAGGGTATGCCGGTCCCACATCTGGTTTTCCAGCTCGATGGGGTCCAGCGCCAAGGTGATGCTGCTGATCTGGATGTTCAGCGGTTCGAGCTTGTTGCCCAGCATCTCCAGCAACCGTCCACTAGGCCATGTAGCTGGCAATCCCAAGATCATGGTGGTCTCGGAGTCTGCCGGCGCGAGGCGTTGAATGGTTGGCAGGATCTCGTATTTCGTGGCGCAGCCGATGCACGGATGTTCCAGGGCTGCTTCGGCATGCTCGGTGGCTGCTGAACCGGCAACATCTCGAACCAGCCGGTTGCCGTCGCCGAAGTCGTAGCGCAGGGTGATCGCATCACGATGGTGACGGCGCAGGTGCTCCATGCCGGAGTCGCGGCTGGAAGTATCAAGTGCGGAGAGGACGATAAGATTCACAACGTCCAATTTATATGAGAATGAGTCTCAATAGCAAAATGGAGCGAGTGGGCTTAAAGTACCGTGGGCCCGCCCGCAGTTGCGGACGGGCCCCCGGCGGGAACAAAGAAAAATCAGTGCTGCGGCGCGTGGAAAGTGACCGTTGACGTACCCAGGCCTTCGATCGAGGTTTCAAGCACATCGCCATGCTTGAGCCAGGGATGGCGTCCATTTTCGTCGCGGCGGCCCAAGGCGACACCTGAAGGCGTGCCGGTCAGGATGACGTCGCCTGGCTGCAGCTCGTTGAACGTCGAAAGGTAGGAAACCAGCTCGGCGGCCGAGAAAATCAGGTCGTCGATCTTCTCATCCTGCACCACGGTGCCATTGACCGTACTGGTAATCCGGGCCGCCGGATCCAGTTCGTCGGCGGTGACGAGCCAAGGGCCCAAGGGAGTGGAGCGATCCCAGATCTTGCCTTGAAGCCATTCTTGGGTGCGGCCTTGATATCCGCGCATGGACACATCACTTGAGACGGCGTAGCCGGCAATATGCGAGGCGGCATCTTCTTGGGAGATGCGGCGGCCCGGCTTACCGATGATGATTGCCAACTCGGCTTCGTAGTCCACCCTGTGGTCTTCTACGGGAATTTCAATGCTGTCGTTGGCGCCGCAAAGCGTGGAAGCGAACTTTGCGAATATCGTCGGGTACTTGGGCAGCTCTTCACCGACTTCAGCGGCATGGGTCTTGTAGTTCAGCCCGACGCAATAGATTTTCTCCGGCTTCGGAATCAGCGGCGCATAGTCTGCTTCACCCTCGGTGATTGAATCACCCACCAAGGCGCGTGCAATGACTTCCTGCTGGTTGGAGTCATCCAGGCGCAGGAAGCGCTGCACCGTATCCAGATTGTCCAGGTAATAGGCGCGGCCATCTTCAATGACAGCTGCAGTGGTATGGCCGGGTTCGCTGGCGAGGCGGAGCGTGGCAAGTTTCATGACTCTATCTCACTACATTTCTTGCTGAAAGTGCACCATATTGCGTACTCGGATATACAGCACCTGCTGATTCGGCTAGGGCCGAATCACTGTCATACGCGACGTTGTCAACATGGCCAAGGCTCGTGGACACGGCTAAACTCATGGCATGCTCCGGTCTGAAAGACCAGATGTAAATTATTGATCTGTATACGAAACTAAAGTGAAGTAGGTTTTAATGTGGGTGACTTTTTTGGCGAGCGATCTCGCCATATCCTCTTCGCCTCGTGGCAGCACTTCTCGCTTGTTGCGCAGTGCTTGATTTTAGCGACAATTATTTCTGTGCTTATTGCCGTATTGGTATACCGCAACAAGACTTTATCGGGATTGGCTAACGGCATCAGCGCCATCGGCCTAACAGTTCCATCCTTTGCCTTGATCGGTTTGCTTATTGTCCCGGTGGGCTTTGGCGTCACACCAGCAGTCATCGTGGTGACGTTCTTCGCGGCCCTGCCGATCTTGCGCAACGCGATCGTAGGGCTGAACAATATCGAACCAACCATTATCGAATCAGCGCGCGGTATCGGCATGAGCCGGATGAAGACGCTGATATCGGTAGAAATTCCCATTGCTTGGCCGGTAATCCTGACCGGCGTGCGAATTTCAGCCCAGATGGTAATGGGCGTTGCCGCCGTAGTCTCTTATGCTCTGGGCCCAGGCCTTGGCGGATTCATTTTCCAAGGGCTCTCGCGCCTTGGCGGTGCAAATTCCCTGAATTCCGTGATTACCGGCGTCGTTGGCGTCGTCATCCTAGCGCTCATCCTTGACCTGATTTTGCTCGGCGTTGGCCGACTGACTACCCCGCGAGGTATCCGTGTCTGATAACAAGATTTCTGAAAATACCGTGGCCGAAAACGTCACCGGCGCTTCGATCATGCTCGAAGAGGTAACAAAGACCTACCCAGGGCAGAAGAAGTCGGCCGTCGGCGGCCTGACTTTGGAGATCCCCGCCGGTTCCATCGTGATGTTCGTCGGGCCTTCTGGTTGCGGCAAGACAACGACGCTGAAGATGATCAACCGTCTGATCGAGCCGAGCAGCGGCAAGATCGTCATCGACGGAGAAGACGTGACCGGCATGAACGGCGATGAATTGCGCCGCCGTATCGGCTACGTGATCCAGGCCGGTGGCCTGTTCCCGCATATGACCGTGGCAACCAACATCGGAATGGTTCCAAAGATGCTGGGCTGGTCGAAGGAAAAGATCGCCGCTCGAGTAGATGAGCTGCTTGAGCTGGTGTCCTTGGATCCAGAACTTTACCGCGACCGGTTCCCCAAGGAACTCTCCGGTGGGCAGCAGCAACGTGTGGGTGTGGCCCGTGCTTTGGCTGCCGATCCTCCTGTCTTGCTGATGGATGAGCCTTTCGGTGCCGTTGACCCGATCACGCGCCAGCGACTGCAAGATGAGTTGCTGAATATCCAGTCTGAAGTTCAAAAGACGATCGTGTGCGTGACCCACGACTTCGATGAAGCGGTGAAGCTGGGGGATTGGATCGCGATCTTCAACGAGGGTGCGCAATTGGAACAGTATGACTCCCCAGAGCGAATCTTGGCTAATCCGGCCAGCGAGTTCGTGGAGAACTTCATTGGCTCAGGGGCAGGACTCAAGCAGCTGTCGCTTTCACGTGTGAACGAAGTGGAACTAGAGGAAGCGCTGACCACGACTCCGGGCAAGAATGCTTCGGAGGTGCTCTCGCAGCTTCAGGGTGCGGGACGCAAATATGCCGTGGTGCTTGATTCACGTGGACGTCCGCTGCGCCGGATGGACCGCCGCCAGCTTTCGCGGGCACAGATCATCGAGGGCACTTACGATGAAAATATGCCGGTAGTTGGCGAACAGGCGACCTTGAACGATGCACTGGACACCATGCTGGTCTCCAGCTCTGAATCGGCCCTGGTTACCGGGCGCCGTGATGTGCTTACCGGTATCATCACCGTCCAGACCGTGATGGAAGCGATCGCTGCAGCGAATAACTCCGCGGATGCCGAACATGCGGCCCCGGTGGGCTTGAACTCAGGAGCTATCAATGTCGTGGATATCGATAGCTCGGCCGCCGCACAGGGTGGTGAATCTGCATGAGGTCCGAAACCCGCAGCTTGATTTGGCAAATAGCCGGAATCGCAGCTGCTTTTGCCATATTGGTGGGGTGGCTGGTGACAGCGGACCTCACCGAAACCGAACGACAAACGCTGGATCCGGGGACGATTTGGGGTTATACCCTTGAGCATCTGCAGCTGACCGTTGTCTCAGCGCTAATCGTGTTGCTGATTGCCATTCCCCTCGGCATATTGCTGACCCGTCCAGGGTTGCGCAAGGCGGCCCCTGCGGTGCGCGCTATCGCGAACTTCGGACAGGCCGCACCTGCCATTGGCGTGATCGTGCTTTTGGCATTCTGGTTGGGCTTCGGTGCAAAGACTGCCATTGTGTCCCTGGTGATCTACGCAATCCTTCCGGTGCTTTCCAACACCATCGTGGGCCTGCAACAGGTTGATGAACGCTTGGTGGAAGCCGGGCGTGGAATCGGCATGAGCCAAATGGCTGTACTGGTGAAGGTTGAGCTGCCTTTGGCTGTCCCCGTGATGCTTTCAGGTATCCGCACGGCCTTGGTACTGCTGGTCGGTACCGCAACGCTGGCAACTTTCATCAATGG
>SMEN01000384.1_pt1 | contig 12955 bp, 13 predicted proteins | sample 2456271 | NCBI WGS metagenome assembly SMEN01 (sample SAMN10132593, study PRJNA489261) | soil metagenome | isolation source: day1 control-loamy sand soil ammended with raw manure from dairy cow... | place: USA | collected 2015-04-01 | reverse complement strand
AATTTTTGCAATGGATTTTTAAATTGGCTTCTTTATTTAAAAAGGAGCCAATTTTTATTAAAAGTATAAATATTTGTTTATAAATAAAATAATTTTATATTTTGACTCTTTTACTCATTTCAACTAGGCCAATTGGCTCCTTCCATCTGCTGCAAAGTGGCTCTCGTCTCATACATATAAAAGCGCAAAATGAACCATATCAGCCAGTCTTTGGCAAATTTCTATCCCAAGATCCGGATAGCAAAATTTACAACGTATGAATCAAGAATGAGGATACAAAATGGACAGTAAACACTCAGCACTGAATGCACGTAAACAGCAGGCAACACCACGTGGTGTTGGGGTCATGTGTCAATGGTACGCAGAGAAAGCAGAAAACTCGACCATCTGGGATGCAGAAGGCAATCAATATATCGACTTTGCGGGCGGGATCGCCGTACTGAATACCGGCCATCGTCACCCTAAAATTATTGCTGCGGTCACTGAACAATTAACCAAATTTACCCATACGGCTTATCAGGTTGTACCATACGAGAGTTACGTTGCTCTGGCAGAACGTATCAATGCACGCGCTCCAATTCAAGGTGCTGCAAAAACCTCATTCTTTTCGACTGGTGCTGAAGCTGTCGAAAATGCAGTTAAAATTGCCCGTGCCCATACTGGCCGTCATGGCATCGTGACTTTTGGCAATGGTTTTCATGGCCGCTCATTTATGACGATGGCCATGACCGGTAAAACTGCACCTTATAAACGCGACTTTGGGGTGATGCCTGGTGGTGTTTTCCATGCCCGTTATCCGGTGGAATCCAAAGGCATTAGTGTTGATGATGCAATTCAAAGCATTGAAGACATTTTCGCAGAAGATATTGCTGCGCATGACGTAGCAGCAATTGTGCTTGAACCTGTACAAGGCGAAGGCGGTTTTAATGTGGTGCCAGCAGAGTTCCTGAAACGCTTGCGTGTGCTATGTGATCAAAACGGCATTTTACTGATTGCTGATGAAGTACAGTCTGGTTTTGCGCGTACAGGTAAACTGTTTGCGATGGATTATTATGAGACCAAGCCAGACCTGATTACGATGGCCAAGAGTCTGGGCGGCGGTTTCCCGATCTCAGGCGTTGTAGGTCGTGCTGAAGTCATGGATGCACCAAATCCAGGTGGATTGGGCGGTACTTATGCAGGTAACCCGGTTGCTGTTGCAGCTGCACATGCAGTACTGGATATTATTGAAGAAGAAGGTCTTTGTGAGAGAGCGAATGATCTAGGCGCAGAACTGGTTGATGTTTTACATGAACTGAAAATGTCTTCTAGCATGGTCAAGGATATTCGTGCACTCGGATCAATGGTGGCGGTTGAGCTTGAAACTGCGGAACAGGCAAAAGCTGTACAAAACCATGCCATGCAAAATGGTCTGTTAATCCTGACCTGCGGTCGTTATGGTAATGTAATCCGTTTCCTATACCCGCTCACGATTCCGGCAGAACAGTTCCGTGCGGGATTGGCTATCTTGAAACAAGGGTTTGCACTGTCTGTCGCAGCCTAATGAAAGAGTAATGATCATGCTTCAAGCGCAATATAGAGATTTATTACAGCATCCTGATATCAGCTTCGATCAGCCTGCCACGGATGAATATATTGAAGTCAAAGATGCAGCAACCCAAGCCACTTTGGCATGGGTAAAATCCCATGACCGGGCATCTGTAGAACAGCTGATTGCTCGTTCTCAGCAAGCACAGAAAGTCTGGAAAGCCAAGACAGCCCTCGAACGTGCGGATGTGCTTTGGGCCTGGTTCAATCTGATGCAGGAAAATAAAGAGTCCTTGGCTCAGATTCTGACTGCTGAACAGGGCAAGCCACTGGCTGAGGCTCGCGGTGAAATCGGTTATGCCGCTTCCTTTATCCGCTGGTTTGCCGAGCAGGCGCGCCGTATTGATGGTGACGTGTTGACTCCCACGCTTGCCCATCAACGTTTATTAGTCATTAAGCAGGCGATTGGAGTAACAGCTGCAATCACACCGTGGAATTTCCCGGCAGCGATGATTACCCGTAAAGCCGCGCCAGCTCTGGCTGCTGGCTGTTCCATGCTGGTTAAACCGGCCGAACAAACTCCTTTAACCGCCTATGCACTTGAAGTTTTGGCCTTGCGCGCAGGTTTACCACAAGATGTATTACTACATGTCAGTGGTGATGCAGTTGAAGTGGGGCAGGTCTTATGTGAAAGCGAAACTGTGAAAAAGTTAAGCTTTACCGGTTCAACTCAAGTCGGTCGTATCCTGATGCAACAATGTGCGCCGACCATCAAAAAACTGTCTTTAGAACTTGGTGGCAATGCACCGGTTCTGGTTTTTGATGACGCCAATCTTGAACAGGCGGTACAGGGCATCATGGCCAGTAAATTCCGGAACAGTGGGCAGACCTGTGTTTGTGCGAACCGGATTTATGTACAAGATGGCATTTATGATGCACTGGTAGAAAAACTGGTGGCTGCCGTTGCCAAGCTGAAAGTCGGGGATGGCCGGGATGAAGCTTCTACCCAAGGTCCATTAATTGATGAGGCAGCGATCGAAAAAGTGCAGTCACATATTGCCGATGCAGTGAGCAAAGGTGCACAGGTGAAAACCGGTGGACAGCGCTCAAATCTGGGCGGTACATTCTTCGAACCAACGCTTCTGACTGAAGTTACCCAGCAGATGCGTGTAGCAAAAGAAGAAACTTTTGGACCGTTGGCGCCGTTATTCCGCTTCAAGACTGAAGAAGAAGCGATTCAGATGGCGAATGATACAGAATTCGGTCTGGCCACCTATGTATTTACCCAAAGTACAGCACGTCAGTGGCGTGTAGGTGAAGCCTTAGAATACGGTATGGTGGGAATTAATACCGGAGCTATTTCTAATGAGGTTGCGCCATTTGGTGGAGTCAAGCAATCAGGATTAGGCCGTGAAGGGTCTAAATTCGGTATGGATGAATATCTTGAAATGAAATATTTATGTGTTGATATTTCTTCATAATGACGTTTAGAGATTAAACGTATTCATTAAAAACTGATGAGACAATGTCAGCCTCCAGTGAATCCCGTGTTTAATTTAAACCGGGATTCCTGTAATGAAGCAAGGATTTAACAGACAGATTGGAGCAGGGCATATTTTCAGTTGTTAAACCATTCTTCTTCTCTATAATTTCCCTTAATATCAATTAAAGCATTAGATTCTCATCAGGATTTAACCCTGATTTCTAATTTTAAACCAAAAGCATCCAATAATTTCTGCATAGACTTGAGTGTTGGATTGCCTTCAGGTTGTTCCATTTTCTGTAGAGTCTGGGGAGCAATCTTGGTTATTTTAGCCATGTCGTTGAGTGTAAGGTGCAACTCGGTACGAATGAAGCGAGCAACCTGATGAAAAGGCCAGTCAGGATTGTTACTGACGGTTTCAAGTACAGACAATCTCTTTTGCATCTGTTGAATCGGGGTCAGGGGCTTGAAGCGTTTATCCATGATTTAGCTCCTCCAATTGTTGGCAAATATTATCAATTCGATACTGACTATTTTCCAGAATTTCAGGTGCCAATTGCAGATGCTGCATGTGTTTTAGTAATCCCTGATAAAGTGGTAATTGCTCGATTAACACCGCTTTGATTTCTTTTGGATCAATCATCGTGCTTTCTGCGATCTGTTCAATCACTGAATGCCAAATTGGCATACCGCCATGATCATCTCGCTCCCAACGCGTAGTTCGGGCAATACCATCTGGATGTAGCCACATCGGCGCAAAATCAAATAATGGGGTTAGTTGAATGATTCCATTATTGAAACGTTGAAGCGCTGTATTACGGGTATGATTGTCCTTATTACCTAAAGCGATATTGGCAAGATCACGCTTCAAATATTCAAAGATTTCTTGTTTTGGTTCAGTACAGCATTGCATCAGCAGGCTACAGATCTGGTTATGGGTCATTCTTACCCCAAAACCGGCTTTCCCCCCCACAGAAGCAATACTTTCCTGAGCAATTCTTTCGACCTTCCCATCGATGACCTTACGGTCGAATCGGGGAATGAATAAAGTCTTGCCATGCAGCTCCAGTTCCTGATGAACACGAAGTCCCAGATACTGGGCAATTTTCATATATAAGGCTTCGTGCATCAAAATTTTATCTAAATTCTGATCGCTGCCACGGCTGAATTTCACTAGCCAATGCTGTTTGACCTGATGATCTGTAAGCGTGTGATCCAGATAGAACAGGTCATCGTGACCTTGAGTTAACAGTAATTTTGGCCACTCGCCCTGAATACCAGAAGAACCGGCAATAAAAAGTCCATAAGAGGCTAAGGATTCAATAAATTTTTCTTGACGTTCTACGACTTGGTCTAGGCTAAAGCCATGATTCTGCTGAACAGGGAACTGCCCCTGTAGCCATTCATAAGCCTCTTTAATCCGTAAGTTACCTATCGGATTGCCTGCACCCGCTTTTAAAAGCGCCCAGTCTGCTTGTTCCTGGGTATTTTTAGAAAAATTAAGCTGACGGAGTAATTCTTTACGGCCATAACCTTGAGGTAACAAATCCATCAGGAAAGCTGGCCAGGTAGATTGCAATGTATTTTGTACATTCACCGGTAAATGATAGGCAAGTGCATGCCCATCGCTTAGGTCCATATAAGAAATAGCATATTCAAACAAATATGAGGTTCGCGTGGCGGCTTGCCATCCAGTCTGTTGTTGACCGACAATCTCAACAATAGCGCAATCAAGCCATTCATCATCCTGATAAATCTGCAGTGTGCAATATTGATCCATAATTTTATTAAAATAGTAAAATATAGTGATTTTACTTATTATATACCTATTTTAATAAAAAACTAATTTTATCTTCTTAAAGTTCTTTATCGTTCTAAAAGGCCTTATCTTCACCAGAATACAAGGCTTATGAGGCTATATAACAAGATGTATCCTCATAGAAATCACGATATAACCTAATTATTCATTCAAAAAATGAGTTTGGCTAAAACATATATCGACTTATAGCTTATATATTTAATAATCCTATAATTTTTAAATATCAGAGGAGCTCTAACCCTTACTATCTATAATTGCTTTTTCACTTGAATGAACTTTTAAGCAGCAAATAAAGGACTAAATCCCCGTTTACGTAATAATTTCCGATACATGCTTGAGCTTCGATCTGCCGGAAAATTCGCTTCTAAAGATAAGTCCAGAGGTAAATATTCAGGTTTCTGATTTTCTACAATCACACGATCTTCTTCAAAGATTTTCATATTGAATGCATAGGCATCTTCAATCGGCAAATCTTTATCATAATTGCGGCAAATAGGCGCAAAAAGTCGTGTTGAGCGCGCAGTCATCGGTGAAGCCGCATTCATGATGACCTGCTTCGCATTATTTGGAAAATGAATTGTAAGTGTGGCGGTAAAGGGTAGGCTGACTTCGAAATGACGTAACCACTTAAAATCTTCCTGACCACGTTGATCTAGTCCGATCGGATAACGTCCCACGCTACTGATATAATCTGCATTAAAACCGACCTCCGTTTCTGTCGTACTGTAATCAGGAACTTCTACATCCTCTGGATCTCCAAAAGTATCTGGATGCACCCAGGCAAAATGGGCCACATCGATAAAACCTTCGAGCTGTCTTCCTGCAAAACATTGAATGTCTATCTGAGGACAGACCAGTTGTTGATATTCAGCATCATCCCAAAAAGGCATGTTAGGAATATAAGGTTCTGCATCCTTTGCAGCGCTTAACGAACACCAGATCAAACCATACCTTTCTACCGCAGCATAAGTTTTCAGATGGAAACGCTCCGATATTTTATGCTGAGGATGTGCAGGAATACGGTTGCATTTACCTTCACTGCCAAAACGTAAACCGTGATAACGACACACCACGCCTTGGCCGTCATTTTTCCCCAAGCTTAAAGGTACACCACGATGCGGACATGCATCTTTCGCCACCACCAGTTCATCGTTCATTTTATAAGTCACCAGTGGCATATCAAGCAGCATGCTACTCGTGGGCTGATCTGTAATGTCACGCGCAAGTGCAATCGGATACCAGTACTGAGCCAAGAGGTGCCAGTCATGTTCCTCGAATGTCATATGGACTGGTAAGTCGGGACTAAAAGCGGCGATATTTGTATTCATAATGGGTTCTGTGTCATGACCTTTAGCTGGACTATAAAACAGCAATGTGTTCTATGAAATTTCAATTAACAGGACATAGGATTGCGTAAATCAGAACACTGACCGGCGATTAAAAACAAAATAAGCATCTTTCCAGGTTTTTTATGTTTCCCCACGCAAATATTGAGATGGGATATTTCTAAGCTTAAATCTCGCTGAAAATATTTTTTTAAAAAGCGTGCTCTCACTTTCAATGCTCTACTTTGGCGCATAAATTGCTTATCACGCATATAGACCATTGATCATTTACTCAGAATCCACAAGGAATTGATGTGACGACTAGCTACTTACGCGGACAAGAACTTATCGACAGCATTCGCAGTGCACCTTATTCGCGTGACCTGATTGGCTATCATGATGAACCACTGAAAGTGGAGTGGCCAAACGACGCGCGTGTCGCGGTACAGTTTGTGCTGAATTATGAAGAAGGTGGGGAAAACCACATTGAACATGGTGATGCGGGTTCAGAACAGTTTTTATCAGAAATCATTGGTGCTGTCAGCTTTCCAGACAAACATATGTCGATGGATTCGATGTACGAATATGGTTCACGTGCAGGCTTCTGGCGCATTCATCAGGAGTTTCAGAAACGTGGTTTGCCGATGACCATCTTTGGAGTCGGCATGGCCTTAATACGTAATCCTTATGTGGTCGAGGCGATTAAATCAGCTCATTATGATGTCGTTTCACATGGTCAGCGCTGGCTACATTATCAGGACATGCCGCTTGAACTGGAACGCCAATATATGGATCAGGCGATCAGCGTTTTGGAAAGCCTGTTTGGTGAAGCACCGATCGGCTGGTATACCGGTCGGGACAGTCCGAATACCCGTCAACTTCTGGCTGAATTTCCTCAAATCAAATATGACGCTGATTACTATGGAGATGATTTGCCATTTTGGAGCACCTTGACCAATCAGGCAGGGGAAACACGTCCGCATTTGATTATTCCTTATAGCCTGGATAGCAATGACATGAAATTCAGTTCGCCTGGCGGTTTTAATAGCGGGGAGCAGTTTTATCAATATCTCAAAGATGCTTTTGATGTGCTCTATGCCGAAGGAGAAACTGCGCCAAAAATGCTGTCGATTGGCATGCACTGCCGTATTTTAGGACGGCCGGGACGTTTTAAAGCACTACAAAAGTTCCTGGACTACATTCAAAATCATGACAAGGTCTGGATTTGCCGCCGTGGGGATATTGCCGAGCACTGGTATAACCATCATGCGCCATAATCATAAAATGTATTTGAAAAGATCAGTTTAAATGCTCTTTTTTGAGTCATGCACTTTATAAAAATAACAAACACATCAGCTTTGGCACTGTTATTGCAAAACCAGTTTTTAAATAACCAAGCAATATAATCAGGCGATTGAAGAGTGCAACTTGTTGAATTTAATCAAGCATCAGCAGAAGATGCGAAGACCTTTTTAAAGCACTGTGTGCAAATACCCAGTTGGTCGACCGAGCTTGCCGCAAAGCGTCCTTATACCTCGGTTGAGGATGTTTTGAATGCAGCGAAACAACAATCAGCAACTTGGAACTGGGATGAGATTAAAGCTGCGTTGGATAATCATCCCCGTATAGGTGAAAAACAGGCACAGGCTGAATTGAGTGAAATCGAAAAAGACTTTTCCCATCGTGAACAGTCCGGCATTGCCGCAGATGACGATACCCAGATCGCACTGCTTAAAGGCAATCTTGCTTATGAAAAAAAATATGGGTTTATCTTTCTGATCAAAGCCGCTGGATTGAGCAGTGAAGACGTCCTTCAAGCCCTGAACTATCGTTTGCTAAATGATCCAGAGATTGAGAAACGTATTGTCCATCATCAACTGGCAGAAATTGCCTTGTCACGACTGGCTCAGGAGCTTCATGCATGATTAGCACGCATATTTTAGATACACATCTGGGAAAACCTGCGACAGAAGTGGTGGTTCGACTTTTTGCTGAAGACGGTCGCCTGATTAGGGAAGCAAAAACTAATGCAGACGGCCGCGTTAGTGATTTCGGCATGACCGAGTTTAAAGCGGGTGCCTATAGTCTTGAGTTCTTTACATCTGCCTATTTTGAAAATTTGGGTTTAGAAACTTTTTTTCCTAAAGCAGTCATTCACTTCTATATAAAAGATGCATCACAGCATTTTCATATTCCTTTACTGATCAGCCCATTCGCGTACTCCACATATCGCGGAAGCTGATTTTATATTTAAACTTTGAGGGTGAAAAAAATGACAGAACAAAGTAAAACAATATCACCTGAACATGAATATTTAGGTGCGGGAAAAAGTGCAGCTTATGGTTTACAACACGTACTGACCATGTATGGCGGAATTATCGCACCGCCTTTAATCGTGGGAACGGCAGCCGGCCTAGAAGCTTATCAAATTGGATTATTGATTGCGGCGGCGCTATTTGTCGGTGGTTTAGCCACAATTTTGCAAACGGTTGGAGTGAAATATATCGGTGCGAAATTACCTTTGGTACAAGGAGTTTCTTTTGCCGGGGTTGCGACGATGGTGGCAATTGTGACTACAGGCGGTGGTTTGCAAGCAGTCTACGGTGCAGTCATTGTCGCATCATTGATCGGTTTTTTCCTTGCACCTTATTTTTCCAAAATTATCCGTTTCTTTCCACCTGTGGTGACCGGTTGCGTCATTACTATCATTGGTTTGTCTTTATTACCGGTGGCAGTCCGCTGGATGATGGGCGGCAATCCCAAGGCACCAGAATGGGGAAGTGTCGAGAATATTGGTCTGGCACTTGAATATACGGCAAAAATAAAATATGCAGATGTCTTCTTCTTCATTGACCGTATGCGCGGCGCAGATGATTATAAATCAAGTTATTTTGAATTTTCACCACGTTTAAGCTTAGGTGAAGTGTCGGGTCAGAAGCTTGCCTTTGGTCCGGTTAAAGATGTACTGGTTTCAACGACCTGGGAAGGCGGAGAAGGTTTTGATAACTTCCTCTACGGCGTAGGTTTTGATCTGGATATTCCATATTTCCGTTATGCCAGCATTAATCTTTATCGCGTGAATAATGAAAATATTGATGATGATTACCAGTTGACACTGACCTACGGTGTGCCAATTAAACTGGGAACTGAAGAATTCCTGGTGGATGGCTTCCTGGATTGGTCTACAGAAGAAGATACTCATGACAGTGAGATGAACTGGACCACCCAATGGAAATGGAATGTCGGTAAACACATTTCTCCAGACACCAATTTATATCTGGGAATTGAACATTCTATCTGGAACAACAAATTCGGTATCCCAAATGCCGATGAAAATAATGTCAGTGCTTTAGTGAAATATCACTTCTAGACAAAGTGATGAAGAAATAAGTAAAAGCCCTGATAAAAAGGGCTTTTTTTAATACGCTTAAAATACGATCTGGATGTTTTCAGGAAAAGTATAAACATCACAGTTTGACCCATTGCCTATACGATCCACTACGACAAATTCACTGGGTGCTTCAAGGGTCAATAATGGATGATGCCAGGTTCCGGCACGATAATTCACGCCTTGCGAACCATCACTGATAAATGCCTGAATCTGACTGAGATTAGGTTGCTCATGATCAAGTGCAGGGGCAACGATAATTAAAAATTGCTGGCCTTGCATCGGAATAAAAGCCTGTGAACCCAGAGGATGTCTTTCCAGCATCGAGATATGAAAGGGAATTGCCGTAGCTTGCATATTTCTAAAAATACTCAGTCCAACCTTGGCATCACTTTCCACTTCAGCCAGGGCATGATAACGCTCGGTCTGCTGCCCATTGATATGAAAAAAATGATTTCCCTGACAGGCAATGACTTCTCCAAAAGGCAGAAAATTTTCCGTGCTTAAAGGCTGTATTTTTATACTTTGTATAGACATATCATTGATCACTCAAGCCACTTTTCCCCAGAGCCGAATCCGGCTAATACCGCCATCGGGAATCATGTTGACACGAATATGGGAAATTTTTTCGTGTTGTAAAATTTCATTGATGTAATGATGAATATGATCCATTTGCATGGGCTGGGCTTCTAACAAAAAAGGCCAGAACATACTTTGTGGAATGAGTTGCTCATCGGTTGCATCCTCAACATAGATGGCTTGAATCGAAACTTCGGCAGGGAAGTTACCTTTAAAATGGGCGGTATCAATTTCAATTTTCTCGATTCGGGCACTCGATCATAGAGCCAAAATGCACCAGTCAAATCCTGGAGCACGGCGACGTTTGGTTTCCCAGCCATCGCCCATGTTAATTCCACGTCCCGGATTAATTAGATTGCGTGGATGTCCAAAATGCGCATCACTATAGGCAACGACACGGCCACCATGTTCGAGTGCCAAGACATCTAGCACTTGATCACGATCTTGCAGATCGATTTTTACCTGGCCATAGACCTTAAAACGTGCAATTCCACCGTCAGGATAAATATTCAAACGGACATGGGTAAATATCTGCTTTGCTGAAATCTGAAAAATATGATGTTGGCTGGGTCCCAAGACATTATTTTCCAGAATGCTGATCCATTCTGCCTGATCAAGATTTCCATCTGGCGCATAACATGCTTGTACAGCAGCAGAGGCCGGATAATTACCACTAAAAAAAGTCGTATCAATATCCAGTGCCTGGATTTGACCCGAAACAGCAAGTTTAATGATGGCCCAATCATAGCCCGCGTGGCGCTTGCGACGAGTTTCCCAGCCATCCATCCATTTGCCATGCTCATCAAACTTGTCTTCGATAAAGACCGGTGTCTCAAACTGCAACATGCGTTTCGCTTCAGCAAAAAACTCATCTGAACATTCAAGAATTTCTGCGCCAATTCGCGCATCTGCAAGGTTAGTTAACTGCTGTACTGGAGCAGGCAGATCAAAAATTGGAGCTAATAAGGTCGCCATCTTAAATTTCCATCATCATTGTTATACGTCACATGAATATGCACTTTTATAAACCCAGATTTGATTCTGTATTTATAAAACAGGACATTGAAGGAATTTAAAAGCACAGCGTATGCCAACTTTCGCAATTTTTTTAGTGCATCTTTTTTCAAGGATGGCACGTTTTTAGCATTTTAGCTGGCAATGAAGATGAAATAGCCAGGAGAAATAGATGGAAATTGCAATTATTGGGGCAGGTATGGGCGGATTAACCACAGGAATTGCACTAAAAAAGTTCGGACATCGGGTCACCATTTATGAGCAGGCAGAACAGATTTTACCTGTCGGTGCTGCAATTTCCTTGTGGTCAAACGGGGTGAAGTGTTTGAACTATCTGGGCTTAACTGAGCAGGTTGCAAAGTTGGGTGGCCAAATGAATGACTTAGCCTATATCGATGGTTTGAATGGTGAGGTCATGACGCAGTTTAGTCTGGCGCCGTTAATTGGAGAAGTCGGTCAACGTCCATATCCGGTATCGCGTGCTGAATTACAAAATATGTTAATGGACGAGTTTGGCCGGCAGGATATTCAGCTCGGTAAAAAAATGGTGTCTATTGAGGATAAGGGGCAGCACGTCGAAATCGGTTTTCAGGATGGCAGCACTGCTTCTGCAGAACTCTTAATTGGCGCAGATGGTACCCATTCCATGACGCGTCAGTATGTATTGGGCAAACAGGTTGAACGCCGTTATGCCGGCTATGTGAACTGGAAGGGACTGATTGAGATCTCTGAAGATTTAGCGCCCGCACAGCAGTGGACCACTTTTGTCGGTGAAGGCAAACGTGCTTCACTGATGCCTGTGGCAGAGCATCGCTTTTATTTCTTCTTTGATGTGCCATTGCCCGTAGGTCTGGAAAATCAGCGTTCGGAATATAAGACCCTATTAAAACAGTATTTTTCTGGCTGGTGCCCACAGGTTCAGCGCTTAATTGACAGTATTGATGAGCAGAAAACCAATCGTGTCGAAATCCATGATATTGAGCCTTTTACCCAGTTCTATAAGGGCCGTGTGGTAATTTTAGGAGATGCAGCACATAGCACCACACCGGATATCGGGCAGGGAGGTTGCCAGGCAATGGAGGATGCGGTTTATCTGGCACGTGCCTTACAAATTAATACGCTAGGTCTGGAAGATGCCCTGAAACGTTATCAGAATAAACGCAATGAACGCGCCAATGAATTGCTGCTACGTGCACGTAAGCGTTGTGATGTCACGCATATGAAAGATGAGCAAATTACCAAAGACTGGTATACAGATCTGCGTAAAGAGCAAGGCCCACATATTATGAAAGGCATTATTAGCAATATTGTGGGTAATCCATTGGATTAAAAACAGCTAATTTCATCATTAATATTAAATAAAAACCGCGATTTTAGCCATCGCGGTTTTTGTTATTTAGGTATGAAAATACTACAGTTGCTGCACCTTGCTTTTTAAGGCTTCCATTTGTTCAATAATATGTTTGATCATCAACTGGGAAACGCGTGAAATCTGGCGTTTAGGCGCCACACAGAGGGCAATGGTCAGCGGATGTAGCCCTTTTTCTGAGACAGGTTTAAAGATCAATTCAGAGATGGCTCCGTAAATTTGAACAACACCTATAAGTGATATTTTGCTCCCCAAATGATGTTATAAACATCGATATATGGAGTATTTTATGGCACGTAGACCAAGAAGAAATCATTCAAATGACTTTAAAGCTAAGGTAGCACTTGCTGCAATTAAAGCAGAAAAAACACTTGCTGAATTGAGTGCTGAATTTGATGTTCATCAAAACCAAATTATCGACTGGAAAAATCAATTGATTTCGGCTTCCTCG